>Ga0335394_10002460_pt1 | contig 20819 bp, 18 predicted proteins | sample MAT03_FD_205741 | JGI IMG/M metagenome (GOLD analysis project Ga0335394, IMG submission 205741) | Freshwater microbial communities from Lake Fryxell liftoff mats and glacier meltwater in Antarctica - MAT-03 (spades assembly) (version 2) ...
GGCTCCTTCCTTCTGACTCCTGCCTCCTGCCTCCTGTCTCCTGCCTCAAAACTCCAATTTCTAGCTTGGTTACAAAAGTGAGATGCTCCCCTGCTGCTATTTCCTATATAAAATTTTACATTTAAAAAAATGCAGTCATTGATGGGGCGGATTCACAACAATTTCCGGCTAAAACCAACAATTTCAAAAACCCGCCCCATCAACGGTAAATACTGTTAATTAACTGTGACGCAGCGGAATTTCTATCTGAATTTTAGTGCCTTTACCCGGTTCGGAAAAACACTTGAACTCTCCTTTGTGCTGCTCTACAATTATCCGATAGCTGAGAGCAAGTCCCGATGATATAGGTGGTTCCGCAGGTTGGGCAACCAAAAATGGCTCAGAAAGTTGCGCTGTGATATCTTTGCTAATTGCCATGTCGTTATCAGCAATCTCAATCGAAATTCGCTGAGCATCGACCACCTGAGTGCTAATCCAAATCACAGGCTTAAATTTGATTGATTCTAACTCTGCCAACTCTTGAGCCGACTCTTCTAAAACATCGATCGCGTGATTGATGATATTCAGAAAAGCTTGATTGAGCAGACCTGCGTAACACTCAATTTGTGGCAAATTGCCGAATTGTTTCATCACCTTGATGTCTCGCCTTCCCTCGCGAGCCGGCAAGCGGTGCTGTAACAACAACAGAGTATTTTCTAAACCGTCGGAAACATCAAATAACTGCCAGCCCGATCGATCGCTGCGGGAAAAATCCTGTAGCGACAAGATTATTTGGCGGATGCGATCGCTCCCGGTACGCATGGAACTCACAATTTTTAATAAATCGTCGAGTACGAATTCCACATCCATATCTTGTTGTTTTTGCAGAATTTCCGATCCGGGATTGACTAGCTCTTTTTGATACAATCGCAGCAGTTCAATTAAATCGGTCGCGTAGCTTTGGACGTGAGTTAGATTGCTGTAAATAAAAGTAATTGGGTTGTTAATTTCGTGGGCTATCCCAGACACCAATTCGCCCAAACTAGACATTTTTTCAGTTTGTAGCATTCGATCGCGCGACAGTTGCAATTCTTGCTGGGTGAGAGCCAACCGCGCCCTCAACTCGCGCGATTTCTTAGACGCGCGCACCCGCGCCAATAATTCCTGCTTAACTATCGGTTTAAACAGAAAATCGTCAAAGGGCGCATCCAATTCTTGACTTTCATCAAATTGCTCCGGTGTTGTCAGCAGAATAAAATAGGCTGCCGCCAATTCTCGTGAAGCGAAGCTATCCCGAAGGGAATCGGCTTTCACCAGCCGGCACACCTCCAAAAAGTTGATTTGAGGCGAAGTCCCGTCGCAAATTATCGCATCGGGGGACAATTCCCTCGCCAAGTCTAAACCCTCTTGGTCGTCGGAAACGACTTTCACCTGATGTCCCTCTTGGCTGAGTAACTCTTGCACAACTTGAAAAGTCACAGTATCCGCGATGATCGCCAGAATCTTTGCCATACTTCTATCATCTCCACAAATTACTTTTTAGGATACAACCGCCAGAATTGCGCTGACATATTTAAAATTCCCAAATAGTTCAATGCCACCAAAAAACAGCCCATGCCCGCTCCCTCAAAACCAAAAATAGCTCATACCATTTTAGATTTTATATTTTAGAGGAAAAAATTGGGAATGACTTACTGTATAATAGTTGGGAGCTTGCCTAAAGTTGCATATTTTTTGGGGAATGGTATCACGAGAATGTATAATTTTAGACGGGTAATGCAAAAATGCAAATTTTCTCCTTCGTAATTAATGTTACATCAGAGCTTTCGGCCGAAAGACTGCTGAGGGCGATCGCAGATACTTTCTCAAATTGCGCCAGGAAACAATAAAAAACTTTAAAATCAATTAATAGTATCGTTAAATTCACCTTCTCGGTCAGCGCCTGGGAATGCCAATTACCAACACCACCTCAACTTTGATTCAATCCGAAACACTAGAACTATTAGAATGGCCGCGCCTGTGTCAGCACTTGGCTACCTTCGCTGCGACCAAACTCGGCGTCGCCGCCGCCCTCGACATCGAAATCCCGGCAACTCAAGCTCAAACAGCAGAACTCCTAGCCCAAACTCAGGAAGCTTATCAGTTAGAGAGCCGCGCTGGCGGTGCTTTGAGTTTTGAAGGAATCCAAGACATCGGCACTTCTCTGCAGCGAGCCGAACTGCAAGGTTTGCTCAGCGGCGAAGAATTGCTGGCAATTGCTACTACCCTTGCCGGAGCAAGGCAATTGCGCCGGATAATTGACTCTCAGGCAGATGTGCCGACGCTCAAAGAACTGGCAGCTCAATTGCGGACTTATCCCGAACTAGAGCAAGAAATCCACCGCTGTATAGACGATCGCGCTCAAGTAGCAGACAGAGCCACTCCTAAATTAGCAGGAATTAGAGTTCAAATGCGACAGTTGCGCGATCGCATTTATCAAATATTGCAGGGGATTTTGCAGCGCCAATCCAACGCCGTACAAGAACAACTAATTACCCAAAGAAGCGGACGCTTTGTCATTCCCGTCAAAGCTCCCCAAAAAGATGCCATACCGGGCATCGTTCACGACTCCTCTGCCAGCGGCGCGACACTGTACGTAGAACCCCACAGCACAGTCAATCTTAACAACCAAATGCGGCAGTTTCTCAGGCAAGAACAAGCCGAAGAAGAAGCAGTCCGCCGCGCCCTCACCGAGCAAGTCGCAGCAGTAAAACCAGATTTAGACAGATTGTTGGTGGTAGTTACAACTTTAGATTTAGCGGCCGCTAAAGCGCGTTATAGTTTTTGGTTGCAAGCAAATCCGCCGAAATTTATCGAATTGGGAGAGCCAGAATTAGCACCAAAAAATCCCGAAAAAGAAGATGAGGAAAAAGAAGATGAGGAAAAAGAAGATGAGCAAAACTCAGAAAACAGTCAATTATTAATTCGCAACCTGCGATCGCAAATTACCCTGCGCCAGTTGCGCCATCCTTTATTAGTTTGGCAGCAACAATACGAGCAAGGCTTTCCAGTCGTGCCGGTCGATTTAACGATCGCGCCGCACATCCGCGTCGTCGCCATCACCGGCCCCAACACCGGCGGCAAAACTGTCACCCTCAAAACCTTGGGATTGGCAGCTTTAATGGCGAAAGCAGGAATGTTTGTTGCTGCCCGCGAACCCGTAGAATTGCCTTGGTTCGACAATATTTTGGCCGATATTGGTGACGAACAATCTTTGCAGCAAAGTTTGTCTACTTTCTCCGGCCATATCCGCCGCATCAGCCGCATTTTAGAAGTTTTAGGAAATAAATCGCTTGGGGAAGAGGAAGGGGAAGAAAACTCTAATCTCCCAATTATTAATTCCCAAATCTCAAGTGCCAAATCTTTAGTTTTGTTAGACGAAGTAGGAGCGGGTACAGACCCCTCAGAAGGCAGTGCATTGGCGATCGCCCTATTGCAATATCTCGCCCAACATTCCCTATTAACAGTTGCAACTACCCACTTTGGCGAACTCAAAGCCCTCAAATATCAAGACTCCCGCTTTGAAAACGCCTCAGTAGAATTTGACGACAATTCCATGCAGCCAACCTATCGCTTGCTGTGGGGAATTCCCGGACGTTCCAACGCCCTCACCATTGCCAAAAGACTCGGTTTGCTAGCATCCATAGTCGATGAAGCTCAAACCTATGTCGGGGGAGCGTCTCAAGATGTCAATCAAGTGATTGCTGGACTCGAAGCACAGCGCCGGAAACAGGAAACCAAGGCCAGAGAAGCAACTCAACTGCTACACCAAACCGAAAAACTGCACAGAGAAGTTTCTCAAAAAGCGGCCGCTTTGCAAGAGCGGGAGCGAGAACTAAAAATAGCTCAGGAAGTGGCAGTAAATGAGGCGATCGGGTCGGCAAAATCAGAAATTGCTCAAATCATTCGTCGCTTGCAGGCGGGCAACCAAACGGCTCAAAATGCCCAACAGGCGACAGATACTTTAAATCAAATTTCCCAAAAACATCTCCCCTCGCGCCAACAACCGGCTAAACCCAAACCGAGTTTTATGCCGAAAGTGGGCGATCGCATCCGCATTCCCAGCTTGGGCCAAACCGCCGAAGTCCTCAGCGGCCCCGACGCTAACGAAGAGTTGAGCGTCCGGTTTGGGATTATGAAAATGACTGTCAAACTGGCAGAAATTGAATCCCTCGACGGTCAAAAACCGGAAACTAAAGCTCAATTAGCCAAGGTAGCAGCCCAAGCACAAGCACTCGCTACGGCTAAAGCTAAGCAAGCAGCGGCGGAACCTGCAAAACCCAATCCCGAAATTGCCATTCGCACTGCTAATAATTCGATCGACCTCCGGGGTGCGAGAGTCTCAGATGCCGAAATCGAAATCGACAGAGCTCTTTCCAAAGCCGTCGAATACGGTGCGCTGTGGATCATTCACGGCAAAGGTACGGGACAGTTGCGGCGCGGGGTTCACGAGTTCCTGGCTACTCACCCGCAGGTTTCCCGCTTCGAGCTCGCCAGTCAAAAAGAAGGAGGTGGAGGTGTGACGGTGGTTTATCTGAAATAGTCAGGATTTACGCATTTCCGGTTGACTCGTAATTATATAGTTCTCGGCAGCAAAACAAGTCGCAACGAACATATCATACTGATGCAACCGGAAGGAATACTATACTGCAAATGTCGCCTAATTAAGAGTTGATTTACCACTTTAGTAACTGCCTGACTAATGAAAAAAACTCCCTCAAATGAAGTTTTGGTGGGCGACTGTCGTGAAGTGATGAAGACATTGCCCGAAAATTATATTTCTGCGTGTATCACTGACCCACCTTATAATTATGAATTTATTGGTCATAAATGGGATGACTCAGAAATTCAAAGGCGTATTGAAAGAGTCAATGGCAAGGGAAATAAAACCCTTGTTAAAAACATTCCCTATGGCAGTGGTTTAGCAGGTGGAGTCAGAAACGAAAAATGGTATCAAAGGAATCGTAACAACACTCTGGATTATGAAAAGTGGTGCTTTGAGTGGGGTGAGCAGCTTTTTCGGATCTGCAAACCGGGTGCGACAGTTTTAGTTTTCAACAGCACACGGACTGTTGCTCACGTACAAGTAGCACTTGAAAGTGCTGGTTTCTATGCGAGAGATATTCTGGTTTATAAAAGATCGAGTGGTATCCCAAAAGGTGTCAATATCAAACAACAGTTAGAGAAGAAAGGATATGAAAATTCTGAAAAATGGGATGGTTGGCACAGTTGTCTGAGGAATGAATGGGAAGCAATCTGCGTACTTCAAAAACCACTGGTCAATAATTACTTGGAAACTCTACAGGAGTATGGTACGGGTCTATTTTATACTAAAGATCAGTTTGGTGGTTTTCAATCAAATATTTTAGAAGGTATACAGCGTGAGAAAACCGAAGAGTTTAACGTCCATTGCACAGTTAAACCAATCGCTCTCATGAGAAAGCTGGTTGAAATATTTGTACCGCGTTTAGAAAATTCTATTCTAATCGATCCTTTCGCAGGATCGGGAACCACATTGCTGGCGGCGAAAGAATTTGGCATTAGGTATGTTGGCATTGAAATAGTACCTGACTACATAGAGATTATCAACAAGCGCCTTGATAGTTTCAGCGGTATACAGGGAATTCTCCCACTTTTTCAATAAGAAATGACTTTAAATCAAACCCGCTTATTGTTTTTATGAACTCAAACGAATTGTCCCCAGTGTAAACTTTCCAAGTCCCTACTTGGCACGCTGTAATAGCTGCGTGCAAATTATCTTCTCTAAGAATTAAAAATACGGGTTCGTAATTATAAGTACGAAGTAGTGGGCCATAAGATTTGAACTTTTTCAGTGTTCCAGAGTCTCCTGAGCCAATACGATATTTTGTATCTATTGCGTACCCATCAACAATCAGATCGCACGGCTCATCGCTTCCAACTTTAAATGCTGGCTGAAAACTACTGCAATATGTTTTACACGTTTCAGTAACTAACAATTGCCAACACATACCTAACTCACGTCCCCAATATTGCCTATTTTCTTTTTTTATTAGGGGAGAAATACCAAACACATCCATTAAAATATCGTGTTCTTCATTCTCTTCTGCATAGATTTTTTTTGTAAATGAGTTTTGGTATCTTCCTAAAATTTCCTCTAGTCTTCTTTCAGTCATCATCAATTACCAGATCAGCTAGACTAACGGATAATGCCTTGGCTATTTTGCTGGCATTAAGTAGCGTTATATTCCTTTCACCTCGTTCAACTGAACCAATATAGGTGCGATGTAATTCAGATAGTTCTGCAAGCTGATCTTGGGAAAGATTTCTGAGCTTTCTGAAATGTCTAACTTTTTTACCAAATTGCTCCGTAATATCCATAGATTGCGCCAGATGAAGCAATGACAACTATAATCTGACAGACTATAAGTAGCGACAGACTATAAGTAGCACTCGATATCGCTAGGATCTTTGCATTGATAGAAGGCCCGATAGTTTCAAAGCACTGATTTGATTTCGGTCACTCTGTGGCGTAGCATGGTTAGGGGTGAAAATCTATGGGTTTTGCGGATTGTGATCGATCGAACTTGCAACCGCAACTTTTCACCCGCAACTCCGTCCAGCAGATAGGATTGCCGGAATCAAAGCAACGAGCTATGGAGACAACTTATACAGATGTGCTGTTGCCCACAGGCCCAAAAGCTTTCATCACTGCATACTGTTTGATATCCTGCCTCAACCTGTCTTAATTTCCCGTGCTGAAGCCATGCGCTCGACCGTAAAGTCCTCCGCTCCCACAAACGAAACGGGCCCATCTCCCAACTGGGAAGAATTGACCCAAAAAGCACCAGAACCTACCCAGTTGGACAACATTAAAGCCCAACTGGATTTAGTGCTGTTAGCCCTAGAAGCACTGGCAGAAATTGGCTCAGAGGCGATGCTCAAGGTAGCAGCCGAACTGAATTTAGAGCCAATGGTAGCCGATCGGGTAGCTTTGTGGCGGCTGCGCCAATCTAACCCGCTGCGGAAAGGGCACGGAGGGCGCAAAAAACTTGATGTGGAGGAAGCTCGATCGCTCGTTTTGATAAGCTGTCATTTGGCAAAACAGCACCAAGCTTTAATCCGCCGCGCCGTTGCTTTGCTCGAACAAATGGCTGAGCAAAACCGCGAACCTCACACAGTCGCTTTGCTGGGAGACTATATTGATAGGTTCAGCAACACTTATGCCGATCGCATGGAAGATGCAGAAAACTTATCGGCAAAAGAACTAACTAATTTGGCCCTGAAACTCCTGATCGATTTGCTGTTTTACAGCAGTCCCGGCGGCCACCGCCGCCTCTGGCTGGCTCTTCTCGACCGCGCTAAAAATTAAACAACAGTCAACAGTTAACAGTCAACAGTCAACAGTCAACGGTCAACGGTCAACAGTCAACAGTCAACAGACTTTCTGCTATGGTTCTCAAACGGTACACGCCCCCCACTTGCACGCTGGAAATTACAGCCAAAAGTTCGCCTCTCTCGCGCTGGGCGGGCCAACCGGTGTTTAAATCTTTAAGTTTTGAGCTGCGACTCGACGACCCCAGGCTGCCAGATACCCAACACGTTACTCTCAGGGGCGATCGAATTCAACTCGAAACCCTCCACGAAGCTGTCAGCAACTACGTCCAAAACTTACTCGGCGAATCCCGCGATTGGGAAAGCAACCTCAACTCTCAAACAGGCCGTATCCCTGCAGGTTCAGACTCGCCAGAAGTCGCGCGTAATGCCGTTATATTCGATCCAGCCGCCAACACTTCCGAACTAGCAACTTCCAACCCCTACTCTCTCCCAACTTCCTACCTTCCGGTTCCCCCCCGCTTAGAACCCCGCGGCTTGCTTGCCCACAACTTGTTTTTAGGCTCTTTGAGCGCCGTAGAATCCGGGCCGATAGTTCCCTTGAGTACCCTGCAACTGTTTGACTTGGCCACAGCACTAGACGACTGCGCCGCCGAAGTGATGGCGCTTCCCAACCTCAACCGCGAGTCCCGACGGCCGCTGTCCTCACCCTGGCTCAAGGTGGCAGCAATGCTGGTCGCCAGCGCGGGCCTGACGACAGGAATTATCAAAATGCTCGATCGATCCGCCACCTCCCCCCAAACCGCCACAGCCCCCGCTCCAGGAAACCCCCAGTTAGCTGCCCGCGTCTCCCCCAGTCCTGTTCCCGCCCTACCGACACCCCCAGCACCAACACCCGCCGCCACACCAGGTTTACCGCCCCTGCCGCCCCCGCCCATCAACACCGCCGCCTCCCCCAGCCCCAGCTTGCCCCCCATCGCCCTCGCCCCAAATCCCCCCAGCAACAAACCCAGCCCCATCCAGCAGCCACCCCTGCTATTTCCCCCCAACGGCAGTGCAGCCAGCGCCCCACAGAGCGCCCCAGCATTCCCTCAAGGGCAAACAATCACAATTCCCGCCCCCGAAGAACCGCCCCAGGGCGGCCCCCAAGCACCCGCACCAGTACCCTACGTGCTGCCCCCCCTACCGCCCAGACTAGCTCCCGCCGTACCGCCCCCCCTGCCGCCCTCCCTGTCGGCTTCCCGATTTCCCGTTCCCCCGCCGCAGCCCTTCCCCAGCCCCATCGAGCCGATTGTCCCCCCCGCCAGTACCGAACTCCCACCCCTTGAGGACGCTCAACCAACCACCGAGTCCGAGGACAACAAGCAGGCCGCGGCGAGCCAAAAAAACCGCACTTTATTTGATACAATTCCTCAAGTTTCAGAAGCTAGAACTTACTTTGAGGAACGCTGGAAGCCTCCAGAAGGAATGGAACAAACTTTGGAATACAGCGTGCTGATCGATGAAAATGGGTCAATTCAAAGTATTGTGCCGATGGGAAAAGCAGCAGCAGATTATATCGAGCAAACTAATATGCCATTAGTCGGCGAGCCGTTTGTTTCTGCCGTTTCTAATGGAAAAAACCCGAAAATTCGAGTTGTTTTGCGACCAAACGGTAGAGTACAAACATTTTTGGAAGAGAGTGATTAAACGCTCTCAAACACATTGTTGAGATGGGAAATCCCGGTAAATTGCTAAGGTTAAACAAGTTCAAAAAAAATTAAATTTTAACTGCGGCAGCAGCACCCAGCGTATTGACATTTGCTCGTGTTTGTGCTGCAAATATCTCTTTACCCGTGCGCGCAGAGTCACCATTCAGTTGACAGTTGACAGTTGACAGTTGATAGCGACCTCTACCTGGAAGGAAGAGGATTGGAGTAATGAATAGTCTTCTTTTAATTTCTCCCTACAAGGGAGAGGCTTTAAACCAATTCTTTCTGGTAAAAAAAGTTGCTGACACTCGTCAACCGATGTGCATTGTGCACTCTAGAAACTTCCTTCTTCTTCCTTCTTCCTTCTTCCTTCTTCCTTCTTCCTTCTTCCTTCTTCCTTCTTCCTTCTCTATCATCAATGCCCCTTTGTTCTATCCCAAACTTCTCCAATCCAATAAAAAACTGCAATCCCGCAAAAACTATATAAAAAATCTTCAATACTAGCACTGCGATTTGGTAAAATGGCTTGCAGCATTTCTTCCGCCGCAGTGAACATAGTAAAAATTGCGGGTCCGAAAGGAATTGAATAATTAAACAAATTCATCTTTTGTTTGCCAGTTGCTCTATGGCACAAAAAAGATGCTATTCCGTACAAAATGAAGTGGCCGAGTTTGTCATAAGGCGGATGAGCGAGAGGAAAGTTGACTAATTTCCCCGTATCTGCTAAAAGCATGATACTGAGAAGAATTAAAACGTACAAAACACAGGCGATAATCCACAGTTTGCGTGATGGTTTCATCTTCTTAAAAATCACTTCTCTCTGTCGAACTCTTGAGTCGGTTTTAACTGACATCTTGCACCATTCTCAATTACTTGTTTAGGAACAGGCATCTTGCCTGTTCCACAAGAAAATTTATCTCTTGTGGAACAGGCATCTTGCCTGTTCTTGACAATGGTGCAACATCTCAGTTTTAACCGACTTGCAGCTCTGAGGCGGGGGTTTAAACCCCTGCCGGGCTGAGGAAAAACGCGCAGTTTTTAACATCTCCTATAAAAACCTAAGTCTTTCAAAAAACCGACTAATTTTTAATGTTCAATTTTCCTGAGTTTTCACTGTCAAAACTTGCGGCGGTGACGCATCGGGCGGATAAATAAAATCCACTTCTACCAGCCGCTTTTCTCCCGATTTCATCTCTAATTTTACCAAAGGTTCCCCCTGCTGTCCCCGCCGCTGCACTAAATGCACGTAGCGAGTTTGAGGCACTTTATTGTCATCAGTATAGCGCACTCTGACCGTCCCCCTAAAAAAAGTTTGAGGTGCCGGAGGTTCTAAAAAACTAAGTCCTCCTGAAGTTAATTTATCTGTCTTAATTGGAGTTTGAATTGCGACAGTTACAGTTTGGTTGTTGCGGGTAGAATTGTACAGCGGCAAGCTGAGATTGTATTGAATTCCGTAATTGCCGTGGGCGCGGTATGCTGTATCTGGGTAGCGGACTAGCATTCTCGCACTTTGCACTTGATTTGTTCCCAGCATTCCGCGCGGGAGGCTGCTTAATGGATAGGAAAATGCTGTTCCGGGTTGGGGAATTGCTAGGTTTGATGTGGCGGGGTTGTCTGAGAGAAGTGCTCGCCATTCTGAACCTAATGCTACACCGGCAACTCGGCCGTAAATTATTTGACCTTCGGTGATTTCGGGCGGTGTGGGTGTTCGATCGCGCGGCTCGGCTATATTACCATTGTCTAATAAGTTTTGCCATTCTGTCAAATTGGGCGATCGCTCGTTTCCCTGTCCGTTTCCCTGTCCGTTTCCCTGTGCGTCAACTCGGGCAAACATCGCCAGACTGGCAACATAGACTATACCATCGCTGCGTAACCGCATCAAGGTCGATCGACCGTTTAGCGGCGGTACCAATCCCCGCACCGGTATCGGATGATTCATCAACAGTTGGCTTTTTCCAGGGGGAATAATTAACTGCCCAGGAAAATCAGACTGTCTCCTTCCTCTGAGAATATCATTCACAGCGCGGCTTCCCGGCCCCGCGTAAATATTACTGTTTGAATTATCGACTTGCGGCGGCAATTCAATAAAAGGTGCATCTGGTTGACTGAGATAACTCGCAGCTTGTAATATATCTAATTTCACTGGTTTATTGCCAGGATTATAAACAATTACTCCTTGATACAAGGTTCGCAAATCTTCCGGCGAAGGTGCGCGGGCGATGTGGTGGGCAAATATGTCGAAACGTCCTTGAAATGGAAAGTTTAAATGTGCCGCCGGAAATCTTTTACCATCTGGGGGAAATGTCGAAAGCAAAATTCCTTCTTGCAGCACTAATTCGGGACTGTTGCTGTTAAATACTGGTATGTTGTCTAACTGTCCGGGGAGAGGTCGCACTTCTTGGATTTGGACGATTTCTTGAGGTGCGGGAGGGGTTTGGGCTAAGGGGATAATTGATAAAATTGGCAGCATTTTTTTATATTTTGCATTTTTGAGATGAGTTTTTTTTTACCGCAGAGGGCGCAGAGGGCGCAGAGAAAGAGAGGGCAGAGAAGAGGAGGTAAATCTTCGTGTCAGGGCTGGTTTTGTACTGATATTTGGCGCACTCGTCCCTAGCAGATATTGTGATTTTTACCTCGCCCACTGTTCTAATATGTAATTGTAAAATTTGGCTGTGTCTACTTTATCCATTGCTTGAATTTTTCGCCCTCCTATTTTAACTTGGGTGCGTCCTTGGCTGATGCCTTTGGTCACAATTTCTGTTTCCCATTCTCGCAGTTGGTAAAATTCGGGATGCGCTAAATAAGCGGTTGCCAAAATGTCCCAAAAATAGTAATCTTGAGATATTGCTAGGGCATAACACTGTCCTGCTAAGTCGGAAATTGGATATTTGCGCTGTCTTGCTAGGAGATTGGAAAATTCTACAGTCAGCGGTACATTATTCGTGATATCTAAAGGACACATGACAACGGGAATTTGGGTTTGCCAAATTCTCTCGATTGCTATCGGGTCCCAGTAAGCATTCCATTCCGCCGACATATCTTGTCCGGGTTCCATATCTTTGCTAACATTGCCCATAACATTGAGGGCGCCTCCCATCCAGACAATTTCTTGAATTTTGCTTTCAATTTCTGGCGCGATATCTAAAGCTTGCGCTACTGTTGTTAACGGCCCCGTTACCATTAATGTGACGGGTGCGGCTGCATCTCGCAAAACTCGCACCATAAAGTTTTGTCCGGGTTCTGATATTAAAGGCGTGTCAATGGTTCCTTTTTCATTTAGAATGGGAAGTCGATCGACTGCAAAGGAATCTCGCCGAAATAACACCGGAAATGGGTTGAGTCCCCGCACCGTACTCGCCGCCACCGGAACTTCTGAACGCCCCATCAAATCGAGGATTTTGCGCGTTGCACTCACCGCTGATTGAATGTAGCAGTCAGCCGGAGTGACAATTACTCCCAGAGTTTCCACTTCCTCCATAGTCATCAGCAACACGACTGAGAGATAGTCGTCAACTGCACCGTCGTGATCCATTAGTACGAGTTTTTTGGACATTTTGCTTCCCGGTGACTGAATTACTGTAAACTACAAATATTAATTTTTTTGTTCGAGAATCACAACTGCCTCAACTATATGAATACAGTATCACCTTACGGCTCTTGGAAATCACCTATTTCTTCCGATTTAATTGTTTCTGGAACTATCGGACTCGGACAAATTACTATTGACGGCGATGATATTTATTGGGTTGAAGGAAGGCCTTCGGAAGCGGGGCGAAGCGTCCTCGTGCGGCGCACTCCTGATGGTAACATCAGCGACGTGACACCCCCTCCTTTTAATGTTCGCACTCGCGTTAACGAATACGGCGGCGCTGCTTTTGCAGTTGCTGGCGGTGTTGTCTATTTTTCTCATTTTGCCGACCAACGAATTTATTGTCAAGCATTAGATTCTCAACCAGTACCCCTGACACCTGCTGCTAATTCTCGCTACGCAGATGTGATTGTTGACAACCCAAAAAATCGCCTGATTTGCGTGCGCGAAGACCATGCAGGTGAGGGCGAAGCTGTCAATACAATTGTTAGCATTAATTTAGATGACGGCGCCGATATTAAAATCTTAGCTCAAGGCAACAATTTTTATGCTTCGCCTCGTTTGAGTCCTGACGGTTCTCAACTTTCCTGGATTTGTTGGAACCATCCCAATATGCCGTGGGATGGGACAGAATTGTGGGTAGCAGAAATTAATGCTGATGGTTCTTTAGGTAATAAAAACTTAGTTGCTGGCGGGGTTGATGAGTCGATTTTTCAGCCGGAATGGTCGCCCGATGGAGTTTTGTATTTTGTTTCTGACAAGTCGAACTGGTGGAATTTATATAGAACCGTCAATCCCAGCTTGCAGCAACAACAAGAAATCGAACCTTTGTGCGAAATGGCCGCTGAATTTGGCCTCCCTCAGTGGGTTTTTGGAATGTCTACCTACGCTTTTGTCTCGGAAAGCAAAATTATTTGCACTTACACTCAGCAAGGTAAGTGGCATTTAGCGAGTCTCGATTTAGCGACGAAGCAGTTGACAACGATCGAGACAGGTTACACTGATATTTCCTCGGTGAAAGCGCGGGGAGAAACGGTTGTTTTTCTGGCAGGTTCGCCGACTGCACCTACTGCAATTGTACAACTCAACTTAGCCACAAGTCAACGGGAAATTTTGCGAAAATCGAGCGATTTAAGCATCGATTCTGGTTATCTTTCCGTACCGGAACCGCTGGAATTTCCCACGGAAAACAATTTGACTGCTTTCGGTTTCTTCTATCCCCCGAAAAATCAAGATTTTGCTGCACCTGCGGGTGAAAAACCGCCACTTGTCGTCAAAACCCACGGCGGCCCCACTGCTGCTACTTCTAGCAGCATGAATTTGAAAATTCAATATTGGACGAGTCGCGGTTTTGCTGTGCTTGATGTCAACTACGGCGGTAGCACTGGTTACGGCCGAGAATACAGAAAAAGACTGCAAGATAGTTGGGGAATTGTCGATGTTGATGACTGTGCTAATGGTGCTAAATATTTAGCTCAAAAGGGTTTGGTTGACGGTGACAGAATGGCGATCGCCGGAGGCAGTGCAGGGGGGTACACTACTCTGTGCGCTCTTACTTTCCGCGATGTTTTTAAGGCCGGTGCGAGCTATTATGGAGTTAGCGATTTGGAAGCTTTGGCAAGGGATACTCACAAGTTTGAGGCGCGCTATCTGGATGGATTGATTGGGCCTTATCCTGAACGCAAAGATTTGTATGTAGCTCGTTCTCCCATTCATTCTGCTGAACGTTTATCTTGTCCTGTGATCTTCTTTCAAGGATTGGAAGATAAAGTCGTGCCGCCGAATCAAGCGGAGATGATGGTAGAGATATTGAAGGCTAAAGGTTTGCCGGTTGCTTACGTTGCTTATGAAGGGGAACAGCATGGTTTTCGGCGCGCTGAAAATATCAAAAGAACTCTTGATGGTGAATTCTATTTCTATTCCCAGGTGTTTAAGTTTGAGTTGGCTGAACCTGTGGAAGCAGTGCCGATTTACAATCTTTAGTACAAATTAATACTACCAAGAAAGTATTGGGTTTGTTTACACTGTTGCTGTAGTGCAGGTGCGTCGCTGTAAGATTGTAGATATGCAAGTCAGGGATTTTTTATGGCGACGCACCCTACAGATTTAGGCATGATTCGCAAATATTGAATGTGATTTAGTTCACAGATTTGGCTGTTTAGTATCACAAGTTTTTGCTGTTGGCTGTCACATCTTTTAATGGAGTATACGTACAAACTATGAAAGTGCGATCGCATTCTGTTACCGCAGAAACGATCGATCGCGCGATCGTCAAGTTGAGACTCAATCTCTATGCAAACTCCTGTCAACCTGATTCCATCTGCTTTGGGCGAGCTGTTTGCCGAAGTGAATCATACAGGCTACATTACTTTAGCTGATAGATACGGTTTGATGGCGGCTATTTTTGACGAAACTTTAACTGAGGAAGATAAACGCTCGATCGATCGGCTCCTGCGCTCTGTGTGCCGAGGAAAGATCAAATTAGTTAACGAATTGTCTATGATCAGGTAAGTGACGACATTTTTCCTTAAGAGTAATTTTAAACATCTCAATAATCAAAAAAAGTCCCAATTGTCTGGTAGTTGGGACTTCGAGCGAGAAAACTATTGTTAATTTTTTATCGGCATAGAACTTACGCAAAAAAAGGTTTAGCGCGCGAATTTATAGCGGTAGGGTTTGCACTGCGAACCTTACATATAGTTTTGCGTAAGTGCTGAACAAGTTTAATGTGCAGACATAGTTGTAGCCAACTGTAACTTGCTCAAACTTTCTTCAGGCTGAACATCCATCTGATAGCTGAGTGCCGCAGGAATCCCGAGCACGCAGCACGGAAAATTATTGCCTAGTTCCCTAACGAGCGGATGGTTGCCAGAACCACAGCCCAAGAACAGTAAATTTGCTGATTCTAATTCAACCACATTTCTCAGTTCTGTAGCAACCCGCCCAATGCGTAAATGAGCTTTGAATAAACCGCGCCACTCCTCAGCCAAACAGCGCGCTTGCCACAGCAACTTATCTGCTACCTCGTACTCATTATTTTGACCATAAATTGCTTGGAAATGATGCGGATCGATCCAAGTTTTTTGCTGGGATACCGATGGGATTTCGGTTGGTAAAGCGAGCCCAGGCGCTGCACAATTAAGGGCGAATGTTTCCTCTAAATCAGACACTTTCTGCTGTGCGGCCAAGGAATTTCCCACAGCAAAATTGCCAGTATCTTCGCGGTAACTTTTGGGCGATTCGTCGATCACGTAGACGACTTGAACCGTGACTTCTTTAGTTGTTACTAAACGAGTTTGATGCGCCATCCAAAGGGTAATATCCAGAGCTATTTGACTTTGGGGAGAACTGTTGTAACCGACAATAAAATTGATTGTTTTTGCCTGTTTAGGCGATTTTGATTTCTTAGAAACTGGTAATGTCGGCTCCGGCAGCAACACCATTTCTTCTGCTAAATTTTGGTATCCTAATGCACTTTCAAAACGCGCTAACATTGTTTTGAGCTTCACAGGCTTGACCTCTCTTAAGTGAATTGTTTGGTCTGTCCGTCGGGCGTTATTCGTCTTGGGTAAAGTAGCGATCTAGAAAATTCAAAGCATAGTTGCGGAGTTCGTAATAATCCTTCGATTCCCGCAACTCCTGGCGATCGCGCGGGTGTGCAAACGGCACTGACAAAATCTCCCCTATTGTCGCCGCCGGGCCGTTTGTCATCAGCACAATGCGATCAGACATATAGATAGCTTCATCCACATCGTGAGTAATCATCATTGCAGCTTGTCTGTGATTTTCCCAGATATCCAGCACCTGTTTCTGCAACTTGCCGCGTGTTAGAGCATCCAGCGCTCCAAACGGTTCGTCCATTAATAACATTTTCGGTCGAATCGCCAAAGCTCGCGCAATCCCAACCCGCTGTTTCATTCCCCCTGAAATCTCGTCTGGATATTTATCGGCTGCCGATGTTAAGTTTACCATTGCTAGGTGTTCGTTGACAAGACTAATCTTCTCGGAACGGCTAAGACTTTGCAAAACTTCATCAACTGCCAGCCGAATATTTTCCCGCACCGTCAGCCAAGGCAGCAATCCGTAGTGCTGGAATACCATCATGCGATCGGCTCCCGGTTTGCGAATTTCTTTTCCTTCCAGTGTCACCATTCCCCCGCTCTGTTTTTCCAAACCCGCAACTATTTTTAGCAGCGTTGATTTGCCACAGCCAGAGTGACCGATTACCGAAATAAATTCGTTTTCTCCAATACTTAAATTGATATTTTCCAAGACGCTAAATTCTGTACCGTCACCATTTTTGTAAGACTTGAACAAATTGTCGATTTCCAGAAAGAGACGATCGCTCTTGACGGAATTTTTGGTACTGGTAGAAGTAGAAGTGTATTGACTCACGGTATTCTCCTAAAAAGTAGTAAAGTGTTAATTGACTTTTCTGGCTATTGCCTAAATCCTAAAATTGGGCTGTCGGTTGGGAGCATCTCAATGAAAGCAGCCAAGCTAGAAATTGGAGTTGGGACACAGGAGGCAGGAGGCAGAAGAAGTGTTTTGACAAATATGAGATGCTCCCAGTCGGTTTCAACCGACTTTAGCTATTAGCCAGGGACTTAAGTCCCTGGCGGGACATTAGGAAAAGCGCAACATCTCAAACATTAAGACTGAAAAAAAGACTGAGGGCGGTTGGCTCGAATTTCAAAACTATTCAAATAACCCACCGGATCGCTAGGATCAAATGCCTTTTTATCAATGAAAAGTTCTGCAGGTTCCACTTGGTAATCCTCCTGGGGACAATCGATCGCCATTTCGGCAACAATCTTGCGGTAAAGGTCGGTTTTCCAAGCTGTTTTAGCTAATTCCTCAGCATTTTTTGGAACTTCTTTAATCTGTCCCCAGCGAGCGGCTTGAGTCATCAACCAAATACTCTGAGACTGCCACATAAATGTTGAATGATTTCCGGGTATTTGAGGCAAATTCTTAGGAATGTCATAGAAAATAGTTGCATCTTCCGATTGTATGGTGCGGTCTTTTTCGTCAAACCCTCCATAGTTGTAGTCGCCAACTATTGCCGGTCGCGTAAATTTGTCGATCGCCCCTTTTTTCGGTTTCGCCCCCGTAAACGATCGCTCAGTCAGCAGCGCCGATATTTCATTGCGATTTTCCGGCTTGCTGCAATACTGACAAGCTTCCACCATTGCCTTAACCAGCGAGTAATAAGTCTTCGGATTTTCATCAATGAAAGATTGCATTACTCCCAAAAGGCGATCGGGATGTCCCAGCCAAACTTCCTTGCCTTGCACGAAGGTAAAACCCACTCCCAAATTGCCTTGAATTGCCCGCGTATTCCAAGGTTCGGCCACCATGTAAGCCTGCATCGCGCCAATCCTGATATTAGTTACCATCTGCGGCGGCGGCACAATAATTACCCGAAATTCTTTGAACGGATCGACACCCGCAGCCGCCGATATGTAGCGGATAAAGTATTCGTAAATCGAAGAACTCAGAACCACTGCCCAAACCCTGTTTTCCGACGGCTGACTGTCAAAAAAGGCTCGAAATTGTTTACCAAATTCTTCCAAATTGCCGTTATATTCGTGCCACGGGCGTAAACCGAAATCCCACATAGCTTTGTTCATCGTCATGGCGTTGCCGTGGCGGTGAATTGTCATTGCCGCGCACAGGGGTGCGTGGCGCGCTCCTTCGGCGCCAATTCGGGCGTTTGTGACCGCGCCGGATACGACTGGGGAGGCGTCGAGGCGGCCGAAGATTACGCCGTCGCGGGAGGTTGCCCAGCTTGCTTCGCGGTTGAGTTCGACGTTTAAACCGTATTTGCGGAAAAAGCCTTTTTTCCAGGCGATCGCAAATGGTGCACAATCGTTAACCGGCACGTATCCTACGGTTAAATTTGGTTTTTCTAAGGTTCGGGAATCGACCACCGGCTTTACGGCTGAGGCTTCTTCAGTCAGTCCTTTTGCCGATCGATCCGCGCTAATTCCACACCCAGATAAAGCCATTCCCGCCGCCACCGATCCGATTCCTTGCAAAAACTCTCGGCGGTTCCATTCAGTGGAAAACTTGTCACTCATATTTAATTCTCGATCCCTAATAGCTAAATGTCCGCCATCAAAAGCCCTAAGCTTTTAGCTAGCTAATGACTAATGACTAATGACTAATGACTAATGATTAATGACTAATGATTAATGACAGATCGATGCGTTACTAATTCCTGAACTTTGTCAACGGCAGCGTCGAGCAATAATCCAGTTAAGCCAATTACAAACACCGCTAAAAATACCGAACTCAGATTCAAACGGCTCCACTCATCCCAGACAAAAAAGCCAATTCCCACACCGCCTGTCAGCATTTCCACTGCCACAATCACCAGCCAAGCAATCCCTAAACTAATCCGTAAACCTGTAAAAATGTAGGGCAAACTCGCCGGCCAAATTATCTTGGTAATCCGCCTCCAGCGCGGCATTTCCAACACTCGCGCCACATCCAGATAATCCTTGGAAACGCTAGCAACTCCCAAAGCTGTGTTGATAATTGTCGGCCACAAAGACGTGATGAATATGACAAAAATTGCCGATGGTTCTGCTAAATTAAAAATCGATAAAGCTATGGGCAGCCACGCTAGCGGCGATACCGGTTTGAAGATTTGAATCAGCGGATTTAGCGCCATCATTGCCGGTTTCGACATCCCGATCAGAAATCCCACGGGAATCGCAACTGCTGCACCCAGGAAAAATCCCACCAACACCCGCCGCAAACTCGCTAGCAGCAGCCAGCCAATGCCTAAATCTCCAGGCCCGCGCTGGTAAAATGGATGCAATATGTAATCTAAATTAGCTATTAACGCCTGATAGGGAGTGGGAATCAAATCGCTTTTGAAGCTGGCAACAATCCACCACAGGCCAAGAATTCCCAAAAAACCCGCAGCAGGTAATAAAACAGCATCTCGGATGACAACGGGTTTTACACGCTTCCACGTTGCAACTCCTGCAACTGCGATCGCAGATAAATTAAGCTGTATGAACATTTCAATCTCCTTCAGAGTCAGGGCAGGTACAAGAATCTTGAACAATACCAACCTGAGACACTGACGAAGCCAAATTATCTTGTTCAGAACATTTGGCTTTTCAGTCTCTTCTCAATGCCTGCGAAGTTAGCTGACGGGCTAGGACTGAGAGATGTCCTTCTCCTTAGATTTCAAAATCAAAAACTACACTCAAATTTGGCAATTTTTAACTTTGCTTTTTAATTCTGTAGAGATTCGCCCCGAAAATTGGTTCCTCCGCTCCAGCCACACGCTTGGTTTTATCGCGCAGTGCTGGATTAGGCTTGACTTTTTAAGCCAATTTAACACAACGTATCACGAGCATTTCATTTTGTCAATATTTTTTTAGGAGTAGCTATTGGCGATCGGCAAAGCTCAAAAGTTGAGAGAAAATTCAAAAAGTTAATTATTAAACTAACCTAGAGAGATAAAATACGATCGCTCACTTGACGTATAACAGCCATGAGAGATTTTAGTCAAGCGTTACAAGATAAAATTGACATAATTACCCACAACTGGATCGAAGCTGTTCGCGCCGACGAGCAAATAGAAACCGCCAAGCAACTCACCTACACTTCCGTGCGCGACAGCATTCCAATGGTACTGCAAGCGATCGTAACCATGCTTTCCCAATCCCAAGAGAGCGACATTCTCACACTCGTAGAAAAAAGTTTAGAACACGGAACTCTCAGGGCAAAACAAGGCTACGATGCCGAAGAAATTGCGCGGGAATACCGCTTGCTGCGGAGGGTAATTTTCGACGCTTTAGAGCCAGAATTGCTAAAAGGCTCAGCCGCTGAAGTGAGCCGAGCTTACCGCTTAATTGACACGGCCCTCGACGAAGTAATTGCTAAATGTTTCCAAACCTTTACCCAGGAAAGATTCCAAGAACTACAGGATTTGCAAAACCAATTGCAACTTACAAATCAAGAACTGACTCGCTTAGTTCGCGCCAATCAAGAGAACTTATCTCACTTAGCTCACGAATTAAAAACTCCCCTCACCTCTATTATTGGTTACTCAGAAGTAACTGCTCAATAACCGCTGATTGGGGTATATAAGCTAAGTAGTCCCACAAAGAGCCAGTAAACTTATTTGCTCTCCTTAGCAATTTGGCTTCAAATATGGTTTAATGAAAATATGCAAATTCCTG
>Ga0335394_10002463_pt1 | contig 20812 bp, 15 predicted proteins | sample MAT03_FD_205741 | JGI IMG/M metagenome (GOLD analysis project Ga0335394, IMG submission 205741) | Freshwater microbial communities from Lake Fryxell liftoff mats and glacier meltwater in Antarctica - MAT-03 (spades assembly) (version 2) ...
ATCCCCGTTACAAAACGTAATTGCGAATTGCGTTAGCGCAGCGGTAGCGAGTCATCGTTCGCTTTTAGCGTCTCGTAAGAGAGCGTCATTGCGAATTGCGTTAGCGCAGCGGTAGCGAGTCATCGAGCGTCATTGCGAATTGTTTTAACTTGGCTTGACTAGAACTGAATTACCCTCAATTTTGACGGCGTAAGTTTTAAGCACTTCTGTCGCTGGGCCTTTTTGCACTTTACCATCAATGCCAAATTCCGAATCATGACAAGGACAGACGAATTTTTTTGTCTCAGCTTTCCATTCTACTGTGCAACCTGCGTGAGTACAGGTAGGGTTAACAGCAGTCAGATTTGCAGCCTTAGATGTACCGACTACCAACACAGGCCCAGCAGGTGAGTTTTTAGCCAGCAATTGACCAGTTTTATCTAATTCTGCCGAAGTGCCTACTGTTTCCCAATTCTTAGATACTGGAGTTGTTTGAGAAGAACAGGCTGCGTAGGTGTAGCCCGCCGCAGGCATCGCTACAGGTAGAGAACTCGCTATCAAACCCAAACCTACCCAATTAATAAAATCACGACGTTTCATAGCTGCTGAAATAATATCTAAGTTTTAGCTAACATCTGCCACTCAATTTTGGATTCAGAATTGATTTATGACAATCCAAAATCCCTTTGATCATTTCAAATACTCTTCATTAAGCCGTCTGCGTGGGTAATTAGTTAGCTTTGATGCAAAAAATGCATATTTTTTATCCGTTTTCAGCAATCTTACTAAAAAACCGTAGCTATTTATACGATTTTAACAGAAATATGCCTTTAAGTTATAGGTATCGAAATTGTTACATGAACATTATCTAAACCTGCTTGACAAATTTCCAAGATGTAAATTGCAACAAGTTTTCCTTAACTAATCACGGATTTGGAGTTTCGCTTTGAATGCTCTTAAGTAAAAATAATCAACCGTAAGCAAATATTAAGTTTTTATTCCCTAATCCTCGTAGATACATCACCTAATGGAACTACGGGTTGATTGATATTGGGCAACTACCATCACAAATTCTCACGAGAGTCAGCCTCATGACAGACACAACAACTACGACTACCAGCCTCAATAAGTTCGAGAAATTCAAAGCTCAAAAAGATGGACTCGCCATCAGGGATGAGATAGAGAAATTTGCCGCCTTGGGCTGGGAAGCAATGGACGAAATCGATCGGGATCATCGGCTTAAGTGGGTGGGTGTGTTTTTTCGCCCAGTCACTCCAGGTAAGTTTATGATGCGGTTGCGGATGCCCAACGGTATTCTCAGCAGCAGTCAGATGCGTGTTTTAGCCCAAGTAGTGCAGCGTTACGGTGATGATGGTTGCGCTGATATTACTACGAGACAGAATATCCAATTACGGGGGATCAGAATTGAAGATTTACCAGATATCTTTAATAGATTTCACGCAGTTGGTTTAACCACTATCCAGTCAGGGATGGATAACGTCCGCAACATTACAGGCGATCCTGTAGCGGGGTTGGATGCGGATGAGTTGTACGATACACGAGAGTTGGTACAGCAAATTCAAGATATGCTCACCAACAAAGGCGAAGGAAACCCAGAGTTTAGCAACTTACCACGGAAGTTTAATATTGCGATCGCAGGTGGGAGAGACAATTCAGTTCACGCTGAAATTAACGATTTGGCTTTTGTTCCAGCATTTCAAGAGGGGACAGGGGAAGAATTTTCCCAATCCCCAATATTTGGCTTCAACATCCTTGTGGGTGGCTTTTTCTCAGCTAAACGTTGTGAAGCGGCGATTCCTCTAAATGCTTGGGTGGCTCCAGAAGATGTGGTAGCTGTATGTAGAGCGGTTTTAGAAGTCTTTCGTGATCATGGCCCGCGTGCTAATCGGCAAAAATCGCGCTTGATGTGGCTAATTGATGAATGGGGTCTAGAAAAGTTTCGCGCAGAAGTAGAAAGCCGTTTGGGTAAATCATTATTACCCGCAGCAGCAAAAGACGAAATCGACTGGGACAAACGCGACCATATCGGGGTATATAAACAAAAGCAACCAGGATTAAATTACGCAGGCTTGAACATTCCAGTCGGGCGGCTGTATGCCGAAGATATGTTTGAAATTGCCCGTCTGGCGGAAGTTTACGGCAGTGGCGAAATCCGCTTCACAGTTGAGCAAAACATCGTTATCCCCAACATTTCTGACTTGCGTTTAGCAACATTTTTAACAGAGCCTTTACTAGAAAGGTTTTCTATTGATCCAGGTTTGCTGACGCGATCGCTAGTATCCTGCACAGGCGCACAATTTTGCAACTTTGCCCTCATCGAAACCAAAAACCGCGCCCTGGCAATGATTAAAGCCTTAGAAGAAGACTTAACCTTCATTAATCCAGTCCGAATTCACTGGACAGGTTGCCCTAACTCATGCGGACAGCCGCAAGTTGCAGACATCGGCTTGATGGGAACTAAAACTCGCAAAAATGGCAAAACCTTGGAAGGCGTTGACATATATATGGGTGGCAAAGTCGGCAAAGACGCTCATTTAGGAACTTGTGTCACCAAAGGCATACCATGCGAAGACTTGCAGCCAGTATTGCAAGACTTACTCATTAAAAACTTTGGGGCGAAACTCAAGCAAGAAGCCTTACTAGTTGGTAACTGCTAGTACTTATCGGGGGTATTCAGCATTGGGTAAAACTCATACTTCAAACTTCAAGGCTTAACCTTCAAGCTTAAAGGCTTAAGCTTCGACCTTAAAGGCTTAAGCTTCGACCTTAAAGGCTTAAGCTTTGACCTTAAAGGCTCATCTTCTCCTACCTCTTCACCGTATTTTATTCAATTAGAAAGATTGGAATGCTTAAAAACTTATTTTCATTTAGCGATCGCTACCGCATCTTGCATCTGACTTGGTTCGCTTTCTTTCTATCATTTGTGGTCTGGTTTAACTTCGCCCCGTTTCAAACAGCCATCAAAGAAGCATTTAGCTTAAGTGAAGGACAAGTTAGAACCATCGCTATTTGTAACGTAGCCCTGACTGTGCCAGCCCGCATCATCATCGGTATGGTTCTAGACAAATATGGGCCACGAATTACTTATTCAATCTTGCTGATGTATGCTGCCATTCCCTGTCTGGCTTTTGCATTAGCTCAGAACTTCAGCCAGTTGGTAATGAGTCGGTTGGCATTAAGTATAGTAGGTGCTGGTTTTGTAATTGGTATTCGGATGGTTGCTGAATGGTTTCCTCCGAAAGAAATTGGTATTGCAGAGGGGATTTATGGTGGCTGGGGGAATTTTGGTTCAGCAGCTGCGGCTTTTACCCTCCCTTCAGTAGCGGCGGCAACAGCTTTTTTTGCTGCTGGTCAAATTAACTGGCGGCTAGCGATCGCTTTAACTGGGATAATAGCCGCTATCTATGGAGTAATCTATTTCTTCAACGTTCAAGATATTCCCTCTGGCAAAGTTTATCAGCGTCCCTCTCGTCACGGTGGCATAGAAGTTACCAGCAAGAAAAGTTTTTGGCTGCTGATGTTGACTAATATTCCCTTAGTTGGCATCTTAGCAGTGTTAGCTTGGCGCATCTCTCAAATTGGTTTACTCTCTCCAACCCAGTTAGTTATTGTCTACCTACTGTTAATTGGTCTGTACCTCTTCCAAGCCTATAAGTGCTGGGACGTAAATCAAGACTTGATGACCGGTAAAAAACAATATGCCCCTAAAGACCGCTATGAATTTTCTCAGGTGGCAGTACTAGAACTAACTTACTTCGTCAACTTTGGTTCAGAATTAGCAGTTGTTTCCATGCTACCGGCATTTTTTGAGTCAACTTTCACTCTCAGCAAAGTGCTAGCAGGGATGATTGCTGCTAGTTACGCATTCATGAACTTATTTGCACGTCCCGGCGGTGGTTGGGTATCTGATACAGTAGGTAGCCGCAAATGGACAATGACCATACTGACTGGTGGCATGGGTATTGCTTATTTAATGATGAGCGGTGTCAGTAGTAATTGGTGGTTGCCTATAGCAATTATGTTGACTATGGCTTGTTCATTTTTTGTCCAAGCTGGAGAAGGTTCTACTTTTGCAATTGTGCCTTTGGTGAAGCGGCAGATTACTGGTCAGATTGCTGGCAATGTTGGTGCTTATGGCAACGTAGGAGCCGTAGCTTACCTGACTTTATATAGTTTTTTACCACCGGGTGACATTGGTAATCAAATCTTTTTTCAGACTCTCGGTGTTACTGCGTTAATTGTTACTTTCCTTTGTGCCTTCTTGCTTAAAGAACCTAAAGGCTCATTTGCAGAACACCATGAGGGTGATGAACCAGAACTGACAGCAGAAAAAAACTTCACTGTTTTCACTGGCGAAGAAAAGTATTCATTGAGCATTGAGCCTGGAGAAGAAACAAGATAGACAAGGCAACGAAGAGGCAGTGGAGAAAACTCTTCTCCCCTGCTCCCTTGCTTCTTCTCCTGCCTCCCCTGCCTCCCCTGCTCCCTGCCCCCTGCCCCTTGTCCTCTTCTCCCATCTCCCACACTTCCCACTCAAAGCAAATTGCTATGACTGAATTTACCAAAACTCTTTGTCCTTACTGTGGTGTGGGCTGTGGACTAGAAGTTTCACCCCCAGCCCAACATAACAAAGCAACTAATCGAGATAGCCAAGGAAATCCAACTTGGCGGGTGCGGGGCGATAAAGCTCATCCATCTAGTCAGGGAATGGTTTGCGTCAAAGGTGCAACGATCGCAGAATCTTTAGATAAAAATAGATTACATTACCCAATGGTGCGAGACTCCTTAGATCAAGAGTTTCGCCGCGTTAGTTGGGATGAAGCTTTTAATATCATCACGCAGCGCATTCAAACAGTCCGCTTTACACAAGGGCCAGAAGCCTTATGTATGTACGGTTCCGGTCAGTTTCAAACTGAGGACTACTACATAGCCCAGAAGCTCATGAAAGGCTGTCTGGGTACAAATAATTTTGATGCCAACTCTCGCTTATGTATGTCTAGCGCGGTGGCTGGCTACATTCAAAGCTTTGGCGCAGATGGCCCGCCCTGCTGTTACGATGACTTGGAGTTAACTGACTGTGCATTTTTAATTGGCACTAATACAGCCGAATGTCACCCCATCGTTTTCAACCGACTGGAAAAATATCACAAAAAGAACCGCAAAGTCAAAATGATTGTGGTAGACCCCCGGCGCACACCAACCGCAGAAGCTGCTGATTTGCATTTAGCTATTCGTCCCGGTACAGATATCGATTTGTTAAACGGCATCGCCCACTTGTTGATGCGCTGGAACTACATTGATACCATGTTCATGGACGACTGCACCAGCAACTTTCCTGCTTATGCTGAAGTAATTCGCCACTATCCCCCGGAAGTAGTAGCTCGTCAATGTGGAATCAGCATTGAAGATTTAGAAACAGCAGCTCGCTATTGGGGTGAATCACAAAGAGTACTATCTTTGTGGTCAATGGGTGTGAATCAATCGTCAGAAGGGACGGCTAAGGTCAGAACGATTATTAACCTGCACCTGATGACTGGACAAATTGGCAAACCTGGGGCTGGCCCTTTTTCCCTCACTGGTCAGCCGAACGCAATGGGAGGAAGGGAAGCCGGAGGTTTGGCGCATTTATTACCGGGTTATCGGGTAGTGAAAAATCCTCAGCACCGAGCAGAAGTTGAGCAGTTTTGGGGACTTAAGCCAGGACAGATTTCGCCCAATCCCGGTTTGACTGCTTGGGATATGATTACTGGCTTGGAAAATGGCGCTGTAGAGTTACTGTGGATTGCAGCTACCAATCCAGCTGTGAGTATGCCAGATTTGGAGCGAACTAAAAAGGCGTTATTGCGATCGCCTTTCACTATTTACCAAGAGTCCTATTATCCTACAGAAACCTCTGCTTACGCTCACGTCCTGCTACCAGCAGCCCAGTGGGGTGAAAAAACTGGTGTGATGACAAACTCCGAACGAGTAGTAACTCTGTGTCAAGCATTCCGCCAACCGCCAAGAGAAGCTAAAGCAGATTGGGAAATTTTTGCCGAAGTTGGACGGAGATTAGGTTTTAAAAAAGAATTTGCCTTTGCTAACTCTGCTGAAGTTTATGCTGAATTCGTGCAATTAACTAAAAATCGCCCCTGCGATATGACGGGTATCAGTCATAAGCAATTGACAGAAGGCCCGACTCAATGGCCTTACCCAGCAAAGAAAGCAGAGTCACTATTTATCGATAGTGAAACAGGAGTCTTAAGTTTCCAGCCAGAAGAAGAAGAAGAAGAAGAAGAAGAAACTTTCTCTCACAAAGAAACCGAGAAGAAGCGTGAGTACCATACACTCAGAACGGGAAAACGGCTCTACACTGATTTACGCTTTCATACCCCTGATGGACGTGCCCAGTTTGGAGCATATTACTCAAAGGGACTAGCAGAACCACCAGATCCAGATTATCCTTTTGTGCTAACTAATGGGCGACTTTACGGACACTGGCATACGCAGACACGTACCGGGCGGATTGAAAAAATTTGCAAAATGCATCCCGAACCGTTTATCGAAATTCATCCCCGTGATGCTGCTCGGTTAGATATTGTAGATGGTATCTATGTAGAAGTGCGATCGCGTCGGGGTAAAGCGAAGTTTCCTGCTAAAGTAACAAAAGCGATCGCGCCTGGTACAGTTTTTGTCCCCATGCACTGGGGTTCATTGTGGGCAGATAATGCCGAAGCCAACGCCCTCACCCATCCAGAATCTTGCCCCGATTCGCTGCAACCAGAATTAAAAGCCTGTGCTGTCCAGCTGATACCAATCTCTGTAGAAATTACAGCCAAAGATAGAGATTATCAAAAAATTAATAATCACTAATAGGTAATTTAGTCAATAATCAATAGCCAATAGTGATTATCATTTTTTATAGCTCTCTATTATTGACTCATACCAATTACCATATTTAAAGAGTTAAATTTATAATAACCAGACGTTTGACTAGCGCCGAGTTGAGCTATGGGAAAGAATCAAAATCAGATATAGCGTTTCCTAATCACATGAGTTACATCATAGCCCCCTCTCGAAGAGCGGGGAGGGGTTCTTGTACTTCACTCAACTGATAACCGCTATAGTATTACAAATCATCTTTTTTTAATCCTCTAGATTTATCTATGGGATTTTATTTTATTTAAAAATAGGGTGCAGCAGATGAAAAAGTTACTGAGGGAAATTCTAGGGGCTACCAAAGACGAGAACTTCATGCACATCATTGAAAACGTAGAAGTGATAGTTTCTAAAGTTCTATCTATTTTTATGGTGATCGTAATATTGGTAGCGATCGGGGACTTAGGAGTATTTATTTTTAAAGAGCTATTTACAGCGCCTTATGCAAAGTTTAACACAACCTTATATAAGATTTTTGGGCTGTTTTTGAATGTTCTAATTGCTTTAGAAATTTTAGAAAATATCACAGCTTATTTACGAAAACACGTTTTTCAAGTTGAATTAGTTATTGTCACATCTTTAATTGCTGTTGCCAGAAAAATTATTATTCTTGACTTAGAAAAAGTTGGAGGTATTGATATAATTGGTTTAGGAATTGCCATTCTCGCCCTGTCAATTAGCTATTTAATAATTCGTCTCAGTAATTCCAAAAATACTCGTTAAAAATTAAAGATGTCTGGCATAAGTAAGTGGGTCAAATTAAATATAAAACCTCACCCTGCCTCCGGCTTCCCTCTCCGAACTCACGGAGAGGGATTGAGGGTGAGGTTTGATATTATATTTAATTACGCCTACCTACTTATAATTTAGTTAAATATTAGGTTAGTCTGAACTATTAAGAGATAATAATATATACATCCAACTTGGTTTATGAAAAAATCTAAATATATGTAGGGTGTGAAAGCGTTACTTAACGCACCGCCCATTGATGGTTAAAAACCTTAATTTTGAATACTTTGTTATGACAGATTTCTTTGAATTTGAAGCAGACTTTGTTGATTCCCTGCGCTGTATCCCCATGCAGGTGCGTTGCAAATTAGATACTTGTGGCATTAAGCTAAAATTGTCTGATTGGAATCAAATGACTACAGCCGAGCGTCAAGCTTTAGTCGAATTACCTTGCGCTACAGAAACAGAAATTCAGTCTTACCGCGAACATATCCAGCAATTAATTCTACAACGCACGGGTATACCAGCTACAAAATTGCCCATCGAGCCTCATGCCGCATGGCTAGATTCTGCCACTGTACCAGCCAGCATCCAGGAAAAAGCTCAAGAGATAGGTGTAACCCTAACACAGCAACATTGGGCAGCTTTAACGCCCTTACAGCGTTTTGCCTTGATTAAACTCAGCCAGCCAGGACATGAAAATAAAAACTTTAAGAGAGCGATCGCAGAATTCCATATACTTTAATTTGGCTGGCTACCCTGCTTGTAGCCCAAATGTCAAGAGTGCTGGAGGGATTTATGTCGATATCCCTGTTGATCAGGCGATAGTTGATGGTAACTTCGTGACAGCACCAGCTTGGACTGCTCACCCCAATTGGTTGGCAGAATTTCTCACAGTACTTGGAACTAAGATTGAACACCCAGAATTGGCTACAGTTGTTTGAGGTAAGATACCGAAACCATTCCAAATCAACAAAACGCTTACGCTGTATTCTTTTTGACTTTTAACTTTTGATTTTTGACTTCCGCCTTGCGGTGCTAGCCTTTCCCTTTGTCAGAAGGCCGTACTGGCTCACAACAGACGACTGAAAATTATATATTTTTAGAATAGAACAAAATGCAGTAAAAAATACTATTTTTTGATAAATTGCCGTGGGTTTAATTTGCAGTTAAGATGTCTTGAGTACACCACCCATACAATCTGATTTATCCGCCTAACAAGCCAGTTTTAGGATAAACTTAAGAGCAAATGGAATACTTATTTACATTAGGTAAAACAATTTGAAATTTTGCGTCTATAAATTTAAATTTCTTAGCAGGAAGTGAAGCTATAGTGGATTTAGCAATGCTGCTGTTAATGTGGCTAAGGTTAGTCCTGCTGCCAAATTATGTGAAGAATTAGTTTAGAAACGCACTTCTTATCGATGACAGGCAAACACGCAAGACATAATGCATTTCTGCGGCTAGTGTCTGGTAATGGGGCAGCTTTTGGATCAGAATCTCGCTACTCCCTGCCCCCCAGTAAAGAGATGGTAATTGGACGCGACCCCAGCTGCCAAGTTGTCTTGGATGCCATGATGTACCGAATGGTATCTCGTCGTCATGCAGTGGTTCGTCCCCTCTCTCTATCGCCAGATAGCAAATTCAGCTGGGTGCTTTGTGATTTGAATAGTGCTAATGGCACTTATTTGAATGGACAACGCTTGTATGAATGTCAGGAATTGCACCCAGGCGATCGCATTTCTCTAGGTGCTGATGGGCCGCAATACGTTTTTGAGTACGAGTATACCTCACTCACCCCAGCCACGACAGTTAACCAAGTTACACCATTACCTTCGGCGACAAATTATCACGGTCACACGCAATTAAAGCAGCCAGATTCTGTTAGCTTCACTCAGCTTTTTCCCATTATTTCTACTGGTAAAGATTTAACTCGTAAAGCTTACCTCATACCGGGAATACTGACCGTAATCTTTGTAGTGTTAATGTTTGCTACAGTCGGTCAGCCCCAAGCTAATCAAGTGATCGTGGCAACTTACATCGCCTTTGCTGCCTACTATTTTGTTTACCAACTTTGCGGTAAAGAGAAGCCTTGGTGGGTGCTAATGGCTGCGGCACTGGGTACAATGTTGATTTTGCTTAGTCCGCTGTTGGATTTATTTATCTTCGTGTTTCGCACCGTCTTGCCTGGAAACTTGCCATCATCCCAAGAATCTACCACCTTCACAGAGTTACTGGTGCGGATGTTTTTTGGCGCTGGTTTGATGGAGGAATTACTCAAGGCATTGCCTGTACTAGGGGCCTTTGCTATGGGCAGAATGTTGTCTTCACCTTGGCGGGAACGCATAGGCGTCTGGGAACCTCTAGATGGTATTCTCCTGGGAACAGCTTCTGCTGTGGGTTTCACTCTCTTGGAAACTCTCGGACAATATGTGCCAGATATTACTCAAAATGTCACGCAACAGGTGGGTATAGGCGCTGCTGGTCAACTGGCGGGTTTGCAACTGCTAATTCCGCGAATTTTAGGCTCTGTAGCCGGACACATGGCTTATAGTGGCTATCTAGGTTATTTTATTGGGTTGGCTGTCCTCAAACCCAGTAGAAGTTGGCAAATTCTCTCTATTGGTTATCTTAGTGCTGCTGCGCTCCATGCTTTGTGGAATGCTACAGGATCAATCAATGCCTTGCTGTTGGTAGTTGTTGGGGTGTTATCTTACGCCTTTTTGATGGCAGCAATTCTCAAGGCACGGGCGCTATCACCGACGCGATCGCAAAATTTTGCTACCCGATTTCTTGACCCAAAATAAGAGATGGGGCAGTGGAGCAGGGGGAGATGAGGGAGAACAAGCAATGCCCAATGCCCAATTACTTTTGAATATTTATATCTTGGGATAGATGGCCTAATGTTATAATCAGTTTATTGTAAGGTTATTATAGGCTCACAATAACAAAAATACCAAAAAGTAGTGGATGCTTAAAATCGCAGCACAAGTGTTATCAGCAGATAAATCTGCCTGTGCCTGAAATTTATGTAGAAAGAAGAGACAGTTGATTCAAGTTATGCTTCATACTCAGACTTGTTGAGTTCATTGAAAGCATAAGAAGCGATCGCTAAACTAACCTTTGCTTTCTCTACTTCTGATAAAGCTGTCCACTCGGTATTTTGAAGATTATTGAGTGCAGATGCCGCCTTTTGCGATTCGCTGCTTCGCATAGCGTAAGCAAAAGGACGAGCCAAAACTAAAAGATCCTCTGTTCCCCAATTTGGTAGTACTGTCTGAACACATTCAACCAGTTGTTCACCGATTGATTGCTGGGCAGCAAGAATTTGGGCAGCTTTGGTGGCGATGGTGTTGAGCAATGCTTGGGGGACACGGGCGGCAAAAGTACTAGATAATCTTTCTTGAAGATTAAGCACTATTGCTTGGTGGGGATTGTGATTAGAGTCTGACGACGGGGAGATACCAGACCAAAGTGTATCTAGATGGCTATAAAAATCTTGCGATCGCGTTGTCAGTTCTTCCTCAAGCAAATCTTGCATTCCGAACTGTTGTTCTAATTCGTCAAAATAAGCTTCTGATTCTTCATCAGCTGGATTCCAGGGATAGGTAGCATCGTCTGGTTCCAGTAACGTTTCTAATAATTCTAAATCTACTTGAGATGGCAAAGAAGAGAAAGTCTCTGAGCCGTTAATTTTATTAGCCATTTTTCATTGCCTCGCAATTAATATTTGATGGTATTTACAACTACAATTCCTCAGAATAGATTTCCGCAAAAACAGTTGAATTTTTCTACAGTAAAAACAGATTTTAAAGGTTGATGCTAAAGACTAAAATTTATTTCTGCAATAGCTATGCTATGAATCTTCAATAATAAACTCCCAGGTTTCAGATTTAGCACTTCCAAACTTTAACTGCATTCCCGATTTCAATGGGACTTCCTCTCGGAGGATTTGTTGCCAACCATTAGGCCCTAAAAACCAGGTTGTCCCGTAGGTGGAAAAATCTTGCAAATAATAACTTCGCACCAATATAGCATCAGTAAGAGTGTTGCGGCAAAAGATTTCGGCGTGGCGTTTGGATACCGATGGTTCGGGGATGACAATATCATTGTCTTTCGTGCGGCCGATACGGGTGACTCCATAACGCAGTAACCAGGTTTTACCTTTTGGGGCGAGCGATCGCAACGAAGCAGCCGGAAGTGGGGAACCGATATCAGGAATGACTGTATCTGGTAGTTCGGTAATACCTTCATCCAGATTTTTAATCAGTTCGCCATTAAAATCTGGATGCAGGTAGAGAACAGGCAAAGTCCAAGCAGGTTGATTAAATTTATACAGTGTTAACAATTCTTGCCTAGCCTGGGCTACGGCTTCATCAATTGGCTTGTGCGATCGCAAAGCTTCGGTAAAGGCTTGAATAAAACTGTGGCTTTCCTGATCTGCGATTTCATCACGCATTCCCAAAACCGCAGGCACACCATGACGAATCAGCACTTCTGCTAAACTGCTGGCAGGGATAGCTTGATGATTGATAGCAGCTGGTTGTGCGCCCCAACAGGCGTTGAAAACTGCTAATTTCACGCCTGTACGGGTCAATACTTGCGCCAATTCTATCCCATTTAGGGGCATATCTGGTCGCAAAAACAGTAACCCCCCGTCTGGGTCTGGCAAACCATGTCCAGCATAAAAGAAAACATTGTATGCTCTGGTTTCTAATTCTTGAATCAACTCTTGTGGAGTTGGTTGTAGGAGTTGATTTACTATACAAGGTGCATATTTTTGGAAATTACCACCCACAGAGGTATCTGCAAGAGTTTGCTGTAAGATAGCAGCTTCAAGTTCTAGTTGCAGCTTGTCATCATGACCTAAAACCAGCAGAATACTTAAAGCCTGGTCAGTTCGCAAATGCGGTAAGGGGTCAACTTCAGTGCTGGTGCGACTAAATAGCAAATCTTGGGAGAGAGACATAGCTGATTGACCAGGCTCACGCTGCATAATTTCCCAAGGGAGAGCGATCAGATCCGGGTCACGAATTTCTAGTCGGAAGCGCAAACGTGTATCCTGACCCATAGCAATACCACGACTGCGTTCTAGACTACCAAGAATTTGCCCGTCAAATATCCAGCGCCATAAATTCATTCCCAAGTTTTGCATCAGACGACTGCTATAGGGGCCAGTGGTTTGACCTGAAGGGGGAGAAATCCAATCTATAGGGAATGGGTTGGACTTTTGAGATGTTGAGTTTAGGGAAATATCTAAGTGACTATGACCAGCAAACATTTGCTGCCATTCTTGCCAGACTTGATTGAGTTCATCAGGCCATACACAGTCGCGTAAAACGTAGCCACTGGGATAGGGAGCTTTGACCACCCAAATGGCGAAGTTGTCAGTGCCAGTGTTTAGAAGACGGGCGATCGCCAAATTCAGGGATGGCATGGATTCATTAAAATAAAAACTAAAATAAATAATTTCAAAAAAAGAAGAATTCAGAATAAATGAGTGAGAGTTTTAAACTCGACATTAATTGTTTTGCACCAAATTATAGATATGGTAGGGTATTGAACTCGGTTATTCATCCACCAGTCGTACATAATTCATTCTGACTCCTGACTCCTGAATTCTGTTTTGATAATAATTCTCCAAGGTGAAAACTTTCTACTTTTTTACCTTGTAAGTTTTTTACACTGATTGTTACCTGTTATTATTCCAGGTTTTTACCAGTTTATCGATTATTTAACTAAGTTGGACTGCTGTCGTCAGGTGGTTGAGTAACTGGCGGTTGTGTGACGGTTGTACATGGACTTGGTGCATCTTCTGGTAAAACAGAGACACCAAAGCGTTTTAGTTGGGAGAAGTCCAGCAATACTGTTTCCGGCAAAGGTTTTGAATTTGATGGAACTGAGGAAGTTACTGCTGGATTATTAGTGTTAGCTGAAGTTTGTGTGCTTTTATTAGCACAGACTCGCATAGACACTGAAAAATTTCCCGAAGCAGGTTTAAGATTTGGTTTTGTGTTGATAACTTCTAAAAAAGCTCCAGGTGGAAGTGATTGGTTGTTTCCCAAGGTGATTTGATTGTTAGTTTTAATTACCCAGCCAGGAGAAAGGTTAGCTAGCGATCGCTGTATGGGTGTTGCTTCGATGGTAGGATTTGAAGTTGGTATGGGAGTGGATGAAATCAAGGGGACTGATGGCGATCGCAATCGCAGTTGCCTCACAAACAAGCCTAAACCACCTGCTGCTACCACAAATATTAACGGAACAATCCACTGTAGCGGTAAACTGGAGCTTTTGGCAGGCTCAGTGTCTGGAATCACCTGAGTTTTGTGGTTTGAGCTACCTAAAAGTGTCGGATCTGTCGCCCTGGATGCAAAATCAACAGTTTTGGCAGAATAACTCTCTGGAATGAAGGCTTGGATCGTAATTTCTGGTTCCCAGTATTGGAGTTGATAATGGACTAAAGCGATGGTGACATTATCGTGTCCATTCTTAGTGTTAGCGATTTCAACTAATCTATCCGCAACATTTGCTATATTTGTTTCCCCAAGTAGAATCGGCAAGATTTCTGTTTCCCAGTACTCCTCCACCCGATCAAAATCACTCAAACCATCGGATGTGAGCAGAAAAACAGCATCTTCATCGAGCATAAACCGCCCAGATGTGGGATGCAATGAAGTGCTAGGCCCCATGCCCAAAGCCTGAACGAGAGAGCCAGCAGAACTTTGTAGTACAGCCTCGCGGTAAATGGCATAGCCTAGCCGCACCTCGCGGGAGGCAACATCATCGTCTAGGGTAACTTGATAACAGCCGTGGCGGGTAATCCAGTAAGCACGACTATCACCGACGTGGGTAATGTACATTTCATGAGCAACAGGCAATGCCATTACTAAAGTCGTGCCCATCCTCTGACGCCCTTGGCGATTTTCACTGTCATTGCGCTGACTAATTTTGTCATTAGCAATTGCCACAGCCTTATCTAGGTCATTAAGTAGCAGTGAGGGGTCTATGTGGTCGTAGGGAACTTTTGTTAGTTGCTGTACCTGCTGCTGGAGCGTTTCAATGGCTAAATTTGATGCGACATTGCCACCCTCGTGCCCACCAATGCCATCACAGACAATTGCTAAGGCTGTTGGCTGGGGTGGTTTGCTCACCTGAGTTCCACTCGGTGGGCTACAGGCATCTTCATTACGTTGGCGACTTGGCCCAGTGTCGGTTTTGGTGATAATTTTGATTGAGGGTGTTTGCGATCGCCCTAACCCAGCCAGTCCGCGATCTAAAACTCCGATTAATTGATCGGTTGAATTAATCTTTCCCTGAATTAAGGAAAGGCTAACCTCATTAACAAATTCAGTTATGGCTGGTTTAGCACCACTAACCAACTGCTGCCAAAATTGACCTAATTGGGGCAATTCTGGTAATGTTGCTGCATCGAAACGCAATTCTAACAAACGGACTAATGATCCTTCTACCCGTAATACATTTGAGTCAAGCAAGCTAGAGACGACACCTTCACTTGCAAGAGGTTGCCACAGATGAGCTATTTGCCATAACCAATTGAGTTGGCGCATCGATGTTGCATCACGCCAAGCGGTGGTTAACTCGCCAGCCAACTGCACTTGTTGGATTTTGTCATCTACTAATAATGGCGGTTTTTCTAAAAGTAATATTTCTCGATGGGAGGGGCCATCACCGAGAAAAAGTACTCCATATACCTGCGGTACGTGTAAACGGTAGGGAATCAGTCTCAGGTAAGCTTTTAGAGGCTGCAAATTATCTAACTCAGACGTTAGCGCTAATAAACCAGGTTTCGTATCTAAAAGAAGAAATTTATCAAGGACTAAATAGCGATCGGCTAATATTTCTCCAGGGCTACCCACACTCGGGCCATCTACCACAGCCCAGAGGTAATTTTTGGTTAGGGGCGTGGAACATCGCAGGCAAAACTTGTGAGTCAGGGGGTTGGCAGCCTGACAACTTTCATTTGTACAGTAGAGCGTTGCCGCGTCATTTTCCATAGTTTTCGCACCGGGAAGCGATTGGCAATTTCTTTAACAGCATTATTAGGGACAATCTAGACCGCTCATCTTTCTTAAACTTCACATACCCAGACTTTAGATGATGATTTTAGCTGGGGGATATCAGCAGGTGCTAATACTTACTTATCCAAAGAATACGCTCCTAAGTCAACCCTACAGCCTCATCATAGCTTCTATTGCTCTGTGACTCTCCATCGCCAAAGCAACTAACTCCAACCCTGTTACCAAAGGATAACCCAAGCATAACTGCGCCCCAAGCTTTTGCTGAATTACCCCATCATCAAGAGGCAGATAATCAAGGTATTTATTTAGTTTATAAGTAGGATAGCAACAATTAACTTTAATTAAGAATTAAGATAACTGAACTATTCAAAGTAGCTGATTAATGAAGAGGCTTTAAAAATCTGGTCATCTCGTTTCCGGGTTCTTTTTGGGGAGGTCGCAAAGCTTCACAGACTAATTTTCCCCCTTCCCGCGTTGGGAAGGGGGTTAGGGGGTTAGGTTTTTCGTGGATTCCAGATGGATCTGAATTGTCAGAAAGGTTCAGCCAGATCGCTATCAACTCATTAGCTTATTGTTTGTCGTCCATTGCGACTTGGGGGACTCCCATGCTGTAGTTGGTAACGCGGGCAGATAGATTGTAGCTGATTTCGCCGACTTGCAGGAGCGATCGCAGATAATGCTCTAAGTCTGACCCAACACGGCGCAAGTTATAGTCTGTGAGGTCTGCGCCACTAGATGCTTCTACTAGTTCATCAAATTTTCGATAAACTTTTTGCAGCGCATCTTCATTCCAGTTAAATTCGTTATCTGGGTCAATATCTAACGTTAAGACCTGTTCACTGGGAATCAGTTCGCCATCCCGGTCAATTTCGCCTGCAAAAATGCGGACATGCCGGGTTGTGGACTTGAGCAGCATCGGGTTATCCATAAAAGGGTGTAAGATTTGGGTGGATTACACTGAAATTATTGTAAACGCTATATTCAAGCTTGAATGCTCTCAATTTACAAGCTTTGAACTCAGTTTCAAAAGGGTATATTGAATGGGCATAAGTAAAAATATCACCTGTACTGATTAACTTACTACTTATGTTAGGAGTTGAAGACACAATTAGTAGCTAGTACTGACAGTAGTCCAATTATTTTTTTGTAAAAATTACTGGTGAGAGTGTTTTTATTTGGCGGATACAAACAAGTCAAAGTGGTGTGCTAATCTTACCTACTGCTAAGATTTTCCTACTCATGAAGCCTAAAAGCCAGTAGAGTGAAGCACTCATCAGGAATAATTTCATCTGTGTACATTTTTTTATGGATAACAAAAGTTTTTACCTTAATAATTCTGCTCATCAATTTCTTCGGAATTTTCTATTGCAAAAAACGTACATCAAGTAATTTTACTGAATAGTGCTACATCGACCTCTGGCTTTCATGAGTTCAAATAAATTAAGCGATTTTACTTACGTATAAATACCAAAATTAAAGTAACAACTCAAACTGTGATTGACGTTAACATAAAGTTAATGTAAAAAGCTTTAAAAAGACCGGACAACTTCTTACAGAAACTTTATTGTGTAAAATCTTAAAAACTGAATAATAGTTATGGCTTACCATAAGCTATATCTGGCAAAGTCACATCAAAATCTAGCTTGAAAATAAAACACAGGAGACTGAAATGGAATACAAAGGTGATTGATGAAGAAAAATTCTTAATTCAAGCACTTTGCATTCAAAGAAGATATAAAGAATTTTGCTAGGCATCTACCTCCTTACCCTCATGACCACCAAGTAAAGGAATCTCAAAGCTATGAACTCCAAAGCATTACCACGCCAGATAAATAATCTCGAAGTAGGTGTTTATGAGTGCGAAATCCATCTCAAATTCCGGTTGATTGAGGAAAAGAGTCTATTGGGCGATCGCGAACAACTGTTACAGGTGTTACTTGATGCCTTGACCGAAGGTTCTGATGACTTTCTAGAGACGCTACAAGCGTCCGTCAAAGCCCAGGAAGTGTCCGAGTTCAAAGCCTCACCTCAAATGCGACGCCAGTTGATGCGCTTGCGTAATGCTGCTGAAAATCCCCAAACTTAAAGGTGTAATTTCAGTAGTGAAAAAACATGAATTGGGCATCAAATCAAATGTTGATCACATGGCCCCGTTGCAATAAAAACGATTTCAGCAAGTAGAATTCATAAAATATTGTGATTTCTAGTTTGTGAAAGTCTTATTTAGCAGCACAGAGTCCCAGGAACAGTTTCTTCTATTAAAAACTTTGTAGCAAAGGATACTGGTAGAATCTAATAGCAAATTCAGCCGGGTGCATTTTACCGAGTTTTTTTGAACCTCGCATGACTATAAAGTCACGCGATTCCTGCTTCAACGATCTTTGCCTGAATTGCTCCAAGACTTACAAGTTCTCCACAGGCATTTTTAAAGTCTCCGGCGCACCGACGGCGACTTTTAAACAAGTACCTAAAAGTTAAGTATGTTTAACCTCTGTACCTTAAAGATTTTACCTACCAGAGGATGCAGTACGGTGTACCTATTTCCTGGTAGAACCCCATATCTTTAGTTGTCGTGGTTCGGTATAGCTTGGTTTTTGCTATATACATATTTTACCAGAATACGGAGCGCCTAACTTTGATGTGAAGTCACGAGTGGCGTAGGGCAGAAATCAAAACATTGCAGGAACAAGAAAACCCTGTGTCTTTACAGATGGGGAATTGGACAACAGGCGCGAATTCAATAAAAACCTAAAAAGCCAAAGTGAAAATAAATAACCTTTCTTTTAGCTTTTTACTTTAACTAAGTGCCTGATTTGCTGAAATACTTATGTTTTATCCATTACTGGTAATAGGTCATGGTTTAGCAGCCAGTTACCTATTACCAATTACCCACAATCAAAAGAAAATTTAACGAAGAGGACGCAAAGAGAGCAGGGGGAGCAGAGGAAGCAGGGGAAGCAGGGGAATTAACCAATGCCCAATGCCCAATGCCCAATGCCCAATGCCCAATGCCCAATGCCCAATGCCCAATGCCCAATGCCCAATGCCCAATTCCCAATTCAAAAACTGTCTATTTAGCAAGACCGTGTTCTAGGGCGAAACGAACTAACTCTGTACGGCTATTGGTACCAGTTTTACTAAACAAACGGCTGACGTATTTTTCTACATTGCGGACGCTGGTTTCTAAGCGACGGGCGATTTCTTTGTTCATCAACCCTTCAGCCACCAAGTTCAAAACACTTTGTTCTCTGGGAGTCAAATCAATTTTGAAAGGGGCTGGCGATTGGGAAATGGCATTTCTTTGAGTTAACAATGCCTTAATTTGGGCAATCTGATTGGCTAATTCAGCAAGATCAGGGGTTTCAACGTCATCTCCTGTAGTTGCGGATTTAGCGGCACGGCGGGCTAGCAAATTTTCGACTATAGCCACTAATTCATCTGGATCAAAAGGTTTGGGTAGATAGGCATCGACACCAGCATGATACCCTTGGATGCGATCGCCTGTCATGCCTTTAGCAGTTAAAAATACTACCGGGAGCGCTTGGAAGCGGGGGTCTTCTCGCAGTTGCTTCAGGAACTGATAGCCATCCACCTGAGGCATCATGACATCGGAAATCACTAAGTCAGGTGTATTCATCTGCATCCATTCCCAACCTTCAAGGGCGTTACTGGCGACTTGAACGCTGAAACCGCTCTCTTGCAAATAGTCCTTCACGGCTTCCCGTATCCCTGGTTCATCATCCACCAGTAACAATTGTGCTGACATTTAAAATTCCCTTAAGTTTACCTTTTTTTAATTTAGCGAAAGTTGAGAGTCATTGAACAAATATCTGAAGGCGATACAATAGCATTCATTGTCTTGCTGTCAACCTTTTTCGTCCTATGCTGCCAGTCATCTATTCCGACGAATTTTTAGATCACAAGACTGGAAAATACCATCCTGAAAGACCAGAACGTTTAAGTGCGATCGCCACTGCCCTAAAAGCAGCAACATTCGCAGATAAAATTGATTGGCGTGAGCCTACACCAGCATCAGAACAGCCATCGCTGATGTCTGTATTAGTTACAGCACATAGCCCAGCCTACATCAAAAAACTTTGGCAAATCGCTTCTAGTGGCGGCGGCCCTTTGGATGGAGATACGCCAGTTTCCCCTCGCAGTTATGATGTGGCATTGTTGGCAGTCAGTGCATGGTTGGATGGAGTTGAGGCTGTATTAAAGTCGGCTAATCCGGCTTTTGTACTAGCACGTCCCCCAGGACATCATGCAGAAAGTGATGCGGGGATGGGCTTTTGCCTATTTTCTAATGCAGCGATCGCAGCTTTATTTGCCCTCGAACAACCCGGAATTAACCGCGTCGCCATCCTCGATTGGGATGTACATCACGGTAATGGGACTCAGGCGATCGTCGAAACCCAAGCACGCATCGCCTACTGTTCCCTACATCAGTATCCCTGCTATCCTGGTACTGGAAGAGCGACAGAACGCGGCTTTCATAATAATGTATTAAATTTACCTGTACCCCCTGGTAGTGATATTGCAGTATATCAGCCACTATTTGAAAGACAGGTTGTACCCTTTTTAGCTAACTTTCAGGCGGATTTGCTGATTGTAAGTGCTGGTTATGATGGCAATGCCGCAGATCCTTTGGCAAGTATCAATTTGCAGCCAGAAGACTACGCTTTATTTACTGATTATTGTCTAGGGATAACTCGTAAAATCTTGTTTGGCTTAGAAGGTGGTTACGACTTTAACTCTCTTTCTCAATCAGTCGTAGCGACAATTGAACATTGTTTACAAGAAAGGATGGGAAGTTTGAAAGCCCCTGAATAAGCATTGCTACGCAATGCCTTACGTGCAACAGATGCGGGGATGAAAAACGACTCAGGTGGTTTTAACCACCGTCAAGATTAATGCTTTAGCACAAATATATCTAGCCATCTTATACCAAACATGGTAGTATAAGGCAGGAGGTAAAACGATGCTTGTTTTCGAGTTCAAAGCCTACGGTAAATCAGCGCAGCTAGCCGCAATAGATGATGCGATTCGGACAGCTAAATTTATCCGCAATAGCTGCATTCGGCTATGGATAGACATTAAAGGCACTGGTAAAAATGATTTGCAGA
>Ga0335394_10002466_pt1 | contig 20806 bp, 18 predicted proteins | sample MAT03_FD_205741 | JGI IMG/M metagenome (GOLD analysis project Ga0335394, IMG submission 205741) | Freshwater microbial communities from Lake Fryxell liftoff mats and glacier meltwater in Antarctica - MAT-03 (spades assembly) (version 2) ...
CATGACCACAACAATTCGTAGTACCGAGCGCGCAAGCGTATGGGAACAGTTTTGCGAATGGGTGACCTCAACGAACAACCGCCTTTATATTGGCTGGTTTGGCGTATTGATGGTACCAACCCTGCTAGCTGCGACCACCTGTTTTCTGATTGCCTTTGTAGCCGCACCTCCCGTTGACATCGACGGCATCCGCGAGCCCGTTGCAGGCTCCTTGATGTACGGCAACAACATCATCACCGGCGCAGTAGTGCCATCCTCCAACGCAATCGGCCTGCACTTTTACCCCATTTGGGAAGCAGCATCCTTGGATGAGTGGCTGTACAACGGCGGCCCGTACCAGCTAGTTGTATTCCACTTCTTGATCGGCATTTTCTGCTATATGGGACGTGAGTGGGAACTATCCTACCGTTTAGGCATGCGTCCTTGGATCTGCGTTGCATACTCTGCCCCCGTAGCAGCAGCGACCGCAGTATTCTTGATCTACCCAATCGGCCAAGGTTCCTTCTCAGACGGAATGCCCCTGGGTATTTCTGGAACCTTCAACTTCATGTTTGTGTTCCAAGCTGAGCACAACATCTTGATGCACCCCTTCCACATGTTGGGCGTAGCAGGCGTATTCGGTGGTAGCTTGTTCTCCGCGATGCACGGTTCATTGGTGACCTCCAGCCTAGTGCGTGAGACTACCGAGACCGAATCTGCTAACTACGGCTACAAGTTTGGCCAAGAAGAAGAGACCTACAACATCGTTGCAGCCCACGGCTACTTCGGTCGCTTGATCTTCCAATACGCGTCCTTCAACAACTCTCGCTCTTTGCACTTCTTGTTGGGTGCATGGCCAGTAATTGGAATCTGGTTCACCGCCTTGGGCATCAGCACAATGGCATTTAACCTGAACGGATTCAACTTCAACCAGTCCATCATCGACTCACAGGGTCGTGTGGTGAGCACCTGGGCAGACATTTTGAACCGCGCCAACTTGGGTATGGAAGTGATGCACGAGCGCAACGCTCACAACTTCCCCCTCGATTTGGCTGCTGGTGAAGCAGCGCCTCTTGCGTTGACTGCACCTGCCATCAACGGCTAAATCTAGCTTCGGCTACCTGTAGTCTTTAATTCAAGCGCCCTCCACAAGGAGGGTGCTTCTTTGTTGGGTAGTCCTAAATTGGTAAGGATTTTTTGATGGGCGGGCGAAGCCCGCCCATCAAAAAATCCTTACATCAATACCACTACCCTTTGTTGTACGAAATTAAGTGGGAATGGGTCTCTCAGCTTAAAATGAGGACTTACTAGCGCCATGCCTACAGGAATATTTTGAAGGGACGTTTTGGGGAATGTTTCTCCACAATATTCTTAGCAACGCCGGATAAAAACGAACAGAGTGCCTAATATCCATGACGCTGACACAAGTTTTTGGAGTTTTACTCATCTTTGTTCTCTGTCCGATTTTGGGTGGTGTGCCGTTGATTGACTGGGTGTTTTGGGCTATCCGCAGGCGATCGCTCAAATCCCTGGGTACTGGTAACGTCAGCGTGTCGGCGGCCTTTTATCACGGCGGCAAATGGATTGGACTGTTGGCAGTACTATCTGAGGCAGGGAAGGGAATTACCGCCGTTCTGTTGGCGCGATCCTTTTTCCCGGCAGGTTCTGTCTGGGAAGTGATCGGACTGATCGCGCTGGTAATGGGGCGCTATTGGATAGGACGGGGAGCTGGAACCACAAACGTAGGCTGGGGATTTGTCGTTCACGATGCGATCGCGGCTGGGTTGATTGTGCTGCTGGGAGGGATTGGCTTTACCCTTCTGCGAGAGCGGCAACTGGGGAAACTCAGCTTACTGGTCTTAATGCCAATTGTCACTGCGCTGCGTCATCCCTACGATGGTGAGCTAATTGGTGCCACCGTCACCTTAAGCTTGCTCATGGGATGGATTTATCAAAAAATTCCCGATGACCTGGAATTGCCCGACCGAGGCGTACGCTCTGATTCGCAGTCAATGTTCAAATTTTTTAGAGGAGACCGAGCGGTGCTATCGCTAGACCAACCCTTGCAGCCGGACAAAGTAGGGCAAAAAGCAGCCACGCTGTCATTCCTAAAACAAAAGGGCTATCCTGTGCCGACGGGCTGGGTGCTACCACCAGGAGACGACCCTGCCCCCCTGATTCAGTTACTGAAACCTAGCGCTGAGCTGCCATTCGTGGTGCGTTCCTCCGCAATCGGAGAAGATTCTGACACCGCTTCTGCTGCTGGACAATATGAATCGTTTTTGGGCATCACCAGTCAGCCTGCATTAGAGCAAGCAATTCTGCGCTGTCAGGCATCCTATAACCTGCCGAGGGCTGTTCAGTATCGCCGCGATCGCCTCGGAGTGGAGGCTGGCATGGCAGTACTGGTGCAGGTTCAAGTTCCCGGAGCCTTCTCTGGCGTTGCGTTTAGCCGCGACCCGGTAAGTCGCCAAGGCGATGCAGTGGTGATTGAGGCACTCCCAGGCGGCGCTAGTCAAGTTGTATCTGGGCGGGTGACACCAGAACAGTATCGGGTGTGGAGACAAGACGCAGCTCCAGTAACGAATACTGCTACAGATGCAGTCGAGAGTCGCCATGACGGCAGTGAACTTTGGGAGGTAGAAAGGCTGTCTGACGAGGGTGAGAGCGCTGTGCCTCTGGGTATGATTCGGCAAGTTGCGGTGCTGACGCGGCAATTGGAAGCGCTATATCACGGGGTACCGCAGGATGTGGAATGGACGTTTGATGGGCAGCAGGTTTGGATCTTGCAGTCGCGTCCAATTACTACTCTGTTGCCGATCTGGACCCGCAAGATTGCAGCGGAGGTGATTCCAGGATTTATCTGCCCGCTTACCTGGTCGATTAATCGGCCACTGACTTGTGGCGTTTGGGGTGACATTTTTTCATTGGTCTTGGGAAGCCGTGCTCAGGGACTAGAGTTTACTGAAACAGCTACCTTGCATCACGCTGCTGCTTACTTTAACGCTACCTTGCTGGGGCAAATCTTTTTACGCATGGGCTTACCGGCCGAAAGCTTGGAGTTTCTCACCAGAGGAGCCTCATTCAGCAAGCCGCCGATCGCCTCAACACTACGCAATCTGCCCGGTTTACTGCGGCTGCTCCAGCGCGAGATTCAATTGGAAAACCACTTTAAGCGGGATCAAGCGCATTACTTTACCCCTAGTTTGGTAGAGCTAACCAGCCAGTCGGTAGAGACGCTAGAGCCAAGGGTGTTGCTGAGCCGAATTAAACAAATTCTGCTGCTGTTACGGCGAGCCACCTATTACAGCATTCTGGCACCGTTGAGCGTAGCAGTGCGGCAGGGTGTTTTTAAGCCAGACATCGCGACGTTAGATAATAGTCGAACCCCAGAGGTGGCTTCGATGCGATCGCTTCAATCTATTGCAGCGAAAGCTCGAAATGTTTTGTCTAAGCTGAACCAGACTGCAAGCGATCGCACCACTCTGTTCTCCACCTTGACGGAAACTCCAGATGGGCAGCAGGTTCTCCGACAATGGGATGATTTTCTGGCGCAGTATGGCTATTTGAGTGAAGTAGGCACCGACATTGCTGTGGAGACTTGGGCGGAAAACCCGCAATCCCTTCAGGAATTATTTACCCAGTTTGTGCGGCAGCCGCCAAATGCAGACTCTGGTCTTAGCAGTCCTCAAACGGCCTCAGTTAATAGACTTAAGAACCAATTGGTGCAACGGCGGCTGGATTTGAAAGGGGAGGTCACAGCCGTTTATAGTCGGCTGCTAGCAGAACTGCGTTGGAGCGTTGTGGCACTGGAGCAGCAGTGGACAAAATCGGGATTGTTAGCAGAACCGGGAGATATCTTTTTTCTGGAGATTGAGGAGATTCGGCAATTAGTGATGGACTCGAACCCAATACTGTTAGCGGAGGTCAAAAATGTAGTAACTCGACGGCGATCGCAATTTGCCCAAGATCAGCAACAGACAATGATTCCGTCTCTAGTTTATGGCAATGACCCGCCTCAGCCATTGGTGGATAGACGCGATCGCCCTATCTTACCCACCCAATCGCTGCGAGGAATTGGTGCTAGCTCTGGAATCGTCGAAGGTCGAGTGTTGGTAGTGCGATCGCTCCAATCGGTTACAACCCTAGAGCGCAATACAATTCTGGTGGTGCCCTATACCGATTCTGGCTGGTCACCTTTGCTGGTGCAGGCTGCGGGCATTATTGCAGAAGTAGGCGGTCGCCTTTCGCACGGTGCCATCATTGCCCGCGAGTATGGCATTCCCGCTGTAATGGATGTCCACAACGCGATGCAGCAGTTACAGAATGGACAATGGGTGCGGCTAGATGGACGAGAGGGTGTGGTGGAAAGGATGAAGGATGAGGGATGAGGATGTTCGTATCAGCAAAAATGGATGTTTTATTGTGTGAGGTGGCGCGGTTGCTCTCACACAATATAGCCGTCGCCACAAACGTTGGGACGCAGGTTAGCCCGTCAGCCAACAAGGGGCTTAAGCCCCTTGTCCTAAGATGACTGGCTGAAGCTATAAAACATCCAAACTTAACTAAAGACCTGCTCTGTTGCTGTGTAGTCTTCTGTGCGAGTTAAGTTCCAGTGAGTATCTCCAGTCAATTCCAACACGTAGTCGTGATACTTCAGCAAGCTAGGGCGGTGACCAACACTGATGAAGGTTGTTTCACTGTTTCGGAGGCGATCGTAAAGCCGCTTTTCGTTACTCAGATCCAATGCACTAGTGGCTTCATCTAAGACGACGTAGCGGGGTCTGCTCAGTAACAAGCGGGCAAAGGCGAGACGCTGCTGTTCGCCCAGGGATAAAACGTCTGCCCAGGTTAGCTCTATGTTAAAACCGCCGACACGCTCTGGTAAGTCGGCCAGGTTTACTTGCTGTAATGCATCTCTGAGTTGGCTCTCATCCGCATCTGCTGCCAAATTGGGATATAGCAATTGATCGCGTAGGGTGCCCAGCAGCATGTAGGGGCGCTGGGGCAAAAACAGCATTTGAGAAAGCTCAGGACGGGTAATACGCCCAGTTCCGGTGTTCCAAAGTCCGGCGATCGCCCGCAATAGCGAACTCTTACCCGCCCCACTTTGACCTACGATTACCAGCCCTTTTCCGGGTTCTAGTTCGGCAGAAAGATCGCTTACGAGCATCCGCTGTCCCTTCGGTGTCATCAGCGTCACATGTTCTAGCGCAATGGGAGTGTCTAGCCGTTGCCTTTCGGCGGTGTCGATCAGCGTAGTGCCAAGGTTAGGCGGATTAGCTTGTGCGTCTAATGCTGCCTCAAAGGTTTCTAAACGGTTGATTCCAGCAGCAAATGAACTTAACCCGTTAATTTGCGTTACCACCAGCGCGAAGGCTTCAAAAATTTGTGAAAATGCAAATCCTGCCTGACTAATATCACCGAATCTGACTTCCCCCGAAAATAGCTTTGGAGCCAAAATGACCGAGGGTAAAATGTAGGTTAAGTAGCGATAGGGCGTTCTAAAAAATGCCAGGTTTCGCTGCCAGCCAATCAGGAAATTGAAATTTTGCAATACGTCAATAAAGCGACGACCGAGCTGTCCTTGCTCTTGGTCTTCCCCTTGATAAAAAGCAATTGATTCGGCATTGTCGCGCACATGCACTAGCCCATAGCGAAAGTCTGCTTCACGGCGGAGCTGAATAAAGTTTAGCGAAATCAATTTTCTGGCTAAAAAGGCAACGACAATGCTGCCAAATAAGGCATAAACCAGTAGAAAGATCGCTAGATTTCTGGACAGTGCCCAAAGAATTCCGGTAAATGCCAGCACATCGATTACCGAGCCTAAGAGCAGCAGCAGATATCCCAAACTAGTGGAGGTGAAATTATTGATATCTTCGGAAATCCGCTGGTCGGGGTTGTCGATGTCTGCTTCTGAGTTGATTTCGTAATAGGCGCGATTGTTGAAATACTCGTTGAGAAAGTTACCGGTCATCCATTCTCGCCAGCGTAATCCCAATAAGTCTTGGACATAGCCGTAGTACACCGTAAACGGAGTGGCGATCGCAAATACTCCGGCATACACCCAGAAAAATCGCCAAAACGTGGGCGCATCTTTTTCTGCTAGAGCCGTAGTAAAGAAGTTTCCGACATAGCTAATGATGACGTTCATGCCGCTAACAGACAGCGATAGCATTAGCAGCAGCGTCAACAGCACCCACTGTTGCCAGCGGGGCAAAATGCGATCGCGCAGAATGAAGAACGCAACCAGAGGCACAATAATTCCAGCCGCTACTATATACATCAGCGGAGAACCCAGAATGCCATTAATATTGGCGACCAACCCCCCGGCGGTCTGCTCCATAAACTCTGGGAAAATTTGCTGGCATAGTTTTGTAATAGCGGCCACCATCACAAACAGGAGCGCAAACAGGAACAGCAACTGCAACGCTAACAGCCCAAAAAAGACTTTGCCGCCACCATTTTCAGTGGGGAACCAGTAGGGCTGGGCGATCGCCACAAAGCGATTCCACAGCCGCCAATCAAAACGACTGAGACGATTTAGAGAGGGTCTGGGAGTATCTACGGTCATGCGAGTTTTAGGCTCAAAATGGGGGATCTAGATTTAGATCTCCTGTGTGAATCGTTCCCCGGCTTCGCCAGGAAACGATTCACGCCCTCAAAAAGGCATTCATGCAGGAGGTCTATTGAAATACTTATTGTATTTGGGGCGTTAGGAATTGGGGTTAACGATTTCCTAGAATTCCTCAAAAAAGACTTAACTGACTGGCTGGTGGTTCGTCGGCGATCGCATTCCACGGTAGAGCGGGAATAGATACGCCGTGTTGCTCTAGCAGGTGTTGCAGGTGACGAGCGTTAGCAGGAGATTTTGCTTCAACCGGGCAGTGGACAAAGAAATAGATCTGTTGACCTGTGCGTAGCCATGAGTCAAGTTGAGTCACCCACTCGTTCATAAACCGCTGGTTCAGCTCTAGAGTCGGGTGGCTAACGTAACGAACTAGCGTAAAGTCGGCGGTTGGAATTTTGGTGACGGGCACTCGTGGCTTGCGCCGTTCGGAATCTAATTCAGGATGATCAGGGCAATCGTAGATTGGTCGCGTGTCTAGCATGACACGCCCTACGCCTCGTTGCTGGAGTAACGTAGTCAGGTCGGGCGCAATATCATCTCGAAACCAGGCTAAATGCCGCACTTCTACTGTGAGAGCGACCTGAGTAACGTGTAATGCGTCCAGAAAAAATTTGAGGTCGTCCGTTTGGGATGGGCTATAGCTGGGCGGCAGTTGGATAATCAGCGGCCCTAGGCGATCGCCCAATCCCCGCATGTGCTCAATGAAGGCGATCGCCTCCTCAACTTGGGGCATCAGCAGCCCCCGATGCGTTACGTCTCGCGGTAGCTTGAGGCAAAACTTGAATCCAGTGGGTGTGTCCGCTACCCAGCGGTTTACGGTAGCAGCATCAGGTACGGAATAAAACGTTGTATTGCCCTCTACGGTAGTGAAGCGGCGGCTGTAAAGGCGCAAAAAATCTGTTGCGCGGCTCCCTTTCGGAAATAAGTTGCCCACCCATTCTTTGTAGGCCCAAATAGCACAACCAATCTGAAAGTTCATGTGTGGTGATTATGTACTAAGGCGATCGCCTCTCTTCCTCTTCTCCAGCATGATACGAACTGCGAACCAGTGGCCCCGATCGCACATGATTAAAGCCAAGTTCGCGGGCGATCGCCCCCAGCCTGTCAAACTCTTCGGGTGTCCAGTACCGTTGCACAGGTAGATGCTCTAGTGAAGGGCGCATGTATTGACCCAGCGTCAGGCGATCGCAGCCCACTGCCCGCAGATCTCGCAGTGTTTCTACCACCTCCGCTTCCGTTTCACCATGCCCCAACATTAACCCCGACTTGGTGGGAATCGACGGGTCAAACTGCTTCACCATTTGAAGTACCTGAAGCGATCGCTCATACTTTGCGCCCCGCCGCACCGGAGCCTGGAGCCGCCGCACCGTTTCTACATTGTGGTTATAGCAGGCAGGTTGAGCCGCGACGACCGTGGCAACCCGCTGCTGCTGACCAACATCACCCGACAGGCCGCCCCAAAAGTCAGGCGTTAGCACCTCAATCTGCGTATCTGGGTTCGTTAGCCGCACTGCCGCCATCGTTTGGGCAAACCAGCCCGCACCGCCATCTGCCAAATCATCCCGCGCTACCGATGTTAACACCACATAGCGCAACCCCAATAGCTGCACCGCTTCTGCCACCTTCTGCGGTTCCTGGGGGTCGAGTGGCATTGGTGCATGACCCTTATCCACCTGGCAAAATCCGCAGGCTCGCGTGCAGACGGGTCCCATTAATAAAAACGTTGCCGTTTTTTGGGCATAACACTCCCCCCGATTGGGGCAGCGCCCTTCTTCACAAATAGTATGAATCTGCCGCTGCTTAATAATTTGCTGCACGGCTGAAATTTCGCTGGCTTTGCCGATAGGTCGGCGTAGCCATCTGGGCATACTGACAGAGGGCAATTCTGATGGCGATCGCGCCAGCTCAGGATGCGGCAATTGATCAGCCGTTTGCCTCATATTCCGCTGATTCATATCTTAGAGATCTCCCATCTCAACGTCCAGAGGCTACACTAGTGCATACTGAAATTATGACAGCTTGCACAAAGCTAGTCTGCTTCAGCATCAATCTACCGCCCGTTTCTTCAGTCACCACCCTAGGAGTTCCGTCGTGGCAAGTCACAAAATCCTGGTTATCGATGACAGCCGAGTCATTCGCAACATGGTGCGCGATATGTTGCCCAAGGGTAACTTTGAGGTGTTAGAAGCGAAAGATGGTATAGAAGGTATCAACACCATCAATCAAGAACGTCCCAACCTAATCATGCTAGACTTCCTCTTGCCTCGTATGAGCGGCTGGGAAGTGTTTCAGGCCATTCAAGCTAAACCTGAACTGCGCGCCCCTTTGGTCGTAATGTCAGGCCGTAAAGAAGAAGTCACAGAAAAGCTACCTGAACCCTTTGAATATTTCGAATTTATCGAAAAGCCCTTCGAGCAAAAGGAGCTAATCGAAGCCATTAAATCGGCGATGGCCAAGTTCAAGAAATGGCCTCAAGCTGTGCCATCCGCCGCTCAAGTGGCCGCTGCCGCCGAATCTGCTGCTAGCGCTGCTGAACTCGTTGCTCTGACTCAAAAGGTAACGAAGATGCAGGGTGAAATTGACACCCTGAAGAAACAGATGACACAACTGCTTACCTTTATTAAGCAAAAGCTGAAGTAAAACCAATCTAATCAGTTACCCGACACCTTTAGGGGCGAAGCATTTGTATTCTTTCGTGGCTGTGGCCAGAATTTTGGTGCAAATGCTTCGCCCCTATGTTTGCTGATGTCACACAGACTTGAGTGGGGATGCGATCGCCCTATCCATCCCCACTCCATCCATTCTCATTGGTTCCTAATGCTCAATCTAGCTCTCGCCGTCCCTCTAGCGCTCGTGCCAGGGTAACTTCATCCGCATATTCCAGGTCGCCGCCCATCGGCAGGCCAAAGGCGATGCGGGTAACTTTGGTGAAGGGTTTGAGCAGTTGCCCAACGTAGAGAGTTGTAGTGTCGCCTTCAACGCTGGGGCTAATCGCCATGATCACTTCTTCGATCCGCTGCTGGCTGACGCGCTTGACTAGGGGCGAAATGTGGAGTTGTTCTGGGCCAATGCCTTCCATTGGAGAAATGAGACCGCCTAGGACGTGGTATCTACCTTTATATTCGCGGGTTTTTTCTAGAGCAATTACGTCTCTTGAGTCGGCGACGACACAGAGGATTTGGGTATCACGGCTGGGCGATCGACAAATATCGCAGACCGACTCAGCCGACAGATGAAAGCAGACCGAGCATTGGCCTACCTGCTGTTTTGCTTCCATCAGCGCTTGTGCCAGGGCTTTCACCTCGTCTTCGGGGCGCTTTAGCAAATGCAAAGCCAAACGCTGTGCCGATTTGGGGCCAATGCCAGGGAGCCGTTGCAGTTGCTCAATTAACCGAGCCAGAGGACGAGTATAAATGGCCGGAATCTCCTGAATCAAATATCAAATAATGTGAGCATTTTGCCGGAACGTGGCTGGTAATGTTCTTTATAAGGGCTATTGATGGGGTTTTAGAAGGCTAAAAATGGTCATTCCATTTAAAATCCTATCAATAGCTCCATAACATCACCGAATTGTCCCATGCAAAACGGCTAAATCTTACGTTCCAGTCTTTGATTTGGCATTGTTTAATCTAGGTATGATTTTTTTTTGAAAGGGGCACTGAGCGCCCCTTTCAAAAAAAATCATACATGAAATCAGCAATACCTTTGATTTTAACGAAATTGCTAGCGGGGATGCGGCTGCCACTCAATGGGTGAGTTATCCACCTAAACGCCTTCATTAAAGCGCTTCAAATGTAGCGACAAAACCATCCAAAGTCATACAGGCTTCAATGAATTCTTCGGCTTCGCTGATGTCTTCAATCTGGTATTCCATAATTCGCCGCTCATCGTCTTTCATCTTCTTAGAGACCAGCGGTGTACCAGAATAGTTAGCGGCGATCGCCTTAAAGGCTGGTGCGTGCTTACTCCAGCTCTCAGCAGAACATTGAATTGTGACCCGCCACATAATTAAGCTCCTGTTCTGTTTGAGGCCATCCTCTCATGAGTAGATAGACAGGTGTTGCTATTCTTATCGATCAAACGCTAAGGACGAAACAATCTGTTCAAAGAGAGCTTGATAAGGATTACCAGCGTCGTCGTTAATTTTATTGAACGTAACAAGGACAATGGCTGCTCCATCTGGGGTAGCCAAGGCAACATGATCTGCTTCGTACAACCCACTCGATTGAAAGGCGATCGCTGCTTGTCCCGCTATGGTGGTTTCTTTGATGTTTCGGCTCTCTGAGAACCAGTTGCTTTGTTGCACCCAATCTTGGAGCGAGAGACGGTTAGAAGCAGGTTGCACGGTGACGCTAACGTTGGCAGGATATTCGGTGCCGCCTTCATAGGCACCTGCGTTAATCTCCTGGTCGTGTTTGGTCGTCCAGAGCTGAATTGCTTCGAGGGCTACTACGTCAGGCTCTAGGTCAGTCTCTGCTTTCGCAACAAACTGATCGGCAGCGTAGGTGAAGTGAAAGCCAAAGCGATCGCTTTGATACGTTGCATTACCGCTGGGAAGGGTAGCTGTTTTGACGACCGGCGTTGGACTGACAGCCACAGTAGGCAGCGCAGAAGGGGCTTCGGCTTGGCAAGCGATCGCCACAGTTGCCACAATTCCCACAGCCAGCCGATGCAGCATTAAACGTGTCGATTCGCTGACGACGCTGATTGCAGGCGCTTTAGATTGAACTGGTTTTGCTTGAGCCAAATGATATTGAGTCATCGTTCACTCCTCACACACTTCACACAGATCCCACGCTGGATGGTAGCTCTAGGCTTGTCATGTCTTTTGAAGCAGGGACTTTGCCCACGTTTCCAAAAAAAAATACAACCAGTCACGCTATTCACTGGGCATCTAAGCTTAAAGATTCATCAGGTATTAAAAGGTTTCCGCAGATTCTTAAAATCTTTTAGGTCTCGATTCTTTTTGAGTCAAAACTTCATAAGTAGTTCAACCTAAATAAAAACCAAATCCTAAAACCCTGCGCCGCCCGCGCAGCGGGCGGCGCAGGGTTTTAGGATTTTATACTTACTTAAGCCCACATATTTACTGATTATGACCATTACTGAGCTATTGCAAATCATGAAAATGAATAGGCTCCCAATAGTAAAGTGCAGAAACGTGCTGGTCAACTACGTTTATCCCCTCTGCTTGTAAGCGCTGAAGTTGCTGAGGCAGATGTCGGCTCAGCAGGCTACCATCCGCCGCCACGACCCGGTGAATCGGTACATCAGCCGCTGCTCGCTTAAGGAAACTGGGAATCGTGCGGTAGTAGCTGGGGGTCACACCTAATGCCAGCAGCAGGTTAGTTGTGTTTACAACCCGACCGGATGGAATTCTAGAGACAAACTCAGTGAAGCGATCGCTCACCCGTTCTGATAGCACTGGAAACTGCTGCGGCAGCACCGTTGCCAGATCTCCCTGCCGCACCACCCCATCACGGATCACCATTCCCAACATGCCCCGCTTGCCCTTACTCCGTTTCACCAAACCCGGTTGAACCCGTTCTAAGTAAGCGCATGGCTCACACAGAAATGTAAGACGCACCCAGGCAGACTGCCCCAGTTGCAAAACTCGGCCTGAGCCAATCAGTTCCACCGCTCCCCCTAGCACAATATTCTCTTGCAGCTCTCCTGGCTCTAGCCCTAACTGCTCTAAATACGGCGCACTCGCGATTAGCACCTGGCGCGGACTCCCCACGTTTGCGTGTACGTCTCCGGTCACCCCTCGCCCTCGCTGCAATGTCAGCTCATCGGTTGGCCTACCAGTCACATCACCCAATCCCTTGAAAAACAGTCCCACAATCTTCACATCACCGGCTATCGGAACCAATTTGCTTGTACCCCTGTCCTCAACTCCTGTCCCCCATCCCCTAGAATATAACTGCACTAAAATTGCACTAAATTAATCCGGCATTGCTTAATCTGGGTATAGATTTTTGGTAGTCCTCAATCAGTAAGGATTTTTTGATGGGTGGGCTTTGCCCACCCATCAAAAAATCCTTACATCAATACCACAACCAATTTTTTTTTGAAAGGGGCGCTCAGCGCCCCTTTCAAAAAAAATCTATACATGAAATCAGCAACACCATCAATCCATCGAAACCAAGGCTTTCTCATGTCTCTTCAACCAGGTGATCCCGCTCCAGACTTTAGTTTGCCCGATGGCGATGGCAACACGGTCTCGCTTTCAGCCTTGCGGGGCAAATGGGTCGTGCTGTACTTTTACCCACGCGATAACACACCGGGCTGCACCACCGAAGCCTGTGCCTTTCGCGATACCCATGCCGACTACCAAGCTAGCAACGCCGTAGTACTGGGAATTAGTACCGACGATGCCAAGTCTCACACCAAATTTTCTACCAAGTTTAATCTGCCGTTTTCGCTGCTAACCGACGCTGATGGCAGCGTCGGTGCAGCCTACGAAAGCTATGGGTTAAAGAAATTTATTGGCAAAGAATACATGGGTATTAGTCGGAACACCTTCCTCATTGATCCTGACGGTAAATTGGCGCGGGTGTATCTGAAAGTTAAGCCCGATGGGCACGCCGCTCAGGTCTTAGCAGATTTGGCTACCTTAACAACGTAGGTTTGGATTGATCTTCTGTCGCTTCCCTAAATCAGTACTTTTTGGATTTGCGTCTCACTATGAATCAGCTATGGCAATATGTACAGGCTGCATTAGGGGTAATTTTTCGACATCCCATTACCGGAACCAGCATCATTCCAATTTTGCCCGATGGCAAGATTGTGCTGATTCGGCGACGTGATAACGGCTGCTGGGGGTTACCCGGCGGTATTGTGGACTGGGGAGAGGATATTGCGACCTCCGTTCAGCGTGAGCTAGAAGAAGAAACGGGTTTAGGGTTGGTTAAATTGCGCCGCCTGGTGGGAGTTTATTCTGCCCCCGATCGCGACCCTCGGTTTCACTCCATTTGTGTCGTGGTAGAAGCAGAGGTGGGTGGCGAAATGATGATTCACGATACGGGCGAGGTTATGGAAGTTCAGGCATTTACGCCCGCTGCAATCCCTCAAGCAGAGCTGTCGCATGACCACGGACGGCAGTTGCAAGACTATTTTGCAGGGTTGACGACGCTGGCCTAGGGTGATTTCAGGAGTGATTTCAGGGGCAACTATTCTAAGTTTGGGCTAGTGCAGGTGAATCAACTACCGATTCGTAATTCCAAAATTAAATTATCTCAGGGGCAATTATTTTGGCGAGAGGTGGGGCATGGGACAGCTCTCGTTTTTTTGCATGATGCTTGGGAAGATGGCAGTCAATGGCTTCCCGTAGTCCAACAGTTGGCGCAGACTTACCACTGCATTACCCCAGATTTAATTGGATTTGGAGAATCGGAGCGGCCTCGGTTGCGCCATTCGATCGCCTTCCATGTTGATTGCCTGCGAGAGCTGTGCAATTCGCTGAAGCTGCAACGGGTATATTTTGTGGCGACAGGGATTGGCGGCTGGGTAGCGACCAGCTACGCGCTGCGATATCCCGAACAGGTCAAGGGGCTGATATTGCTGGCACCTGAGGGCGTTGTGATTGGAGGCGATCGCTGGCGTTGGGCAAAATGGCTGACCAGCCGAGTGCCGATCGCCTATCGGATACTGCAAGCGATGCGTCCGATCGCCCGCCTGTGGAGCGGCCACACTCAGGTTGAGGCTTTACTACGACTCCAGCAGCAATGGCAGCGATCGCCTGCTGCGTGTCAGTTATTGTTTAAGCGACGAGCGACAGAAATTCGAGCCGAGATGGTGGGCGATCGCCTGCATTTGCTAAACCTCCCCACATTACTGCTCCAGGGCGAATGGGATGACTCCATCGCGACAGACCTGAATCGGCTCTACGCTGAGGCTCCCTACGCCAAAACCCGCTTCATTCCTGCTGGTGAAGATATTTTACTCACGGCTTCAGACAAGGTAGCCTCAGAAATTTGGGAGTTTATCGAGCAGGATTGAGGGCGTAAATTGTGTCTCGGATTTGCCAAGACCTAATTCACAACGAGGCGATGCTCAGCATACCCCGAAATAACAGTTGTTGGTCTACTACGATGCAAGCGGCCAATGCAGAGTTGTGCTGAGTCAGGTAGGCATGAATGCGAAGACTATCACCCCCCGTAACGGCGATCGCACTCTCAGGAAAATCTGCTAGCCATGCGTTTACTGCCGCTTCCATGCCCGCCAAGGCGCTGTAAAGAATGCCGCTGTGGATGGCATCTATAGTATTGGTTGCCCAACGAGGCGGCAGACTGAGCGGTAGAGTGACATCGGGTAAAGCCGCCGTATCGTGAGCTAACGCCTGATATTGCAGCCGCAGCCCGGGCAAAATAGCACCACCGATTAGTCGGAACGCCGCATCGGCTCCGGTTAAGGTCAGGGCAGTGCCCGCATCGACGACCAAAATCGGCGTGCCGAGCGTAGTAGCGGCTCCCCACAGCGCCAGAGCGCGATCGATTCCCAAGGTGGGGTATACGTTTTTAAGCGGAACGTCTGCTAACGTCAGCAGTCGAGCGTGAGCGTAGCGCATCCACAACTCTGTTTGTTGCGGCACAACCGAGGCAATCCGTAGAAGGGGTGGAAGAAAGGGTGAATCACTGGTCTGAAATGTGGTCAGTGCATTCAACACGCTGAGATCGGGGGATATGGACGTGGCCAAATGAGCGATCGCCTGTTCCACGCCTAGCGCTTCGATTAGAGTGGCCGAGGCATGAGGTGTATCCCAGGTTTGCTTCAGAGTCGAATCGACAAACCAAGCCCAATGCAGCCGAGAGTTGCCAATGGCAAGGGCAAACCAATCGGCAGATAGGGGGCGATCGCCAAAATTCATAGGGCTAAATCTAATCGGGGCTAAATCTTTTTCATTCAGCGCTTAATCTTTTTCATTCAACGCTGAATGTCTACTATTCAACCGTGAATCTTTTTTATTCAACGCTAAACCTCCACTATTCAGCGCTTAATCTTTTTCATTCAAATGCTGATGTGGATGTTCTCCGCTGACGAGTTCGCGGTGTATTCACAACTCGCTTTTTCACTGTTTTACAGGGGTGAGCCAACAGCCTTGGGGGAGTTTCTCCCCCAAACCCCCTCATTGGGGGACAGCCCTTGTCCTCCAAACCCCCTCCGATCAGGTTTTGGTGGGGTGAGATCAGTTGCTGGTAGCGCTACGTATTGCTGCTAAGTTAGGGGACACGGGAGAGAGTCAAAGGCGATCGCCCTTCACTACCCTTACAATGCGTTGCGTCGCGTTTCCAGCGACCTTTGATGCTCACCGATGCGGCCTTGCGGAGGGGGTGTGGGGGACGGGCTTCGTCCCCTGCTGGGGGTTTGGGGGCAACCCCCAAGGCTGTTGGCTCGGAGTCCAGACTGCCGACTATGGGTTCAAAACTACTGTGGTCGGTCAAAAGACAGGGTGCTTGACTCTGGTGCCCCTGCTATATCCAGGCAAACGGAGGCTTGAGCAGTCTCTGGAAGACTCCCTGCCACTTTTTCTGGGGCAGGCACCAGAGCAACTGCATGGGGGACGGGGCGAGCCGAATAGGGGGTAAGATTTTTGCCTTGATAGGCTAGGGAAGTGCTGCCGCCGGAATCGAGCATGACGGCATCGCGGAACCCCAAACTGGTCAGAAGCTCGCCCAAGGCTACAGCGTCTATATTGTCGTTTGAAATACCCACCACAGCTTGCCCAGCTTGGTCAATCCCCCAAAAAGCCCGATGGCGGGCGCTATCAAACCCAAACAGATCGCCAAACGATTCCTTAGACTGGGGCTGACCGTCTCGGACTAGCCAAGCTCCTGCGACAAATGCATCTGTTACCGCTGGCTGTATCGCTTTGATACCAGCCAACGTGTTGTGGCGATCGCTGTCAAACGGGATGAACTCGACCAAGTTTGGACTCATCACAACCAACGGTCGCCCCTCAGAGCGGGAAACATCATACCGATTGCCCGGAACGAACCGCCCTGTACTCTGGCTAAACACGGGGCCAACCATGACGTTAGAGTCCAGGTATTCTAACGAAAAGAAGGTACCATCAACAGCGGCTACGGCAGGCCCCTTGGTCACAAATTCGGCAATTGGATAACGGCTGTCGGCATGAATGGTTATCGGTCTGCCACCAGAGATTAACGCTAGCGAAGACTTGTCGTTTATCACCTGGCGCAGTCGAATCGGTGCATTGAAGTTAAACCGCTGACCCAGAGACAACAACGGCACACCACCATCGGCCTGCTCAATCATTGCCTTGAGCGGCTCTGGCCCATCTAGCTGATAGTGTCCAATCCGCTCAATTTCCAGGAGACTCTCAGACTCTCCAGCAAACTGCACGACATTATCATCCATCGTCATGGCAGATTTGTAGCCTGCTAACTCTACCCAGTCCTTCACCTGCTCGTTGTAGTGACCCACTGGATAGATAAAATGGTCAATCGAGATCCCCAATTTAGTTTCCAAAATGCGCTTGGATTCTACAATTTCTTGGCGCAGTTCATGGTCGGGCAACTCTCTGAGGTCATCGGGATGAGTAATCGTGTGCGAGGCGATGGTAATTAATGGATCAGCAGCCATTTCTTGCAAGTGATCCCAGCGGATGCTAGAGCGCCCCAGTTTTCTGCCTACCTTCGCTGTATAAATGCCAAACGTAGCCGGATATCCATACTGCTTTAACAGAGGATACACATACTTGTAGTGGCCTTCGTAGCCGTCATCAAACGACAACAAGATCGGTTTGTTGGGCAGGGGCATCCCCGTTGCTAAATGATTCACCAATTGGTTCAAACTAATGGGAGTTGCCCCCTCGGCTCGAATTAGTTTTAGGTCGGCTTCAAACTCTGCGGGGGTGACATCGAAAAACACCTTTTTCTCAGGCAAAACGTCGTGATACATGATCACGGGCACTCGTGCTAGCCGCGCCTGGGGCTGAATCTGTGGAAACGAGTGGGCACTGAGAGACGCAGTCAGCATCGGCATGAGCATTGCTTCAAGAGAGCCAGACCGAGGCTGGCTCAACGATGGCAGTATTGAGGTGCTGGCCAATTGCCCTTGGCGATCGCAAGATGCAAGCAGAGGCTGGTTGCGATCGCGCTGTCCTACTAACCAATCAGTACTGTTAGTGTCTAGCTGAGCATCTGGGCGGTCAATAGTTTGAAGAGAGTCGATAGAAGGAGAATCGAGTCGAGACCCAGCCGATTCGATCGGCAACACCAGCAGAGAAACCCCAATAATTGTGGAACATCCGGTGATCCAGCGGGGACACCAATTGGCACGACGACCTAGGATGGGAGATGAAGTGAACTTGGCGGGGTGCAGGCCTGATTTCTCAGCAGATGATGCACGCTTGGTCAACGCCAATATCAGCGTCCGGAGAAACAGTCCCATAATGTATTAGGTCACACCACAAACATCTACCGCAAGATGTAGCGGATTCCGGACACATTGTCAGGTTCGCTAGCTGACATTGGAGCTGAAGATTTCGATAAGATAGCCAATAATGGCAAGATTTATTCTGTTCTTTACCCGTTGGTAATTTGCCCTTATCCATTGCTTAATCAACTGACTTAGGTTCAGCGGCGATGATGTTGAGGGATAGTTCAAACGATTTAGTTCGAACCGCGCCTGCCAACAATTAACATCTAGACGGGTAGTCCTAAATTGATAAGGGTTTTTTGATGGGCGGGCTTCGCCCGCCCATCAAAAAACCCTTATATCAATACCACTACCCATGTTTCAACTAGGTCGAACAACGTGTCCAGAACATTACCTGATCTAGATTAGACCGTATGCATCCCAGCCGAAAAACCAAGAAAGTTGAATGATGTTGCGATCGCACTAAGTAGATAGGCTTAATTAAATATAAGATCCTAAAACCCTGCGCCGCCCGCACAGCGGGCGGCGCAGGGTTTTAGGATTTGGTTTTTATGTAGGTTGAACTACTTACGCCTACAACATTATTCAACTGCGTCGGTTCCGTAGATGTTTGAGGTCTGTGATTCTAAGTCATTTTGAGGATGGAAAACAGTTGGCGCAGGTTTAACGTTAATAGTAGAACTCCTGCTTGAATCGTTTTCTGGCAAGGCCGGAAAACGATTCACACCCTCCAAAAAGGCGTTTGTGCAGGAGGTCTAATGATTGAATGATTTCAGACGACTCTGATTTTCTGATTTACAAGGACTAATTCATGTCTACACAGCGCCCGGATATTGTGTTTCTTGTGCTCGATACCCAGCGGCGCGATCGCCTCTCGTGTTACGGCTACCCAATCGAAACATCGCCTCACCTGGATGCGTTTGCCACCAACGCTACCCTGTTTCGTCATGCGGTTGCCCCAGCCCAATGGACAGTACCTTCCCATGTGTCGATGTTTACAGGATTGTATCCCTCAGCGCATGGCGTGTTGCAGTCCTATGCGGCACTGTCTCCCTCTATTCCAACGTTGGCTGAGCGCCTAAGTGCCAGTGGCTACTACACCGCCGGGTTTTGTAACAATCCGCTGGTGGGTGTAATTAACAACGGTCTACGGCGCGGGTTCCATAGCTTCTTAAATTACAGTGGCTTGCTGACGACTCGTCCTAACCAGGCGGGCATAGCACCCGGCTGGCTCGATCGCTACCGACAAGTGTTTAAGCGATCGCTAGCGGGAATGTTGAACCACGTACAAGATTCTTTTGCCCGCTCAGAGATGCTGCTGGCGCTATCGTTTACGCCGTTGATGGTACCGCTGTGGCAAACGGCTCTGAGCTTTAAGGGCAACACGGCTAAATCACTCGACGATGCTGCTACCCTATTGGGCGATCGCCAGGGAGTAGAAACCGATCAGCCAATTTTTAGCTTCATTAACCTGATGGGCACCCACATGCCCTATCACCCGCCCCGCGCTTACATCGAACGGTTTGCGCCCCACGTGCTGCACGACAAAGCCGCCCAGCACTATTTACGGCAGTTCAACGGCGACATCTACGGCTGGCTGGCACCCCTGGCAGAAGTGCTCGACGATCGCCAAAAAGCTACTCTAGACGGCATGTACGATGCTGAGGTGGCCTACCAAGACGACCAACTGGGCATCTTTTTTCAGCGGTTGCAGGATAGCGGCGCGCTGGATAATACCCTGGTAATTATTTGCTCTGACCACGGCGAACACTTGGGCGAAAAGCACTTTATTGGGCATTCCATCTCGCTCTACAACGAACTGGTGAACGTACCGCTAATTATCCGCGACCCTAGCGGCAATTTCCCCCTTGGCACTGAGCGACCAGAGGTGGTTTCGACCCGGCGCTTGTTCCATACGGTGTTAACAGCGGCTAACCTGGCCAGTGAAGCAGAAGAACCCCTCACCCTGGCTCACACTGTGATCAACCACAACGACAGTCAGGTGTTTGCGGAAGCTACCCCACCTCAAAACGTGGTGAACTTGCTATACAAACGCCAGCCTGAATTGGTGACGGCTCACGCCTGCGACCAAACCCGCCGTGCAGTCTGGGCTGGAAACCACAAGCTAATTGAAACTGGACGCGATCGCCTGGAGCTATTCGATTTTCAAAATGACCCCAACGAACACCTAAACCTGAGCGACATTCTGCCCGAAAACGTAGAGCTACTGCAAGAATGCCTTCAACTCTTTGCAGGGCAAACCGATTTAAGTGTAAGTCGCGATCGCGCCCCTGGGTTTGACGATCCTGAAGTGCAGCGCCGCTTAAGAGATTTAGGCTATCTGGAAGACTAATACAGAATTAATTTAGCTACCTAGATACAAAGCGCGCCATCTTCAGACACATTGAAACGTTCCACATATCTTGCAGGGTAGTCCTAAATTGGTAAGGATTTTTTGATGGGCGGCTTTTGCCCGCCCATCAAAAAATCCTTACATCAATACCACTACCAGAACAATTACGGAGGATTTTCTGTATCCTTGCTACGGCTATGAAATTTCTGCGTAGATTCCTCTAAGCTATTGCTTCTATCGGCAGGATAGCGTTGGAGCATCAACGTGCCCACGGTATTTGTCTCGCCATTTAAGCCTGACTAGCGCTGTGGGCACGTGGTTTGTTTGGGGACTTCTACTCACTGCACGATGCCGAAACCATGCCAAAACTAACTTCCCGATGGGCGATCGCGCCTCTTTTACTAGCCGTGGCCAGCGTTGCTCTACCCGGTTCTGCCCAG
>Ga0335394_10002475_pt1 | contig 20775 bp, 10 predicted proteins | sample MAT03_FD_205741 | JGI IMG/M metagenome (GOLD analysis project Ga0335394, IMG submission 205741) | Freshwater microbial communities from Lake Fryxell liftoff mats and glacier meltwater in Antarctica - MAT-03 (spades assembly) (version 2) ...
GCTGTTGCAGAATCTCCACGACCGCCCAGCAGTTCGTGGTGGATTCCAGTGCGATGTGATCCGCAGGCTGCAGGACTTTGCTGGCAAAGTCCGCCAGACGTTCGCGAGTCAGCACGATTTCGCCTTCGCGAATTATCGCTCCGGCTCCGTCCAGAATGCAGTACGTGATCTGCTTCTTGTGAACATCAAGCCCCACAAAACGTGTTGCAGGCAGCGCCGCATTGGACGTGGAATCCTGCACGCTCACGGGCGTGTCTGGAGGTTCATGTGTGGCCTGCGGTGGTGCAGGCGGATTCTTTGTCGATCGACGTTTCTGCGTCGATTTGGCGGATGATTTTATGGATGTGATTGAACGAGTCATGTGATAGAATTCTCCCTGAAAGTTTGTGGAGCAATTGTTGTTGGGCAACCTGTTGAAATGTTTCCGGGAAACCGGATGCAGATCTGCAGGCTGAATCGCATCAGTTTCAGAAAGCATGATCCGTAGAGATCGCGTTTGCTTTCGTGGACTGATTCGAAAAATGGGCAGGACGGCAATTACCTCTTCGAGCTCAAGGCTCAACCGGGTGGACCGGAAAGGGGCTCAGTTACGACAGCGAGCTCGAAGCTCAGTACGTCGATCGAGCAGCCCCTGAAAACGTCCGGCCCCCGTTCAGGTTTGCACCTGAACGGAAGATTGCTTCACAACTTTCTTTTCTGAAAAAGATGGAAACCAACAACCAGGCCGGCGTTTCAGCCAACACCCGGTATCTGAAGTTTTAGCAAAAGTGATGTCATGGTCGCGATAGCTTTTCCGCAACGGCGTTTCACAGTGACCAGACAATGCGAAAACAAGGATCGGCGGAGTTGCCTTCGTCGGAGCCGGCCGTCGGTCGCTCAATTCCATGGCGACCGACGGCAGGCGACAGAGAAGGCAACGTTGCCTTTGTTGGAAGGCCCGAGCGAGCCCTCTGTTGTCTGCTGCGATTCTACTCATACCGGTTACGATTGCACAGGTCAGCTGACCAATGACATCTACCGCCCGGCCACGACCGCTCTCAACTGGAACGGATTGACGGTCCATCAATGGTATCTGCTGAGTGTCGATGACTGGCATACACTGGCTGTCGATGAGGCGCCCACGGGCGGAGCCGGCACACTGGGCTATGATCCGGCGGGAATCTGAGTTCTGCTACACTGTGGTCTGACAGTCCATGATATCGACCCCTCCTTCGAAAACATCCACATGCACAATTCCAGCACGACTCTGCTCTGCCGGCTCGTTCTTTCAATCCTTGGATGCAGGAGAATGCTTGTCTTCGGCGATTCTCATTCTGCAGCATTTTCGAATATCGAGAACGTCGAGGTACTGCATGTTGGCCCGGCAACTGCACACAATCTGGTGAATAAGGGAACAACAACGCAGGGCCACGAGAAAATCTTTGCAGCACTTGCAAGCCATTCACATCTGGAGACGGCAATAGTCCTTGCATTTGGTGAGATCGACTGCCGAATGCATATTGTCAAGGCCGCATCTTGCCTCGATATGACGATTCTTTCGGCAGTGAACACTACGCTCGAAAGATATTTTTCATTCGTGCAGTCAATTATCTCACTCGGTTATCGGATTTTGCTGTATGGGCCGGCTGGGAGCGGTAAGGGTTGGAATGCGAATTTTCCGACTGTGGGCAGGGAACAGGAACGAAACTATGCGACGCATCTGTTTAATTCACTCCTTGCGGAGAAGTGCGCGCTGTCGGGGGTAGCATTCGCCTGTATTGACGATCTTGTCATCAACAAGCATTCATGGCAGACGAGGTCGGAATTCCTTATTGACGGTTGCCATTTGAATGACTACCCGAATACCGCTTCGGAACTTCAATCGATCATCCTTTCGAAGTTCCTTATATGGCTGCAATCATATTGCCCTTCACGCCACGAAGTGCAATTGATCACTGCGGCTCCCGCGAGAAAGGACCACGCCTGTGATAAACCGTTTGTGCTGACTTCAGCAAGGCACGGCGACCCTGTCGCGGGGTTGATCAGCGTTGGCGTGCCGTACCTGTTTCATACCGATCTGGGCACGAACGAGGGAATTCACATTGACCTTCTGTCTGCATATGTCGTGGATGAAATCATCATCCACACTCGTACGGACACGGGCCAGGAGCGAGCCAATCAACTGTACGTTGCTTTGGGACTCGACCGTAATCCAGATCGCACGGAGAGCATCGAGACCACCGATGATTTTCTCTCAGGAACGACGTTGTACGTTTCAAAACGGTTCAAACCAGTCCTTGCACGGTATGTGTTCCTTTTCAGCACGGCGGACACCTATCTGCATCTGTCAGGAGTAAAGATTTTGGGTCACTATCCTGCGGAGGCACCTGCTGTGACTGCAACTCTCCACCAGCGATAGAAGTATTTCAACGGTTCAAATTCGCATTGTCCGACCTGGATTGGTTGAAACTTGCGAAAGTTAAGTCAGACTCTGCACAGTTTGCCAGGTTCAGTCAGGAATATCCTTTCGAGTTCAGGCCTGTGTTCAGCCTGGGTCGCAGTCAGTCAACCCATTACAAGGCGAGTGCTGATGCAATTGGAACTTGGTGCAGGGCGTCAGCCCACGCCCGGCTTCATCCACCACGACAAACGGAAGCACTCTCCGGACATCGACGTGGCGCATGATCTCGATCTGCTGCCATGGCCATGGGGCGACAATACCTGTGACGAGATCCTGGCTCTTGATGTGTTTGAGCATCTGCAAATCATGCCGGAGGCATGGATGAGAGAATGTCATCGAATACTCAGGCCCGGCAGAATACTTCGGCTGCGTGTGCCCATCTTCGGGTCTCCATGGCATCTCTGGGATCCCACTCACGTTCGCGGATTTCATCCGGCCAATTTTCAGTACTTTCTGCGTGGACACGATCACTGGCTCAAGTACGGCTGTTACTACTTCGATTTTGCCTGGGCTTCAGGTGAAATCGAGATCGAGCAGTTCAACATTGTAGTCAAACTGACCAAATAGTCTTCGTCGGGAGCGACCAGTGCCGCGTTATCTCTTTGGCCCAGTCACCAGTTCCTACGCGAACCTGTATCTGAACGGGCCGATCACGGCTTCTGACTGTGTAGTGTTCAACCATGATGGCCCGCTGGCATGCCGTCCGGATGACTGTTGGGAAACATTCTCCAGTCGATTTCCTTCAGGCTGGCAACCCGAGTTTCTGGTACTGATGCTTCAATACAACGTCATCCCGGACTGGATCTGGCAGGCCCCAATTCCGATCATCGGACTCGCCACCGACTGGAACCTGCAATGGCATTATTACCGACATGTCGCCGACCACTGCGATCATATTTTGACCGACAAACCTGGCGTAAGCAAGTTTCAGCGTGCAGGGATTCAGCATGTCAGTGTCGGCAATCTCTATGGCTGCGATCCTGCGTGGCTCTCCGATCCTCCTCACCATGTGGAGCGCGATATCGACATCTTGTTCATCGGCAATGTGCATCCGTACGTCCAGAGTGATCGCCTGCCGTGGCTGGCACGCATCGCCCAACTGTCTGATCGATATCGCGTTTGCATAGAAGGGGGCGTATTCGGCGAGGATTATCGCAATCGATTGGCACGCTCCAGAATCGTCTTCAATCGCAGCATTCGTGGTGAGTGCAACATGCGGGTCGTTGAAACGATCGCCTCTGGCGCTCTGCTTTTTCAAGAAGCCGAGAACGAAGACGTGCGAACAATACTCGCGGATGGCCTGGAGTGTATCTTCTACGACGATACTAACCTCGAAGATCTGTTGGAATACTACCTCTCGCAGGAAACACGGCGATCGGAAGTCGCTCAAAATGCCCGTCAGCGAATTGGGGATTTTACGTTTGAGCGTTTTTGGGGCGAACAGCTGGCCGCAATCCAAACTTTGGCACCCGAGTTGGCCGCACGAATGCGAATGCGACTCAACGGTTCACAAGGAGGCAATCTGATGGGACGAGTTTGGCAATGCCAGGTGGCAGCTTTCGGGACTGACGAAGCACTTGAAGCAGATCTGTTGCGGGCGCTGGCTGACGATGCTAGCAATGCGACGTTGCAACATGGGCTCGGTTGTCTCTGTCGATGGGGACGCCAACTTGACCGCGCGGCGCAGAGTTTTCAGAAAGCATTTGCGTGCGATCCCCGACACCTCGTGGCGGGTGCGTCCTTCGCTCAGGCTTTAGTGGGGCTCGGCCAGCAAGAGTTTGCGATGGATCAGGCTCGGCGTGTACTGCGAATGCTGTCACAAACTGAAGCTATGAACGAGTTGAGCGATCTGGTGCTGGCCGCGCCGGTGCCGGAGCTGGAGTACACTCCGCTCCGGCAGGCGTGGGAACGCGCGGCATTTGAGAACGCTGGCAATCGCGTTGAGGAACTGCAGACAAAGCGCGCCATCATCTTCTGGTGGATGCATTCTTTGCTGGGAGAAGTGACGGGAGACGAATCGCATTTCTATGAAGCACTGCGTGCCTGCCCGAGAATGCCGACGACGCATGGACTGCTGGCCGCACGACTTGTGCGGCGTGGCCAATCGGAGCTTGCCGTCGCACATCTTCGCATCGCGACGACCGCGCTGCCGTTCGAAACGCACTATGCTTCTGAATTGTACACTGCCCTTGGGAATCTGGGCGACATTCTCGGGCAGCATCGCCTGGCTGTATTCCGAAGCCGTTTGCACGCGGCCGCGCCCGGATTGATCCGCCTGGAAGAATGGTTTGCCGACTTGACTTCGTCCGCGTCTGCACTTCGAAGGGATAGTGCCCGAAAATTCAGAATTGCCTGGCATGGTGATCAATCTCCGCTACACTCGCTGTCGATCGTCAATCGCGAGATTTGTCGTCGGCTGATTGAGCGAGGGCATGAAGTCACTCTGGCTGAACAGAATTCTGGCCTTGAGAACAGCAGCACTTGCCCACTGTCGCCAACACTTTCCGACCGACTAAACGTTTCTCTGACTGGTCCGGCAGACATACACATCTGCCACCGTTGGCCACCGGTCATGAACGCTCCGCCAGATGGCCATTGGGTGTGGATTCAGCCCTGGGAATACGGATCGCTGCCCGTGGCGTGGTTTACAACGGCGTATGATCTGCTTGATGAAATCTGGGCTCCAACGCGGCATGTGCAACAGAGTTTTCTTAAGGCAGGAATTCCGCGAGAGCGAGTGCCCGTGATTCCCTATGGCATTGCAGACGTCTATTTCGAGACACATCCGCATTTCCCGCTACAAACTCAAAGACGCTTTCGCTTTCTGTATTGCGGCGGCACAATTCATCGTAAAGGTTTCGATCAGCTGCTCAGTGCCTATGGACAGACGTTTCGTCGAACAGACGATGTCTGTCTTGTCGTCAAAGATATGGGGGCTAAATCATTCTACAGCGGACACACGTCTCAGGATCTGATTGCTCAGTTTCGGGAAAATCCAATGGCACCGGAGGTCGAGTATCTGGATGATGAATTATCACCCGAAGAAATGTCGGGTCTCTACGCCAACTGCAGTTGCCTCGTTCACACTTACCGGGCCGAGGGCTTCGCCATGCCGATTGCAGAAGCGATGGCCCGTGGTCTTCCGGTGATCGTGACGGGGGCTGGCGCCGCACTCGATTTCTGCAGCGATGAAACGGCATATCTGATATCCGCACACATCGTCGAAGGAAGTGTCAACGCCGTTAGCGACATTGCGACACTGGGACCGCCCAGTTGGGCAGAAATCGATCCCGATTCACTGCGACGACTACTACGTCAGGTTTTTGAGAACATTTCAGCGACTTCGAAACGAGCCACACGGGGAGCCGCCCTGATTCGTGAGAAATTTAACTGGGAGCAAGTTGTCGACCAGATTGAAAACCGCCTGGAAAGCATTGCCAAACAGCCTGTTCGGCGAAGTCGATCTACAGCTGTCGCCCCGACCGCTTTGGAATCAGGGATGCTGACGCAACCGGCGACCCGGACTTCCGCGCGACGTCGAGTCTCCCTCTGTATGATCGTTCGCGACAATGAAGACACGATTGAGGCGTGCCTGGCCAGCGTTCGCCCGTGGGTGGATGAAATCATCGTTGTCGACACTGGCTCTCTGGACAGGACCCCGGAAATCTGTCGGCGGTTCGGCGCTCAGGTGTACAACTTTCCGTGGTGTGATGACTTTTCCGCCGCCAGAAACGAGTCGCTCAAGTATGCGACGGGCGACTGGATCTTCTGGATGGATTCCGACGACATCATGCCTCCAGACCAGGGACGACTGCTCCGTGAACTGGTTCTCCGGCAGCACGCTCACAATTGTCTTGGTTACGTGCTCCAGGTGCATTGCCCATCCCGACAGCCCGGTAACTAAACGGTCGTAGATCAGGTGAAGCTGTTCCGACGAATGCCCTCACTCAGATTCGAGCACCGAATCCACGAACAGATCATCCCGTCAATTCGCCGAGCTCAAGGCACCGTTGAATTCACAAAGATCTATGTCGTTCATGCGGGATCAAATCAGACGAGCGAAGGACGTGCCCGGAAACTCGAAAGGGATTTACGAATACTGGAACTGGAACGTCGGGAACGTCCGGATCATCCGTTTGTGTTGTTCAATCTGGGTATGACCTATGAGGATTCCGGTGACCATTCCACCGCAGAGGTCCATCTTCGCCGGTGTATTGAATGTTCCGGGCCTGGAGAATCCCAACTGGGGAAAGCCTGGTCATTGCTTGTGAATTGTTTGCGAAGTCAGGGAAAAGGCGAAGAAGCAGTCATTGCTGTGAAGCGTGCTTTACAACAATTCGGGAGCGACAAGGAACTATTGTTCCGATATGCGACGTTGCTACAGGATGTGGCAAGTCACGAAGAGGCTGTCAACATTTACCATCGCATTCTTACGGAAGATATTGAACCAGGCTTTCAAAGCACCGATTCATCGATCAGCGGGTACAAGTCCCATCACAACATGGCGGTTTCACTGAAGAAATTAGGGCGCCTTAAGGAAGCGACAGACCACTGGAGAATGACCGTGTCTCTATCTCCGTCGTTTGACATCGCCTGGCTTTTGCTTGCAAGAGTCCTGATGCAATCGAGAGATTTTGGTGCATTGGATGTGCTCGTCCAGAGCCTCCCCACCGTGATTCAGAACACGGCGACAGACGCATTGATTCGCGCCTTGCTGTTTGAAGCTCGGGGAAGTTTGATTGAAGTACAGCAAACTTTGGAAACGGCATGGAACGACTTTCATGAGCCGGAATGTCTCGATGAACTTGCCCGGATTCTCATGGATAGTGGAAACGCAATAAGTGCGATCGCGGTCTTACGGACGCTTCAATCCGTCCGTCCGGAATGTCCCAGCGTTCTTCATAATCTGGCACAGGCACTCAGGCTGGCTCAACGACCGGCTGAAGCGATTCCATTGGCGCAACGCTCACTCGAACTGCGTCCAAACGCTCCACAAACAGTTCGGCTTTTGAAAGAGCTGCTGGATTCCCATGACGATCCCGGACGACAAAGCTGACGACTGAAAGCCAAGTTGAACGGCAGTTCAACGCAAAAGACCAGTATGAGGCAGTTTCTGTGTCCTGAGGGAGCGTGAAGGCTTGACGAATAGCGAACGCAATAGGACGATATGCGTTGACAGTTCGGCGGAAGTTCTCTCATTCATTGTTTCGGCACAGGAATCCGTTCATGGATCATCAGCCGCATTGTGGTTGTCCGGTTCCTGTCATCAATCCACCGGATTTTGGCGCAGCAACGCGGTTGCCCGTGTTGCCGTCAGGCATGCCGGTGGACCTGCCCTATCCTCCGGACCCGTCGCACGCTTTTCCGCGAGTCTTCACGGCCAGTGCCGACACGCGGCAGGGGACATCACTCGCCACCGAATCGGCATCGGGATGTGGCTGTGACCCGAGGTATCCTCGTAACCGACGGCTCACTCCGCGAGTCTCGGCCGGATATCGCAATCCGGGCCTGAACTTTGCGTCGGCGGAAGTGGCGTCCCTGGTGAATCGGATTCTGTATCCGATTCCGGGCATCTGGCTGGGTCCGGCCTGCGTCCACATGCCGTCAGGAAACGTGGTCGTCCAGTTGGCAACGCCGCGAGGTGGACCGTTCGATCCGGCACCGGTGTTCACCTACAACTCCCAGGCGGCGAAATCCACTCTGGGACGTGGATACGGCGTTTCTGACATGTTTCATCCGACCGTACTGCCGTTCGGAGGTATCACGTCGCTGATCTCCGGTACCGGTAAATCTCTGGAATACACAGACGTCGGAGAAGGATCATTCGGAACCGCACCCGCTTCGACTCGTAACGGCCTGAAAGGCAAGACCGGCGGCGGCTGGATTGAGCGGCAGCCGGACGGGATGGAATGGCATTATCTGGCTTCGGGCATGCTGGAAAAGCTGGTCAGTCCCTCGGGCGACGAGTGGATCATCTCCCGCACGAATTGCCTCGTTTCCTCAATCGCGGGACCTGGTGGCAGAACGACAACAATTTCTGGTGGCGATGATTCGTTTACAGTCACCCAGCCTGGCGGGCGTGTGACAGTGTTTACTCTGTCGGGCGGCAAGAAGAAAGTTCTCACCTCTGTTTCGTATCCGGGAGGTGCCAGCGTCAATTTGACTTATGGTGGTAAGCAGCTTCTGTCCAGCTTCACGGATGCCGACGGAAACATGACACAATTCCTGTATGACTCAGCCGACCGGCTGCGTTTGCTGACGACAGCCGAAGGCCACGAATACAAATACAAGTACATCTTCCCTGAAAATGAATACGAGACGGACTACTTTGTCGAAGTCACGGATCCCGCCGGAAACGTGACGACCGTTGTGCATGACTGTAATGTCGTGAACGCCGTGGTGAACCCATTGGGAGAACGCACCACGTTTATGTGGGAAGGCAGCGGCGACTCTCGTCTCTCAGCCGTGATTGATGCCAACAATCATGCGACGACGCTGACGTATACAACGCTGTCCTACGGCGTCACGGCGCTTTCAGGTATTGAGCGACCGGTTGTCGGGACACTTTCGATTGCCTACGGAGGAAATGACCGTTGCAGTTCGGTGACTGACTATGACGGCAACGCCACCAATCTGACCTGGGACAGTGACGAAAACCGCAAGAACGTGGTGGATGCGGAAGGCAATCGCTTCACTACGACGTACAACGCGCATCGTCAGGCCGAAGTCACGATCGACCCGCTGACCTTCCGTACAACGACCGTTTACGACACCGCAGGTAACGGGACCTCGATTGCCAATGAACTGAATGAAATCACCACGCTGACATATGACGCCAATGGAGATGCAACCGCCGTCGAAAATCCACTGACAAAAGTTACAACATTCACACGAGATGCGTTGGGCCGAATCGAGCAGATCGAGAACCCCCTGACGTTTAAGACAACGTACACGTACAACGGCAACAGCCTGCTGGCGTCGTCCGAGAACGGAGAAGGCGAAGAAACGACCTACGATTACACGGGTGAACTGCAACTGACCAAAGTCGCCGACCCGCTGACCCATGAAACGAACTTCGACTACGACTCGCGCGGCAATCTGGAAGCCGTCACAAACGCCGAGAGTGAAACGACCACGAGCGTCTACGATGCCGGCAGTCGCCGGATCAATTCCCTCAATCCGCTGGGATTTGTCTCCACTTTTGTGAACGACAACGTCGGGAACGTGCTGGAATCCATCAATCCGATGAATGAACGAACCACGTTCATCTACGATCAGGCTGACCGACAAACAGACATCTTTCCACCCCTCAATTTTGCGACTTCGCCAACGTCGATGCGTACGAGTTTATCGTACTTTGGCAACGGGCAGTTGAAGTCACAGAGTATCGTACCAATGAGTCCGCCCGTTGTTTCGAACGAAACGTACACAGGGCTCGGAGACATCAAGACTGCTCAGGATCCTCTCGGCCACACAACCACCACCGGCTACGATAAAGCCGGACGGCCTGAGTCCGTGACCAACGCCGAGAGCGAGACCGTCACCACGGTGTATGACCCTGCCGGGCGAATCAAGGCGACCGTCACACCGATGGGCCATCGGACGACATTCAACTATGACATTGGCGGTCGGCAGACTGAGATTGTCAATCCTCTCGGAAAGATTACCACGACCAATTATGACGACGCCAATCGTCCAACGTTCGTGATTGATGCCGAGTTGAACCGCACGACGACAACGTATGACAAAGCCAACCGTGTGAAAACCATCACCATTGGCGATAACGAAATCACAACGACCCTCTACGACGAAGCCAGTCGAATCATCAATGTCATCGACGCAATGGGTGGCGTCATCACGACGACATACGACAACGTCAATCGAGTTCTGACCGTCACAAATCAGGCAGGCGAAACCACATCAAACGACTATGACGAAGCGGGACGTCTGACTGCCGTAATTCCGCCGAGCAGTAGCGCCTATCCACTGGTCTACGACAAAGCCGATCGTCAGATTGAAGCCTGGACCCCTCTGGGACTTTGCACGACAACTGTCTATGACGACAACGGGCGAGGTATTGCGGTTGTGCGACCTGCGATCGATGGCTCGACACCTGGATTTCGCACGACCACAACGTATGACGCGGCGGACCGGATTGTCAACATCATTAACGCGGAGAGCAAGACAACCACCAATGTCTGGGACCAGGCCAGCCGACTGGTCAATGTCATCGACCCGCTTGAGCACAAAACCACATTTGCGTACGACAACGCCAACCGCAAAACAGCGACGACGAATCCTGAAGGCCAGACCACAACCACCGTCTACAACGATGACAGTGAAGTCATACAAACGATCGATGCACGTGGGAAGGCCACGGATTTCGAATACGACGATGCCGGGCGACTCACAAAGACGACCAACGCGGAGGCCGAAGTCACGACACTTGTTTACGACTTCGCCGGTCGCCGGATCGAAACCATTGATGCCGAAAGCCGGACATTTACCACAGTCTATGACAACGCAAATCGCCCGATCGCGACTGTCAATCCCGACGAGAAGCGCTTCACAACGGTCTACGACAAACTCTCGCGAGTTCAGAACACCATTGACCCGCTGCTGCACAAAACGACAACTCTGTACGACGGCGTCGGCCGTGTGACAGTCACTTACGATGGTGAAGGCAACGAAACAAAGATTCATTACAACGGAGCAGGTCTGCGAGACCGATTGACAGACGCCAACGGGCACGTCACCAGCTTTCAATACGACGATGATCAACGCCCGACCGTCACCATCAATGCCGAAGGTGATCAGACAGAAAGCGTCTATGACAATGCCGGTCGAGTCATTGCCTTCATTAACGAAGAAGACAAACGCACGACGATGACATACGACAAGGTCGATCGTCAGCTGACCGTCAGAAATCCGTTGAATCAGGTTCAGACGATGTCGTATGACGATGCAGGCAGGCTCCTGCAACGCATCTTTCCCCGAGCTGACTACACAGACTATGAGTACGACAACGCGGATCGCCTGCTCAGCCGCACGTATTCGTACGACAGTTCCCTCTGCACGTTTGCCTACGACGCCGCTGGAAACCGCACCGTGATGGTCGATGTGATCGGTGGCGTGCGTTACACCTCAACTTACAACTACGACGACGTGAACCGGATGACGGTCGCGGTTGACCCGAACGGTTTTGACATCGGCTACGACTACAACAAGGTCGGTCAGAGAAAACTGATGGTCGATCCGGACTCCGGCAGATTCACCTACGCCTACGATTTGATCGGTCGCCTGGAAACCATTCTCAATCCGTACGGAGAAACCACCACACTGGTCTATGACATCGCAGATCGGCGTATCGGCCAATTGCTGGCGAACGGCGTCGTGACGAGTCTGTCATACGACGATGCCAATCGCCTTGACGAAGTCGTCAGCCGCAACAGCTCATCAACCCTGCTGAGTTCGTTCAACTATCTGATGGATCCGGCCGGCAACCGCACGACGCTGACCGCCAGTGGCAGCGACGGATTCCTCTGGACTTATGACAAAACCAATCAACTGCTGACGGAACACCGTACGCTGTCTGCCGATACATTCACTCACACAATGACGTACGATTCGCGAGGCAACCGGCTGACGCTCAGCGACTCGACCGACACGCTTGATTACGACTGCGACAATGCCAATCGCCTGCAGACAGTCACTGATACCAGCGGCACCACAACCTACACATATGACGCCAATGGCAATCAGCTCACGATCGAAGAATCGTCGGGCGACGTCACGACGAACACATGGAACGGCGAAAACCGGCTGGTCGTCGTGGAGCATCCGGATGGCACAGAAACGTACTACCGCTACAACGGCGATGGTCTGAAAGTTGCCGAAGATCACGACGGCACAGTGACTCTGTTTGTGTACGACGGCAATAACCGACTGCAGGAAACCGATGACGTCGGGACGGTGGAAGCTGAGTTCAACTACATCCCGCTGCCGTATGCGGAGGTCCTCAGTCAGCGACGAGACATGGATTCGTCGTTTTACCTGCCGGACGGGATTCGCAACATCGCGCAATTGACGGACGATGCCGAAGTCGTCACGGATCACTATTCGTACGATGCGTTCGGTAATCTCCGAACTTCGTTTGGATTTGCGACAGCCAACTCGCAGCTTTACAAAGGCCAGTTGCTGTCCTACCGCGACGACCCGCACGCCGGACCCGACAAGGAAACTTCAACGCACTTCCGCAACGTCAACAGCCAAACCGGCCGCTTCACCAGCGAAGACCCGGCGGCCGATGACCACAATCTCTACAGGCCAGTCGGAAACAATCCGGTGAATGGAGAAGATCCGAGTGGGTTGGGGCCACCAGATCCAACTGAGGCATTGAGGAAGATGGAATCAGTTAGCGGGAAAAGTTGGGAAGATATCAGAAAAGAAACAGCGCAGAAGCCACCACATTCAATCGGTGAGACGCTCATATCTCCGTTTGTGACTGCCTATGCGTATCAGCGGCGGCTCAAACAGAAGATTCAGCGTGCAGTAGGCAGTGCAATTGTCGAGAAAACTGAGAATTGGATCCATCACGAAGGAGGCGGAAAAGATCGCCCAGGTGGGATTTACGGTGAGCCTGAAGGAGTGGCAGAAGCGGCCGTTCAGTTATTCAGCATTGGTGATCGGGAGACGCTCGAAAAAGATTTGCAGAAGGGCGTCATTGGCATTGGCGGATTACTCCTGGAGGAGGAAGAAAAGGCGGCTAAGATCTCTGCCGCCATCGGTGACTCTCGTTTACAGAATGAATTTCAGAATCTCAAGATGGGACTTCGGGATCGAATTTTTGGAGATTGGCAGTACGATGAACTCGTAGCGAGGGATCTTGAAGCCGGGAATTCAGTCGGGCAGGATAAGTTTAATGTGACCGTTGCAGTCGTGAGCAGTGTCGTTGTTGAACCCTTCATTGCGGCAAAACTGGCGCAGGCTGGTCAATGGCTCCGCAGGAGTTCGCTGTTCCGCAAGATCGCGTCAATGCCAGGCGGACGATATCTTGACGAAGGACTTGAATGGCTCGTAAAAGGAAAGGATTCCCCGACGAGGGGAGCGGTTATTATTCAGGAGGCGATTGAAGCTGGCGGCAAGAACAGAGTCATTCTGGAGAATCGCCTTCTTGCTCCGGGGGAGTGGCGGAACGGCGATTTGTTGCTCAGTCGCGCTGGCATTCGAGAAGCCGCAGAGGAAACCGGCAATACTGTAAGACGCGAGCTGTACAACACAGCGTACCATGAGGCGTTTCACGGAGCCGTCGAACGAGTTACGAGACCAATCTCCCGTCGATTCGGAATCGATGACATTTACGAAGCGTCTCAAGAAGCGTTCTACGCAGGCCAAGGGCGAGGTCTCTGGTTCAGGACGGAAGAATTCTTTGCTGAGAGCTACGGCAGATTCCGTGGGCTTCTTCGAGATCGATGGGGGTGGAAATGACAGACCACCTCCAACAACTATCGTTCGACTGGAAGAAGTCTAAGGTCTCGGGAAACGTCAAAGACCGAATGGACTCTGCGCTCGTCCGCCTGAGCAATTTGACAGGTCAAGAATTCCATCGGATTACGCATCTGTTCGGCAGAATGTTTACGTGTGAAGTTGGCGGGCTGTTGTTCTTTTCGGCTGGCAACGGCGGCAGGCCTTCAACGATTGTAGTGACAGCTTTGGCCTTGGATGGCTCAGATGATGTCTTCTTTCCGGCACTGGTGCCCGAAGATATGGCAGCGTGCTGCAAAGTTCTGGGGATCGAAGACAACGACGAGAATCGATCTCGATTTGAGTCATTCGTAAACCCACAGCGTCCGTCAGTCGACCGCCGCCGATAGCAGTTGCCACCTGGGCACGGCAGCCACGGCGGTGGAACTCTGGGGACTACAACAAAGTCGGTCAAAGAAAACTGATGGTTGATCCGGACTCCGGCAGATTCACTTACGCCTACGATTTGATTGGTCGCCTGAAAACCATTCTCAATCCGTATGGAGAAACCACCACACTGGTCTATGACATCGCTGATCGGCGGATTGGCCAATTGCTGGCGAACGGCGTCGTGACAAGTCTGTCCTATGACGATGCCAATCGCCTTGATGAAGTGGTCAGCCGCAACAGTTCATCGACTTTGCTGAGTTCGTTCAATTATCTGATGGACCCGGCTGGCAACCGCACGACACTGACGGCCAGTGGCAGCGACGGATTCATCTGGTCTTATGATAAAACAAATCAACTTCTAACGGAACACCGCACGCTGTCTGCCGATACATTCACTCATACGATAACGTACGATCCGCGAGGCAACCGGCTGACGCTCAATGACTCGACCGACACGCTTTATTACGGTTACGACAATGCCAATCGCCTGCAGACGGTCACTGATACCACCGGGACAACGAGCTACACGTATGACGCCAATGGAAATCAGCTCACGATCGAAGAACCGTCGGGCGCCATCACGACAAACACATGGAACGGCGAAAACCGACTGATCGTCGTGGAACATCCGGATGGCACAGAAACGTACTACCGCTACAACGGCGATGGTCTGAAAGTGGCCGAAGATCACGACGGCACAGTGACTCTGTTTGTGTACGACGGCAATAACCGACTGCAGGAAACCGATGACGTCGGGACGGTGGAAGCTGAGTTCACCTGCATCCCGCTGCCGTATGCCGAAGTGCTGAGTCAGCGACGGGACATGGATTCGTCGTTTTACCTGCCGGACGGGATTCGCAACGTCGCTCAATTGACGGATGATACCGAAGTCGTCACCGATCACTATTCGTACGATGCGTTCGGTAATCTCCGAACTTCGTTTGGATTTGGGACAAGCAACTCGCAACTCTACAAAGGCCAGTTGCTGTCCTACCGCGACGACCCGCACGCCGGACCGGACAAGGAAACTTCAACGCACTTCCGCAACGTCAACAGCCAAACCGGCCGCTTCACCAGCGAAGACCCGGCGGCCGATGATTCCAACCTGTACAGGCCAGTTGGTAATAATCCCGTGAATGTGGAGGATCCAAGTGGGTTGCAAGGACTGTGCGGCATTGGTTCATACACGAACGTGCCTACGGAAGCAGCTGCGTATGCATCGGAATTTGCCAGGGAATCGGGCAGCCCACGTTCTGCTGGAATTCGCGATATTCCTGACATCCTGCATGCAGATGCAGTTCGCGACATTCAAGCGGACGGCAATGGTGTGGTCTACTCATACGACATCGGACGTGAAGATTTGCATAGTCCGCTTACGACGGAGAGTTGGTATGCGAATATCAAACTGCAGGCGCTTGCAATCCCCGTAGCTGGGCCGAGCGGTCGCATGTACCATTCGATCTACGCTCGTGAAGTGCGTGAAAAGATCGCATCGACCTTTTTCTCTGAGACAACCATGGTCTCATATTCCAAAATGGAGCAATCAGAACCATGGGTTCTGAAAGGGATCATGACTGCCGCAGTCACCGAAGACCAATATCGGGCGGGGGCGGTGGTTCGCACAATGCGGACAAACATTGAACTGAAACTGATCGACCCAATACTGCAAGCTGATGCAGACGCTCGCATGGATCAGGCAGTGACAACGCTGAATCTGATACCCGGAGGAGGCAGCGCCGATATTGCGTTTGGAAAGGGCTGGACAGATGGATTGAATGACAGCGCCACAATTCTCAGCGACTTGGCGTTTTTCGCGGGTGCGATCGGAAGTGGAGGTCGGCTCGGTGCCACACATCTTCGAGCTGTGCGATACGCAGAGCTGGGATCGCACGGACTGGCCGTTACCGCTGGCGTCCGGGATGTCGTCAAAAGTGAACCTGGAGCAGAATCGCAGATCTTACTGAGATCAATGATGTTCGCGGGAGCGCTGCGATCTATTCATTGGAATCCGCCTTCCATCGTTGGGCGAGGTTCTTTAGAAGCGGAAGATTTGGTTGAAATTCAACGAATATCAAAGGCCTACCGAATCGACATTGAAGTGGGCGGTAGTCGAGCAAATGGAAAGGGCCGGAATATCGCGTCACATAACCTCCCGGTCGATAGTGGTGTTACAGCATCACGTAGTGACATCGACTTTATCTTTGACTTGGACCACCCTTCTGCACGCGACATCGCGCGGGAATTGCGTTCTGTTGGACACGGAGCCGGTTCAGTCCACCCGGACGCACGTCGCCTTTGGAACTACCCGGACTCTTGGGAAGAACATGGGAATGGTTTTCGTATATTAGTTGAACCCAACGGCCATGCATCCTTGCGGCGGCTGCAATGAAAGTCCAAATCGTGCGGTATGCAGTTATGAGTGACATTAATGGAAACCTACAAGCATTGGAGGCTGTTTTGGCCGATGTAAAACAGCATGATATTGACGAAATAATATTTCTTGGAGATGCGATGGGGTACGGAGCCGACTCAATTGCATGTTTTGAGCTTATCCGGCGACTTGCAGCGGTATATCTGTTAGGGAACTTCGAGTCTAGACTCATCGACGCAACACAGAGAAACAGTTCGTCAAGACTTGCTGCGGAGATGCGGATGCTCCACTCGCAACTTGCAGGGGAGAGCATGGATTGGCTGTGCCATCGAAAGACGTCGCTGTCGCTGGGTCAATTACATTTTTCTTACAACTTTGAATCAAAGCCAATGTCAAAGCCTATTGGCCTTCTCGATTTTCTTTCTAGGCAGCAATCCGATTATTGCCACAAATTGAAGGGTGTTCACCTGATTGCGGGTAATCACTCACCTTGGATCATGGATTCTTCCGGAGTGGGATTTACAGAAAAAGAAAGTAACTTCAAATTTGATTTTGAACCTGACAGTCTTTGTATCGTAAGTGTCGGTTCGGTGGGGCAACCGCGAGACGGTGATCCACGAGCCGGTTATGCAATTGTTGACGAATCTTCTATCGTATGGCGACGAATTCAATATGACGTCGATGGCGCGATTGCGGCGATTGTATTAAACTCTGAATTAGCTCCTGCAAATGCAGAGCGATTACGAAATGGTGTCTGAGGCAGCGCGCCTAGTAAACGTATTTCGAATGTCAAATCTGGTGTGAACATCAGGCAGACGGGGCGATTAAAGACGCTGGGAGATGAGTTATTGACCAGCGTTGGTTGGTCGTGTCAAGCGGATGGCGGAGATGTTTGTCGTTCATTTGAGAAGAGACACGGAGGTCGGCACGAACGCTCTGCGGGTTGATCCGAATGGGTACGACATCGGCTACGACTACAACAAGGTCGGTCAGAGAAAACTGATGGTTGATCCGAACTCCGGCAGATTCACTTACGCCTACGATTTGATTGGTCGCCTGGAAACCATTCTCAATCCGTATGGAGAAACCACCACACTGGTCTATGACATCGCAGATCGGCGTATTGGTCAATTGCTGGCGAACGGCGTCGTGACGAGTCTGTCCTATGACGATGCCAATCGTCTTGATGAAGTCGTCAGCCGCAACAGCTCATCAACTTTGCTGAGTTCGTCCAGTTATCTGATGGACCCGGCTGGCAACCGCACGACACTGACGGCCAGTGGCAGCGACGGATTCCTCTGGTCTTATGATAAAACGAATCAACTGTTGACGGAACACCGCACGCTGTCTGCCGATACATTCACTCATACGATAACGTACGATCCGCGAGGCAACCGGCTGACGCTCAATGACTCGACCGACACGCTTGATTACGGTTATGACAATGCGAATCGCCTGCAGACGGTCACTGATACGACCGGTACAACGAGCTACACGTATGACGCCAATGGCAATGAGTTAACGATCGAAGAACCGTCGGGGAACATCACGACGAACACATGGAACGGCGAAAACCGGCTGACCGTGGTGGAGCATCCGGACGGCACAGAAACGTACTACCGCTACAACGGCGTTGGTCTGAAGGTTGCCGAAGATCACGACAGCACAGTGACTCTGTTTGTGTACCTCTGTAAAGGGTCGGCTGAAAATTATTCTTCGGATTGTGAAATTTCGGGCTGCCGACTTGTGTTTTTGTGCGTTTGATCGCTGGCTTTGGGTTTTCGGGGAATCACCTGCGAGCCGCTGATTTTCTCAGCAAACTGCAATGTGTTGGTATTTGCAAGGTGGCGAAGTTCTCTGGGTGGCAGCGGCGACCGGGGCGGCAGACCTTCGTTCTGATACGTGTCATCCAGCGATCGGATCGTCTTACCGCCGCCCGGCAGTTTCGCGGTGGCTTTCACACCGCGCGGGCTGCCTCCTCGACGTTTCTCACCGGTGGCGGCGATTCGCAGCGAGGCCAGTTTCGTCGCGGTGGCGGCTGGCTGTGCGTAGCGATACGGTTCGCCAGTCGTCAGTATTCTCCAGGCAATCACTGCGAGCTTCCGCGCCGTGGCCACCACCGCCACGTTGTGGCACTTGCGGCGTTTGATTCGCTGAAAGAAATGGCCGAGCGGACCTGCTTGTCGCGAGTATTGCTGTGCTGCCTGGATCAGCATGCAGCGAGCCGTTGAGTTGCCGTGTTTGGTGATGGGACCATGGTACACGGATGTCGCGGACTGTCGCGTCGATGGTGTCAGCCCGAGATAGCTGGCGGCCGCATCGCCTGACTTGAACCGTGTGATGTCTCCAAAGGCAGCCACCACAGCCTGCGCCACGACAATGCTCACACCGGGGATCGTCATCAGCAGTTTCACGCGTTCGTCTTCCCATGCCAAATCAGCAAGTCGCTGATCGAATTTGTCGATCTCCAGCTGCACAGGTTCCAACAGCCGAAGATCACTTTCGATCATCATCAGGCCATCCGCATCAATTGTGTCTTTCGACAGTGTCTTCAGCCATGCCAGACCATGTGCGCCGAACAGGGCAAGTCCAGCAGGCGGAATGATCAGACGCATCGCCAGCACGCTGTGAATACGGTTCTGCAGTTGAGTCCGCTGGCCGACCAGCGACCCTCGACGACCGGACAACTGGCGGCGCAGTCGAGTGGCAGTGTCCGGTTGCCACACCGTTGGCAGGAAGTCACAGCGCAGCAACTGAGCGAGTACCTTCGCATCGACTTTGTCCGTCTTGATCTTCGACTGCGCGATCGCCTTTGTGGCCATCGGATTCGAGACCACGACGTGCAACCCATGCTGCTGCAGTACATCCACGACTGCCCAGCAGTTCGTGGTAGATTCCAGCGCGACGTGATCTCCAGGCTGCAGAACCCTGCTGGCAAAGTCCGCGAGACGTTCGCGCGTCAGCACGATTTCGCCTTCGCGAATCGTCGCACCGTCACGATCCAGAATGCAGTACGTGATCTGCTTCTTGTGAACATCCAGCCCGACAAAGCGTCCTAAAGCAGCCCTGGGGTCTGCGGAACTGATTTGAGGTTCGGATGTAGCCTGCGGTAGTGCAGGCGGATTCTTTGGCGATCGGCGTTTCTGCGTCGATTGCGCTGGTGTGGATGAATGAGTCATGTGTTAGAATTCTCCTGGAAAGTTCGTGGGGCAATCGTTGTTGGGCAGCGTGTTGAAACGACGCCGGGAAACCGGATGCGGATCAGCAGGCTGGATCGCATCAGTTTCTGAAAGCATGATCCGTGGAGATCGCATTTGCTTTCGTCGATTGATTGCGAGAAATGGGCAAGACGGCAATTACCTCTTCGAGCTCGAAGCCCGGTTTGCGAGGTATCTGAAAAGGGCGGGTGGACCGGAAAGGGGCTCAGTTACAACGACGAGCTCGAAGCTCAGTACACAATTCGAGCAGCCCCTGAAAACGTCCGGCCCCCGTTCAGGTTTGAACCTGAACGGAAGATTGCTTCACGACTTTCGTTTTTGAAAAAGATGGAAACCAACAACCAGGCCGGCGTTTCAGCCAACACCCGGTACAAGAAGTATTACCAAAAGTGACGGTATGGTCGCGATTGATTTTCCCGGAACGCTTTCCGCAGCGACCAGACAATGCGGAAACAAGGATCGGCGGAGTTGCCTTCGTCGGAGCCGGCCGTCGGTCGCTCAATTCAATGGCGACCGACGGCAGGCGACAGAGAAGGCAACGTTGCCTTTGTTGGAAGGCTCGAGCGAGCCCAGGACTGTCTGCTGCGATTCTACTCATACCGGTTACGACAAACTCGGGCAGCGAGACACGATGACAGTACCGGACGGTGGAGTCGTGACCTATACGCATGATTCGGTGCGGCAGCTGACGGAACTGGAAAATCAGCACGCTGAAACCACTGGTTTTGACTACGATGACGCGGGCCGGAAAACGCAGTCCGAACAGGCCAACGGCACAAAAGCCAGCATGGCCTACGATGCGTCAAACCGCATGACGGGGCTCGTCAATCTGA
>Ga0335394_10002480_pt1 | contig 20761 bp, 12 predicted proteins | sample MAT03_FD_205741 | JGI IMG/M metagenome (GOLD analysis project Ga0335394, IMG submission 205741) | Freshwater microbial communities from Lake Fryxell liftoff mats and glacier meltwater in Antarctica - MAT-03 (spades assembly) (version 2) ...
TTCGCCGTCTCGCGTCATCGGCATCGCGAGTGCCGTCAGTCCGGAGTCGTCGTCCGGACCTGCAACAAATTGCGCCAGCCTGCCGCTGACCAGGGCCTGCCCGACGATGTCGTTCATCCAGTCGGGGGGTTGGTAGCCATCGGTGCGGTGCTCGAGCGACAGGCCGTAGCCCGCGACCAGTTCGTTGCCGCTCCCCCGGTCCTGCAACACGAAGACATGCGTCGCGGCACAGGCTTCCGCCATCGTCGCGGCGAGAACTTCGAGCGCCGAGTTCAGCTCGATCGAACCGCGGCCCACCAGTTTCAGCATTTCCGCGGATGCGGCCTTCTCGCGCAACGCCCTGGTCATGTCGACAGCGCGCGCCTGGGCGTCTTCCAGCAGGTTGGTCTTCTCGATCGCCACAGCCGCGAGTTCGGCAAAGGCCGAAGCGACGTCGATATCCTCATCGGAGAACGGCGCGACCCGATCACGCGCGAGTTGGAGAACGCCGATCATGGCGCCGCCCGTCGCAAGGGGTAGGCCCAGCATCGACCGCGCCGAGGCATCCTTTTCCTCGAACTCCGGGTCGTCCCACGCGTCCAGGATCTGGGCCGACTGGCCCTCCATTCCTATCCGGCCGACAAGACTGCCCCGTCCCGGGGCGAACTCGGCGTTGCCGGAGATCTGGCGATATGTATCGCCGCTGCGCCGGAAAAGCTGAACCTCACTGGCGTCGCAAAGGTTTTGAAGGTTTCCACCGAGCGCCTCGTAAACCGCATCGAGATCGAACGCCGGGGAAGCGATCGCTCGGGCAACGCCGTCCGCCGCGGCCTGCCGATTCATCGAAGCAGACAGTTCGGCCTCGCGCCCATCGAGATCGGCCGACAGCCGTGCCGTGGTCAGCGCCGCCATGGCTTGGTCGGCCAGCGCCTTCAGCAGTTCCAGATGCCGCTCCGGCAAGGCGGCTGTATCGATGCGCTCGACGGCGAGCGCGCCGACAGCCAGGCCGTTCCTCATCAGCGGAACCGCGACTGCGTTTTGTGTGTCGGCCAGAAGAAAGGCGTTGGTCGTGTCGCTTCCATCGGCACTATCGACAACACCGCCGGAAGCATAGGCACGGACCCCCGTCAGGCCCGAGTCAGGCTGCGGGAAACTGTCGGCCATGCCGGGCGGAAGGCCCTGTCCCGCGGCCACCTTCAGTCCAGATCCGTCGTCGAGCAGTGCATAGGCGCAGCCCGCGCCAAGCAGCCGCGCAGCGGTTTCCGCAATGCCCTCCAGTACAGGGTGCGCGTCACCTGGCGATTGCGCGGCGATGCGGATCACCCCCGCCATCGCGGTCTGCTCTGATCGCATGTCCGCGATCTTGCGGTCTCGCGTGTCGACACTTTCCGCAAGCCGTGCGTTCTCGATCGCGATCAGTGCCTGGTCCGCGAAGCCTTGAACCAGTCCGGCCTGGGCGTCGGTGAAAGGCGCGGCCTCCAGATGTGAAAGCCAGATAACCCCCTCGGCCTCCCCGTCGCGCTTCAGCGGCACAGCCAACCCTGCGCGGTCGCCCGCATGGCCCGGAGCCTTGCCCTGCGTGAAGCGCTGGTCGCCCGGAAGGTCTTCCACCATCACCGGCTGGCCGAGATATGCCGCAAGGCCGTGCGGCGTTTCGGCATCCGGCGATACGTCGAGCACGGTTGCGCGCGCCGGTTCCAGCCAATCGTCGGGATAACCCGCCTGCGCAGCCAGGACGAGCTTCTTTCCGCGCTTCAGCCAGATCGCCCCCCGCTGCGCGTCGCAGAGCTGGACGGCGGACGCCACCAGCGTTTCAAGGACGGAATCGAGGCTCTGACCGGAGCGCCCGATGGCCTTCATCACGCCGGCGGTCAGCATCTGTTGCTGCAAGGCGACATCCAGCCCGTGCGCCCGTTCGTCGGCCTTGGCTTCCAGGCCTTTCTGGCTCTGCTGCAGTCTGCTCGCCATTGAGTTGAACGCCTCGGCGAAAGCCCCGAATTCGTCGCGTGTGCGAACCGACAGGCGTTGCGTCAGGTCGCCCGCGCCAATCCGCTCGACTCCGGCCTGAAATTGCGCAATCGGAGCAGTCACCCGACGCGCCAGCGACATTCCGGCGGCCACCGCGACAAGCAGCCCGATTGCCAGCAACAGCAACGATTGCCACAGCAGCGAGTAGAACGGCGCCAGCGCCTGCGCTGCCGGCTGCTCAGCGACTACAGTCCAGCCAACGCGCGGCACGGGCGAGAATGCGGCGAAGGCCGCATCGTCGCCCGACACTGCATCCGTGGTTGCGCCTGGCGCGCCGGCCGCGAGCGCCGCCGCGACCTGCGGCAGGGCGGACAGGTCGGTGTCGCCGCTTGCCGGGTTCCTCTCCGGGTGTGCAATCAGCCTGCCGGCCCGGTCGACGACGAACACGTCGGTCTCGTCGCTGGCCGCCGCCTTCGCTAACTCGCTCAGGTAAGCAAGGTCCAGTTCAGCAGCGGTAACGCCGCCGTCGGCATGGACAACTCCGACAGTACCGGCGAGGTCCGAGCCATTGCGCACATAGACCGGGCCGAACCATGTCCGTGCCTTGACGGTCTCGGCGAAGCGCGGCTCCGAGGCGTGGCTGGTCAGGCTGGCGATCGAATCCGGCGCCAGCCGGGACACCTTCAACTGCTCCATGCCACTTGCGTCGATGTAGAGAAGTTCGGTGACTTCAGGAAACTGCCTGAGCATGCGCGCGAAGTCGGTTCGCTGCTGGGCGATGCCCGCCGACCTCCAGTCGGGTTGCGCCGTCCAGGCGAGTTGGCTTTCGAGGCCCGCGATGGCGCCGTCGATCCGCGCCGAGAGCGCCTGTGCCTTTTCCTGCTGGACAGCCAGCGCGGACTGTTCCGCTTCGCGGTAGCTGGCCCAGAGGGCGATCGCCACGGCGATGCACAGAAGCAGCGCCACCACCCCGACGGTGATGAGCGCGAACTTCACGGCCAGGGGCACTTTCAGGCGCGGCTGGGGCCGTTGCGCTGCGCTGTTCGATCCGTTCGCCGCCATGGCCATCGCTCAGGCCGGACGCGCTGCCGCTGGGCAGGGCGAAATCCGGCAGAAATCCTTGGCGCGCGGCTGGGTCATGGGCACAATTTGGCTGTCCTAGAAAGGTGCGGCAACCTAAGCATGTTTCACAGCCTTGTCCACGAAAGCGGGCGGCGAATGCCTTTGTTTCCAGCACAAAAGCAGAGCGCTTTCGATAGCGACGAAACGGGCCGCTGCTAGCCTACCGGAATGACGTCCACAGCCTGATCGCCAGTCTGGCTGCCTGTCGTCCTCAGCACGCCGACGATCGGCGCAACGTCTGAATAGTCGCGTCCGTATCCGACGGTGATGTGGTCGTTCGAGGCGCGCATCCCATTGGTGGGGTCGAACTCCTGCCAACCGGCCTCCCGACCGCACCACACTTTGACCCATGCATGCATCGCGTCGGCGCCTTCCAGGCGCTCCTTGCCGGGCGGAGGGATTGTCCGCAAAAAGCCACTGACATAGCCCGCCGGTATACCGACGCCGCGCAGGCCGGCGATCATCACATGCGAAAAGTCCTGGCACACGCCGCGCCTCAGCGCGAAGGCATCGGTCGCCTTCGTCGCCACCGTCGTGACATCGCTGTCATAGGCGAAGTCGTTGTAGATCCGGTTGCAGAAATCGTTGGCGACGTTTGTCACGGAAGATCCGCTCGCCAGGCCGTCGCGCGCATAGCGGCTGATCGCCGGGTCCAGGTCGACATGGTCGCTGGCCGAGAGGAAGTGGTGCGGCGCATCCGCCGCCAGCGAGCGCACCGCGGCGATCTCGTCGCCAAGGTCTGTCAGCTTGGGCGACACGTCCAGTCCCGGCTCCGGACGGCTCACGGCAACCCGCGCGCTCATCCGCACATCCAGTTCCTCATAGACGCCGCGCAACGCGACCGACGTCACCGCGTTGCCGAAGAAGTCCAGGAAGTCCGAGCGTTCCGTGGGCGTCGGCGAAAAGGAGAGCGACGATGCGATCACGCGCTGCACGCCGGCAATCGTCTGCGGCGCGACATGCACATGGTGCCTGCTGCCGCCAGCCGCGCCGGCATAGTCGTAGTGAAGGTGAAGCCTGATGTCGTACAGCATGGAGGTCACGCAAAGTAGACCTTCGAGAGGCTGTTGTAGAGCCCCGCCATCTCGTCGGCCAGGGCATTCAACGCCGACGGCGAAAGGTCGGCGGGATCGTCGGTTGCAAGAGCGGTGTGGAGTCTCAGCACGTCCTTGGCCGCCGGCGACAGGTGTCCCCGCTCGCCGGATTCGGGCAGATGGGCGATCTCGTGCTTCATCCGGTCGAGCTGGAAAAGCACCGAACGCGGATTGAGCGGATCGAGGGCCAGAAGGTCGACCAGGCTGCTGCGGCCGGCCAGGGCATATTGGCGCCGGTGGGTCATCACGCTGTCGCCGATCTCCAGCATCATGTCGAGCGCTCCATCCGGCGCATCCTCGCGGGTCAGCCAGGCGAGCGATCGGGAGATCTGGATGCCGCGCTCCAGGCGGCGGCCGATCTCAAGGAAGCGCCAGCCCGTGAAGCGATACATGTTCTCGCTGAGCAGGCCGGAGAAACCGGCGATCTTGCGCAGCACGACGGTCATCGCGCGCGTCGCGTCGTCGCCGGGGGCAACGTCTGCCGCGAACCGATGCACCGTCTTCGACAGGTCGCGCAGGGCAAGCCATCCGTCGGGAGAAAACCGGTCGCGGATCTGGCCGGCGCTGTAGACGGCGCTGTCGACGGAGCCGATGAGCGCGTCCGGAATTGCTGCCACGGCATCGATCCCGTATGGCTCCAGATATTTCCTGATGTCGGCGAGCAGCGGCATGTCGGGATTGGAGGTTTCCGCCAGCCGCGCGTGATAGGCGCGCAGGATGCGGGCGGTGTCCTCGGAGCGTTCGATGTAGCGGCCGAGCCACATCAGGTTTTCGGCCGCGCGGGACGGCAGCATGCCTGGCAGGCTGCGCTTGAAGCCGTCGCGGTCGTCGGGCAGCAGCGTTTCCTGCTTCACTCGCTTGTTGCTGACGATCCAGACGTCGGCGGCTTGGCCGCCGCGCTGCATGGCGATCGCGGTATTGTCGAGCGAGGAGCCGATGCGCGCGAAGCCGCCCGGCATGACGACCCAGCCGTCCGGCGTGCGCGCCAGATAAACGCGGACGCTTGCCGGACGCGGTTCGAGAAAGCCAGCGACGAAGACCGGCATGGTCGAGAGCGTTACCGCCTCCTGCCCGACAAAGGCCGCCCCATCGTTTGCAATCTTGTCGAGAAGCGCCGCGCGTTCGGCTCCCTCTGTCCGCGACCCCAGCACGGTCGCGCCTTCGTCCTCGAAGGGCAGCCGTGTGGAAAGCGCAGGGCCGATCATCATGTGGTCGAGGTTTTCGAGCACATGGCGCCGGTCGACCTCGCGTCCGCACCACCATGTCGCGATGGAAGGAAGGTCGAGCGGCTTGCCCAGCAACGACCGCGCGATCCCCGGAAGGAAGGCTGTCAGCGCGCGTGTCTCCAGGATCCCCGAGCCCAGCGCGTTGACCGCCGTCACGGACCCCGCGCGGATTGCCTCCGTCAGCCCCGGCGTACCGAGGCGCGAATCCCCGCGCAGTTCCAGGGGGTCCGCGAAGGCGGCGTCGAGCCGTCGCCACAACACGCTGACCGGCTTGAGCCCGGAGACCGTGCGCACCATCAGCCGCCCGTCGGTCACCGTCAGGTCTTCGCCTTCAAGCAGCATGATGCCGAGATAGCGGGCGATATAGGCATGTTCGTAGTAGGTCTCGTTCAACGGGCCGGGCGTCAGGATCGCCGCGCGTCCGGCAGGCTCGCCGGCCATGCCGGTCAACGCGTCGCGGAAGCGGCGAAAGAAACCGGCCAACCTGTGGACATGCATCTCGCCGTAGATGTCAGACAGCGCGCGCGTCGTCGCGACGCGGTTCTCCAACGCGAAGCCGGCGCCGGAGGCAGCCTGCATGCGGTCGCCGAGCACCCACCAGTCGCCATCGGGTCCGCGTCCGAGGTCGAACGCGCAGAAATGCAGGAACTTGCCGCCCGCCGGCCGGATGCCGGCGACGGGCCTCAGATATTCCGGGCTCGACGCCACCAGGCCGGGCGGCAGAACGCCCTCGGCGACCAGCTTGTTGTCGCCGTAGATATCGGCGCAGATCGCCTCGAACAGGTCGGCGCGTTCGATCAGGCCGGCGCTGATCTGCGCCCATTCCGTCTCGTCGAGGAGAAGCGGCACATGCGCCAGCGGCCATTCGCGCTCGTTGGCGCCGTCCCGGTCGTAGACGCGGTAGTAGACGCCGGCGTCGCGCAGATACTGGTCGGCGCGGGCAAACCGCGTCCGCAGTTCCTCCGAGCCGATCCCTTCGATGGCGGAAATGAAGTTTTTCCACAGCGGACGCGGTGCGCCGGCCGCATCGACCATCTCGTCGAGCACGCCGTCGATGGGGCGGTAAGCGTCGAGCAGCAGGTCCTTCGGCTGCACGCGCTTCGTCTTGGTTTGATTCCCCCTCGCCATGACCGATCAGATGCCCGCCGGCCTCCTGAGGTCAAGCGTCAGCGGGAACTCCCCGAATGGTTGTTCCTGGCGCAATTCGTAGCTGCCCGGCGAATAATCTTCGGGCTGGAAGCGGGCGAGGCGGCGTGCTTCCGCCTCGTTGGCGTTGACCGGGAAGGTCTCGTAGTTGCGACCGCCCGGATGCGCCACATGATAGACGCAGCCGCCGACGGCCCGGCCCGACCAGCGATCATAGATATCGAACACCAGCGGCGTGTTGACAGGCAGCGCCGGATGCAGGCCCGACGCCGGCTGCCACGCCTTGTAGCGCACGCCGGCGACCGCGACCTCGCGGTTGTCGGTCTGCTTGAGCGGCACCGGCCGGCCGTTGCAGGCGATGGCGTGCCGATCGAGGTTCATGCCCGCCGTTCTGATCTGCAGCCTTTCGACGGAGGAATCGACGAAGCGCACGGTGCCGCCGATCGCGCCCTGTTCGCCCATCACATGCCAGGGCTCCAGCGCTTGTCTGAGTTCCAGCTTGATGCCCTGGGTCCGGACCTCGCCGCAGAAGGGGAAGCGGAATTCGAGCTGGGCGTCGAACCATTCGGGCCGGAAGGTAAAGCCGTTCTGCCCGAGGTCTTCGAGCACGCCCATGAAGTCCGCCCACACATAGTGCGGCAGCATGAAGCGGTCGTGCAGCGTCGTTCCCCAGCGCACGAAGTGGCCGTCGAGCGGGGCCTTCCACAGCCGCGCGATGATCGCGCGAACCAGCAATTGCTGCGCCAGGCTCATGCGCGCATTGGGCGGCATCTCGAAGCCGCGGAATTCGACAAGGCCCAGCCGGCCGGTCGGGCCATCAGGCGAGAACAGCTTGTCGATGCAGATTTCGGAGCGGTGCGTGTTCCCCGTGACGTCGGTCAGGAGGTTGCGGAACAGCCGGTCGACCAGCCAGGGCAGGGGAGCGTCGCCCTTGCCCGGCATCGGCACCTGCGCCAGCGCGATCTCCAGTTCGTAGAGGCTGTCATGCCGCGCTTCGTCCAATCGAGGCGCCTGGCTTGTCGGGCCGATGAACAGGCCGGAGAACAGGTAGGACAGCGCCGGATGCCGCTGCCAGTAGAGCACCAGGCTCTTCAGCAGATCCGGCCGGCGCAGGAACGGGCTGTCGTTGGGCGTGGCCCCGCCGACGACCACGTGGTTGCCGCCGCCGGTACCGGTGTGGCGGCCGTCGATCATGAACTTGTCGGCGCCGAGCCGCGACTGGCGCGCTTCCTCGTAGATCGCCTCGGTGGTCGCCACGCAGTCCTGCCAGCTCGACGCCGGATGGATGTTGACCTCGATCACGCCGGGGTCCGGCGCGACGCGGATGACGTTTAGGCGCGGGTCCTGCGGTGGCGCGTAGCCTTCGATATGCACCGGCAGGCCGACCTTGCGCGCGGCGTTTTCGGCTGCCGCGACGAGTTCGAGATAATCATCGAGCGCCTCCACGGGCGGCATGAAGACGCAGAGCCGTCCGTCGCGCGCCTCGACCGAAAGCGCGGTGCGCACCGCTCCGCCGATCTCGCCCAGTTCCTGCTCGATGCGGTCCTGTCCCGCCGTTGCCGCGGTGAAGGACGCCGCCGTCTGACGGCGGGCCATCTCGTCGGCGCCTTCCGCATCCAGGCCAGATGCCGGCTCGGGCAGGATCGCCGCTCGCGGGGGCAGTGCGCCACGCGCCACCGAAGGGTCGACCGGCACGATATAGGGATAACGCGCAGGCGGCACATAGGGCAGCGTGCCGAGCGGCAGGCGGTAGCCGACCGGCGAATCGCCCGGCACCAGGAACAGCCGGCCCCGCCGCGTCTGCCATTTCTCCGAACGCCATCGTTGAGGGGCCGCCGCCGCCTGGCTCTGCCAGCGCTGCACCGGCAGCACGAAGCCCGATGGCTTGGTCAGCCCGCGCTCGAAGACACGCGCCATGCGGCTGCGCTCCTCGGGGTCGTCCAGCTTCGAATTCGACGGGTCGACATTGTCGGGCAGCCTGCTTTCCTTCAGCAGCCACTCGCCGGGGTCCTCATAGGCCTCGGCAACCATTTCGGCTTCGATGCCGAGTTCGCCCGCGATGGTGGTCAGCAGCTTGCCGGCATCCGCCGCTGTGACCTTGCTGTCCGCTTTCTCGCGCGCGATCAGATTGGGGTCCGACCAGACCGGCTCGCCATCGGTCCGCCAGTAAAGCGAGAAGGTCCAGCGCGGCAGGGTTTCGCCGGGATACCATTTGCCCTGGCCGTAATGGAGGAAACCGTTCGGCGCGAAGCGTTCGCGCAAGCGGCGGATCAGCGCGTCGGCCTTCTCGCGCTTGGTCGGGCCGACCGCGGCGGTGTTCCATTCCTCGCTCTCGAAATCGTCGATCGACACGAAGGTCGGCTCGCCGCCCATGGTCAGCCTGACGTCCTCGGCATGCAAGGTGGCGTCGACGTCGTGGCCAAGCCGGTCGAGCGCCTGCCAGCTTTCGTCGGAGAAGGGCTTGGTGATGCGCGGATGTTCGGCCACGCGGTCGACGCGCATGTCGAAGGCGAACTCGACATTGGCGAACGTCGCCATGCCCGAGATCGGCGCGGCGTTCCGGTAGTGCGGCGTTGCTGCCAGCGGCACATGGCTTTCGCCGGTCAGCAGCCCGGAGGTCGGGTCGAGCCCGATCCAGCCGGCGCCCGGCAGGTAGACCTCGCACCAGGCATGCAGGTCGGTGAAATCGACGGCGGTACCCGGCGGTCCGTCCAGTGAAACCAGGTCGGGCTTCAACTGGATGAGATAGCCCGAAACGAAACGCGCCGCGATGCCGAGGTTGCGCAGCGCCTGGACCAGCAGCCAGCTCGAGTCCCGGCACGAGCCCTTTTTCGCGCCCAGCGTTTCCTCCGGCGTCATCACGCCGGTTTCCATGCGGATGATGTAGCCGATCTCGCGCTGTACCTGCGCGTTGATCGCGACCACGAAATTGACCGTGTTGGTGTGCGACCGGTCGACCCTGCCGAGGAATGCCTGCAGCAGTGGCCCGGCCGGCTCCGGCGTCCGGTAGATGGCCAGATCGTCGCGTATCTCCTCGGGATAGTCGAACGGGAAGTTTTCCGCCGAAGGCTCAACGAAGAAGTCGAACGGGTTGTACACCGTCATGTCGGCGACGAGATCGACCTCGATCCGCAATTCCATGACCGGCTCCGGAAACACGAAGCGCGCCAGGAAATTGCCGTACGGGTCCTGCTGAACGTTGACGAAATGCTGCACCGGCTCGACCTTCAGCGAGTGGCTGAGCACCTTGGTGCGCGAATGCGGCGCCGGCTGGAGGCGGATGACCTGGGGACCGAGCACGACCGGCCGGTCGTATTTGTAGTGCGTCAGGTGATGGACGGCGGCGAGGATTGCCATCAAGGCTCCCGGATCGTTGGCTGCCCGAGTTTTTCACGATTTCCGGGCTATCTCCAAGCGCTTATTGCACCGCGGGATCGAATGAGGAAGCGGGAGCATGCACCGAGCTTCCGCCAACAAACCGGAAATTGTCATTTCCGCTGCGGGTCGATTGCGAAACGTCAACCTGCCGCGGCAGCTGCCCGCTTGAAAAGGATGGTTACTTTCGTTCCCTGACCCGCGCCGGAAGTCACGTCAAACCTTGCCTTGGCGTTTTCGGTCAGGGAGTGTGCGATCAAGGCACCGAGCTTACCCCGCTTTGGCCAAGTTTCACCCTGCGGAAGACCAATCCCGTCGTCCGCGATTGTGACCTGACACCCTTCTCCGTTGACGATGCTGTGCAACGTGATGGTGCCGCCCTCGCGCCCCTTGAAAGCGTGCTTGAGCGAATTCGTCAGCAGTTCGTTGACCACCAGCCCGGTCGGCATCGCGACGTTGATCGAGACGGGGTAGGTGTCCAGCGTCATGTCAAGGCGGATGCCTTCGACGGCATGCGAATTCATGACTGCCGACGCGATCTGGCTCAGGTATACACCGAGGTCGACCTCGTCCTTATGCTCGTCGAGCGACAGCGCCTGGTACAGGATCGCCAACGCATCGACCCTGCCGGCAAGACGTTCGAACCGTTTTTGATCCGGTTCGAGTGCATTGCGCGTTTCCAGCCTTATGAGCGCGGTTATCATCTGGAGATTGTTTTTGACCCGATGCTGAAGCTCGCGCAGAAGCGTGTCCTTTTCCCGGATGCGCTCCTCCATCGAAAGCTTGTCGCCTTCGCCATGAGCGGAGACATCGACCAGCGCTACCAAACAAAACATGGCCTGCCATTCTCGTCTTCAATGACGTTGGAATAGGCGTCCACAACGACGGGCTTTCCATCGACAGCGGGTTCCTTACCCTCGTTCCGCTCCAGCCGGAACGTGCCGACGAAGTCGGTTTGCTCGACGATCGCCGCTACGAGCGGCCGGTCGTTCGGCTCCGTCAGGCTGCTGCCGGTAATGCCGGACCAGTTTTCCCTGGCGAGCCTGGCGACAGAGAGCCCTGCCAGCCTCTCGAATTCCGGATTGGCATAAACGACACTTTCCGGGCCGGTTATGTCCGACACGGCAATTGCGATGGGCACCTGATCGAGGAACTTCTTGAACTGCTCGCTTTCCAGCGCCGTCGCGAGTTCCGGCGTGTCGAGCAGTTGCTCGACCTGCTCTGCTTTGTCTGAATCGGCTGTCATCGGCGGTGGGCGGTCCCTTGTGTGGCCGCAGCAGTATCAGTGTTGGTGTTTGCCAGCCATCTATTTGGGAGCGAGCGCCCGATCGCCGAGCTCGCGCCGCCAGGCCGAGAGGCTAGCCCTCCCGTGGCGCGAACCTTGCCACCAGCGAATGCGTCTCGCCGGCATAGGTCAGCCTCACGCTTGTGACCGGCGTCTCGCCGCTCCATGTGCGCCGCTGGACCACCAGGCAGGGGGCATGGCGCGGGATGGCGAGCATTTTCACGATATGCTCGTCTGCCGCGATGGCGCGGATCGTGTGCTCGGCGGCGTTCCACGGCACCCGGGACAGCAGCCAGGGGCCGGGCGCGACATTCTCGAAGCTCTCGTCAGCCGCCTCGGGTACCGCGTCGAGGCTGATGGTGCGTTCTTCCAGGCAAAAGGGCTGCGGCCCTGCGAAGTGGCGGCACACCAGTCTGAGGAGCCGGGCGCCCTGCGCAAAGCCAACGTCGTCTTCGTCGGTCGCCTCCCGCACGTCACGCGACAGGCGCTCGTAGCGGTAGGGCAGGCCAAGCGCTTCGACCTCGGCGCGAATGTCGTGGATTTCCAGGACCGCCGCCTGCGAGTGCGGCCGCCGCACGAAGCTTCCGGAGCGCCTGCGCCTCTCGATCAGCCCGGTCCGCGCGAGTTCGGACATCGCCTTGTTCGCGGTCATGCGCGAGCACTGGTACTCCACGGACAGTTCATGCTCGAAGGGAATGCGGTGGCCGGGCGGCCATTCTCCCGACAGGATGCGGTCGCGAATGTCGCCGAGGATGCGCTGATAGAGCGACCCCCCCCGGCCATCCGCTTCCGTCGCGCGCGCGTCCATTTTTCCCCCGTCCGGCAGTGGAGCAATTCCAGGAAAAGTGGAAACCGGTTTCCGTCCCGAATTGCGACAAACCAAAATCTAGCCGGCTGCCAGTTCCATCATGGCTTTCCGGAACCGCTTGGCAATGGCGTCGGCGTGGATATGCCGGCCGCCCGCGACCAGCTTTGTCCCGCGCACCCAGACGCCATCGACATTCGCGCCCTTGGCGAAGATCCACGCGTCGAGAATGGCGTCTCCCGTTTTGCCCGCCAGCGAAGGATGCGACGGATCGAAGGATACGAAGTCGGCCGCGCCGCCTGCGGCGAGTTCAGCCGGGCCTGCGCCGAGCGCTGTTGCGCCGCCGGCAATTGCCGCGTCGAACAGGGCGCGCCCGTTCGAGTGTCCCGGCTTCGCCAGCACATTGCGCGCGCGGTGGGCGAGGCGCTGGGAATATTCGAGCTGGCGCAGCTCGTCGGCCACGCCGATCAGCACGTTGGAATCCGAGCCGACGCCGAAGCGCCCGCCATGTTCGGCGAACAGCGCTCCCGGAAACGTTCCGTCGCCGAGATTTGCCTCGGTGATCGGGCAGAGCCCGGCGACCGCGCCGGTCCGCGCCATTGCGCCCGTCTCCTCCTCGGTCATATGGGTGGCATGGATGAGGCACCAGCGCCCGTCGACCGCGGCATGGCGCAGCAGCCATTCGACCGGCCGCGCGCCGGACCACGCGATGCAGTCCTCGACCTCGCGCATCTGTTCGGCGATGTGGATGTGGACCGGGCCGTCCGGGGCCAGCGCGGTCACGGCTTCCAGTTCCCCTGAAGTCACGGCGCGCAGGCTGTGCGGGGCAACGCCGACCACTGCCTCGGGAATTGATTCAACGGCCTTGCGGCTTGATTCAAGCAGGCGACCGAATCCGTTGAGATCGTTGACGAAACGGCGCTGCCCCTCCGTCGGGTCCTGGCCGCCGAAGCCCGAATGCGCGTAGAAGACAGGCAGCAGCGTCAGTCCGATCCCGGTCTCGGATGCCGCGGCCGCGATCCGCGCCGCCATCTCGCCGATGTCCGAATAGGGCCGCCCGTCGATGTCGTGGTGAAGGTAGTGAAACTCGCCGACGCGGGTGAAGCCCGCCTCGAGCATCTCGGCGTAGAGCTGTGCGGCAACCGCCTCGACCTGGTCAGGCGTCATCGACAATGCGAAGCGGTACATGACCTCCCGCCATGACCAGAAGCTGTCGTCGCCGGGACCGCGTGTTTCGGCGAGCCCAGCCATGCCTCGCTGGAAGGCATGGCTGTGCAGGTTCGGCATGCCGGGCAGGATAATCGCGGCGCGCTCGTCGTCGGGCTGGGCCTGCGTGCCGGCGGTCACGGCGACGATGCGCCCAGCCGCCATTTCGATGCGGACGTCGCTGGCCCAGCCGGCCGGGAGCAGGACCTTTCCCGCGAAGATCGCCGTCATCTGCTGGTCTCCGTCACGCGCCGCTTGCATCGGCGTCCAATATGTATATACATAAAAAGGGTCCATTGAAACGGAAAAGATGATGGCCTTGCCGGGCGGGACACTATCTCCAGCGAAACGTGTCTGGCGCAATGCCAGGCTTGCGACCCTTGGCGACGGCATGCCTGGGCTCGGTCTGGTGGAGCGGGGCGCTGTCGCCGCCGAAAACGGCCGCATTGTCTATGCCGGGCCGGAAGCCGGTTTGCCCGCCGACCTGTTGCATGACAGCGAGGTCATCGATTGCGACGGACGTCTGGTGACGCCGGGGCTGGTCGACTGCCACACCCACCTCGTCCACGCCGGCAACCGGGCGAACGAATTCGAGATGCGGCTTGCCGGAGCAACCTACGAGCAGGTCGCCCGGGCTGGCGGGGGCATCGTGTCGTCCGTGAAGGCGCTGCGTGCGGCGAGCCAGGACGACCTTGTCCGCCAGGCGCTGCCGCGCCTCGACGCGCTGATCGCCGAAGGGGTTACGACCATCGAGTTCAAGTCGGGCTACGGGCTCGACCTCGACAACGAAGCGAAGTCACTGCGCGCCGCGCGCCGGCTCGGCGTCGTACGGAACGTTACGGTTCGCACGAGCTTTCTCGGCGCGCATGCGCTGCCGCCCGAAGCAAAGGGCGACACGGACGCCTACATCGATCTCGTCGCGCGCGAGATGCTGCCGGCCATTGCCGCCGAAGGGCTCGCCGACGCGGTCGACGGGTTCTGCGAAGGCATCGCCTTCTCGCCGCGGCAGATCGCGCGCGTGTTCGACGCGGCTGCCGCGCTCGGCCTGCCGGTCAAGCTGCACGCCGACCAGCTGTCCAACCTGCACGGCGCCGAACTTGCCGCGCGCTATGGCGCGCTGTCGGCCGATCACCTTGAATACACCGATGAATCCGGGGCTGCCGCGATGGCTAGGGCGGGCACGGTCGCGGTCATGTTGCCGGGTGCTTTCTATTTCATCCGCGAGACCAGGAAGCCGCCGATCGACCTGTTTCGCCGCCATGGCGTCAGGATGGCGGTCGCGACCGACAACAATCCCGGCACGTCGCCGCTGACATCGCTGCTGCTTGCCATGAACATGGCGGCGACGCTGTTCGGCATGACCGTCGAGGAATGTTTGGCCGGCGTGACCCGCGAGGCGGCGCGGGCGCTCGGCCTCCACGATGAGGCCGGCACGCTTGAAGCAGGCAAATGGGCCGACCTCGCCATCTGGGATGTCGAGAGCCCGGCCGAGCTTGTTTATCGCATGGGATTCAATCCCTTGCACAGTCGCGTCTGGAGGGGTCGATGAAATCGCTGGTGCTCAAGCCGGGGCAGGTTTCGCTTGCCGAACTCAGGGCGATTTATGCAGGTGCGCTGCCTTCGCTCGACGAAAGCTGCGGCGAGAAGATCGCGGCAGCCGCCCGCGTGATCCAGAAGATCGTCGACAAGGGCGATCCGGTCTACGGCATCAACACCGGCTTCGGGAAACTCGCCAGCGTGCGCATCGACGCCAAGGACGTCGAGACGCTGCAGCGCAACCTAATCCTGTCGCATTGCTGCGGCGTCGGGGCGCCGCTCGGGGCCGAAATCGTCAGGCTTGTCATGGCCTTGAAGCTGATTTCGCTGGGACGCGGCGCGTCGGGCGTACGCGCCGGTACGGTTGCGATGATCGAGGCGATGCTAGCGAAAAATATCGTGCCGGTGATCCCCGAAAAAGGCTCGGTCGGCGCGTCGGGCGACCTCGCGCCGCTCGCCCACATGGCGGCGGCGATGCTCGGCGTCGGCGAGGTCTTCTTCCACGGCGAGCGGATGGACGCGGTGCAAGGCCTTGAAAAGGCAGGACTAAAGCCGATCACGCTGGCCGCCAAGGAAGGGCTGGCGCTGATCAACGGCACGCAGGTCTCGACGGCGCTGGCGCTGGCCGGGCTGTTCCGGGCGCATCGCGCGGCGCAGTCGGCGCTGATCACCGGGGCGCTGTCGACCGACGCGGCGATGGGATCGTCGGCGCCGTTTCATGAGGAAATTCATGCACTTCGCGGCCACAAGGGCCAGATCGACACGGCCGCGGCGTTGCGCGCGCTGCTCAAAGGTTCGGAAATCCGCGACAGCCACCTCGAGGGCGACGAGCGCGTGCAGGACCCGTATTGCATCCGCTGCCAGCCGCAGGTCGACGGCGCATGCCTCGATCTGTTGCGCATGGCGGCGCGCACGCTGGAGATAGAAGCGAACGCGGTGACCGACAATCCGCTTGTGTTTTCAGACGGTTCGGTGGTTTCGGGCGGAAATTTCCATGCCGAGCCGGTGGCGTTCGCGGCCGACCAGATCGCGATCGCGGTCTGCGAGATCGGCGCGATCGCGCAACGGAGGATCGCGCTGCTGGTCGATCCGGCGCTGTCGTTCGGATTGCCGGCGTTCCTGGCGAAGCAGCCCGGATTGAACTCCGGGCTGATGATCGCGGAGGTGACGAGTGCGGCATTGATGAGCGAAAACAAGCAGATGGCGTACCCGGCCTCGGTCGATTCCACGCCGACTTCGGCCAACCAGGAGGACCATGTGTCGATGGCCTGCCACGGCGCCCGAAGGCTTCTGCAGATGACTGAAAACCTCAGCGGAATCATAGGCATAGAGGCAATCACCGCGACCCAGGGGCTGGATTTCCGCGCGCCGCTGAAAACCGGCCACGAATTGCTCAAGGCGTACCGCGCGGTACGCTCGGTGGTGCCCGAACTGGAGGTCGACCGCTATATGGCAAACGACCTGAAGGCGGGCGCGGAGTTGGTGATTTCGGGCGCGCTGAACGCCAGCGTGACGGCCGGAATCCTGCCCGGGCTGGAGCACTAAGCCATGGAAATGGTTGAGATAAATCACGGAGACTCGCCTGTCATCCTGGCCTTTCCGCACACCGGCACGCATGTGCCGCCCGACATCTGGGGCCGGCTGAACGCCACCGGCCGCGAGCTGACCGACACGGACTGGCATATTCACGAGCTTTATCAAGGACTTCTGCCTGGCGCGACCAGCGTGCGTGCGACGTTCCATCGCTACTGCATCGACGCCAATCGCGACCCTGAAGGCGCCAGCCTGTATCCCGGCCAGAACACTACAGGCTTGATTCCATTGACTGATTTCGACAATCGGCCGCTCTGGCTGGCCGGCGAGGAACCCGACGAGGCCGATACGCAGCGGCGGCTGACCCGCTTCCACCAGCCGTACCACCGGGTACTGGCGGCCGAGATTCGCCGCGTCAGGGCGCTGCACGGGGTGGCGGTGCTCTACGATTGCCACTCGATCCGCTCGGTCTGCCCGTTCCTGTTCGACGGCAAACTGCCGGATTTCAACATCGGCACCGACAACACAAAAACCTGTAATCCGCTTATGGAACAAGAGGTTGGCGCGATATGCGCGGCCGCCGAAGGCTACACATCTGTGGTCAACGGACGCTTCCGGGGCGGCTGGACGACCAGGCACTACGGCCAGCCGGCAAGCGGCGTCCACGCCATCCAGATGGAGCTGGCGCAGTCCACGCACCTGAAGAGCGAGAGCCTGCCGTTCGACTACGACGTGGACAAAGCCGTCGCGCTGGGCGAGGTGGTCCGGCTAATTCTTGAACGAATTGAAGGACTTGCCTTCGAACTGGCGCGAAAGGCCGGCTGAAGACTTCCACAAGCACGCCGCGGGCGTCGTTTCGGCGCATATCGGCGGCGAAAACAACCGCGCCGGCGGCGTTTTCCGGCAGGAGCGTGACAATGACCGACCATAGCGTGAATCCGAGGCACAACATCCGCGAAATTCGCAGCCCGCGAGGGTCCGAACTCAACGCGCTTTCCTGGCAGACGGAAGCGCCGCTGAGGATGCTGATGAACAACCTCGACCCCGACGTCGCGGAGAACCCGAACGAGCTCGTCGTCTATGGCGGCATCGGACGGGCGGCGCGCACGTGGAACGACTTCGACACGATCGTGGCGACGCTCAAGACGCTGAAGGCCGACGAGACGCTGCTGGTGCAGTCGGGCAAGCCGGTCGGTGTGTTCCGCACGCATGAGAACGCGCCGCGCGTGCTGATCGCCAACTCCAACCTCGTGCCGCACTGGGCGACCTGGGAGAAGTTCAACGAGCTCGATAGACGAGGCCTCATGATGTACGGCCAGATGACGGCGGGGTCGTGGATCTACATCGGCACGCAGGGCATCGTGCAGGGTACCTACGAGACCTTCGTGGAAGCCGGCCGGCAGCATTATGGCGGCAGCCTGAAGGGCAAGTGGATCCTGACCGCCGGGCTGGGCGGCATGGGCGGCGCGCAGCCGCTGGCGGCGGTCATGGCCGGCGCGTCGTGCCTGGCCATCGAGTGCAATCCCGATTCCATCGATTTCCGCCTGCGCACCCGCTATCTCGACGAGAAGGCGGCGACCATCGAGGAGGCGCTGGAGAAGATCGAGCGCTGGACCAAGGCCGGCGAGGCGAAGTCGGTCGGCCTCATCGGCAACGCGGCCGAGATCGTGCCCGAGCTGTTCCGCCGGGGCGTGCGCCCCGACATGGTGACCGACCAGACCTCGGCGCATGACCCGCTGAACGGCTATCTGCCGAAGGGATGGTCGATGGCCGAGTGGCGGGAGAAGCGCGTGAGCGACCCCAAGGCGGTCGAGAAGGCCGCGCGGGCGTCGATGCGCGAGCATGTCGAGGCGATGGTCGCCTTCTGGAACGCCGGCGTGCCGACGCTCGACTACGGCAACAACATCCGCCAGGTGGCGAAGGACGAAGGGTTCGAGAACGCCTTCGCCTTTCCGGGCTTCGTGCCGGCCTATATCCGCCCGCTGTTCTGCCGGGGTATAGGCCCGTTCCGCTGGGCCGCCCTTTCGGGCGACCCCGAGGATATCTACAAGACCGACGCCAAGGTGAAGGAGCTGACGCCTGGCAACACCCATCTGCACAACTGGCTCGACATGGCACGCGAGCGCATCGCCTTCCAGGGGCTGCCCGCGCGCATCTGCTGGGTGGGGCTCGGCGACCGCCACCGGCTGGGGCTGGCCTTCAACGAGATGGTGGCGAGCGGCGAACTGAAGGCGCCGGTGGTGATCGGCCGCGACCATCTGGATTCCGGTTCGGTCGCCTCGCCCAACCGCGAGACCGAGGCGATGAAGGACGGCTCGGACGCCGTGTCGGACTGGCCGCTGCTCAACGCGCTCTTGAACACCGCGTCGGGCGCGACCTGGGTCTCGCTGCACCATGGCGGCGGCGTCGGCATGGGATTTTCGCAGCACGCCGGCATGGTGATCGTGGCCGACGGCACGGCCGAGGCAGCGAAACGGCTGGAGCGCGTGCTGTGGAACGACCCGGCGACGGGCGTGATGCGGCATGCCGATGCGGGGTATGAGATCGCGGTCGATTGCGCGCGGGAGAAGGGGCTGAACCTGCCGGGGGTGCTGGGGTGAGGGGGCGGCTTAGACTTTGTGAAATGCGGAAACGGGGTTATTTGGCAGCCAAGCAAAAGACGACCGCTGGGCGTATTTGCACCCTCGCGGATTGGCGAATCCAGATACGCGCCCGGGGCAATCGGTTGCCCGATATGCTAGACTGAAGCTAGGAACGCACTAGTGACAAGGAAAATTCTTGCAATTCGAGTACACGCCACCACAGACGATTCTTGAAGAGGCTTTTGGCGGGCACCGCTGCATTAATGCATTTGGACCTGTCACTGCCGGCGATGACGAACGCTTTCTAGACTTTCTTTCCCGCTCATCGATCCCCGTCCGAACAGATGTGTATATTGATTCCAGTGGCGGACACGTCGAGACAGCAATCAATATCGGTCGCGCCGTGCGGGATAATTGGTTTTCAACGCACGTCGGTCAGTATGTTATTGATTATCAGGCTCCATACGAGTTGGAAGGATTTCTAAAGCCTCGTCGGTTTATCGAGGGTAGTTGCATAAGCGCGGCTACGTTGCTCTATCTCGGCGGCCGCCTGAGATATCTCTCCAAGAGTGCTAGATTTGGCGTACATCAATTTTCGTTTCGCGACCCCTCGCCAAGCCATGTCGGCAGATCGCAAATTTTGTCGTCAAGAATCGCTCGCTACATTTCAGACATGGGTATCGCTCCGGAATTTCTGGAGATTTCGGCGTCAGTGGAGAGCAATGAAATTAAACTGGTCGACCACGATAAGCTGCACGAGCTAGGGATTGTGACTGACGGCCAGACGCCTGTCACTTGGACAGTACAATCCAGAAATAACACGCTGTATGTCAGGGCCGAACGAGATTCTTTGTATGGACACCACAAGCTAATGTTAGGCTTCGTCAAGCCAGATTTTTACCTACACGCCGTAATAGAATCGCAGGGTCGCGAGTCCCATCTGACTCAATTTCCTCTCGTGGAACTTGTAGTTGGACAGAATGATGGCCGGATTGTTGACTTGTCTGGCCGATGTACTCGCCATATCCATGGCATATATACTAATGTTTTCTCCAAACTCTCAACCACGGAAGCTAACGATCTTGCGTTTTCGGATGGTTTCGGGTTGCGGGTCAGAGGCGGACCCGACGCAGACATGTTCTTGGGCATCGCTCCAATGTCTACGTCGGGCGGCGAGGATTTGATCCGCTCGTTCGTGCACAGCCTGTCTTAGGACAAACGCACTGATCTGCGCATTGAGGCGAAGACGCGTGAGCATCCGGAGGCGGCCGCACTTCCTCGGCAAGACGCGCACCGAGTTCATGATCGACAGTGCGCGCGCGCAGGCAATCGACGTGCTGCTCGATCAGCGCCTGTTTACGCTCGATCCCGAGCGCTACGACGCATTCGTACATTCGCTCGACAATCTGCCCGCGCCGGGACCCAAGCTGAAGGCGCTGCTGCGGCGCGTGCCTGTTTGGGAGGCGTGACCGCCGGACGGGCGCTTACCCCACCCGCGCCTGCGGCGCGACCTCCCCACAAGGGGGAGGTGGGGAGGCGTAGCGCGTTTGGCAGGGGCCCCCACTCCGGTTTGCTTCGCAAACCACCTCTCCCCCATTTCATGGGGGCGAGGAGACAGTGCGCCGCGCGCTCCCCGACCCTTGCGGCGTCGTCGCGGCTTGATGCCGCCATCGTTTCGTTCCACATCGTTGGCGATGAAGGATGACGATCAGCGCCGGACGTTCGGGTGGGCCTTGCCCGCCTCGGTGACCGTGCATCTTCTGGCCGGCGCGCTGTTGATCTTCGGGCTGCCGGTGTCGCTGTTCGAGGCTGAGCAGGAGAAGGCCGTCAACGTCGAACTGGTGCCGCCTCCCGAGCAGCCAAAGCAGGGCAAGGCGGAGCCGCCGCCGCCCGCGCCACAGCCG
>Ga0335394_10002487_pt1 | contig 20730 bp, 16 predicted proteins | sample MAT03_FD_205741 | JGI IMG/M metagenome (GOLD analysis project Ga0335394, IMG submission 205741) | Freshwater microbial communities from Lake Fryxell liftoff mats and glacier meltwater in Antarctica - MAT-03 (spades assembly) (version 2) ...
TGGCAATGTGTGGGAATGGTGTTTGACGGAATATAAAACAGGTGAAAGTGAACTAATAGGAACAAATGTTCGTGTTGTGCGCGGCGGCTCTTGGGGGAAAAATTTTACCAATAACTTCCGGGTCGATTACCGCGTCAGGAGCGATCCCAACAATAGGGTCTTTAACTGGGGTTTTCGCTGTGTCCGCCTTATCTAATTCTGTATTACTGAATTCTAAATTTCTGCCATTCTGATCTTTGTTTTTATGCTTTCCGCACAGCGGAATCGTTTAAACGGGCAAATATAAAATAGCGCCGTCTGCTCTGGTAGCCCAATTTGGGTGAACGTTCAGACAGTATGCCCATTTTATCCCCTTTTCGCATCTTCCATCGCAAATTTCGCCAGCAGATATTTATCGGCTTCGCTCAAGTTGGCTCTGAGCAGCAGATCGGGACGGCTGCGCCACGTCTGCCGGAGCGATTCTTCGCGCCGCCAGCGTACCATCTCGCCCTTCCGCGCCGAGGCGATTTTGCGCGAATCGAAATCACAAACGGACTGAGCCGAGATTGCGGTTCGGTGATTCCAGTCTTAGTGGATAACGCCGCCATACTCCGCGCTGACCTCATGCCGATCAATTTACGCGAGTTGACGTTCAAGAATGCCGTGCATGTCTTCTGGAAGCGTCAATGTTTAACCGTGTTGATGACCCTGTCTTTGTTCGATCCAGGACTTTCGCTTACCTCACCCCCCGGCCCCCTCTCCAATACTTGGAGAGGGGGAGAAAAACGCATCTTGAAGTCCCCTCTCCATGCCATGGGGAGGGGATTTAGGGGTGGGGTAAATGCGTGAGCGAAAGTCCTACGATCAAAACCGTTAGAGCGCAATATCCCAAGCCGCGAGGTCAGCCATAAATTTGTGGGCGGTCATATCCAGATGGATGGGGGTGAGGCTGGCATAGCCGTTATGCACCGCCCATAAATCGGTGCCTTCTTCATCAAACATGCCGCCGGGAGGATCCCCGACGATGCGATAGATTCCGTCGCGTTTTTCCAGTGCATCCAAATAAACGCGCACCCCTTGGCGCGTGAGCCGGATGCCTTTGACCTCGTTTGAATTGGGGATATTCAGGTTGAGAATCGTCAGAGTCGGCATCGGTTTTTCCAGCGCACGGCGCACGACGATGGCGGCGATCTGCGCGGCGGCGGTGTAATCCTCTACGTTGTCGGCAAAGCGATGATCGAGCGATATGGCGACAGCGGGTACGCCATTAATGGCGGCTTCTAGCGCGGTGGTGACGGTGCCGCTGTAGGTAATGTCCTGTGCCATATTGGGACCGCGATTAATGCCACTGACGACGATGTGGGGCGGCCATTGTGTCGCGCCTAACGCAGCGAGGGCGATGCAATCCGCCGGAGAGCCGCCGACGGAGATCGCGGGTGTGCCATCGGCAAGCTGTGTTTGAGTGTAGGGAATATCTTGAAACAGTGTCTTTTTGTGACCGCTGGCACTTTGATTAATCGACGGCGCGACAACACAAATCTCGCCAAATTGACGCATGGCAGTAGCGAGGGCGAGAATGCCGGGGGCGGTTACGCCGTCGTCATTGGTGATAAGGATGAATGACATAGTGATCCAAGTGATGAGTGATGAGTGTAACGACTGCATTACGCGCTATAGAAGCACTTTACCCCTAACCCCAACCCTTCCCCCGGCTTCGGGAGAAGGGAGCAATGCAAGTGACTTGTTTCATTCCCCCTCAGCCGTAACCGGGGAGGGGGCTAGGGGGTGGGGTTTAAAGCTGCAATAATGTTCTTTATACCCACTCTCTGAGTAATGAGTATAAACGGGAAGGCAATATCATAGCTAAAACGGTGATCGATCATCATTGAAGATGTAGGGGAAGTTTTTGAACCTCCCCGTTTACATCAAATTGAGCTTAATAGAGCTTACGCAATTGTAGGACTTTCGCTCACGCATTTACCCCACCCCTAAATCCCCTCCCCATGGCATGGAGAGGGGACTTCAAGATGCGTTTTTCTCCCCCTCTCCAAGTATTGGAGAGGGGGCCGGGGGGTGAGGTAAGCGAAAGTCCTGAATTGATTGATTTTATAGGGGCGTACCGTGCCGTGCTACGCCCCTACTGAAAATCATCGTGAAATGCGTGGTTTCTACGGTTACGATTTCTTATTATTGGCAGCCCGCAGGCGACGCGCACCGAAGATCACGCCGACCAGACCGACGGCGACCAGCATAATCGTCCCCATGCCTTGCCCACCGGTCACATCGTCGAACAGCCCCGTATCGGGCATATCAACGGGTGGTGTGCCATTGCCGCTTGGATTCGGGCCGCCTTGAACAGGGGTGGCAGTAAATTGAACGACGGGCGTTAGGAACGCTTCAAACAGCGCGGTTGCCGTCAACGCGACGGATTCCGAATTGCTGCTGGTGCTGACGGGTAAAACAGGCGGTACGACGCTGGGTATACCGCTTAAATCGCCGCTGATGGTGACTGAACCGGGTGCAATCCATCCGAGTGATCCATCAGGCAGTTGAACTTGATACCACCCGCTGCCGGAACTGATGCCGACAATCGGCACCGAAGTGTTGGCGGGTAGGGTTGTCACTATCGGGAAGGCTTCGCTGTCACCGCTGCGGACATCCGCATTGCTGTTGGTGGTCGCGGTTGGCCCGGTTGGAGGCGTGGGCGAGAAGAGCAGCGCGGAGGCCGTTTGCGTTTGTGCCAACTGCTCGGCATTAGGTGTCGCTGGGATGGCGGTTTGCGTTTGGACGAACTCCGCCGTTGCTGTTTGCACGAGCGCAGATTGTGCCGTTTGTGTCAGTTGATCGACAGCAGCGGTTTGCGTGGCGATTAATCCGATGGCGGCTTGGGTTTGCGTCAGCACCGTATCGGTGGCGAGTGCCTGCGCCGTTTGGGTGGCGGCTTCAATCGTCCCGGCATTTTCTGTAAAAATGGCAGCGCTGAGTGTCTGAGCAGCGATGTCTTCTGGTGAAAGCGGTGGCTCACGCAGCGCCAAAAAGATGACTAAGCCGAGGCCGATGAGGAACAGCGCAATCATCACCACAGCTAAAAGGATAAACGTGCGGTTAGGGCCGGTTCGGCCTTCACCATCGCCGTCATCGCTCAGGTCTACATCATCGTTGAGGTCTTCAAAGTCATTTAAGCTGTCGATGTCATCGCCGTCGTCGAAACTAAAGTCGTCGTCGTCATCACCGAAGGCGCTGCTGCGTAAATCATCGTCGTCGTCAGCGAAGAGATCATCATCAAAATCGAAATCGTCTTTATTATTTCTACCCATAATTTTATCGATCCTCCGTGCGAGACCTGTGTGTCAGCTTAATTGATGCGACTAACGACCCAGGACTTCGAGGTTAGCCAATGGAATGAATGCAACTTCTCCCGCGATTAATTCTACCCGCGCACACAGAACGCGCAAGCCATTGGGCAATAATGAGGGCGATTTGGGTAAATCTGCCACTTTGCCCGTCTGCCCAGCGTATGGATCGCGGGTCACGCGGACGGTCATACCGGGGCGCAGCGCCAGCATCGCGTTGGGTCTGGCGGGGCGCTCATCGCCTTTTGTCGGGACATTGACGATAATTTCTGGGCGGCGGCTGTCCCACCGTGTCGGCAGATGCGCGTCAATCGTCACCTGTTGCCCATCATAACCGCCGAGCAGTTTAAAAACGGCACTGCTCATTTTCGCAGAACCGAAGCCTTCCGTCAATAAGATAGGGCCTTTGGCATGGAGCATGGCCTCATGCAAATTGGCTTCCGCGCTGGGGCCAATGATGCCGATAAAGCCGCGTTCCGCCATCAAATCGAGCGTCATCGCCGTAATCGGGCGAGTCGTAAGGATGACTGCGCCCATATAACGGGTGTCGAACTCGTTTTCCATAAATGATTCAAGCCCACTGTCCGGCTCAATGCGGAGGGTGGCGATATTGCGCTTGTTGTTGCCCCATATACCTTGAATCTGTGCGCCAACGGCTTCGATAATCACGCCGCGTCCGGGGATGATGCCGGAAATGCGCCCCCGCACCCCCGCTTCTAAATCAATCACTTGCGGCATTTGCTGAAGGATGATGCGGCCTTGATCGATCCTCATCACGACAGCGCGGACTGGCGAAAAAAGCCGTTTGCCGCGTTTGGGATTTTTACCCGCGAGTAAGCCCTGCTCATCAACCACTTGCCCTGTTTCGACCTGCATCAAGGGGATGAGTTCGGCGGGTTTACGGAGGCCGAAAAACGCCACCGCGTCGATGATGAGGTGACGGGCGGGGATCATGCCACTGGCGACGACATCACGGACATCAACGCGCTTGCCTTCACCAATTTTGACCGAGCCGACGGCCTCTTCTGGTAGCGCAATTTCGCGCCGGATGAGGCTTAAGGGTGAGGCGTAGCGTTGATCGGGATAATAGTTCATGCGTTATTGTCCTTTTATTACAAACCGCGCCGTAGTTCGTCGATGCTGGGTTGATCGTCCTCAAGCAGTTCGAGGAAGTCGTCATCACCTGGTAGCAAATCGTCGGCGCTGGCGGGTTGATTTTTACGTCCGCGACGGCTGCGGGTGGGTTTGGGCGCACGTTTTGGACTGCGAGTAGGCGGCAGTTCGATCTGCACAGCTTCCAGCAGTTTCTCATCAATATCAATCCGAGTATCGCCCGTCATGGCGGAAATCCACATCGGAATCTGGTCGGCGCGTCCCCGCGCATCTTTGGGCAGTGACAAAGGCCGTCCTCGTGCGTCGAAGATCAGTCCCGCCGACCCGCCGGAAAGCGTGAGTTTAACGCGGCGTTTGCCGTTGAGCGTCACGCCAGCGCTGCACCGAATCCGCACACTGGCGCTCTGTCCAGCCGGGAGATCATACACCCAAAGCTGACCAGCGAGGACTCCGTAATCAATTTTCTCGCCACTTTCGAGCGTGATTTGGATATTGATGGCAGTTTTGCCGAGGCGCGGCTTGCCGATAGGGCTGATGGCTGTGCCGAGGTTTTCCAGATTATCACCGTCCAGAATTTGGACAACCGCATCAGGATTATCAAACGCAATCGCGCCCAATCCGGCGATGAGGCCGTAAGGATCGGCATAGAGCGTCGTGATTCCAGCAGGCTGGAGGGCATCCAATAGCAGCAGCGCGTTATAACCGGGGCTGCCTGTTCCCGTGAGCGCCGCACCCGCGCCGATGATCTGCGCTAACGGGAGCGGGCCATAGCCGACATTCCATGCCGGACGCGCCGCTTCGATCATGGTTTGAATGCCAGCTTTGAGCAGGGCGTGTTCGATATGCAGGTCTTGCACCGTTTCGGGGATAGTCGCCGGACGCAGCGCTTTGTTGGCGACATAATTTTGTAGATCGTTATCCGCGATATTAAATGGCAGCCAGCGTTTTACGGCTTCTGTCGAAACCGCTTCCAGCAGCGCGGGGGCGTTGTGTCCGAGGCCGAGATCGGTGCGGATGGTAGTGTTGATGCGCCCATTGATGGACACAGCGAGGATGCTGGCGGCGCTGCCGACATCGACTGCCGCGATCCCGCCGGAGCGTGTCTGACCGAGATAATCCACGACGAGGTTATAACTTTGCGGCGTGGGCAGTACGCCGGAAGTACTCATAGCGCTGATTCCGGTAAAGCTGGCGCTGCGTGTTTCCGCATAGCGATCAAAAGCCTGCGCCAACTGGTTACGGGCGGATTCAAGATTTTCGTCTTCCAGCGATGGGCGCACATTTCCGGCGATAAAAACATCGGTGATGTCTTCAAACTGGTTTTGGATGGCCTCCGCGAGAACGCCGTTTCCGGCATAGATGATGATGGGACGGCGGAACTGCTCCATCAAAGAAACCGCCAAGCGTACCGTGCGGATGATTTGCATGAGGGAAGATTGTGCGCCGTCTTCTGTGCCACCGACGATAAAAATCACATCAGGAAAACCGAGCAGCACGGCATTGAGGCGTTCTTGCTCGTTGCGTCCATCGGTCAGGCTGAGGATGGCGCTAGTTTCGATATACGTTCCGGCGGCGGCACGTAAGGCGCTGGCGATGCTGACATCCGGCATCAAGCCGACAACGAGCGAACGGAGCGGACGGCCTACGCTGGATGTAACGACAAAGGTATCCACTCCGGCGCGGTCTGGCTGTTCGGGCATGATGATTTGCCCATTTTCGGACGTAAAACGCCGTCCGGTTGCTTCTGTAAGTTGTCGTAGGACGCGATCTAACCCGATGGCTAAATCATTAGCAGGAAAGCCGTCTGTCGTGCGGCTTTCACCCCGCGCCACCAGACGATACACCCCATCGACCACATCAATCAGGACGACGCGGGTGTGGACGCTGCCGAAATCTGCCGTTAAGACGGAACTCACTGGCATCTTGATTTAGCCTCCGTTAATGCGCGTCAGGATAAAAGCCACGCGCTCGCTAAAAATCGTCACGCTGGTGAGGATGGCGGCGGCATACAGCGCCCCTAATGCAGCGACGATAAAGCCCTGCCCGACGATGGCGATAGCGCGAATGGCGGGGGCGCGGCGTACAATGCCGTCGGCTGAGGTGCGGGCGAGATATTGAAAATAAATGAGCGAACTGGCAACGCCAATAAACAATATAATGGCATTCAATAAATCTGTGCCGTCCACGTTTTGCCCTGCCGCCGCTGTGGAACGGGCGAGGGGGAGAAGCGTTCCGGTCAGTGCGCCCACAAGGGCAACCGCCGCGCCAACGCCGATGATGAAGGCGATTCCCAAATTCCCGAAGCGTCCTAAGCGCGAACTGGTCTTAAACAGCAGCAGGACGAACAACAGCACGGGCGCGAGTCCAAAGACCACACTCCCGACTTCGCCAGAATTGACGGTGGCGTTAAACCAGGGGACGAGGACGCTTTCCACCGTGACGATGGCGATAAAACCCGCCGCGAGGCCGACGAAGATATACACAGCGAGGCGGTAGAGGAAGTTATCGCCCAACATATAGCTGAACACCATGAGCGTGAGGACGAACCCCGCCCACAGGCCGATGTCTTGCGCGTTCATGCCGACCTCCGGTTGGGAGAAAGTGAAATAGAAAAAAGTGACAAGTGGAAAATTTGAACCACCAAGACACGGAGGACACCAAGATTTATGCCAAAACGCTTCTTGGTGATCTTGGTGACTTGGTGGTTAAAGCATTGAAGCATTTTCATTTGCGCCTCCGAGCGAGCGAGCGGCGCAAAGCGGCAAATAAGCTGCCAAGATTGCCCAGAATAATAATGGCAACAGCGGCGACGATGCCGAGCGTCATCCCATACCAGCGTTCATCGCGGTAAGGCGTATCTTCGATGAGGGCGACGGCTGCCGCCGCATCGGGGTTGAAGGGCAGCGAGGCCACATCCGGCACAGCGGGAAGCGTCACTTCGGGCGTGATCTCCGCTAGAACAGATTCGTTGGGCGGTAAGGGCAGCGGCGTGATTTCGGGTGTCGCCGTCGGTTCTTGCTGGCGCGGCACATTGCGCGGACGCAGTTTGCTGGCGGGTGTGGCAGTCGGCGCTTCGCCAAGTTCGATACGTAACAGCGTCGCCGTTACCCAGCCTTCCGTGCCATCGTCAGTGCGGATTTGATACCACGATACATCTTCATTCTGGCCGATAATCAGTACACGATCTCCCGGCGCAAGCGAAGTAACAGCGCTTTCCGACGTGCTGGGGCCGCTGCGGACGTTAATGCGTTGATTCGCCGTGACCACGCCAAATTGCACAGGTTCGGGCGTGGCAGTCGCAGTGGCGGTTGCTGTCGGCGTATTGGAGGGAATGACCGTCGCAGTGGGCGGTTCGGTTGCGGTGGGTGGAGAAGTAGAAGTCGCCGCAGCTTGGATTTCTTCCGTCGCGGTGGGGTTAATCGCCGGAATTTCTGTCAGGGGTTGAGCCGTGATTTCGGCAGTCGGCTGCGGAGTCGGCGCGATGCTTTCAGATGTACTCTCAGGCGTGATTTCTTCCGTCGCAGGGATGCTTTGCGGCGTTGTGGGGATGATGCCGCCCAAAAGCGAAGCCAGCATCGAGCGATAGGTATAAGCATCTCGATAGCCGACGAGTAAACCGGAGGCATTAGTCAGATACGGCTCGACTAGCGGCGCGGCGGATGCGCCTGTAACAATGAGCATTTGGGCATTGGTGATCGGGGCGATCTGTTCCATCCAACCGCGCACCGTGTCGGCTCGCTCGGCGATGACGATAATGGCGGCGAAATCATCAAGGGAGTTAAGCGTTAGTCCGGTAGAATCGCCGCGCACGTCCGTGCCGACAAAATTCCGAATGTTCCCAGCAAAGGCACGTAAGCCGATGGTTTCTCCGGTAAGATAGCGCCCGACGTAGTAATCCTGATTACGCTGGAAAAAGTCGCCAGCGATGGGGTCTCCGATGGAGTCTGCGATGTTGCCTGCGTGGAGCAACCCAGCGGGATTTCCGCCGACGATCACGGGTTTGAGTCCGCGTGCGAGTAAATGGCGTAGGACGGCTTCCGTCGCCTCGTCGAGTTCCGCCGCGCCTGTCGGGGCGTATTCCGCCGCGACCAGCACATAATCACCATCGAGAGTATTGACGGTATCGAAGAAAGCCTGCTGGCGTGTCCCTGCCGTGAACAGCGGCGGCGGCAGCTCACCAATTTGGAGTGAATCCACAAAGAACGGCAAAATCACGGCTAAAGCGAGTAACGCCACAATGAGGAGGCGTTCCAGCGGCAGACGTACAGCGCGGCGGGTAGGTGCGGCGGCGGGAGCTGCTTCACTTCGGCTGCCGACGATAGATTGTAATAAGGTCGAGCGCGTCAGTTGATTTTCCGTCAGGATGGCTGCGCCAGGTATTCCAAGCGTAGACGAATCGACGCGCACGGTGGGAAGGGTATCTCTGCCGATGGGGAGAATGCCGACGCTGGCTTCTCCAGCAGCGGGAAGATCAAGACCGCGCTCGTGCAAGGCTTTAAGGCGATCTGGCAGTTCTTCCAGCGGACGGTCTTTTTGCTTGCGGACGATGGAGGCCGCCGAGAGCGCTTCCCCCACAGAAACCGACAGTCCCGCTAACCAATCGGGCGCATCTGCTGGCGCGAGGGGGCGGGATGTAGCACTTTGTTTGCCGGCTTCGCCCAGATCGCTGAACATGCTGTCCAGGTCAAGATCGACATCGGCTTCCAGTAGACCATCATCTTCTTGGGCAGCCGCGAATTCGCCTGTATCAATCGAGGCGAGGAAGCTGTCGAGGTCGGTAAAGCTGGTATCGATGGCGACTTTACTGCGCGTTGACGGGGCAGGTGCATCAATGCCGAAATCCGCTAGGAAGTCGTCGTCAGCGGGGAGTAAGTCCCCGTCGTCGCTGTCATCTAAGGCCAGCGTAAAATCATCGCCAATTTCGACATCTTGCAGCCACGCCATATCGTCCCCTTCAGCGGCGGAGGCGATGGGCGAAGGCTGGTTTTGCTGCTCGAACCAGCTTAAGAAATCGTCAGCGGCGGACTCGGCTTGCGTGGGTTGGGGGAAATTGCCAAGACCGAGCAGCGCGTCAATGTCCATATCGTCATTCTGCGCCGAGTCGTCATCCTCTTGATCTAAGAGGAAGAAATCGGCGGCGGTGGCGGCAATAGGCTCTGGATCATCCAATAGGAAGGCGGCGAAATCATCTTCTGGTTCTTCCGCATTGAGCTGCGTGAGGAAGTCGAAGTCATCGACGGCTATCGGCTGCGCGTCTTCATCTTCATCAAGGTCGTCAACGAATTCGGCGAAATCAAGTTCATCAGCGACGGCGGTGGATTGTGGTATATCGGCAAAGAGGGCGGCGAAATCATCTTCGGCTGCATCCTCGGAGTCGCCTGCTGCGCTGAGTTCGCCTAAGAAATCGAAGTCATCAGCGCCTTCGGTCAACTGACCGAGTAAATCAAAATCGTCGTTTTCGTCATCAGCAAAAGTGGCGAAAGCGGGTTCTGGCAGATCATCAGAGTCACCGAAAAGGCTGTCGAGATCAAAATCGGGTGATGAGGCGAAGTCGGGTTCGTCGTCTTCTAATTCTGCTGGCGCTGCGCCCATAAGCCAATCGGGAATCGCGTCCAGATCGTCTTCGCTGTCGCCGTCGTCATAACTTGCTTGCGCGGCTACAGGTTCAAGATCGGCGCTCCGCATCCAATCGGGCATCGAGTCATCAGCCGATGCACTGACGGCTAGAGCTTCATCCTCGTCTTCTTCATCATCAAGGGTGGCATCGCGCATCCAACTGGGCACAACGTCGTCGTCGTCATCGTCGATCTGTTGGGCGCGGACAGCAGTAGGCGCTCTGTCTTCTTCAGCAATCGCGCCGCGCATCCAATCGGGCATCGCGTCATCATTGGACGCGGCTTGTTCAAAGGTGGATTGTTCATCGTCGTCTTCAGCAATTGCGCCGCGCATCCAATCAGGAAGATTGATGGGGACTGATGCTGTAACTGCGGCGGGTTCATGCTCATCTTCATCATCGTCTTCGGCGACTGCACCACGCATCCAATCGGGCATGTCGGCCTGCGCGGCGGCGGATTCATCAAATACAGATAAATCCACTTCCTCGTCTTCAGCGAGATCGTCCGTCATACCCTGCATCCAAGGGGGGAGTTCCCCCATTGGTTCATCTGATTCAGGCTCGTCAGAGTCATCGTCATCAAATAACGAGGCTAAAATGGGCGGTTGTGGCGTGCGGGATGGCGGAAGGATAATTTGCTCATCCTTAAGCACATCTTCAAGTTGTGACTCGAAAAGTGAACGGGCTTCATCCTGCGGCGTATCGCTTTTTGCGGCTTCTTCGGGTTGCAGCCAGCTTAACTGCCCAGTCACACCGCTTTTGCCGGACTGCTGCGGCGTGGATGCGTCTCCCTGAGTCATCCAGTCGAAGGACTCATCATCGCCCGATTTTTTCGTTCCGCCTGCCGCGTCTTCGTGTTCTTGCAGCCAACTGAGTTCGCCCGTTACGCCAAGACTGCCGGACTTCCCGGAGGAATCGGCTTTTTTATCGCCTTGCCAATCAAAAGCAAGTTTATCGTCATCGCCGGGCTGATCGGAGTCGTCGTCGGTGTCTCGCAGCCAGTCGAGGTCATCTTTATCAAAATCGTCGCTCATCGCGCCCACCTAATCTATTCCCGGTAAGAACGATCCTGACCGATGAGTACACGGACTCCGGTCACAATCGTCGCCAGCGCAATTCCTAAAAGTATCCCCCGCGCCCCGGCACTGACGGGAACCGCCAGCAGCCAATCACGGGCATCCGCAAAAGCACTTAATCCTGTCAGCGGCAGCGCACCAATCAAGACGATCAGCAGCACCACCACGAACCAGAGTCCCGTCCACGACATGCGGCGACGCAGCATCCGACTGGCTCCAACGACCAGTACGAATAACAATAGTCCCGCTAAAGCCGATTCGACGGATATTTGCACCGTTTCTAATAAAATCATACTGGTGTCGCGGTCAACAATATAGGTCGCGACCACCAGCGCAAAACTGAGGAGTAAGACAACGCTGTAGACCGCGCCTTTTCTGCGCCCGAAAACGCGCCCTAGATGCACACTCAGCAAATTGACCACGCCGATAAGGATGGTCAGCGCGAGGGTGATCGTCACGAGTTGCAAGAATGCGTCCGTGATGCTGCCCGTAATGGGGGCAAGTTGCGAAAGTGGCCCTAAGCCGTCGCCTAAAAGCAGGCCGAGGACGGTCACGAGACCGACTGCGATGGTGATGGCGGTTGTTACCGCCGCGCCTAATCTGAGCTGCACGTCAGCCTCCACCGTTATTGAGTATGCCAATGATAAAGGCCGCGAGCATCGCTAGAATCAGCAGCCAACGGAGTAAATCCATCGTGATGGCTTCGGCAAGCTGCACCGCGCCGCGTTCCAAATAACTGCCTGCCGCGAAAATTTCTTCACCGATTAAAGGCTCATCCGCCAGCGCGAAGGCGACGGCTTGCCCTTCCAGTTGATCGCTGACAGCGATGGTCGGCTGCTTGCGTCGGGCGGCGGAATCGAGCATAAGCGCCAATTCCGCGCCATAACTTCCGGCGAAGATGTTCGCGCTGATTTCATCATCCCCCTGTAAAGCGGTGATGGCGGCAGCGAAAGCTAATGAGCGCGTCCCTGCCGGATACCAACGGACTTCGCTGGCGCTGTAACGCTCGACTAAACCGCGTGACTGATAAGCGCGGCGCAGCGTATCCTGCCCTAATGGGAAGGCGCTGGCGGAGGTAAGCGTTAAGATGGGCGGCGCATCACCAATGGCGGCCTGCTGCACCACTTGATAGGCCAATTCCGCGCTGGCGATAGCAAGCAACGTGCTTTCACCACCGATTCCCGCGCTGCCGAGCGAAATATGCAGCGGACGGCTGGACTCGATGGAACGCCCCACGAAAGACGGTAGCGCCTCATACGCCGGAATGCGCCGCAGCGTAATGAGATTGCGCCGCTTGCGGATAATCGGCGAGATAACGGCGATGACCGCCAGCGTCAGGACGATGACGATAATACTCAGGCTGGAGACGGTGGTATCCATAAAAAAACCTAGTCTCGATCTGGCAAATGTTTATATGCCTATAATTGCACAGAGTAATTCTAGCAAGATTTTTACTTCCGCGCTTTGTTTTCTATAAATTGTTTTTAAATTCATCCGAATGGCAAAAATATTGGGTAGGGTAGCGGAAGAAAATTTAACCTTCCCCATCGTGTAATTGGGCGCGTAGGGCGGCGATTCCCTCCGGGGTTTCCAGCGATTCCGCCAACGCATGGACGGTTTGGGCGGCGTTTATGCCTCCAAGGAGGCGAAAGGCAGGCTGGGTGATCCACAGGAGTTGTGCGCCCAATGGCCCTAGCGGTGCAAAAATATCTAACGCGGTTTCTATCGCGCTGCCGAGTCCGCGTTTTTTGGCTTGGGTGATCCAATCGTGTGTCGTCATTGGGAAATGGGTAGGGCTTTCTTTTATTTACCTCACCCCCAACCCCTCTCCAACTTGGAGAGGGGCGTCATTCCGCATGGGGCGAAGTTTATTTTCAAAGGTCGAATTTAACTCCCCGACGGTGTAGGCGTAGGAGTCGGCAGGGCGCGGAAGGTGGCTGTTGCGCCTGCGGATTCTGTCGCTGCCTGAACGGTGGCTGTGCCTTGTGCGCTGCGAGTCGCCGTCGCGCCGATGGCGGATTGTGTCGCTGAACGGGATGTCGCCGTCGCTTGGCGGTTGAGTTCGGCGATTGTTGCTTGAACGCGATCAATGCCAGTTCGCGCATCTTCGGTAAAGGGGTAAGGATAAACCTGACTCCACGTCAGCACCCAGTTAAATTCCGCGATTGCGCCGTCGAAATCACTTAATGCCTCGAAGATCAAGCCGCGTAAATAATGCCGTCCGCCTGTTTCGACTGAAAGGGCTAAATTGACCGCGTTTAACGCATCGTCATACTGTCCCAATCCATACAATACACGGGCGCGATACTCATTCGCCGTCGGAATCAGCGCGGCAGGCAGTTCATCCCCCACATTCGCCAGTAGTGTGAGCGCCTGTGTATAGGCATCGGTATCGGATTCATCCGCTCGATCTATCAACACCCGCGCTTGCATGAGTTCGGTTTCGTCATCAGTCAGCACGCCGCTGCCCAATAAGGACTCGGCATCCGCGCCAGCGATAGCATAATTTTTGGCTTCATAAGCCGCTTGCATCCGTAAAGCGCGGGTGGTGGGCTTATCGTCGAGGTCAATTGCAGCTGTTAAATCGCGCACGGCGAAACGAGGGCGATTTTGCTGGCTGTAAAGTTGGGCGCGGGCGATGAGGGCTGCTTCGGTTACGCTGGCGCTCTGCTGACCGTCAATCGCCCGTGTATAGGCATCTAAGGCCAATTCGAGGTTGCCTTCACGGGTGCGGGCATCGCCGAGCAGTTTGTAGGCTTCGGCACTATCCGGGAAAAAGAATAAATAGGCCTGACTTTGAATCACGGCTAGACCGGGGTCATCTAAGGCCAGCGCGGTTTCAACTTGGATGCTGTGGGCGCGGGCTGTTCGCGGATTAATGTAAAGCGCGAGATAGGCTTGCCATGCCGCCGCGCCATAACTGGTTCGCGCTTGATCGACATTGTTCTGACGTTGGAAGCTGCGGCCTTCCTCCAGATAAGTTTCCGCTTTGGCGACGATCAGATTGAGATCGGTACTGAGTTCCGTGAGCGCCAAGCCGGAATCGAGGGCTTCAATAGCGCCAACATAATCGCCTTGTAATCGGAAGGACTCCGCCAGCAATAAATAATTTCTGACTAAGAGGGGGTCGCCCTCAATCGCGGTTTGGACGGTATTTTGTGCCACTTGGATTTGATCGCCAGCGACTTGGATATTGTTACCTTCTAAGGAGTCTCGCGCCTGTTGCAAATAAACCTCACCAAATCCGGCGGCGATGAGGGCGCTAAAACGTGGCACATCTTCCTGCCGGACTCCTTGCAAATTCGCGAGGCGCGATTGTGCTTCCGTCAGGACATTTAGGCCAGCTTCAGCTTGTCCGTCACGGGCGTAGGCAATCGCTTGATAATAAAAGGGATTCGGCTCGAACTCGTTCCCCAATTGGGCTTGTGCCGTCCCCATCAGCGGGATAACCGGCGCATAATCGCCGTTAGCGACGGCGACAGCGGCGGTGCTGATGAGATTTCCTGGTGGCGCGGGATAGATGCGGGTAGGCGTGAGCGTCGCCTGCCGCAGATCACGCGGCCCCGCTCGGATGAAGGAGTCAATCGTCGGCGTGACCGTAAAAGTGGGCAGCGCAGTTGTATCGCGGGTGGGCGAAGGAGTCGGCGTAAAGCCCGGTGTATTGGTTGGCGTGTTGGTTGCTGTGCGCGTGGGCGGACGCGGTGTTTCCGATGCGCCCAAGACGATCAATTGAATTTGGGGGCTGTTCAGGAAGCCGTAGATAGCGACACCGCCTATAACGAGCAGAATCGCCGTGATAACAGCGGCGACTTGTAAGCGCCAGATCACAATTTCACTTTCACCCGCCCGCCGCCGTGTTTTGCGCGTCCAGACCACATTACCTGAATCCAACGGCGCGAGATAATCATCGACGATCTGCTGCGCGAGGTCTTCCGGCGCTTCCGTCCGACTCTGGCGCGGCATAGCAATAGGCTCGACTAATGCTTCCCGCGTGGAAGGCTGCGGTGTGGGAGCAGGTTTGGGCGCGGCGGGTGCTGGGCGTGGCGCAGACGGCGCTGGCGGAATTTCCGAAGGCGGTGCGGCGGTTTTGGCAGGCGGCGTAAGAAGCTGCTCTGGTTCGATGCCAAGCGCCTTAATCGCTTTAATGCCCATTTCGTTGTTGGGGTTAATCTCTAACACTTTTTGTAGGCAAAGCAAACGCTCGCGTTTATCGTTGGCGACGCTCGCCAGCCACAACCACGCGATATCACTTTGTTGATTGAGCCGCAGCGACCCTTGCAGCAGTTTACGCGCATCGTCTTTGCGCCCTGCTTTGGCTGCTTCGATACCCCGGTCTAATAATTCTTGTGCTTGCTGGCTGGACAAGGCTCACCCCCCGCCGTGAATTTTAGTTTTCATCTATTCAGTATTCATTTTAATACAAACCGTGTGATTGTAACAAAAAGCCGGGTGAAATTGCCCCGGCGTTTGTGTTTTATAAAATTTATCGGCGTAGGAGCAAGGCACGCCTTGCCCCTACAAAGGGATATTTATTGTCGCTTACTCCAGCGGGGCGACGGTTGCGTTCACCATGGTGATGCGGCCTTCGACTTCTGGCGCAACCGGGGTGTTGGCAGCTAGATAATCCGCCAGCACTTCATAATCGACGCGACCAAAGTCATACGGATCAACCGCGTTTTCCGCGAAGATGCTGTAACCATCGCCACCGTTGCGGACGAAGTTATTGGTCACGACGGTGTAGGTGGCTTCGAGGTCAATCGGGCTGAAGGTGCCGTCTTCGGCTTGAATATCTACGCCAACGATGCGGCTGCCTGCTTCTAAGTTCGGGTCAAAGCTGTAGCGGATGCCCGAAACCTGTGGGAAGCGACCACTCAGGTCGGCACGGGCGACAACGCCATCTTCAACAACAATGGTAGACACACCATTTTCCAGTGCGGCGACAATATCCGCGCCTGTTGCGCTGAAGGTGCTGGTGGTGTTGCCGAAAGGCTGAACCGTCAGCACTTCACCGAGCGTAATATCGCCCTCTTCGATGTCAGAGCGGATGCCGCCTGCATTGACGATGGCGATTTGTGCGCCGGTTTCTGCGCGGAGTGCGTCGGCGATCAAGTTGCCGAGGGTGCATTCTTCAACGCGGCAGACATTACGCTGACCCGTCAGGAAAACGCTGGTTTCTGCGTTGATGGGGGTATCACGCAGGGCTTGTACCGGGACGCTGAGTTCAGCAATCAAGACCGACGCTTCTAAATCCGGCTCGATGTAGGGCGAGAGCAGGATGACATCCCCGCCAGCGCTTGTTACGACACCAGCGGCATCGAATTCCACATCAAGACGACCTAGATATTTGGTATATTGCCCAGCCTGTACATAATAAACTGTACTGCCTGTGGCATCAGCGAATTCCTGGGGATACTCACCGCTGGAACGTGCGCCGCCGATTGAGCCAGTGAAGGCATTGCTGAACAGTGTGTGGCTATGACCATCGACCACAACGTCGATATTTTCGAGGTCGGGGATGAGTTCTTCGTAAACGCCGTAGCCGACATGTGTAACCAAAATGATTTTGTTCACGCCTTGCTCGGTCAGTTCCGCAGCAGCCTCGTTAGCCACTGTCGCGTAATCGTCGCTAAAGACCAGTTCATCGCCCGGATTGGCGATGATGGGGGTATCGGCTGTCGTCAGGCCGATGATGCCGATCTGTTGACCGCCCACTTCCAGAATGGCATACGGCACGGTGGCTTCCGCCAGCAAATCTGAGCCGCTAAAATCAATATTGGTAGACACAACAGGAAAACCTAAACCTTCGATGAAAGCCGCCAAGATTTCATCACCGTTATCAAATTCATGATTGCCCAGGGTCATGGCATCGTAGCCGAGCAGATTCATGATCTGCACTTGATCTTGCCCGACGTAGGTCGTGTGATAGAGGGTGCCGGTAAAGCGATCGCCTGCATCCAATAAGACACTGTTTTCGACTTCGGCGCGAATTTCTTTCACAACCGTTGCCTGACGCGCTACGCCGCCGTTGCCGTCGCCATCTGGCTCATGGTAGGAATGGGTGTCGTTGGTGTGCATGATGGTCAGGCTGAAGGATTCTTCTTCGTCCTGCGCCAACATCCCCAGTGAAAAAATCAGCATTAAAACTGGCAAAAACAAAATTACAAGGCTTTTACGCGAATTCATGTATTTCTCTCCCTAAAATAAATGGACACTTGGGAGATTATAATGAGCATATTATGTCAATCCAAAGCCAAGTTTAAGAGAATGTTAAATTTTTAACATTTCTTAAATATAGTGAGACGTAGTATCAGTAAAGGGTTGATATTTAGGGGTTTGGCTTTTTACGGCACATTTTGATTGAAATCAGGGTTATACCGTTGGAATAAATTAATACTTTTATTCATGAGGGGAGGCACGACTCGCCCCTACAAGAGATATTCTCCGTATTTATATGCTTAGACAGGCGGCCAGGGGTAATTAGGGCCAGAGCCGGGAGCGGGGAATTGTTTGGACTTCAAGAGGCGGCGGATGCGCGACAAAAGGGCATTGAGTTCCTGCTCACTAATGAGGCTGCACAGCGCCAAGCGAAATTCATTTTTGGGGTCTTCAAGCTGCCTTTGCAGGCACTCGACATCGATTAAAAGCGATTCGGGGATGCGCTGTCCTGCGAAGTTCCAAATGACGGTGCGGAGTTTGTGAGCGGTGTGGAATGTCAAGCCGTGATCGATGCCCCACAGATGATTTTGGTTATCGACAAGGCAGTGTCCGCCTTTGCGATCCGCGTTATTCACGAGCGTATCAAAAATACACAAGCGCATGAGCTGTGGCAGGAGCGACTCATCAAACGAGAAATAGTTATATTCCGGGTCATGATCGACAAAATATTGAATCGAGCCTAAGCCACGCGGCCCCTCACGCAGGACTGTGGGCGGCACAAGCTGCCATGTGAGCGCTTGCGACGTGAGGAAAGAAGCCCGTTCCCGATAGCATAATGACCCATCCTGGAAATCCCATAAGGGGCGCTCGCCACGCTGCGGCTTATAGACCGCCATAATGGACGCATCCTCGTAGGCAGCGGAGATCAAAAACGTATAATTTGAACTCCACCGAATCGCGCCATGTTCGACATCAAGTTGGCCTTTATCGAGGACTTCAAGCGCTCGTTCAAACGTTACAGGGGTGGATTTGGGTTGGTTGTCGTTTTCGGCTGGGTTATCGCTCATAGGTTTAAGTCCAATAATAAACCAGTCGTCCATTTTGTTTGGGATCGGCACGACCAGACCGAACAATCTCCATCGCTTGCAAACTTAAGGCACGCATTTGGTTGCGGCTGCACCATAAGCGCACGACACCGGGGTTAATTTCCATCGGGTCAGAATCACCGATAACACCGATTTCTTCGTCTTCTTCGGCATCCACGACGACCAATTCCTGCGCGACCAAGACAATTTTATCCTGATCTTCGTCATAGCCCAAACCCATCTGGGAGACCCGGAAGACAGGTTCAATCGGCTCACGCAAATCCATATCGATTTTGGTTAAATCGACTTCCGTGCGCGATTCATAGCGTTCATCGAGGTCGTCGATGAGTTCTTTGATGGCTTCGCTTAATGCCCAAGATTGTTCTTTCTCGACAATAAGCGAGATCAGTTGTTTTTGATACCCGGCTTGCAGGTAAAAAACACGCTTACCCTTGGGGCCAATCGTACCAATCGTAACAAAATCTACGGGGTTCAAATCAATTTCTACATTTGCCATACGTGCGTTTCCTCAGCGCGCTGCTTCTTCCGCTGGTTGTTGTGATGATGTAAGTTCATTATCGCCAGATTGCGGATTTTCGGATTGTTTTGCAAGTTCCTCAGCCGCTTTTTGTGCCTTGCGTTCTTGTTCCATTTGGGTGATATGCGCGGTATCGTTCATGACACCCACGAAAGGTCGGCTGTGGCTCAGCGAAATGACGCTGATGGATGCAGGAGACACCACAATCCGTTGAAAATTATCCAAGTGCATCCCTAGATAATGCGCTAACACCATTTTAATCAAATCTGCGTGGCTGACGATGGCGATCATGTGACGGGGATGCTTGATGACTAATCGCTCGATTTCGTCCACCGCCCGCACTTGTACGCCGCGCATTGTTTCGCCATTCGGGAAGACCGCCCGTGAAGGATATTCCTGCACGACTTCCCACATTTTACGCTTTTGGAGGGTAGAAAGGCTCATGCCTTCCCAATCGCCATAGCGCACTTCGCCGAGTGTCGGATTTTGCTCAATCTGCAACTGCGGATGATGCAGCCGGACAGCTTCGGCGGTTTCCATGGTGCGCTCCAAGGGACTCGCATAAAGATGGTGAAGGGGTGCATCTGCCAATCGTATGCTGAGGGCTTGTGCTTGTGCCTTACCTTCATCGTTCAGGTGGACTTCGGGAGTCCAGCCTGCTAACTTGCCTGTCTTCACAAAGTCATTGGTGGCGTGCCGAATCAGCAAAATGGTTGTCATCGAAGCCGTTTTGGGTTAGGTCGAATACGTTATCGTCAGTATATCATAGCATAATCGTTCCAAGACAACACATTCCACTGAGTAAGACTTTGATGAGACTCGTAGGTCTTTATTATTTAGAAGCTGATGTTACGCAGTTAGCCCTCATCCTAAATCCTTCTCCCTCATGGAGAAGGACTTTGATATACGCTGTGCGTTTGCCTCCCCTCGCCCTGAGGGAGAGGGGTCGGGGGTGAGGGCAGAAACAGAGGCGGCTGCGTAACGTCAATGATTAGTTCTTAGTCAAAAGAAAATTATAAGGGGAAATCATTGTCCTTACTAAAAAATATGAGCTGACAACTTTTGCCACAAAACTTGGTCAACCGTTTAATCTCTAATATTTTACCAAAATAAACGGGGTGGATTTTTGGAACATTCGAGTCGGGAATTTTAAGACAGATGGGGTTATAATAGACCCACTTATGCCCTCACTCAAGGTTATTTTAAGGATGAAACTGGGAATTGTATCGGATATTCATGGAGATTATAAGGCACTAGAGACAGTTTTAGATCGGCTAGAAAATCATCATCGGGTAGATCAAATCCTGTGTGCGGGTGATTTGGTCGGGCGCGGCCCCGAACAAAATCGGGTGGTGGAAGTCTTCCGCCAGCACAATATCCCGACTGTACGCGGCAATCATGATGAATGGGTTTACAGCCTCTCGCCAGAGAACACCACGTATCTCCACAATTTACCGTTGGATTGGCGAGGTTCTTATAAGGGTCTAAAGTTTTTTATGTGTCATGGCAAGCCGGGTAACAATCTCTGGGGGTTGTATCGGGATCATGTCTCGGATACGCTGCTGAATATGATGTTAGAGTCCTTGCAGACCGATGTGCTGATTACGGGGCATACCCATGTACCAATGTATATTCGGGTGGCGAATGGCTGCGTGATTAATTCTGGGTCGATCTACACCTTCAAGAGCGCCCGCGCCACATCGCACACCTATGGGGTGCTGCATCTGCCAGATTTGCGTTTTGATCTGTATGATGTCACCACCGAACCGGAAACACCTGTACCGCTGTGAAGTCTCTAATAAACAGGACTTTCGCT
>Ga0335394_10002489_pt1 | contig 20725 bp, 20 predicted proteins | sample MAT03_FD_205741 | JGI IMG/M metagenome (GOLD analysis project Ga0335394, IMG submission 205741) | Freshwater microbial communities from Lake Fryxell liftoff mats and glacier meltwater in Antarctica - MAT-03 (spades assembly) (version 2) ...
TAATAGCGAAAGTCGTCTAAAGACGACTGAAAAAAGGTTATAGTCCGTTTTAACGGACTTTAGCTATTAGCCTGGAACTTTAGTTCTGGGCGGTTTATGCCTAGAATGAAATAGCCCTGCTTCTCTAGCCCTTTCAAGGTGACTTATAAAATCTAGTTTTTCTCTCTATGTCTCTGCGGTTTAAAAGTAATTTATTCAACCACAGAGGCGTAGAGAACACAGAGATAAGAGAAATTATTGTATTAGCTAACAATCTCGCTCATAGGTTTAGAGACGCGGGTATTTGATGCTAGGCTCTTTCTGGCTTTTCTCATCAAGCCCAAAGCTAGTAGCCCACCCACTGCGGGAATTGTTGCACCACCAGGGATGTCGAAGGGAACGGCGACAGGTGTGAAGGTGACTTGCGACGGGCTTAGGTTGAGTACGGAAGGATTAATTATTGATGAGCCATTAGAAATGTTAAGTTGATTATTACTTGTCGAAGCCGCAAACAAATTGCTTGGAAAGCTAAGATCGCCGTTGCGAAAACGAAATGCAAGAAAGTTACCGCCAAAAAACGCAGTATTAGACGCTATTACTAAATCTGTTACACTTACTGAAGTTGAATTATAAGTAAATTGATTTACTTGCACATTATAGTTGCTATTACTAATAAGTTGCAAACCATTGAAACCACTCAAGGCTCCAGGTGCACTACCAATTATAAGAGAACTAGCCCCAGCAGTGTTTGTGCCTACAGTATCTGGAAGTACAAGCGTTCCAGTCACAGTTCCTGACTCAGAACCAGTTGAGTTTGGTAATGAAAAGTTAAAAATCAGAGCATTTGCTGAAGAGGGGAAAGCAGCTATGCTAACAGCCGCAGCAGTTACAGCACCAACTAATACTGAAAGACGAGAAAAGTTCATAGAAACTCCTAACTCTGATTACTTAAAAACTAAAAACAATCAAGACCAAGACAGTACAAAAAAGAGCAGTAGCAGGAAGCCTAATTTTTTAAACAAATGTTTTCAGCTTTTATAGCTACCAATCAGCGTGTGTATTTGGTTCTATATTGAATTTTGTACATCCTAGCCAACAAAAAGATGTATGTCCAATGTTTTACAAAAAATAACTTAAAATATACTTAAGTAAGTGCAATAATTGAGTGGTCACTGACTTGTGCCGAGCGTAGTCGAGGTAGCTTTGTCGTTGGTGCAGCCTCTCGTAGAGAAGTGCGGGTCTAAATTGCCGACTAATTGATTCTGAATTCTTGTTCAACTCTCTTCTCTAGCCCTTTTATTCAAGGGTATGGACAGGTAATAGCGTGTGATTTACCCAAGGAGTAAGTCGAATGCCATTTTGCTTGCGGAAAACACCAAAATGAGTAAGTCAAACGCCATTTTGAGTAAGTCAAATACTATTTTGAGTAAATCAAATGCCATTTTGCTTGCGGAAAACACCGAAATGAGTAAGTCGAATGCCATTTTGAGTAAGTCGAATGCCATTTTGCTTGCGGAAAACACCGAAATGAGTAAGTCGAATGCCATTTTGAGTAAGTCGAATGCCATTTTGTGAAAGCATTTAAGTATTTTGATAAAGTAATCAGCCAGAGCAAACGCACAAGTTTCCTTAAGTTGGCTAAAGTAGGTTGTTAGAGACGTTTCAGGCTTGTATTAATCATTCTTTGATGGTAAATAGACACGCTTAGGAACGCAAATTTAATAACGTGCAATTCTTATTTAACTTGGAATGGTGCGTTACGCTCCGCTAACACACCCTACTTTTGCACTTTATTTAATCCACATTCCTTACGACAGATGTGGTTTTTCAAATCATCTATATTTGGTATTTGCTGTCAATACCTAAATCTTACAAACTACTCTATTTGACAAAAATCTACCCTTTTAGCAGCTACAGATTATCTTTAGAGTACGGAAAGCCGCCCAAAAAGTAACTACGGAGTTTATTCTTTAATTAACATTTGTAAATAAAATAATTGACAGGCGATATTAGAGGTTTTTCGCCCACTATCACCATTTAACTGAGATTTTAACGATTCTATAAAAATCTTATTTATAAAATAATCTGTATTTAAAATTGCACCAGACCACACAAAAATTAATAACTTAGAATGTATTTACGTCTTTAGGAGTGGGTAATTTCCGTACTAAGATAGACAAAAAATATAGAAGTAAGAGCATAAGATTTGAAGGCAATTGTGAATAAGTTTAGTATTTGAAGTTACTTTCTGATCCAGAGTGAATCAATTACAAGCACTAGAATTACAGAAAGAAAAAACTTCTAATTCAAGTTTTATTTGTTAGGAGGTTTATGATGAGAATTGCTCAAATAGCTCCACTGTGGGAAAGAGTTCCACCTCCAGCTTATGGTGGTATAGAGTTAGTAGTAGGGTTGCTGACCGATGAATTAGTCCGACGCGGACACGAAGTAACTTTATTTGCATCGGGAGATTCTATTAGTCTGGCAACACTAACGTCAGTTCATCCCCGTGCCCTCAGACTCGATTCTACTATCAAAGATTACACCATTTACGAGATGCTGAATATAGCTTCGGTGTATGAACGCGCAGAAGAGTTTGATATTATTCACTCCCATATCGGACATGGAGCGCTGGCTTACGCGAATCTTGTCAAAACTCCTACGGTTCACACGTTGCACGGTATTTTTACCCCTGACAACGAAAAGATGTTTAGTTTTGGGAAAAAACAACCCTATGTCAATATTTCCGATTCACAACGAGAACCAAGGTTAGGGTTGAACTCTGTAGCAACGGTCTACAACGGGATTGATGTTAGCAGTTATGAGTTTCACGCTCAACCAGAAGAGCCGCCATACCTGGCGTTTTTGGGTCGGATGTCTCCAGAGAAGGGAGCGCATTTAGCAATAGAAATTGCAAAACTTGCTGGTTGGCATTTGAAAATGGCTGGTAAGGTGGATGCCGTTGATGTGGAATACTTTGAGAAGGAAATCAAACCGCACGTTGACGGGAAGCAAATTGAGTATCTGGGTGAAGCCAACCATATTCAAAAAAATGCTCTGATGGGAGGTGCAGTAGCAACTCTATTCCCCATCACTTGGCGAGAACCCTTTGGATTGGTGATGGTTGAGTCAATGGCTTCGGGTACGCCAGTGATTGCGATTAAATTGGGGTCTACTGAAGAGGTAATTTCCCACGGCAAGACGGGTTTCCTCTGCAATAATATTCAAGAGTGCATTAGTGCTATTGACCAAGTAACACAGTTAGACCGTTATGCCTGTCGTCAGTATGTCGAAAACCTGTTCAGCGTTGAACACATGACTGATGGCTATGAGGCGGTTTATCAACAAATAATCGGAGAACGATTTTCTCAGAATGGGCATCTTCGCAGTTTGATTGCTTTAGGTAGCGATCGCATTTAAATATAGCATTCATGTGGTTTTGCAGCCTTTTCCTCGTTTGTTATATAGTCCCCTCATTCCCTCTGATTCCCAACGAGAAAACCAGTTATAAATTGTCTTATAACAAACGAGTGAAAATTATTATCAATTTTTCCGCTTCTACTCCTTGCGAAGCTAAAATCAGACAATCCGCCCTTTGACGCACTTGATAATGTCAGCTTTGACCATAAGTTTGTTCCAACAATTTACATCCTTCAGTCCCTATTTTCTTTGACTTTTTAATACTCCCTTTTCGTGCTGTATCGGTAAGACATCTAAAACATCAGTTTGAGAACAGTATTTTAAATCTTCTTGACAGTCAAGGCGCAATAGTCGTTTACCGTGACTAGCTTGGTGAAGTAATCCGAATAAGTTATCTTGCCACTGAGAGAAAAGAGCGATCGCACTAACTACTTCATCATTACCAGCTAATTCCTCTAGTGACAACTGAGATTGCTGCACAAGACTATGAGCGATCGCACCTGCACAAACTATATCCTCTAAAGAATAACTGCCCTCCCAGCCTGAGCCAACAATCCACACTGTCTCTGGTTGCTTATCTAAGAGAAATTGTACTACTGCTGCTCGGTTGATCAAAGCTGCTGCGATTACATTTGGGGAATCTTGCACTCGTTGTAAAGCACGGGTGCCATTTGTGGTACTGATAAACAAACGCCGCCCTTCTACCAACTCTCGTGTGCAGTCAAGGGGAGAGTTACCCAACTCAAAGCCAGCTACTTTAGCACCGCCGCGTTCTCCAGCTCGCAGACGTTTCTCAGAAGGCCATTTTTCGCTAACTTCGATTAGTTGATCTAAATCGCTGAAGACTTGTACAGCTTCGCCCCCAGCTGCCAAGACAGCCGCTATTGTGCTAGTGGCTCGCAAGACATCGACTGCGATCGCACATTCGGGTGCTTCATCGGTTGGAGTTAATTCTGGAGTGTGGTATACAAATAACTTCACGCGCTGGATACACCTGCTTTAATACTACTGTCGCAATTAACATTCTACCTAGTTGGTGTCACCAACTATAATTACAATTGCTCCCAGAACATTTTTTTGCATCAAAATGTCCGATGTAACCGATTTAATATATAAATACTTAAAAAGTCCATTTTTATGCCTTGAGACTTTCAGACTTGCTGACTATCTTGTAATCTAAAACAAGAACAGACTTTACTAAATGGGGAAAAAGTTACAGCTTCAAGGTTATAGCGCAAAGCTACGGATATTCACTCATTCCCCCACTCCCTACTCCCTACTCCCTACTCCCCACTCCCCACTCCCCAGCAAAATCGCTATGGCACCTTTACCCGACTACCGCCCTAAACAACTATCGCTAGGTCCCTTAGAAGCGGAAATTTTAAATATTATCTGGGAACTTGGTTCAGCCACAGTCAAGGATGTACACGATCGCATTCTGGCTGATCCCAACCGCGAATTAGCTTATACTTCTGTCACCACCGTCTTACGTCGCCTCACTGACAAAGGTTGGCTGGTCTGCAATAAGAAAGAACGAGCATTTTATTGGCAGCCATTGTTAAGCAAGCAACAAGCAGATATTATCAAAGCTCATGAGCAGTTACAGCGATTTCTGGCAGTGGGCAATCCTGATGTTGTGGCAGCCTTCGCCGATAGTTTAGATGAAGCAGCTAGTGAGCAAATAGCAGCGATCGCTAAACGCATTCAATCTGCACGCCAAGCCAGGGAGGAAGAATGATGCATTTTATAATGATTTTGATTGCTTTGACAATTGCCTGGTGCTTAAGAGCCTCCTGGAGAGAACCCCAAGGCAATTGGAGTCTGCGGTGGCGGCGATCGCTATTTTTATTCCTCTTCCCGCCTCTGTTAATATTCATGACAGCGATCGCTCTGCTGTTTATGAGTCCCCAAGGCAAAATGGGCGGGATGTACACAGGCTCAATCAGCTATTTATTAGCATTAATTTATCTGGCATTTGTTGCCATTTCATGCATCAAACTTGCCTTCCAAGGTTGGCAATCTGTAGAATCTGCCCGTAACTGCCCTTTAGTGAATATTGGGGATAGACGAGCGAGGCTACTGCAAACTGGGGCGTTGTTTGCGGGTCAAATTGGTTTTTGGCAACCAGAATTAGTGATTAGCCAAGGATTAGTGCAAACTCTCTCACCTACTCATATAGAAAGCGTCTTAGCCCATGAGCAAGGGCATTACCATTACAGGGATACATTCTGGTTTTTCTGGCTGGGTTGGGTGCGTTTCTGTACAGCATGGTTGCCAAATACAGAGCCTTTGTGGGAAGAACTGTTAGTTTTACGCGAACTCCGTGCCGATGGTTATGCAGCCTTGCAGGTAGACCCTCTGGTGCTAGCGGAATCACTTTTATTAGTGGTTAGTACCAGTCCTGTGTTATCAGAAATTTGCTGTGCTGCATTGGGTTCATCTAACGGAGGCGATGCCTACGGCGGGCGATGCCTACGTTTAGAGCAGAGAATCGAAGCTCTATTAGCACCACCAGAACCAACCCCAGAAGCTCAATTGCAATCCTGGCATGGTTTTCTTTTGGCGTTATTGCCTCTAGTGGCTGTGATGTTTCATAGCTAAGTTTAACAAAACAGAATTTAGGAACTATCGGCACCATTGCGGCGATCGCGCCTGGGACTCATACCTTTGAAGGTAATGTCATTTCTCAAGAAATCAGCTTTATCTATCTATAGTGGACAGCAACCCAAACGCTTTATTGAAAATATTCGTAGCATCAAAGAATTAGAAAGTGAAGGCATCCAAACTTTAACTTTCACAGGCAAGTTTCAAAGCGAACTACCTCAACTTAATCAGTCAAACTCGTTAACAATCAAACTTAAAGGCCGCGAAAGTAAATAGATTATTGCTTCGGCTAATCTTGAAGGAACGAGCGAAATAGAATTAAATGAACTGCGGCTGCAACCGAATACAAAAGTAAATGACTGAAATTGGCCTGATGATGACGAGCGTGTTAACAACAAGACAAGCATCTAGTTCCTATTTACCGGAACAGCAATTATTTCAGCTGGAAAATGACGTAAACCAGTCAATACAGAGTCAGTTAGAGATAACTGTCCAAGTCACGCCACCTGAATTCATGCAGACAGATGCAACTTCCCAGGCTTTTCCTTCAGCGATCGCACTAGAGAAAGAACATATACTTAAAAAAATCAGCAAAAATAATCAGTTCCTAGCTTCTTCTAACTTAGGTGAGTCTAAGAAGTATTCTCAGTCCAGGGGTAAAAGCCGTGCAGAGGCTACAGGAAAGTTCCTGAAGTTTAGTAGCCAACCTCTACCGACTCTCTATTTCGGTAGCTCTGGGGTTGGTGTGAGAGCTTTACAACGGCTGTTAGTGTCTAACGGTTATGCCGTTAAAGTGGATGGGATTTTTGGGGCGCTGACAGAGACTGCTATCAAAGCCTTTCAAAACCAGCAGAATTTAGCAGTGGATGGAATAGTTGGTCAACGAACTTGGCATACATTGACAATTTAGTTATTACCTAGTCATTTGTCCTTAGCTAGTAACAAATGACTAGGTAATAACTAACGGTACTTGTGTTGTTCTAATAGCTGTTGCGCTCTTGGCTTGTAAATTAAATAGAACAAAGCCTCAATATAGCGCAACAAATCTTCCCGATTCTCTTTGGATGTAAAGTTCCAGAAGCCATAAATCCGTGCTAATGATAACAGCTTGATAGTGTGAATTTTCCAAGTATAGCTGCTGTGAACTCGGTCAATACCTCGCTGGGAGATTTCATTCCAAGAGTTAGGATTTTGTTCGCATTTAATGATAAATTCCACAATTTTTGCGGCTGTTTCGTCTAAATTAGTCGGGTTAATGTAAAAGCCATTAACCTGATCTTGAATAATCTCCAGTGGACCACCAAACTGTGTAGCAAAAGTCGGTAATCCTGAAACCATTGCCTCTAAAATTGTCAAACCAAAAGCTTCAAATAAAGCTGGTTGTACAAAAATTCCCTGATGATCGGCAATGACTCGGTAAATTTCACCAGAATCAGTTTTAGACAGGCGTACACCCAACCAACGAATCTTTCCGTGGAGATTGTACTGTTCAATTATTTGGTAAAGTTTGATAATTTCATCACGTTCTTCATTGTCGCCTGATTCTTCTACACGCAACTTACCCGCTACCAAAATTAAGTTGCAATGTTCTTGTAATTCTTTACTTTGACCAAAGCATTCAGCTAAACCTGTGAGGTTTTTGATCCGGTCAAGTCGCGCCATTGAGAAGAGAGGACGCTTGCTCAGATCGTCGAGTTTGCCAAAGATTTGCGCGGGGTCTTCCAGAGTAAAAAGTGTTTCTGCAAGGCGTTGGCGATCGCTCTCCACTCGGTCTTGAGTCTGCGAATAAGGAAAATAGTAATTCTCGTTTACTCCAGGGGGTACAACATTAAATTTAGGACTAAATAATTCAATCCCGTTCGTTACATGATACAACTCCGGCATAGTAAAGCATTTATAAGACTCATACTGTCCTACACTATCCGGTGTCCCCACAATTTCTTGGTAGGTGCTGCTAATAATAAAATTGGCAGCATTCATTGCCAACAAATCAGCCGTGAATTGTAAGGAAAAATGATATTTATCTTCTAAATCTTGCCAGTAGAGGTTACTGAACAAGTATTTAGATTTTTCTAAAGCGTGGGCGACATTGCATTGAGTAACTTTCAAACGCCGTGCGAGTAAAAATGCTACTAAGTTCCCATCAGAATAGTTACCAACTATTAAGTCAGGTCTGCCTTGAAATTCAGCCCGCAGTTCTCTTTCTGAGTCTATGGCGTAGGTTTCTAAATAAGGCCAAAACTCAAACCGAGAAATCCAGTTTTGAGTCATCTTGGGATTAAATTCCCGTAAAGGTACTCGCAAAATCCAGGCATTTTCTGTACCGTGGACTTTTTCTAGTCGTTGATTACAAAGAGTGCCATCACTGTTAGGAATCAAACGGGTGAGAATAATCACTTTTGGCTGGACATTTAAGCCCTCTAAACCAGCTAGCAGGACATCCTCTTGTAGCTGCTTTTCTAAACTTTTTGCTTGGTCAAGGACATAAACCACCTGACCACCAGTATCGGAACGCCCCAAAACGCCCTCTTGCCCAAACCAACCGTGAGGTGACACCAAGACGATTTTAAAAATCATCGGGATGCGAGAAATGAAGGCTTCTAAAGTCTGAGCATCGGCAGAATCAATCAATTCATCAAGAATATTTAAGGTTTCCCGTACTCGCCCTGCAATGTTACCCCATCCTGGTTCAAAACCCATTGTTTGCAATTGGAACCGGAATTTTTCGTAGGGTTCATCATCGAGGCGATCGCTAACAAAACTGATAGCTTTCTTAACTTGCTCGGAAAGTTGCTGCTGTGATTGAATGCGATCGTTAACCAGCAGTTGGACACCGTTGTAGTGGTGCAGACGCAAGAAGTTTAATAGGCTGTCCAGCAATTCTTTGGAGTCTTGAAATATTTTGCTGGATAGATAGCGATTGAGAAATTGTACCCCTTTACCAATATTTTTGGGGTCGCGGATTGTTGGGGTGTAGTCATAAAACGGACCGAAGTCTAATTCTAGCAGGCCGCCCTCGTTAGGATGAAATTTGTTCACCAAGCGATCGCACAAATCCAGTAAATCCTGCACCGTCATCGGCTCAATGCTCAAGTCTGATGTCAACCAATAAACTTCTTGACTGGCAATTTTAGAACGAATGATAAAACATAAGTTTGAGTCCTCCTGAATAATTTCCTGAGTATAGTAAATAAGTTTACCTAACTCAGAAGAAGTGGAAAAAGCCTCAGGTTTCTGCGACTTTGAGCAATACTCACTATATACATTGAGTATGTCGTTCCGCAGCAAGTATTTCTTTTCTTGTTGGCGTAATTCACTAATGAAGGAACGCAAATCACTTCTTTCTTCACTATCTAAGACTGCTTGGAGCAATTCAGACATGGTAACTCCACTAGATGACGATGTTTTGATTGTTGACTTTCAAGGCGAGACAAATAAGCCTCTACCTTTTCTTAGACCACATATAAACACGAAATAACACAGATAATTTATATTTATCTGACCTATAAGTATCAACTTTTCAGCAGGTACTTAAATCATGCTCTACTTTACTTAAAGTATCTATAACTCAGTATTTTTGGTTCTAACTAAAGGAATACAATTTTTATTTAAAAACTTCTAAGGCTCACATTCCCGGCTTCTCTACCTTGTAGGGTGGGGATCTTGCCCATCCCACAAAAAGTAGTTCAGTGTTTTTTTATTTGTAAATTCCCAAGCCCATAAACTTATAGATAGCAGATATTTGCTAAAGTAATGGTTATGAATGTTCATAGCCACAACCACCTTCTATAGCAGTATAGGTATTAATATGAAATTATGTAGGGCGAACGATGGGAATTGAACCCACGAATGGTGGTACCACAAACCACTGCCTTAACCACTTGGCTACGCTCGCCATTCAACAATCTGAATTATAGCAATTATTTGGCAAGCGATCAAGAGTTTTTCTTCAAGGAACGGATTTAGTTGATTTAGAGTCTCTGGAATCTAAGGATTACAATGAATTTTACTTGGCAAACATGAAACCCTTAACCATCATTGCATATACTGGAGCAGCAGCAGGACTCGCCGCCTTGGGTGTGACAATGGCGAAAACTAATCCCAGTCAGGTTGAATATGAAAAATATGCAGTGCAACGGCTGACAGAATACTTAAAAACCGATGTATGCAAAAAAACAACGAATCTCATAGAAAATTTAATCCGTTTTAATTGTGATAAGTTGGTTGACTCGGCTAACCCGCAAATCCAAGGAATTATTGCCAGGACTACAGAAAGACAAAATTACATTATTTTTAGTGTTTACCGTACAGATTTAAAAATAAATTCTTGGATACCTTCTTACAAATTTGAAACTGTGGGAGCCTTTGAGCAATTTTATACTTACACTGCCGAAGAACAATAAAGCAACAGGGGGAGAATATAAAAGTGATTAAGAATTCTTATATTTAGTGATTGAGCATATTTTCAAGAATTACCAGAGTAGCTATTACCACCAGCTTAATATTAAGTAAAAATAGTAACCGAGAGTTTGAGCTTTGCCAATGTCATCTGCCTATCTATTAGTATCTCACGGAAGTCGCGATCGCCGCCCAGAAATTGCTATGCACCAACTAGCAAAGCTGGTATGTAACAAACTACCAAATAGTGAACATCTGGTTGGTGTAGCTGCTTTGGAAATGAGTTCTCAGCCTTTACATGAGCAGATTCAACAATTTGTCAAGAGCGCTTTTTGCGACCGAGGAGTGTCTCAAAACGAGAATCGCCTCAAAATTGTACCGCTCTTTCTGCTGCCGGGAGTCCATGTAATGACAGATATCCCTGCCGAAGTAGCATTAGCACAACAGGCTATTGGTGAAGATATCATGATTGAGTTGCAACCATATTTAGGCTCTCACCCAGATTTAGAGAAATTGTTGGCAAAGCAAATAACTACTATAAAAACAGAAGCATTGATTTTATTAGCTCATGGTAGCCGTCGCCCAGGTTCCCAAGAAACTGTGGAAGCAATGGCGACAAGTTTGGGAGCAGTGGCTGCTTATTGGGCTGGGCCTCCTAGTTTAGAGTCACGAGTGAAAGAGTTGGTAGCTGCTGGTTATAAAGAAATTGCAATTTTGCCATACTTTTTATTCGCTGGTGGAATAACCGATGCGATCGCTGCCTCAATAGAAGAGCTAAAATTACAATTTTCTGCGGTAAATTTCCAATTGGCAAAGCCACTGGGAGCAAGTGCAGAACTAGCCGAGCTAATTTGGGATTTAACAAATAGATGAACCGTACAGAAAAACAGGAGAACAAGTATTTGGGAAAGGTTTATTTGGTAGGTGCAGGCCCAGGAGATCCAGGACTAATAACCTTGAAGGCTAAAGGTTTATTAGAATGTGCAGATGTAGTCATCTATGATGCTTTAGTGAGTCCGGCAATTCTAGCAATGATTAATCCCCAGGCAGAGCAAATTAACGCCGGTAAGCGTGCAGGGAGACATTCGTTGTTGCAAGAAGAAACAACTCAATTGCTGATTGATAAAGCCCAGGATAATGCAATTGTGGTGCGGCTAAAGGGTGGCGATCCGTTTATTTTTGGTCGCGGTGGCGAAGAGATGGCAGAATTAGTCAAAGCTGGAATATCAACGGAAGTTGTGCCAGGTATCACATCGGGGATTGCAGCAGCAGCTTATGCAGGTATTCCCTTGACTCATCGGCTGTATAGTTCGTCAGTGACATTTGTTACTGGTCACGAAGCTGCGGGTAAATATAGACCGATAGTAAATTGGAATGCGATCGCTCACGGTTCCGAAACAATTGTGATTTATATGGGTATTCACAATCTACCTTGCATTGTAGAACAATTAAGTGCAGCTGGGTTGAACTTAGAAACGCCAATTGCTTTGGTGCGCTGGGGAACACGGCCAGAACAAGAAGAATTGATTGGAACCTTAAAGACAATTGTTGAGCAGGTAGAGCAAACTGGGTTTAGTGCGCCGGCGATCGCAGTAATTGGACAAGTAGTAAATATGCACAGTATTTTATCTGGATGTCGTCCGATGTAAAGAGGTAGGCTTGTCGCCTATGTCACAGAAGTTCAGATAATAAAGCCCTCATGTAGAGACGTGATAATGACTGAAGCTTAAATCAGCGAATGTCTTGATAAAACTGCTTAAGATAGTTTGCGTCAACGCCAATTCCCCACAGAATCCCGATGTAGAGATAAATTGCCGTTGCTTTCCAGCTACCCCATTTTATCACCCGGCGATCGCAGGTTTGAACAGTGCGGTTCACCAGAAAAATACGCCCCTTTTTTACCAATTTCAGACATAAATCTCCATCTTCCATAATTGGTAATGACTCATCAAACCCGCCGCAATCCCAAAAGTCTGTCCGACGACAGAACATTACCTGATCCCCAAATAAAAGGCGTAATCCTTTAAAAAATAAGTGAGGTTTAAATAGCAGTGGTGCATAGTAAGTTTTTAGATAATTATGTAGGGAAATGCCCCAGCGAGTTGTTTGAGATCCTGCCATCAGAGAAATAAATCCCCCACAAGTAATTGTTGGATTTGCTAGGGTTTGTTCTATTAAGGTTATTAAATCATTTGGTACCGAAGTATCTGCATGGAGAAAACAAAGGATGTCTCCGGTTGCGCTTAACGCCCCATAGTTCATCTGAATAGAACGCCCAGTCCGATCGCAACAAAGAAGTTGTACATTTAACATTTTATTAAATGAGCCAACGCCAATTTCTTGCTTGACGATCGCTACTGTCTCATCTTCGCTACCACCATCTACAATTATTACCTCCCTGGCAGGTGGATTAAGTAAAGTCAGTTGGCGCAATGTACGCTCTAAGTTGGTTGCTTCATTTAAAGTAGGAATGATAATCGAAACTTGAGACATACCGATTTAATAGTTTTATCGTTTTCAGTTTGGTGCAGTTGCTCAGGCGATCGCATCGTATCTATAATTTCCTCCAGGCTTGCTGTGTCTGTAGGAGTATGTCCGTAGTAGCATTTTTAATTCCGCGTACACCATAGCAAAATAGCTATGCAGTCAGAAATAACGCAAAGGCTGATTTTACAAGCTTTTTTCCCTCCCTCTTCTGGCATTGGTGACTAAAATCACCCATTTAGGTGAAGACATATAATACCTATCATGAAGTAAGATTAAGCAATTATGAACGAATTTATGCCTCAAGTTGTTAGTTTACTAATGAAAATTTAAGCCAAGAATTTTAAAAACCACGTATTTCTGAGCCACTGCGTTATGGGGGTTCCCCAGGTTAAAGCAAGTGTCCTCTAACTAAAGGCTGCTTCCACAAAGCAAGATTCATAGGCTTTTTATATATGGCTACGCACATAGAAATTCCAGTTATTGGCAAAGTTAAGTATCCATCCCGCTGGCTAATGGGGCTGATAGCAGGGGGTGTCTTGGTTGTTGGGACAGTAACAACCTATACCCTGGTGAATCAAGGAACAAATAAAGAAGATATTGCTCGATTAACTGTCCCAGTTGCAGCGAAAAACGTTACTCTGCGGATTACAGCTAGTGGCAAAGTAGTGCCAGTTAAAAGCGTAAATATTAGTCCGAAAAATCCTGGAGTGTTGTCGCAATTATATGTAGAACAAGGCGATCGCATTAAACAAGGGCAAATTCTCGCCCGTATGGATAGTGCGAGCATTGAAGCCCAAAAAAGTCAGTACCGTGCTAATTTAGCGCAAAGTCAAGCACAGTTAGCTGAAGCCCTTGCTGGTAGTCGTCCTCAAGAAATTGCTCAAGGGAGAGCCCGGTTAGCACAATCTCAAGCTCAGTTAGCCGCAGCTCGGTTTGGTAATCGTCCCCAAGAAATTGCCCAATCTCAATCGCAAGTCGATGCGGCTCAAGCAAAGGTGAATTACACCAGTGAACAGGTAAAGCGTTATCAATACTTATATAAAGAGGGAGCAGAGAATAAACAATTACTCGATCAAGCCGTCAGCGAAGACAAAAGTGCTAGAGCCAATTTAGAAGAAGCTAAAAAACGATTTTCGTTAGTCAAAAGTGGCACTCGGACTGAGGAAATCGACCAACGTCAAGCGGCTGTTAACGAAGCACGGGCAGCATTAATACTGTTGCAAGATGGCACCCGTTCTGAAGAAATTGCCCAGCGCCAAGCCGCTGTTGCATCTGCTGAGGCGCAATTGCAGGGTGTACAAGTGCAGTTAGATGAGACTGTTATTCGCGCTCCTCTTTCGGGAATTGTGACGCAAAAGTATGCCGAACCAGGCGCGTTTGTCACACCCACAACTTCTGCTTCTGCTAGTGCCTCGGCAACTTCCAGTTCAATTGTCGCCGTAGCTCGTGGTTTAGAAGTATTAGCTCAAGTTCCCGAAGCTGATATTGGCAGAATTAAACCGGGACAGCAGGTGGAAATTGTCGCCGATGCCTATCCTGATCAAGTTTTTAAAGGTCATGTACGCTTGATTGCTCCAGAAGCAGTGGTAGAACAAGGTGTAACATCCTTCCAGGTGCGGGTTACTCTCGATACTGGCATAGATAAACTGCGTTCTGGCTTAAATGTGGATCTGACTTTTTTGGGCGATCGCGTCAATAATGCCTTGGTATTACCAACGGTGTCAATCGTCACCGAAAAGGGCAAAACTGGCGTACTTGTACCAGATGAAAATAATAAACCCCAATTCCGCGAAGTTACCGTTGGGGCGCAAATCCAAAACCAAACTCAGATTTTAGAGGGAGTTAAAGAAGGCGATCGCATTTTTATTAACCCACCCAAAGATTACAAAATCGAGAAGGCTAAAGAAAAAACTAATTCGTAATGACGCTTACGGATTTGCTACCGCTACGTGTAACCACCTACAATTAATAAAAGTGAAAAACTAATATTTATCATTGTAAATTGGGAAGTTTTATCAGTGAGCCAGAATCCAGTCACCAATTGGTTTGAACTTGCACGTTATCTTATCACTACCAACCGAGGAATAAGGCTGATAGGATTCTTAATTATTGTAATTGCAGCCGTTTTGTTGCTAATTATCCAGGTGATACGTCCCGCTCAAATTGAGATAACAACGAATGCTGGGACGATCGCCATTAAGACGGGGAGTACGCAGAATGCGGTTTTAATGCTAAGTGCTGCCGGGGAGGATAGTTCCCCCTGGGTCGGAACAGGAATTGAGGTTAAAAATGGTGATGAAGTCAAAATCGAAGCTAGTGGGCGTGTACATACTGCAATGGCGAAGCTAATTATTATAGCACAAACTGACAGGAAAATTGAGCCATCCTGGGTTGGCCCACAAGGTTCTACACTTAGCGCAGAAAACGATTGGGATAGTAAGCGGAACGAGGCTAAACTCATGCCTAATGGAAAGGGTGCTCACTACGGCTACGGAATGTTGTTAGCTGCTGTTCGGAATCCCAAAAACGAAGTGGTCGATTTGGAACCAGTCGGTAATAAGTATAATTTTACTGTAAAAACAGACGGTGAGTTGGTTCTCGCAGTCAACGATATTATTTTAGACAGCAAGGCAAAAGATATATACGTTTTACCATTCGACGATAACAATCTTGGGTACTATTACTCAAAAGCCAAGGAGGAAGCTACCTTGAAGGGAGAAAATGTTGATTCTTGGTCTCAGAGTCAACTAGATAAAAAAGCTAGGGAACAATATCAAAAACGATTGAATAGTTGGAAAAAAATCGACGAACAGAATAACTGGATGGTCTGGTATAAGGATAACATTGGTGGCTTCTCCGTTGCTATAACTGTCAACTAAGACATAATTGCAGGTCGCTACAGCTACGCTAACGTAATTCGTAATTATTAAAACATGAATTTTTTAGAAAGTGTCCAAATGGCGGGGAAAACCCTACTATCAAATAAGCTGCGTAGCGCCCTTACTATGTTGGGTATAGTTATTGGTAACGCCTCCGTGATTGCAATGATTGGTATTGGCGAAGGTGGACAAAAGTACGTTAATAAACAGCTAGAATCATTAGGGCCAAATGTGCTGTTTGTGATTCCAGGTAATCGAGAAACTCAGCGTATCTCCTTTGAAGTACCAAGAACTCTGGTGTTACAAGATGCCGATGCGATCGCCTCTCAGGTGCCAACAGTAGTAGGAGTTGCACCAGAGTTAAACAGAAGACGGGTAGTTACATACCGTAACAAAAACACCGATGTTAACATCATTGGTACAACTCCTAGTTTTCTATCAGTGCGGGAATTTGAAACTGCTAAAGGCCGGTTTTTCAGCGAGGTAGATATCAAGCGAAGTAACCAAGTTATTGTATTAGGTGCAGACTTAGCAGAAAAACTATTCGGTAACAGTAACGCCGTCGGTCAGCAATTGCGAGTTGGAAATACCAGCTTTCAAGTGATTGGGACATTAATAGCCAAAGGTTCTAGCGTTGGTGCAGATTATGATGAAGCTGCTCTCATACCGATCACAACTTCAGCAAATCGACTTGTGGGAAAGAATTCTCCTTATGGTATTGCCTTAGATTATCTCGTCGCCGCCGCTCGTGATTCCGAGAGTGTGGATGCAGCAGAATTTCAAATTACTAATTTGCTGCGTCTACGGCACAAAATTAATGGTGAAGATGACTTTACTATCCGCACCCAGAAAGATGCTTTGCAAACAGTCGGTCAAATCACAGGTGCATTGACAATTATGTTAGCAGCGATCGCTGGCATATCGCTGTTTGTCGGCGGCATTGGCATCATGAATATTATGCTTGTCTCCGTCACCGAACGCACCCAAGAAATCGGATTGCGGAAAGCGATCGGGGCAACTGAGCAGGATATTTTACTACAATTCATCATTGAGGCAGTAATAGTTTCAGCAGCCGGTGGTCTAGTTGGGACTGCGGTTGGTATCAGTGGTATTTTGTTAGTGGGAGCCTTGACTCCCTTAGAAGCCAGTCTTTCTCCTGTAGCAATTAGTATGGCTGTTGGTGTTTCTGGCGGTATTGGTTTATTCTTTGGCGTTGTTCCAGCACGTCGCGCTGCTAAACTCGATCCGATTGTTGCGCTCAGAAGTGCTTAGTGATGAAAACTTGGCAAGGCGTAGGCGTAGCTTAGGAATGTGGATTAAATAAAGTGCAAAAGTAGGGTGTGTTAGCGGAGCGTAACGCACCATTCCAAGTTAAATAAGAATTGCACGTTATTAAATTTGCATTCCTTAATCCCCTAAATTGATTTGAGATGGGGAGATATTTACTAAGTAATTCACTAGACCTCTTGCATAAATATTTTTTTGCCTCACGCAAAGGCGCAAAGACGCAAAGAAGAGCAAGAAAACAAAGACTTTTGCAAGAAGTCTACTAAATCACTTTGACTGGAGAAATCCAACAGCGCCTTAGCTAACTCTTCTAGTTGAGTGATTGATAAGGTGCGAATCTGCTGTTCTATTTCAGGCTCAATTGCACCAAACCGACGTGTCAAAAGACGTAGAATCAATTGTAGTGCCTCCTGTTTCTTTGCTTGGATATCTGAGGTTTCAGATCCAAGTAACCATCTGGCAAAATCGGCGGGGTACTTTTCGGCAAGGTATTTGCAGGTGTTATCGTAACTCAAGGGCGTAGACGCTTTGCGGCTTGCCGTTAGGCATCGCTAACTAAGTGACTATATTTATATATTAATTAGCAAGAGTGGGTGCAGAGTGGTTGATGATCAACGCATAGTTAATGCAGAACAGATTCATCTAAAAGACTTTTCCTGGCGATTATGGCCGGTTCTGCCACTCTACCCATACGGCAAACGGCAGACAATCCGTAAAGAAATAGTCAAGGAAACAATTTGGAATTTTGACCAGATTCAAGGCATTTTCTACGTTGTTGTGCCGATTCGCATGACTGTCGTTAAGCTCGAAGCCGGGGGTCTTCTAGTCTATGCACCTGTTGCACCTACTCCAGAGTGCATCCGACTTGTCAACGAGTTGGTAGCTGAATACGGTAATATTAAGTACATCGTCCTGCCAACTATCTCTGGTCTAGAACACAAGGTTTTTGTCGCTCCCTTCGCTAGATATTTTCCTACTGCACAGGTGTTTGTAGCTCCTAATCAGTGGAGTTTCCCGCTCAATCTTCCCCTTAGCTGGCTTGGCTTACCCCTAAAACGAACTCAGGTACTCCCAGAAGATAGTAGCAAAACACCCTTTTCTGACGAGTTTGACTATGCAATGCTAGACCCCATCAACCTTGGCCTTGGTCGGTTTGCAGAAGTTGCTTTTTTCCACAAGCGATCGCATACTCTTTTAGTAACAGACTGTGTGCTTTCTATTCCAGAAGATCCACCTGCGATCGTTCTATTAGATCCATACCCCTTGCTATTCCATGCCAAGGATCATGTCTCTGACATCATTGCAGATATTGAAGTAAATCGCCGTAAAGGTTGGCAGCGCATCTGTTTGTTTACTTTATATTTTCAACCAAGGGCACTAGACATACCTCAATGGAGTCAAGTTTTACAAGATGCCCTGAAAGCATCAGAACGCTCAAAGAAAGCTTATTTTGGATTGTATCCCTTTAAATGGCAGTCAGATTGGCAGCGATCGTTTGATGCTCTGCGGGGTGATGGGCGTTTGTTTGTCGCACCAATTTTACAAACGCTGATTCTCAACCGCGCACCGCAGGAAACCATCGACTGGGCTGATAAAGTGGCGAGTTGGGACTTCCACTGGATTATTCCCTGTCACTTTGATTCACCGATTAAAGCCGAGCCGCATCAGTTTCGTCAAGCTTTCTCTTTTTTGGAAAAGCAGATTGCTGTCAATGGGGGTTTGTTCAGCAGTAGCAGCTATCCTTTACCAGAAGAGGATTTTAAAACACTTAAGGAAATCGATGCAGGTTTAAATAAGTTTGGCATTGTGCCGCCAGCAAAGGAAAAGGTGTAGGAAAAACAACCTAATTCTGAAAGGCTCAGATTCCAAAATCTTGTTGTTCACGAATGATTAAGTATGGCTATATCCGCCGTAGAATGATAGACAAACTAGCCCTGGTAAACAATAGAAGCCTATGCCACAGGCAATCCTTAACCAAATCCTCAATCAGCTTGAGATACTAGAGCCGGAGGAGCTACAGCAGCTTAATCAGGCTATCCAGAGATATCTTGCTGATCAAAAACAAGTTATTCAACGGACAACATTTCACAAAGCACTGTTAACTTCTGGGTTGGTAAAACAACTCAACCAACCAACTTATAATCATCTGCATAGCTAACAGTTTGCCTCTAGTGACATTTGTATCTGCTGATTACGAGTTGAATGCAGCCGCCGCTCGTGAAGGTCTACTTGTTGAAAACCCCAACAATTACCCTTAACGTTTAATTCCCTTAAACCGTTCTTGTGCCGCCTGAAACGTTTGTTGCATTACAGCCTGAATTTTTTCTTGATCGGGTTTTTTACCCCCCATTAAATCACCAAAGTAAACGCAGGCCGTTTCCCCTAATGACCAAGTATAGGCGGCTGCCCAAGAGGCTGCGATCGCACTCCCGAAACCTGGTATAAATTTAATTAATTCCCGTGCAATTGCCTGTGCTAAAAAACCACCTGCGATCGCACTTACAACACCCCCCGCCTGAGATGGAGTAAGGGTCTGCCCATATAATTTTCCTAAAAGACCCACCATTGAAACTTGCAAAGCAGTGAGTACGGGCATCGTGGCAAATGGCAGAGGTACAGCAGCGAGGGTTGCAGACATAATAGAAAATGGCAAAATATAACGGCGTGCAGCATCTCGGTAGAGGTTGCCAATTTGTTTACCAGCTTCTTTTTGATCCAATAGCTGATAAATCGCCTGGGCTTCCGCTTGTGGGAGTAGTTCTGCTAAGGAATCTCGCAGCGCTTCTAAGCCATAAAATACCGGAGTATATTCATCTTCTTCTAAGGTAAAATCAATCAGTACAGAGTGGTTAGTTATTCCTGCAAAGGCTTGTTGCATTGCGGTAAATGCGCGGTTAACTTCAGGGTAATCTGGCGGATATGCAGGATGATCAACGGTATCAGGAGGATAAACCTCATGCAAGCAGGTAACTACCAGCAGAAAAGGAATGTTTGGATACTGCTGACGCAACTGTTGAGCAATTTGTCGGAGCGTATCGGTTGCAAAATCATTGATTTTGACGCTCAGAAGGAGGATTCTGGCGGAACGAGTTTCCTGTTGTAAATCGCCAATTAACTCTTGAATAATTACCTGAGTATCTTGTTTAACATCACCTAATCCAACCGTATCAGTAAAAATAAGCAACGGCAGATCATTGGAAGGATAGGCATAGCGCTGGGTGTGTTGTGTGTGGGGACGAAATCCCTGACCAACAATTTCGGCAGAAACTCCCGTTAATCCCCGCACAATTGAACTTTTTCCGGCTTGAGGTTTACCAATCAAGAGCGCTTCTGTGGTTGGCAGTTCAGCTCGGATTTTCTCTAAAATTTCTGCAACCTGAGTTTCGCTTACACTAAACCATTCAACAACTGTCTGTGCTAGTTGTTCTACGGGTAGAAGTTGTGTTAAACGTGTTGTTGCTTTGTTCCAGACACCACCAATGCGATTTGTCCAGGAATTCTCGACCGATTTGGTAGTTGCTCCATCGGTCGGTTCACTCAATTGCTGAGAATCATCTTGCTCAGTCATTTTCATCAAAACGATAGATACCTGTCTTTAATTTAGGAAACTTCATAGTGTTTAGTAAAATTTGTTGAGAATAACAAGTTTACGAGTCAGAAAGTTAGTTTAC
>Ga0335394_10002492_pt1 | contig 20712 bp, 19 predicted proteins | sample MAT03_FD_205741 | JGI IMG/M metagenome (GOLD analysis project Ga0335394, IMG submission 205741) | Freshwater microbial communities from Lake Fryxell liftoff mats and glacier meltwater in Antarctica - MAT-03 (spades assembly) (version 2) ...
ATTGATAAGATTTGTAAAAGCTATAACCTCTCACCTATACTTGTTTATAACAGCATGAAATTTCTTGAAAAAGAAAATTATGTTGCACTTATTGATGGGAGTTTCGAGCCTTCCAAAGTTCTTTTCCGTGCAAACAAAGAGGATATCTACCAATTCGAACTTATGTATCCTAAGTTTGAACCGTTGGTAAAGACGCTCCTGCGAAGCTACGGCGGACTGTTCGAGAATTATGTGCACATCAACGAAAAGGATCTGGCTTACCGCGTAAAGATTTCGGCTGCCACCATTATCGAATATCTTGCCTATCTCGATAAACAGGGCATTCTTTCCTACTCTCCACAATCTTCGCTCCCAAAATTGGTTTTTATGCAGGATAGGGTTCATGCCAAATACCTTGAATTTAATCCGGAAAATTACCATAAGCTCAAAGAACAGTACCTAGAGCGGATTAATTCAGTTATCGATTATACCAATAACGATCAGCTTTGCAGGCAGGTCCAATTGTTAATGTACTTTAATGAATTTAATTATAGCGACTGTGGCCATTGCGATGTCTGCATTTCAAAAAGACCAAAAGATTACGAACAGGTAAAAAATAAAATTCTCTCTAGCCTAAAAGGAACAAGACTCTCACTCGAACAATTAAAAGAAAAGATGCAAAGGAACAACGACGAAACATGGATCAAAGCCTTTAACGAGTTAATAGATGATGAACTAATTGTGGAAGAAAAAGACCACTATTATTTAAAATAGAATTGGATCTCTAAACTTAGTATCTCAGCGTCTCCGTCGGCTTACAACAATCGTGAAACTGAGCGTTTCGATTTGACTTAAACTAAACAGGTTCACTAAAACGTAATTTTAATCTCGTAAATCTCTCCTGTAGCAACATTGAGGTTCATTGTTTTGAACTGCCTGAGAAGCCTGATTGAATTTATAGGCGTGATAGTCTGCACGCAGTAAGTTAGTTCGTTTGTTTTGTACGAAACAACCGGGTTAATATAAATTAAATTTGGACAATTCTTAAACACTGTATCTACTTTAAGAGATGCAATGTTGCAACGAAAGATCCCGTTTGAATTAGACCAGTAAAAATTTTCATCCGTATTATCTAGTGTTAGATCGTCAAAATTTATTTGTCCCGGTTTGCTGTATAGCGGACCGCTAATGAGCACACGGTCGTTTGCGGGTGAGCCAACATCTCTAAGCTTAAGCTTACAGATGGAATTATTTGTCTCAAAGGTGATCAGCCTTTCTGATTTTTTGAAACAGGCAAAGTAGGGCATTTCTGCATCTAACCCGCCTACTACATTTCCTTTTGTATCAATTTTCTTTAGCTTGGGCGAAATAGTCAGCAAGGGTTCAGCATAATAATAAATATAATTTCCAGTGTAGTCCCATTCAGGATCATGTGAACGTTTATCGTTAGTAAGCTGAACAATAGAATCTTTATGACCTTTGATAATGAAAATATTATTTTCCACATCACTAAAAGTGAGCCAACCCTTACTATTTATTTGCGGTGCGTATTTGCCAGGTGTGCATACGTAGGTTGTTTGTTTTGAAGGGACATTGTAGAAAAAGACTTTGTTGTAACCAGACAAATCTCCATTTACCATGTAAATAATTTTATTGGGATCAGAGGGATCAAAAAAAAACGTATTGATGATCTTATTCGGGTCCTCAATGCTGTCCTGCCAGCCAAAAGGCTCTGGCGTAGGAGGAAGGTCCTCACATTTCAGTCCCGATTCGGTAATTGTAGCACTTGCCGGTGGTTCATCCACAGGGGGCTTGTCTTTTTTGTTACAGGCTGTAATAAAAAAAACACTGACAAATACTATTTGGTAAAATGATTTCAGAAGTTTGTCTGTATAAAGTTATTAAAAAAATGGATGGACAGGTATTATCATTGCTTTTAAATATTAAAAAAAACTTGTTTAAGAACCTACTTATTTTTCCCACACTGTTTTTACAAGAAGTGCATTCGAAAAATCTTCACCGTTAATTTTGACGTTACCTTCAAATCCGCCAAGAAAACCTATACTTTTACAATCTTTGTCAAAAACTTCGGAGGTCATGTCTGCGCCGCATTGGCCAGGATCAAACACGAAAACCTTTTGCCCCTGGAAAGTATATTCTTTCACATTCGGATTTTTATCGCATTCTGTTTTCGAAAAATTCTCAATGCTTTTTTTAATGCACGCTGATGCAGCGTCTGCTGTGCTTGAAGGTTTATGAGTTTTGCAAGCCATTAAAAAAACGAAGGTGATTGTGTAAAGTAACATTTTTCTCATACAAATAGTTTCTCCTGAATTAAAGTACAATAATAGGTATTTAATTAGGTCTGGATGTCATGTATGAAATAATGAGGTCTATTTCGTTATCAGTCAAAATGCCTTCGAATTCAGTCATTTGGGCATACGCGTTTTCTTCGTGTATTTTTCTGGCGTAGGGGTCTCCCGATTTAATGACCTTGCTGGAACTCAAAATGTAATTTTTAATCCATTCCTTAGCCGGATGCTGAGCCCGGTCTAAAATACCGCTCAAACCCGGTCCTGTCAGTTTTTGATCGGTTAAAGTATGACAAACCGCGCAATTTTGTTTAAACAGTTTTGTGCCTCTTCCTGTTGGTTCATCCAACGAAGCATTGCCGCACGCAAATACTGGCTCTTCCTCTTCGCGAGTCATGTGACTTTTATCACACTGAGTCAGGAAAACAGCACACATTAAAAGCAAAATAATAATAAACATGAGTGAAATGATTCGCGCTTGTTTTACAATTATTTCTTTCAGTTTATCTTACATCCTTTACGTATCCTAATTTCACTTTGCTATGCCTATCATCACGCCAAAACTTCCATCCAGTTGCTCCCAGTTCTTTTCCGGCAGGTAAGTGCGTGAAACAAACCCATCGAGGTATAAAGCGTTTTTGCAGCCAAGATTTTTGAAGTACATTGCGAAGTCATAAAAATTAATTCCTTCTTTCGACATGGCGAAAATAATCTTACCGTCGGCCAGAATTCCAACACCATTGCGGATGTTCAAATTTTGCGAGCCTTTCGTAAAAGCCGGATGAATGTCGCCGGCAATTAAAAGTAGTGGTCCCGACTGTGTAGCATAATGTATATTATTTAAGGTAACGAAATCACCCGTCTTACAAACGCCTGCCGTTTTATCCGCAGTCAGATAAAACACGCCATTCGGCATCGTGTGAAAATTCCCTTTTCCCTTTCCCGTATTCAGCCCCCGCAGCGTTTTCCCTTCCTGAATAAAAAGTCCAAGTGGTGATTGGTTTTCTATATACATGCCGCCGTTGGTTGCAAACAGGAGCTCTTCTTTTTTAGTTTCGACATAGTTTTTTAGACCTTGTAAACTTCCTAGTAAATTACCTTTCGCGTCTTTCCAGTAAAGCTTAACTGAGTTTGATTTCGGATCTACTGTATAACTTAAAATTTCTTCGCTGGGATGTTTGTGACTGCTGAAAGTAAAAAGTATAAAAACAAGGATCGCAACTCCGGAAAAGATCCTGAAGATTGTTGGATTTAAAATTTTTGTTAGGCGATTGCCAATTTTCTGCATCGGAATTCTCAACAAATGTAGAGAATAGTTAAGCACTTTTTTTTTGTGATCTAAAATAACTTTCAACCAAAAGCACAGTACCAATTCCCAATGCGTAAGCAAAGATATCTTGCATCAAGCGAAAAAGTTGGGGAGTAGGTTTCAAATTAAATTAATTTTCTGGGCCATTAGGATAGGAACTACGAACGGTCCTTATAAAATTTTCCTAGGAAATCTTTGCGTCTTTAAATGCTAGGCAAAAAAAGTAAGGATGCTTAAACGTTTTAGTGTTTTGCGCTGAAACTTTTTTTGACTGTCTGCGCGTGGGCGCTTTGCTATTCCTGCCCTTCGCCGGAATATGATCAAAGCGTCGGCTTAAAGACGCAAATGATTTTCAGGAAAATTTTATGTAGACTTGAATTTTTGGTTCTTTTTTTTTAAGAAAAAAGAACGGGCAAAATAAATGGAGATTTCAAATGGACGAATTTCTGAAATGCTAAATACCCTAAGGCTGTCTTCAATCGCCAACAAATCGCATTGATTTGATATCTTCCCAGGAAAAGGAAGTTCCAATAAGAATGCGGGCGACCAGGTTTTCCAGTAAGCCAAGTTTTTTTACGATCTGCAAGTATTGCAGAAGCTCAATAAAGCAGGCGAAAACAAAAACTCCCATTCAGCATAATCAGTTTAGATAACCTTTTTTATAACCCTTAAAGTATGGGAGTATTTTTTAGTATCAGAATTAAAAATGCCATAATGATCGAACTTGTCAATACGCACGCAACCGCTGGCATGAATAATTTGCTCGTTGTTTATCAAGATCCCAACATGTATTATCTTTCCTTCCTCATTGTCGAAATAAGCAAGATCACCCGCCTCAGCCTCTTCCACAAAACTTAAGGGAGATCCTAATTCTACCTGTTGGTAAGCGTCGCGGGGCAATTTATAACCGTTCAACTTATACACAAGTTGCGTAAATCCACTGCAGTCGATCCCGAAAGGACTCTTGCCACCCCAAAGGTAAGGCGCGTTTAAAAACAAATAAGCGGTAGAAATGAGGTCTTTCGCGGTTTTTTTTTGTTTAAGAGACGAAACCGTTCCTTCAAAAGTAAAGTTGAAGGATTCGAATTTACTTTGCTGGTCTTTAAAAAAGGGTAGGGTAGCGCCAATACTGATTGGAAAATGCGTTTCCGTTGTCCTATTCCGTATTACCTGTACCAACTCATTTGAATAAATTTCATCCTGTTTTTCAAGCAGAGTAAAAATACTCTCCTGAATGCGCGTGTGCTGTTTTCTGTTAACCCAGCATTCATAATGATCAAAAGCGGTTCTGATGCGGAGCCAGTCTTCACCGGCCTCTAAAACGGTATAATGTTCTCCAAATAAAAGCTGTGTGACCATTTCACTGGTGCCTGAAGGTTCTTTCTTGGCCGGGATAATACTCAGTGTACAAATTCCATAATGCATGATGGCTAAATTAAATTATTCATTTGATTTTTCAAACGATTAATACAATTAGAATCTGCTCTGATTTTATTATGTAGTGTCTGTCCGAAAACTAGGTGTTTGGATGGAAAAATTAAGTTTCGAGGCGTGTTAAAAAAAATGATTGTGAGGTTTACTGCGGTAAATGAGCGATTATTTTTTTTGACACAACGACGAAAATGGAGTTTTCGGCCAAACACTATGTAAAAGCTAGGTATCAAAAAACAAGTCCGAAAAGCTTGTCAAAAGGCACCTCCCCGGCTACCTCCAAGTTTCCTCCTTAAAAAGTAAAACTTTCTATGATTTTTTTATTTGCTATGAATTCAAATTATGCCTAATTTAGAAACTTAGTTATGAGCCAGGAGACCAAGGATGCTGTAAATAAAATATTAACTGATTACCTAGAACTTAATAAGCACCGCAAAACTTCAGAACGTTTTGCGATACTTAACGAAATATATTCCCACGACGGCCATTTTGATATTGAGGGATTGTATTTAATGATGAAAAATAAAAAATACAGGGTGAGCAGAGCTACTTTATATAACAACATTGAAATTTTGCTCGATGCCGGCTTGGTTATTAAACACCAGTTTGGCAAGAACATGGCCCAGTTTGAAAAGGCCTATAAATACAAACAACACGACCATTTGATCTGCACAGATTGTGAGAAAGTATTTGAGTTTTGTGATCCACGCATTATGCAGATCCAAAAAAGTACCGAAGAGATGTTAAATTTTAAAGTATTGCACCATTCTCTTAATTTTTTCGCAAAATGCAAATCCTTAAGCGAATCGGGCAGCTGCCAACATTATAAAAAATAAATTATGGTTTTTGACTTTACAATTTCAAACGAGGGTAACTACGCCATCATTAGCATGAGCGGCAATCTGATTGAAAAAGGCCAGGCTATCTCTTTACTCGAAAAAGCCGAAGAGTTAACCACTCAAAACTGTTCTCAATGGATCATTGATCTTGAAAAACTGATCTATATGAACAGCAGTGGATTGAATACGCTTATTCAATTGTTAACAAAGGCCCGTGTAGCGGGTGGAGAAGCTGTACTTTTTAATATGAATAAGAAAATCAATGAGTTAATTCTCATAACAAAACTTCACACCTTATTTAAAGTGGCCGAATCTCGGGAAGATGCTCTGGCAATGTTGCCACTGTAATTTTTTAAACGCTTCAAATTATAGGATAGTGCCATGTTATGCGTGCACTTTTTTATTACGTACCTGAAAATTAAGAAATAGTTCAAATTCAGGTATTTCTTTTAACCCGTTTCTAAATTATTTAAGATAAACCACTTCATATTTTGAGTTGTTTTGCAGTCTGTTATGGGATGAATCGATGAACTAGTAACGCTTTGTTAATTTAAAGAATAATTAATATTTAACACTTTGTTAATGATTGTTATATTTTTTTAACTATATTAGCTCACACATAAATTCCAATAACATGAAACAAACACACTCACTTTTTAATAAAATTAAGAATTTTTTGATTTTATCCCCTAAAATCAAGGCTTCAGGAATGAGAAATTCTGTGGTTCTCGGAGCAGCTCTAACGTTCTTGGCAAATCCAATGAACTCAGATGCTCAAATTGTTAATACGGAATCTTTCGACGGAACAACCTTTGTACCTGCTGGATGGACCAATCTCAATACTAGCGGATCAAACGCATGGACCAGAGAAACAGCAGGTACATTTCCTACGCAAGCACCTCAAAGTGGTGCCGGTGAGGCAAAATTTGACTCCTGGAACGCTAACGGTGGAGTGCGTTCATTAATCACTCCTGCTTTTGCATTGACAAATAACACTTCAGGTGCGGCAGTGAGTTTTTGGATGTACAGGGATGCAGGTTATTCTACGAGTGCAGATAAAATAGATGTGTTTTATAACACCGCGGCTAATCTTGCAGGAGCTGTTTTGTTAGGTACTGTGAACCGCTCCAGTGCTTTAACTCCCACTGTTGCTGTAGACGGGTGGTATCAATACTTCTACTCAATTCCTAACACGGTAACTTCATCAAACGCTTATCTCATTTTAAGAGGTACCTCGACTTATGGTAATAATATCTATATAGATAATGTAAGCTGGACCTCGTATCCAAATATTTGCTCGGGTACTCCTGCCATTCCAACCTCATCCATTAGCACTGCTGTGGGTTGCCCAAGTGCACTATTTAGTATAAATACGTCTGGAGCAACAAATGCTTTAGGTATTACGTTCCAGTGGCAAGCTTCTAATGCAATGGCGGGAACGTATTCCGCAATTCCAGGCGCAACTACAACAGCGTATTCGTCAAATGTAAGTTTAACTACTTATTATAGAATGGTTACTACTTGTTCAGTAAGCACATTATCTTCAACAACTTCAGTCCAGTCTTATTCGGTAAATAATCCGGGTCCTTGCGTTTGTACCACGTATGGTGCATCAGGAGCTACATCAACAAGCGATGAAGAAATATTAGGTTTTGCTATTGGAACAATGACGAACGCTAGTAATTGTTCAGTTGTTGCACCTGGACCGGGTTCTTCTCTTAACTTGTACGCCAATTATGCTGGTCACGTTGCCCCTACTAATGCGTGTATTGGTGCAGCAATTCCATTTACTTTAAATGTTGGAACTTGCGTCGGCTTTTATGGCGTTCAGTGCTCAATATACATTGATTACAATCAAAACGGTTCTTTCGGTGATGCAGGTGAATTAGCCTATTCTAATACAAATATTTCAACTGCGGGTAACGTTTTTGGTTCCGTAACAATTCCCGCTACTGCTCTACCTGGTTTAACAAGGGTGCGTGTTATACTTGTGGAAGGTACAGTACCTGGGCCAACTGGCACTTATCTCTGGGGTGAGACAGAAGATTATTGTATAACAATTCTTTCTCCTCCAACAATTTTGTTGGGAGCTAACTCTGGGTCAATTTGCCCTGGCATCCCTTTTACTACAGCGGCCAGCGGAGCTAATACATACACTATTAACGGCGGTCCTGGTATTTTAAGCGGATCTTCAATCTCTCTCACGCCAATCGCTAACACTACCTATTCTATTTCAGGCACTGCACTTAGCGGATGTAGATCCCTTCCGAGCACAAATGCCACAGCCACAATCACTACTTTGGCTTCCCCTGCAATTACAGTTTCAGTAGTAAGCCCTTCTATGTGTCCGGGTATTTCAAATACTTTAACTTTAACAGGTGCCAATACCTACACTTGGGCTTCTCCGGCCTCTAATGCTTCAGTTATTACTATTAATCCTTTATCTACAACCGTTTATACCGTTGCAGGAACTGGAACAACAGTATGTAACGGGATTACGAATTTTACGGTATTTGTGTATCCAACCCCAACTATTAGCGTAAACAGCAATACGCTTTGCGCGGGTAGGGTATTTACTACTACCCCTTCAATGCTTCCGGGTGGTACTCCAACATTTACTTACTCAAACGGTTCAAATACAATTGCACCAACCACAAATACCACAATCAACGTAACCGGTACAAGCACAAATGGATGTATATCTGCCGGGCCTGTCGTTGCTTCTGTGACTGTATTTACTCTCCCTGTTGTTACAGTGAACAGTGCTACACTTTGTAATGGCTCTCAATTTGTAATGGTGCCTTCAGGTGCTACAAGTTATACGTTCATCAATTCAGGTAACCCTGTTACGCCTTCAGTAACTACAACTTATAGTGTAATTGGTTCAACAACGGTTGGCTGCGCTTCATTGCCAGCTCTTGCAACCGCTACGGTTTACAGCCTTCCAACGCTTACTGTGGTCGCTACTCCATCCAACTTGGCTGTTTGTGAAAATAGCACACTTACTTTAACTGCCAGCGGTGCTAGCTCTTATAACTGGAATAATACAACTACTGGAGCTACTTTTATGAACACTCCTTCTGTAACCTCTAGCTACTTTGTATTGGGAACTGATGCAAATGGTTGTGTGGGTGTTGCTTCTGTGCCGTTTACTGTTAATCCTCAACCCGCAGTAGCACTGAGTGGCAACACGTTCGTTTGTTCAGGCGCTTCGTCTACTCTTACTACTACAGGTGGTGTTACTTATTCGTGGACTGTTCCAGGTACTGGAACCAACGTGGTTGTTAGTCCTGCCGCTACCACTGTTTACGGTGTTACCGGAACAGGCAGCAATGGTTGCATTAGAACAGTTACGCTTACAGTTGCAGTAAATACGATTGTTGTTACTGCAAGCTCAAATACGGCTGTCTGTTTAGGAAAAGATGTTACGCTTTTAGCAAATGGAGCAACTAGCTATACATGGTTACCGATTATTTCGGTTTTCAACCCGTTAAATATTACTCCTTTAGTAACTGCTACTTACACTTATCTGGCAAAAGACAGCAAACAATGTATTCATACAGGAATGATCGTTGTGACTGTAAATCCTCTTCCTGTAATTAATTTAGCTGCAACAAGCCAAACAATTTGTGCTGGTGAAACTACTACAATTACAGCTACTGGTGGCAGTTCTTACGACTGGACCGCTCCAACGGCTACAACCGGTGCTATGTTGGTTGTGAATCCAAATGTAAACACAACTTACAATGTAACAGGTACTGATGTAAACGGTTGTTCGGGGAATGCTACAACAAGGTTAACAGTTAGCAAATGTACCGGTCTGGAAAAAATAGGTTCAGAAATCACCGGTTTAAATGTTTTCCCTAATCCAACCAACGGTGAGTTTACTGTTGAATTAAATAATGGCTTAAACAAAACAATCGAGGTATCTGATCTTACAGGTCGTGTTATCGTATCGTCTCAAACACAAGATACCAAAACAGTTGTTAACCTGAATAACTTCGCTAATGGTGTGTATTATGTGAAGATTCAATCTAACAACTCTGTTGAAGTTATTAAAGTGGTTAAACACTAATTTCAAATTATCCTGAGTTTCACAGGATTTAATTTATACGCTAAATAAAAAGCCTCCCGATTTTATTGGGAGGCTTTTTTCTGTTTCTAACTTATTTGGAAATAATAATTTTAACCTTCTTAATCAGTTTAGCATTTTCTGAAAGACTGAGCACATACATTCCGCTTAACAGTCCGCTTACATTACAAATGTAATTCCCGCGGTCACTCTTTCTTTGCGGCAAATCTTACCATAAATATCCGTGACAATAAAATCAATTTCCCTGCTTGTGTTAGCTGTGATTAAAATATGAAACTTATCTTTTACAAGATTAGGATAAACCCGAATGCTTGGATCATCGCCATGTAATTTATTAATGCCCACAGTGGAAGTGGGGCGATTCCCAATCAGGCTATGCATATCGGGATCTGTATTAAATGAGTTGGAACCGTTGGTAGCCAGATAAATTTCATGGTTTGGACCGAATGCAGATATCTCTTAGGCGTCCAAACATATTCGCGAGATACGAAGTTTGCGAAACATAAGTGACTCCACCAACATCTAATTTAAGAGCAACTATTTTCTTCTCCTTTAAAGTGCGCATTAAAAAACAGTTATGAAATTAAGGGAAATCGTTATTACTATAGTATATGAGATCAGATACTGCAATAGCACGACTCCAGGTTGCAATGGGCACTTTAATGTTGTGCTCTGTACACTAAGTAATCTCCGCAGGGAGGCTGCAAGATCCTTCTTGATCTGGCGAGCCGTAATTTCGTCCTTTTTTCAGGACTTGAAACTCATCATCATTTACACGACCATGCTCTGAAAGATAAATTTGTCGGTTAGGTCCTTTGGCCAGTCCCTGAGGATTCCTGTGCCCGGAGGTATAAATGTAGCTTCCCGGAAATGGATTATCTGAGGGAATGCTGCCATCGGTATTAAGCCTTAAAATTTTTCCGTTTAAAGAGTTAATGTTTTGAGAGAGAAAAGTATTACCAGCTTCACCCGTTGTCATGAGTAAAGTTTTATCCGCCATGTACAAAAGACGTGAACCATCGTGAAAAGAATTTCCTGTAATGCTGTCTATCAGTATCTGCGGGTTAACGAGTGCGGTGCCCGACCAAGCATATTTTACAAGCCGTTCAAACTATGCCGGCGCACTTGTGCTGCAAGTGTAAACTAAAAACACTTCTTTTACAGTCTAAAAAATCTGGATGCATTGCCATTCCCAGCGGGCCGGCTTCGGCATAATAGTAAACCGAGTTTGTAAGATCCAATATTGGTGTTTTTATTTTCAGAACAGGATCAACCCGGCTCACCGTGCCTTTGTGTTTGGTCATCCAGATCATATGATCCGGCCCATACTAAATTTCCCAGGGAACATTGATTCCGGTAAGGATGGTGTCTGCCACAACAGTTGTCGTGCCGATTGTGAGAATGGATTGTGAGTTAATTTTGTTCAGAACAAACAAAAAATAAAAACAGCGTGTAATTTTTACTTTCATGAGCAAAGTGCTGTTTTAAAACGCAAAACTGGTGTTAATATTTTATCTCAGGCAATTTACCCGGATTCATTCGCGTTATTTGTAGGATCGGTACTCCAAAGTTTATTGTAAAAAAAAGTATCGGAAATAAATAACGGGCCCGAAAGCCCGCTGATATTTAGTTCGAAAATGAATTAAAAAGAATGCCCCATTTTATCTCTTTTTGTTTGAAGATACTTCACGTTATGCGGGTTCGATTCTACAATAATCGGAATGTTCTCAACGATCTCAAGACCGTAACCAATAAGCCCTGCACGCTTTTTCGGATTGTTCGTCATCAGCTTTATTTTTCTGACACCGAGGTCTCGTAAAATCTGCGCACCAACACCGTAGTCACGCTCATCCACTTTAAAACCTAACTCAACGTTTGCTTCTACGGTATCTAACCCTTCTTCTTGTAATTTATAGGCTTTTAATTTGTTCAGCAAACCAATACCGCGACCTTCCTGATTCAAATAGACGATCACACCTTTTCCCTCTTTTTCGATCATCTCCATCGACTGATGCAACTGTTCGCCGCAATCGCATCGGCAGCTTCCAAAAATATCACCCGTCACACACGAAGAGTGCATTCTAACCAATACGGCTTCATCTTTTTCCCATTCCCCTTTTATGAGTACAAGATGTTCCTGACCGTTGGTTTCTACGCTATAATCAATCAGCTTAAAATCTCCATAGTCGGTTGGCATGTTCACTTCCACCTGTCTTTTTACGATGCTTTCTTTTGCGAGTCTATACGCAATCAGGTCTTCAATGCTGATAATCTTCATATCAAAGCGCTCAGCAATTTTCATAAGCTGTGGTAAACGCGCCATGGTGCCATCTTCATTAAGAATTTCTACCAACACCCCACATGGCTCAAAGCCAGCAAGTACTGAAATATCTACGGTTGCTTCTGTATGGCCCGTTCTGCGCAGTACACCGCCCGGCTTCGATTTTAAAGGAAAAATATGCCCCGGCCTGCCGAAATCGGATGGTTTAATTGTTGGATCAATCAGGGCTTTCACCGTTTTAGAACGGTCTGATGCTGAGATCCCTGTAGAACACCCGAATCCAAGCAAGTCAACCGACACAGTGAAAGGAGTTTCGTGCAAAGAGGTATTTGCAGGCACCATCATGTCGAGTTTTAGCTCATGTGCCCGCTCTTCTGTTAAAGGTGCACAGATAAGACCGCGACCATGCGTAGCCATAAAATTAATTACTTCTGGGGTTGCGTTTCTGGCCGCTGTAATAAAGTCACCTTCATTTTCGCGGTCTTCATCGTCCACCACAATTATCACCTTCCCTTTTCGAATATCCTCAAGGGCTTCTTCAATACTATTTAATTTAAATTCACTCATAATGTGGCGCAAATTTAGGTAATTTAAGCTTTTGAAATTGTATTTTATTTTGGAACAATTGATAAATAGACTTAAAACATCGCTTTCTGATCCATTGCCTGGTGCAGATGCCCAGTACCTGATGGCACCACTTCACCGGCAACGCTTAGAACTGGAAAAACTAAACGCTGAAAACTATAGACCAAGTGCAGTGATGATCTTGTTTTGTGAGGACAGCGATGGAACACTTTTTATTCCGCTTACCGAGCGCATGACCTACAATGGCGTGCATAGTGGACAGGTGAGCTTGCCGGGCGGTAAATTTGAGGCTAGTGATGTCGACCTCATGCAGACCGCTTTGCGGGAATGTTATGAAGAAATTGGTGTCAGTGAGATTGATGTATTGGGCAAGCTTACATCTTTGTTTATACCGGTAAGCAGCTTTCTTGTGCACCCTTTTATTGGATTTTGCAGGATTAAAAATCCCATAATGATAAATCAGGAACGGGAAGTGAAAGCACTAGTAAAACTGCCCGTAACCGCATTGCTGAACGATGCAACAGTAAAGCAGGGCGAAGTGAAAGTGATGGAGAATATGAATATAAAAACGCCCTGGTTTGAAGTGGAGGGTCTGAAGGTTTGGGGCGCAACGGCAATGATCCTCAGTGAGCTGAAGGTACTGCTGAAAACTATTTCCTGAACTCTGTAAGCGCGTTGTCGTAGCAGAGGTAATACTCACCTTTGGTGAGGTTATCGATCTTTACCTGTTTGCCAAATCCTTTTTTTACAACTACACCGTAAGCATCATAAACTTCGTAAGCTGTTTCTGAGCTGAAATCAATACTGGAGTTGTTTTTAGGAATAGCGAAGGAAGGCTTATTTAACGAAGAGGTTACCGTAACATCTTTCGACACTTTGGTAAGTGCATTTAACCCTTTTTGTTTAATGCGGTATTTGTTCTCACCGCTGTGCATAGCCACCTGAAAGGAATAATCGTGTGACTCAGGTGTTCCTAAGCCATCCACTTCTCCAACCGGCACCCATTTGTTCCACTTAAATTGTTCGATCACGTAAGGTAAAGCGCCCATTTCATTTTTACTGCTCCATTTCAAAAGTCCGGTAGGAGTAATGCTCATCATAATCACCTCAAAGGTAGGTTTAGGTTTAAGGTCTTCCATATTCAACACCTTAGGAGTACAACCATCGTTGTGAACGATCTCTATGACAACGTTTTCGCCGTACTTTAAGTGAAGAGCTTTCAGGTCAATTTCAAATGCGCTCGAGTTAATCTCATCGGTAGTGATATTGCCGTTTACTTTGATCTCTTTTGTGCAAAAACCCACGCCACCGGCACCAAGACCGTTGTGTACATATACATTTTTGTTCTGGTATTTCCCTTCAATAACAAGCGTAGCAGCACTAGCAATAAAGCCTGTTGACAAAGCGCCTACTAACAACAAAAGTTTATTCATAATATAATTTTAACAAAAACCAACTGAGCCGGTATTGAGCCATGGAATTGTTAAACACAAATATACGACAAAATGCCAAAAACAACCCACGAAGAGGTCAAAATCAAAGAAATTTCCGTATTTTAACAATTAGGAACTGTAGGCACAAGAATAAAATCAAGGCAAGAAGCACCTTATAGGTATTGGTAAAATGAATTTTGTTTAGCTTTTTTTCTTTACTGTAGCTCCAAACCAGCATAATAACGAACGCGAGCAGAAAAAGCGAGACAAAGATGATTCTTCCGGTGGTAAACATGCTGCAAATATAAGACGAATCCAGCCACGAAAACTTTGTTTCTAAAGAATACAATCAAATATTTAATCGTCTACCTTAAGAAGGTCAATTCGTGCCGTCCCTCCCTTTTTATCAAAATGTAGTTTCAAAGGTATTTTGTGATCTGGATTAAAGTGAAAAGGCTCTGTATGCATCAGGTGCTGATCTGCTTCTTGTGGCTGGGCCAATACTCTCTTCATATTCCGCATTTTATCAATTGTTACACAAGCCGTAATTGCTCCTTTTCCTAAACCACCGGTTGGGTTCCATTTTTCAAATTTAAAGGTATTAACATCCGGATATTTTTTAAAATTCTTTTCGGTGTCATGGTACAGAATGTGAATGTTTTTAGCACAAACTACTTGCATAATTAAAGCTTCGCCCAAAGTATTTCTCGGAATAATTCGCATCCACTCTGTTTTTTTTGCTGAAGAATATTTAACAATCATAATCTGTTTACCATAGTCAATAACCATGCGCAAATCTTTTTCTACAAATCCTGTGGGGGTTTCTCTTTTATGATAAACTTTGGTTGAGTAAAAATCCTGAAAAACAACGTAGAGTTCCTTATCAATATAGTAGCTGCGATAGAGAAAAAGCTCAGGGTTGCCAAATAGTTTTGCTTGCACATCTCCGCTAAAAATGTCGAAGTTCTGGGCACTAATTTCACTGCTTTCAAGTTTAAAGCTAAACATATAAATTCCCACATGTTTGTAATCAACAGTGTATAAAGATTTTTCAATACCATTGATAAATTCCCCTGTGCAAATCAATTCATTATCATGCACCTGAATTTCGCCTGTTTTTATTGTTTTATTTTCTGTGGGTAATTTTACAAAGCTAGTACTGGTTTTGTATGCAGCACTATAACAAACAGCGAGAGCAACATCGTTTTTGGCGCCCGGGCGCAGGTAAGAAACAAGGTAAATAAAATTGCCGGCGTTGTCTACCTCAAACTGCAAAGGCTTAGCAGGGGCTTGTTCTATTTTTTCAATGGGTTGTTTCGTTCCAATTTTTGCTAACGAAACAGCGTTGTAAAGGTTCGCTATTTTTTTTGTAGATTTTTCAGATTTAATCGTTATAACAAGCAAGAGTTTTTTCAGATCGGGAGAACTTTTAACCGAAGCAGTTATATTTTCGGCTTGGCTCCCCGGTATGTTAAGTTCTTCAAGTCCCATAGGTGTATAAGCACTCTCGCCGGTTGTGCCATGGTATGCTCGGCCCAAAAAAAAACGGTCTTTGAACCATTTGTATGTACGAGCTGGGTAATCAGAATAACCTTGCCCTCTATGAATGAAGTCTCTAACAGCGTTTCTTTTTCGCTAAGTTTAATTTCTTTATCGTACTGTTGCGAAGAAGTTTTTTGATCGAAGGAGCAAATGAGATAGCTACCATTGGATGGCCTATCGTGCCTTAAGATAAAATAGTTATCTGCATGGAGCCAATGTACATCACTTCAAATTGTTTATCAGTTACAGAAAATTCTTTTCCGTGTGTTATGGAAAAATTTTGTGCAATAATTGCTTGTGTGGAGAGCAGCAGGAGTGTTAAATATTTGATAATCATTGAGGTGGCCGGGTAAGGGTTAAACAAATCAAATATACCACTTTCCACGTAGCGCGGCAGTGGTATTTATTAAAAAAAAGTACATTTCTCAAAAAAAATAACAAACTTCACGCCTCCATTTGAGTTCCAGAGTTAAAATATTTATTCTGACCGGCATATTTTTTGCTGCCGCATTTTTCATAAAAGCGTCCAACCCTGCAAAAGGATTCGAAGCGCTTCGGATTTATGATTATTTTCTGGCAAAAAAAATATTTTACGAGCAACAGAAAAAAAAACCAGACACTTATGCTTCCTACGGACTGGCAGTCATTTTTAGCCGCAGCGACAATCCGTTTTATAATATCGACAGTGCTGGAAAATACATAAAACGCTCTTTCCACGGCATTCAGGCTGCGGCTGTGTCGCAGACACTGTCGGGCTTTACAATTGACAACATCACTATTTTAAACCTCTCTGATAGTATTTCAATGAAGATGTTCAGAGTTGTGAAACAATTAAACTCGGTAAATGCTTATAATTTTTTTCTGGAGAATTTTTACCTTGCTAAACAAAAACTGAGGCAGGACGCTGTTTACGCGAGAGATGAGCTTGAATTTAATACGATACTGGAATTCAATAGTAGTGAGCTTACGCGCCAATTTATGGTTCTGCATCCGCAAAGTCCATTTTACATGGAAGCTTCTGTTTTAAGAGAAAGACAGCTTTACGATGAGCATACGAAGTCAAACACAGACTCTGTGTTTATATCGTTTATAAACCAGTATCCTAAAAACGTGATGGTAAAAACAGCACATGAAAGGCTGTTTGCTATTTACCGTCAACAAAAGGACACAAAAGGGCTTGCGTTTTTTGTAAAATATTATCCGAATGCGTATCAGAATTTGGATGCTTGGAAACTTCTGTTTTCATTAATTGTGAAGGAATTTTCGTTTGATGAGCTGAAAAATTTCGTACGCGAATACCCTGACTTCCCTTTAAAAAACTCCATCCTGAAAGAGCTGGAATTAAATAAAATGATACTCTATCCATATCAGAAGGGCGATTTTTCAGGGTTTATCGACGAGAAAGGGAAGATCGTGATCAAACCAATATTTGATGCAGCAAGCGATTTTTACGAAGGACTCTCTGTTGTGTCGAGAAACGATTCGGTGTATTTTATTAATAAGCGGAATGAAAATCCTTTTGGGAAAATTTATTCGGAAGCTTTGGTTTTTAAAAATGGCATTGCTCCTGTAAAACAAAGTGGCAAGTGGTTTTTTATAAACAGGCAGGGACAATCTATTTCGCGTTTTTATGACGAAATCAACGAGCTTTCTGACAATGTATACGTGGTAAAAACCGGCGATAAATACGGCGCGCTCGATTATTTTGGTCATACTATTCTGGAGCCTAAGTTTGACAAGTTGGGTGATTTTAAAAATGGCTATGCTTATTACATGGAGAAGGGACTCTATGGATTTGTATCAAGTACTGGAAGCGTGCACAAAGCTGAGTTTGAGTGGATTTCTGATTTTAACCAACAACAAATTGCCATCATCCAGCAGAATAACAAATACGGTCTTACAAATATTTATGGTAAGAAGGTACTCGAACCTCAATACGATCAGGTTTTGAAAACCAATTCAAGTGTATTTATTTTAGTGCTTAGTAGTCTTTACGGTTTCTTTAGTTCAGAAGGCTGTTTGTTAACCCCTGTTACTTTTGATTACCTAAAAGAAAAACCGGTTGACTATTACACCAATGGAAAACTCTTGAAACTTAACAGGAAGAATGAGCAGTCTTTTATAGACCTAAATGGGCACCCTTACGTTAGCTTCGGTGCTTACCAGGACATCAATTTTCCGGTGAACGAGCTCATGCGGGTGAAGTTTAAAAACAAATACGGTTACCTTGATAAAAAACTAGCACCGGTTATTCCATATAAATACCAGCAAGCCGCTGATTTTTCAGATAGTCTGGCTCTTGTTAAAGTAAACGAGAATAATGTACTCATTACTACTTACGGGGGCGAGATTTTTTCCACAGGAGCGGAGATTGTAAAGTTATCGAAACATTATTACAGCGTTAACGACGATGCTAGGTCCATTATCAATGCAACGGCAGAGCTGATTTATTCAGAAGTGGATAACGTTCAGAAAATTAACAATGGCCTGCTCATTGTTACTTTAAATAATGGCGAAATAAAATTGATATCCGATTAAACAATATATACATTTATACCTTAAAATTTAGATATGAGTAAAATACACAATTTTAGTGCGGGTCCCGGAATCTTGCCGGCAGAAGTATTAAAGCAGGCCTCAGAGGCCTGTATCAATTTTGACGGTTTAAATCTTTCGTTGCTTGAAATTTCTCACCGTAGCAAGAATTATGAAAAGGTAATGCTCGAAGCAAGATCTACAGTAAAAGAACTTTTTGAAGTAGGGGATGAGTACGAAGTAATTTATTTAGGTGGTGGTGCAAGTTTACAATTCGCTATGGTGCCATATAATCTATTAAGAGCAGATGGGTTCGCAGCCTATGTAAATACTGGTGTTTGGGCAAGTAAGGCCGTTAAAGAAGCAAAACTTATTGGCGACACTCGTGTGATTGCTTCTTCAGAGGATAAAAAATTCACTTACGTTCCTAAGGGATATGAAATTCCAAAGGATTCAGATTATTTACATATTACAAGTAACAATACCATTTATGGAACGCAGATGAAGGATTTTCCGAGTTCTCCTGTGCCTTTGGTATGCGACATGAGTTCTGATATTTTCAGCCGTAAAGTGGATGCGAAAAAATTTGATCTTATTTACGCGGGTGCTCAAAAAAACATGGGTCCTGCGGGAAGCACCATGATTATGGTAAAAAAAGATGTCCTTGGTAAAACAGGGAGAAAAATGTTATCCATGTTGGATTACCAAGTGCATATCAAAGGGGAGTCCATGTACAACACGCCTCCTGTATTTCCAATCTATGTAACCTTGCTAACCATGCAATGGCTTAAAAAGAACGGCGGTATTGCCTGGATCGAAAAATTAAATCAGCAAAAATCGGACGCTATTTATAACGAGATAGATCGTAACTCCCTGTTTTACGGAACTACAGCGGTAGAAGACCGCAGCCAAATGAACGCATGTTTCTTAATGAACAAGCCGGAATTGGAAAGTGAATTTGATAAATTCTGGAAAAATGCTGGAATCGATGGGATTCGCGGACACAGGGACGTAGGTGGTTACAGAGCATCGATGTATAATGCGCTTCCTTTAGAAAGTGTAAATGTATTAGTGGATGTGATGAAAGAATTTGAGAAAAAGTTTGCTTAGAAAATTAAAATTAAAAACCCGAAGGCAAATACCTTCGATGTCATTTAGTTTTTTTTATGTAGCTCAATAGATTTGAATGCTACAAACTCCGCTCCCTTACTTGTACTTGTACTTTTACCTTTCAAGGTGTTTCACCTGACCCTCTAATGTTTTTTTAAACAATCGTTTTTAAATACACATATTAGATCTAAAAAAAAACTCCTTCTCGTAATTGCCTTGAAAGATATCATCTTTACGCCGAATATATATTCTTTTTCTGCGTCTCTTTTTTATGAAATATTCTTCAACACTATTAGTCTAACCGAATTTCACTACAACTCTAGCATTTAGATAAATTCTTTTTTTCCTAAATGAGCGCTTCTCAAAACTAATCCCTTTCTATTTTTTCAAAAAAGACCTTGTCTTCAAGTCTAGTATTTTTTCAAAACAGGTGTCCTTTAATGCAGTTTCTTTAACCTCATACGTTGAATATGTTCCATAATATTCATCACTTCGGAAATGAATAGCGTACACCGTAATCCCTATCACAGTGTAATTTATCGAGCTATTTTGCGATTGTACATTAGAAATACCGGAGAGATAGCGTAAAAGTACTCAACTAAATAAATTAATCATTTTTACCTTCGGTTTAAAGAAAGTAATTTCCACAAAAACTCAATTAACACCCGTACTCCAATAACTTTTCAACCTACACTTACTAATGCGATCAGCCTTTTATAACTTAGAGCATCAATTCAATACTTGTATATTCAGAAAAAAACAGTAACAGGTTAACGTACATCTTAAAAACGCTGTTGAGTGAAGGCCTTGGGCTGGACTTTACGATCACGAATACATTTGAAGAATTTGAATCTCTGGTTGGGCCAAAAATTAATTACTCAGATCAGCTTCCTGCTGACACGTTTAATATAAAACCGCATAACATTCTTTTTGACCATGGGATCAGAGATTATCATTTGCTGGTGAATGCCAATGCGCAATTTGAAAAGTTTTTCTTCAAAAATGCAACGGGCTCCATTCCTTTTGATCTTCTGGGAGCCGCGTTCTGGCTGCTTTCTCGCTACGAAGAGTATTTGCCGCATAAAAGCGATGTCTACAACCGCTTTCATTACAAATCAAGTCTCGCTTACCAATACGAATTCCTCCACATGCCGCTGGTAAATCTCTGGCTGGCGGAATTAAAAAAGCTACTCGCAGAAAAATTTCCGGAGCTGGTCTTCAAAGAAAGGGAATACAATTTTCTTTCTTCTATTGATATTGACA
>Ga0335394_10002500_pt1 | contig 20674 bp, 14 predicted proteins | sample MAT03_FD_205741 | JGI IMG/M metagenome (GOLD analysis project Ga0335394, IMG submission 205741) | Freshwater microbial communities from Lake Fryxell liftoff mats and glacier meltwater in Antarctica - MAT-03 (spades assembly) (version 2) ...
GAGCCGGGCATCTACCTCCCGGGCCGGTTCGGGCTGCGCCTCGAGGACATCGTGGTCGCCACCGACCACGGCCCCGACTCCCTCAACCGGGTCGACCACCGCCTCCACCCCGTCGACGCCTGACCACCACGCCCCCACGCCAGGACCCCGACCTCAGCCGATGATCAGCTTCGATGCCGCCTCCGTGCTCCTTCAATGGGCCACGGGGGGGCTGCTCTTCCTCTGGGTCACCACCCGACGTCGCGAGGTCTCGCTCGGTTACGGCTGGCTGATGCGGAGCACCTACGGGCTGATGGCCGCCGGCGCTGCCTACATCGGGATCGCCGTCATCGAGCCGAACCTGGTACGCGATCTCTCGTCGATCGGAGTGGCCCTCGCCGCCGGGGTGGCGCTGCTGTCGTCGGTGCTGCGGCGCAAGGCCGGTGTCGCCGGACAGCGGGAATTGGCCGAGGCCCGAACGACGAGAGTCGCGGCGATGACGGGGATCGACCGGGAAGCGGCGGCCAAGGACGCGACGGTCCCCGAGTTCGACCCCCGTCTCGACCTGATTGCGCCCATCATCGGCACGGTCGGGGTCGTGGCTGCCGCCATCGCGGCGGCGAACGCCGCCGACGGCCCCGTGTGGCTGGCCATCGCCCGGTTCGTGGTGGGCGCGGCTTTCCTGGGCGCGGTCAGCGACGCCATGTTGCTCGGGCACTGGTACCTGGTGCAGCCGGGAATGCTGCGGGGCCCGCTGCTCGAAATGGTGCGCTGGACCGGGTGGTTGTGGGGGCCCGAGGTGGTCCTGCTGCTGGTGCCGGTGGGCATGGTGTCGGCGCTCGACGGCACCATCGACGATGGGTACAACGGGCTGCTGTCGTGGTTCTGGTTGATGTCGGCGGTGACCACCATCGGCTTGGTGATCGTCACCCGCTTGGCCCTCAAGGAGCGCTCCTACAGCGCGGTCATGGCCGCCACCGGACTGCTCTATCTCGCCATCCTCACCGCCTTCGGCATCGATCTGGTGGCGCGAGCACTACTTTCTTAGGGTCGGCGGGGGAAGGAGATGACCATGCCTCGTGCCTTGTGGAGCGGTTCGATCAGCTTCGGGCTCGTCAACATCCCGGTGAAGCTCTACAGCGCGGTGAGTCGAAAGACGGTCCACTTCAACCAGATCGACCGGCGCACGGGCACCCGGGTCAAGCAGAAGCGGGTCGACGCCGAGACGGGCGAAGAGGTGCCGTGGGACGAGATCGTGAAGGGCTACGAGTTGGCCTCGGGCGCGTTCGTCACGATCTCCGACGACGAACTGGCCGCACTCGACCCCAAAGCGGTGCGCACCATCGACATCGAGGAGTTCGTCGATCTCTCGGCCATCGACCCCATGCTCTACGACGCCGCGTACTACCTGGTGCCGGACAAGGTCACCAAGCCCTACGCCCTCCTGGCGCGGGCCATGGAGGCGCAAGCCAAGGTGGGGATCGCCCACATGGTGATGCGCACCAAGCAGTACCTCGCCGCCATCCGAGCCCAGGACGGCCGGCTGGTGCTGTCCACGATGGTCTACGCCGACGAGGTCAACGATCCCGCGGCGATCCCCGAGTTCGCCGACGTGGTCGACATCGACCTCTCGGAGCGCGAGATGGCCATGGCCACCCAACTCGTCGAGTCCCTCTCCGCCGATTTCGAGGCCGATCGTTTCCAGGACACCTATCGCGAGGCCGTGCTCGGTCTGATCGAGCGCAAGGCCTCGGGCGAAGACGTCGTCGCGCCGGCGGCCGAGGCCGAGCCCGACCGGGTGGTCGACCTGATGGCCGCCTTGGAGGCCTCCGTCGCCGCCGCCAAGAAGAGCCGAACCCGCCACCCCACTGCCCACGAGGGGTCCGACACGGATGGGGCCGAGGCCACCCCGGCGACGGAGGATCCGCGCCAACAGACGGCCTGAGCGTGCCCGGGGTGCCCTGGTACCTTTCGTCGGTGGATCCACTGCACGACTCCCACAGGGCTGATGACCGCCTCGCTGAGGCCGCCGCGCCCCTCCTCGATGCGGCGTCCATGGCCATCTGTCGGTTCGTGGGTTTCGACCGAGACGTACTTCTGCTCGGCCACCCCGCTCCGGGCCTCTCCGAAGCCATTGCCGTACAGGGCAACCGCATTGCTGCGCCTTCAGCGCCGCCGGCCGATGCATTCGACGCCGTCATCCTGTGCGACGTCGTGGATCCGGACCATCCGGGGGCAACGCTGCGCGATGCCCGGCGGGGTGTGCGAGCGGGCGGGTGCATCGTGATCTCCGCAACGAACGCAAGTCACGTCGCCCGGCTCCTCCCCGAAGCGGCCCACGCTTCACCCGGCGCGTCGCCCGCTGACGAACGGCTACCGGCGATCAGTTGGCCCCGCCTGGCAGAACTCCTCGGCGAGAGCGGGCTGCGGGTGTCGGCCATCGAGCGTCAGTTCCAGGCCGTTGCTCCCGCCATCGCGCAGGCTCACGCAGGCCACGACGACGACATCGAGCGGCTCTTGGCCGACCCGGAGGGGGAGACCACCCGGTTCGTGGTGCGCGCCAAGCGCATGGAGGACGACCTCGAGGTCGCCGAGCTCGAAGCCCGGCTCCTCGAGGCCGACGATCGCGTGCGCCGTTCGCGCCGCGAGGCCCGTCGCTTCGAGGGCGAGGTTGCTCGAGCGGAGCGGGAAGGGCTCGCCGCCCACGCCCGGGAGATCGAGCTGCTCGTCGAGCTCGACGCGGTCAACGCCGATCGTCAGCGGCTGCGGACCGAGAACGAGACGGCGGAGCTCGATCGTCGGTCCTTACGCCTTGACCTCGACCAGGTGATCGCCGAGCCCGACGACCTGCGGAGGGAGCGGTCGGCCCTGCCGGTGAGCCGGGTCCGCCGGTTCGTGAGCCGGCTCCGAGCCCGCCTGGGTTCGTCGGTGGAACCACGGTGAGCCCGTCGGACCGGGGGCAGGGGTCGGCGCCGGGCCAAGCCCGGGCCGAGGCCCTCTCCGTGCTGGCCTTCTACCTCCCGCAGTTCCACACCGTCCCCGAGAACGATGCCTGGTGGGGCGCGGGGTTCACCGAGTGGCGCAACGTGGTGAAGGCCCGCCCGCTGTTCCCCGGCCACGAGCAACCCCGGCTACCCGGCGAGCTCGGCTTCTACGACCTCCGGCTCCCCGAGACGCGTGAGCAGCAGGCGGTGCTGGCCCGCCGCCACGGCATCGACGGCTTCGCCTACTACCACTACTGGTTCCACGGTCGCCGCATGTTGCAACGCCCCTGGGAGGAGGTCCGGTCCAGCGGTGCCCCGGACTTCCCGTTCTGCCTCATCTGGGCCAACGAGAACTGGACCCGCACCTGGGACGCCGGGCAGCGCGAGATGCTGATCGCCCAGACCTACAGCCCCGAGGACGACGACGCCCACGGCCGGTACCTCGTCGAGCAGTTCGGCGACGACCGCTACATCCGCGTCGCCGGTCGGCCCCTCCTCGGCGTCTACCGGGTGCAGGCCCTCCCCGATCCCCAGCGCACCTTCGACCACTGGCGCAGCCTCGCCGTTGCCGCTGGCGTCGGGGAGCCCTACATCGTCAAGTTCGACACCTGGTCGGACTTCGGCGATCCCGCCGATCACGGGTGCGACGCCTCGGCCGAGTTCCCTCCTCACGGAGTCTTCGAGCACCTCCCCGCCGCGGTTCGCGACGACATCGATCCCGTACACGCGCTCATCGACTATGGCGACGTCGTCCGCTTCTTCGTCGAACGCCCCGACCCGACCTGGACCCGCCACCCCACCGTCGTGCCCAGCTGGGACAACACGCCCCGCAAACCCCAGGGCCCGTCCACGGTGCTGGTCGGCCGCGACCCGGCGTGGTTCCAGGAATGGGTCGAGGGGGCGATCGCCCGGGCCATCCGTAGCCCCCACCCCCTCGTATTCGTGAACGCCTGGAACGAGTGGGCCGAGGGCGCGTACCTCGAGCCCGACGAGGCGTGGGGGCGGGCCTTCCTCGAGGCGATCTCGGCGGCGCGGCTGGCTGCGGGCCTGCCCTCGTCCTCGGTCTCCGAACCGGCAAGGAGCGAGGTCCCGCCGCCGGCCACGACGGCCGAACTCTATGCCGACCTCTACGAGCGCGACCTCGAGCTCCAACACGCCCACGTGGAGCTCCAGGGGTTCGTCCAGCGACGGGTCGAGGCCTCGACCCTCGAGGCCCGCCGGCGCATCGCCGACCTCGAAGCCGAGCTGGAGCGCTGGCGCCCCTCGCCCTCCTAGCGGGCCACGAAGTACTTGGCGCGGGGGTGGTGGCAGATGAGGGCCGAAGTGGTCTGCTCGGGTTGGTACTGGAAGCCCGTCTCCTCGCTGACCTCGATGCCCAGACGTCCGACGTCGAGGAGATCGCCCACGGTCACGTTGTCCTCGAGGTCGGGGCAGGCCGGATAACCCCACGAGTAGCGACCGCCCCGGTACTGCTGGCGGAACAGACCGGACAGCGACGGGCCGTCCTCCTCGGCGAAGCCCCATTCCTCTCGGATACGGCGGTGCCAGTACTCGGCCAGGGCCTCGGCCATCTCGACCCCGAGACCGTGGACGAGCAGGTACTCCTGGTAACGGTCCTCGGCGAAGAGGGTGGCGGTCACGTCGCTCACCCGCTGGCCCATCGTGACGATGTGGAAGGCCGCGTAGTCGACCTCGCCCGAGTCGACGGGACGGAAGAAGTCGGCGATGCACAGATGGGGAGCGATGCTCTGGCGGGGGTAGTGGAAGCGGGCCTGCTCGGTGGTACGCGACTCGTCGGTCCAGATCACCAGGTCGTCGCCGTCGCCGTTGGCGGCGAAGTAGCCGTACACGAGTTGCGGGAGCAGCATGTCGGCGGCCTTGGCCTCGGCGAGCTGCTCGCGCCGGATCGGTCGGATCCGGTCCTTGAACTCGGCGTCGGTCTCGGTGGTGCCGTCGGCTCCGGTTTCGGGGCGGAACTGCCACTGGTTGCGGAACAGCGCGGTCTCGTTGATGTAGGCGGCGATGTCGTCGAGCCCGATGCCCTTGATCACCTTCGTGCCGAGGAACGGGGGTTGGGGAACCGGGTTGTCGAACTCGACCTCGGGGGAACGGGCCGGGACCGGTTCGCGTGATCGGGACGCGGCGCCCGATGAGCCGGTGCGGGCCGGCACCCGACTCTCGCTGGGCACCCGACCCCAGTCGGGATCGTCGGCCTCACCGCTCCCGCGCTTGATCTCGCCCAGCCGGTCCATCACCCGCAGGCCTTCGAAGGCGTCCTTGCCGTAGAACAGCCGCCCTTCGTACACGTCGCGCAGGTCGCGCTCCACGTAGCTACGGGTGAGCGCCGCGCCCCCGAGGAGCACGGGGATGCCCGACAGGCCCCGGACGTTGAGCTCCTGGAGGTTGTCGCGCATGATGAGCGTCGACTTCACGAGCAGGCCGCTCATGCCGATGGCGTCGGCCTCGATCTCGACGGCCTTCTCGATCATCTCGGCGATCGAGATCTTGATGCCCAGGTTGATGACCTCGTAACCGTTGTTGGTGAGGATGATGTCGACCAGGTTCTTGCCGATGTCGTGCACGTCGCCCTTCACCGTGGCCAGCACGATGCGCCCCTTCCCACCGGAGTCGTCCTTCTCCATGTGCGGTTCCAGGTGGGCCACCGCCTTCTTCATGGTCTCGGCTGACTGCAGCACGAACGGCAGCTGCATCTCCCCTGAAGCGAAGAGTTCACCGACCACCTTCATGCCGGCCAGGAGCACGTCGTTGATGATGGCCAAGGGCGCCAGGCCGGCGACCATGGCCCGGTCGAGGTCGTCTTCGAGGCCTTCGCGTTCACCGTCGATGATGCGCTGGCTGAGGAGCTGCTCGATCGTCCAGTCGCTGCGGTCTTCGCGCTCCACGGTGGCGGTCTGCACGTCGGTGAAGATCTCGAGGAGGGCGATGAGCGGGTCGTAGCCGGGTCGACGGCGGTCGTAGATCAGGTCGAGGCTGACCTCGCGCTGCTCGGCCGGGATCTTGTTCAGCGGCATGATCCGTGCCGCGTGCACGATGGCCGAGTCGAGCCCGGCTTTCACGCATTCGTGCAGGAAGACCGAGTTGAGAACGTGGCGGGACGCCGGCTTCAGGCCGAACGAGACGTTCGAGACCCCGAGGGTGGTGTGCACGCCGGGCATCTCGGCCTTGATACGCCGGATGGCCTCGATGGTGGCGATGGCGTCACCGCGGAGGGCGTCGTCGCCCGTCGAGAGCGGGAAGGTGAGGGCATCGAAGATGAGGTCGCTCGACTCGAGGCCGTAGCGGCCGACGGCGAGGTCGTGGATGCGATGGGCGATCCGCAGTTTCCACTCGATGTCGCGGGCCTGGCCCTCTTCGTCGATGAGCAGGCAGATGACGGCCGCGCCGTACTCCTTGGCCAACTTCATCACCCGATCGAGACGGCTGCCTTCGGCCTCGCCGTCCTCGAGGTTGGCCGAGTTCAGGATGGCCCGACCACCGAGCCACGCCAGCCCGGCCTCCATCACCTCCGGTTCGGTCGAGTCGAGTACGAGCGGCACGCTGGCCTGGGTGGCCAGCAACTGACCGAGCGCGTCCATGTCGACGGCGCCGTCGCGGGCCACGTAGTCGACGCAGACGTCGAGGACGTGGGCCCCTTCCTTGACCTGGTCCTTGGCCATCTGCACGCAGGTCTCGAGGTCGCCTTCCAGCAGGGCGTCGCGGAACCGCTTCGAGCCGTTGGCGTTGGTGCGCTCCCCGATGATCATGAACGAGGTGTCCTGCTCGAACGGCACCAGGGAGTAGATCGAGGTGGCGCCGGCCTCGTGTTCGGGGTGACGCTCCGCGGGCACGAGGTCGCGGCACCGCTCGACGACGGCGGCCAGGTGGTCGGGCGTGGTGCCGCAGCAGCCCCCGATGACGCTCACGCCCAGTTCGGTCACGAACCGGGCGTGGTGCTCGGCGAGCCCCTCGGGGCTCAGGTCGTAGTGCATGTGGCCGTCGACGACGCTCGGGAGCCCGGCGTTGGGGATGCACGAGATGGGCATGCGGGCGTGGGCCGAGAGGTGGCGCAGGTGCTCGCCCATCTCCACCGGGCCGGTGGCGCAGTTGATGCCGATGACGTCGGGCTTGAGCGGATCGAGCGCGGCGAGGGCGGCGGCGATCTCGGTCCCCGGGAGCATCCGACCGGTGAGTTCCATGGTGACCTGCACCTGCAAAGGCACCTCCCGACCCACCGCGCGCATGGCCCGGCGGGCCCCGTTCATCGCCGCCTTGATGGTGAGCAGATCGAACATCGTCTCGATGATGACGAGGTCGACGCCACCCTCGAGCAGCCCGTGGCTCTGCTCCTCGTAGTTGTCGCGCAGCTCGGCGTAGCGGATCTGCCCGAGCGAGGGGAACTTCGTGCCCGGCCCGATCGATCCCGCCACCCAGCGGGGCCGTTCGGGGGTCGAGTACGACGACGCCACGTCCTTGGCCACACGGGCCGCAGCCACGTTCAGCTCGTGGGTGCGTTCGGCGACGCCGTATTCGGCCAGAGGAATGGCGAAGGCGCCGAAGGTGTCGGTCTCGATGACCTCGCACCCCACCTCGAGGTAAGCGGCGTGCAGTTCGGAGAGCACGTCGGGTCGGGTCACGGCCAGCATCTCGTTGCAACCCTCGAGGTCGGGGCCGCCGAAGTCGTCTTCCGAGAGTTCCCGCTCCTGGATGCCGGTGCCCATGGCCCCGTCGTAGATGACGACCCGCTGGTGAACGGCATCGAGAAATGAACTGCTCATCGTGGGGGTTCTCCTGGCGGGTCGATGATGGATCTCCATCGTCGCCGGAGCCGGGGCGATCACGCCCTCCCCATCAGGACAGCTCTAGGCCTTCAGACGATACCAGCGGCCCGGGGCGTTCTGGGGACCGGTGCATCGGTAAGGTCGGGGCGGTGAAGATCTACACGCGCACCGGCGACGACGGCACCACGGGACTGCTCTACGGCGGGCGGGTGGCCAAGGACTCGGCCCAGCCTGCCGCCTACGGGACCGTCGACGAGTGCCAAGCGGCCGTTGGGCTGGCGAGGGCCGAGACCGACGACGCCGAGTTGGGTCACCTCCTCCTCGGCCTCGAGCGCGACCTGTGGGTGCTCATGGCCGAGCTGGCCACCGACCCGGGCAACCGTCACAAGCTCACGGCGGAGAAGAGCCTGGTGACCGCCGCCATGGTCGAGCGGCTCGAGGGGCTGATCGACCAGGTGAGCGAACGGTTCGAACCGCCGACCGAGTTCGTGGTGCCCGGCGAGACCCGCCTGGCCGCGCTGCTCGACGTGGCCCGCACCGTGGCCCGCCGGGCCGAACGCGACGCGCTCGCCGCCGCCGCCCCCGGTAGCGCCGTCGGTCCCTATCTCAACCGACTGTCCGACCTGCTGTGGACCCTCGCCCGCTGGCAGGAGGGCACCTCGCGGCCCACCCGTTCCGTGGCCGCCGACTGAACTCTGGAGCGAACCGATGCCTCCCGTGATCGAAGCCGTCCGTGAGTTGCCCGAGTGGCTCGACCTGGTGGCCCACCCGGTCACCACCGAGGATGGTGCCGACCTCGACGCCCTCGGCTTCCCGGCGGCGGTGCTGGCCGCGCAGGGGTTCACCGGGGCCCTGGGTCAGGTCGCCGTCGTCCCCCGCGGCGAGGGCGAGATGGTGGCCCTCGTGGGCGTGGGCCCGGCGGAGGAGGTCGGGGCCGACGTGTTGCGGAGGGCCGCCGGGGTGGCGGTACGAGCGGCTCGGCGAGTTTCGACGGTGGGACTGCGGTTGCTCGATGCCCTCCCGGGCGACGCCCCGCCCGCCGAACGGGTCCGCGCCGCCCGCGCCCTGGCCGAGGGGGCGCGACTCGGGACGTATCGCTTCCACGAGTTCCGGTCCGCGCCCGCCGACGAGGTGCTGACGCGGGTGTTGGTGCTGGCCAAGGGCGGCGCACGCGTCGCCGCCGCAGTGGAGCAGGGGGTGGCCATCGGCGAAGCGCAGTGCCTGGCCCGTGACCTGGTCAACACTCCCGGAGGTCACCTCACGCCGGCCGCCCTGGCCGAAGCCGCCATCGAGATCGCCGAACGCGAGGACCTCAAGGTCACCGTGCTCGGACCGCAGGACATTGCCGCGGCCGGCCTCGGTGGGTTGCTCGGCGTGAACCGAGGGTCGGTGCAGGAGCCTCGATTCGTGGAGCTCTGCTACGAGCCCGAACGGCCTCGCGGCACGCTGGCCGTCGTCGGCAAGGGCATCACCTTCGACTCCGGTGGTCTCTCGCTCAAGTCGGGCGAGGGCATGATGACCATGAAGATGGACATGGGCGGCGCCGCCGCCGTCCTGGGGATGTTCTCGGCCATCCGGGCCGTCAACCCCCGGTGTCGGGTCATCGGGTACCTGCCGATCACCGACAACATGACCGGGGGTGACGCCACCCGGCCCGGCGACGTGCTGGCCATGCGTAACGGCACCACTGTCGAGGTCCTCAACACCGATGCCGAGGGTCGGCTGATCCTGGCCGACGCCCTTTGCCTGGCCAGTGAGGCTCAGCCCGATGCCATCGTCGACCTCGCCACCCTCACCGGTGCCGTCGAGGTGGCCCTCGGGAGCCGCATCGCCGGCCTGCTCGCCAACGACGACGCCTGGTCCGACCAGGTCGCCGCTGCGGCAGGGGCGGCGGGGGAACGGGTGTGGGCGCTGCCGATGCCGTCCGACTACCGGCCTCGGCTCGATTCCGACGTGGCCGACCTGCGCAACATCTCGAAGGGCAAGGGCGCCGGCACCATCACCGCCGCGTTGTTCCTGGCCGAGTTCGTGGCTGACGACATCCCTTGGGCCCACCTCGACATCGCCGGCACCGCCTGGTGGGGGGAGGGCGACGACGGCGAATGGACGACCGGCGCCACCGGGTACGGGGTACGGACGCTGCTCGAGCTGGCTCGGACCTTCAGCCCGCCTCGTCGGTCGCATCGCTGAGGCGAGCGGGCCCGCCGGCGGCCGTCGGTCGGGGAGCATCGACCGACGGTCGCCGGGGCCGCGTTGACCGGGACCCCGGGGCGGGGACCTCGGTCGGCACCGGACTGGGAGGGGGGCTACCCGGTAACGGTGCGGCGACTCGAACGGACAGCGGGGTGACGGAGGCGGCGACCGCCCGTTGGCTCGATCCGCTGACGCCCACCGTGGGTGTCGGTCGTGGTGGCGGGCCCATCGCCTGGTGGGCGGTCATGGCCCAACGAACGGCGTCGAAGGCCACCGCGGGGTGGAACCGCCAGCGGTGGAGCTGTCGCTCGCACGCTTCGGGGGTTTCACCCAACTCGACCAGCGACAGGGCCAGGCGCCGCGCCCGTTCGATGAGTTGGTCGGAGCCGGTCCGACCGTTGGGCCGGGTCAGCCATGTGCCGTGATCGGCCTGGAGGCTCTCGGGAAGGCGTTCGACCTGGGCCCGGTTCAGCGGGGCCAGGCGGCGCCGGACGGCCAGGTTGGTGTGGCCGTACATGCGGGCCGCTCCGAACCGGCAACAGCGTTCGACCGTCTTCATGATGGGGGCGTTTCGTCCGCCGCGCATCCCGACACCGAGGCACTGGGCGGTGTCGGTGAGGTCGAGCGCGAAGCCGTCGGGGGTCTCGTCGAGTCGATCAGCGACCAGCCGGAGGAACCAGACGGTCGACGGACCGAGCACCGGGAGCCAGAACCGCTCGGTGTAGGCCCCCCGAGGGTCGACGCCCAGATCGTCGATGACCGGGTCGGGCCAGGCCTCGACCGAGAGGGTGGGTAGGGGTGACGGGGTGTCGATGAGCGCCATGGTTCCTCCTGGGATCATGCGCACGGGGATGTCGATCCGCCGTGACCTTGAGACCGCCGTCCCGAGGGTTTCCGTGTCGACACTGTATGAAACAATATGAAAAGAGTCAAGAAATACTCAAAGACTCTCCTCGAGCGGGGGTTCGTTCGGGTCGTGGCTTCCGAGAAGGTTCGGAGTGGGGTAGACGCAGGGGATGGCGGGAACAGCGGTCGCGCCGGCGGCTCGGACCACACCGATCACCGTTGCCGGGGCCGGTGGCTGGTGGTGCATGGGTCGGCGTGTCGCCCGACGCATGGGAGAGGACCGGGCCGTGTTGATGGCGGCAGGGGTGGCGTTCTTCGGGATGTTCGCCCTCTTCCCGGCCATCATCGCCTTCGTGGCGGTGTACGGGCTCGTGGCCGATCCGGCCGAGGTGGCCCGACAGGTCGACGACCTCGTTGCCGCCGTACCGCCGGCCACGCAGGAGTTCCTCGTCGGACAGGTCGACGCCGTCGTGGCCACGTCGAGCACCGAACTCGGCCTGGCCTTCGTGCTCTTTGTCGTCATCGCCCTCGTCTCGGCGTCCAGCGGCGTCCGCCACCTCATGGAGTCGATCCGTGTCGCCTTCGACGAGCCGCCCAAGCGGTTCATCCGGGGGCGCCTTCAGGCGCTCGCGCTGGCGGTCGCCGGGATCGTCGTTCTGGCCGTGCTGATCGTCGCGCTCACGGTTGGCCCGGCCCTGGCCGGACGGGTGAACGACACGTTCGCCACGACGATCAGCTATCTGCGCTGGCCGGGTCTGGCGGCGTCGACGGTCCTGGTGCTGGCCGTGCTCTACCGCTTGGCCCCCAACCGCCGCTGCCCCGAACGGCGCTGGTGGTCGCTCGGCGCCGTGGTCGCAAGCGTGTTGTGGCTGGCGTCGTCGATCGGTCTGGCCGTCTACTCCACCTTCTTCGCTGATCTCCAGGCGCTCTACGGGGCCTTCGCCGCCGTGCTCGCCACGCTGCTGTGGCTCCAGCTCTCCGCTCTCAGCGTCCTGATCGGTGCGTACGTCAACCACGAGACCGAGCAGGTGGTCGGTGCACCGCGCTGAGGTCTCTGTCTGCTCGTCCAACTCCGTGCCCGCCGCTCCCGATGGGGAAGGATGCGGCCGTGTCCGCCGACGCTGAAAGCCCCACCACCGACTCCGTGGCGCTGGAGCGGGCCCGCTCGGTGCTGGTCGGCACTCGTCGCATCACCGTGCTCACCGGGGCCGGCATCAGCACCGACTCCGGGATTCCCGACTTCCGCGGTCCGAACGGGGTGTGGACCCGAAACCCGGGGGCGGAGAAGCGTTCGACCATCGACCACTACCGCAACGACCCCGAGGTCCGCCGCACGGCATGGCGGATCCGGGTCGAGTCCGAGATGTTCGGCGCCCGCCCGAACCCCGGACACCTCGCCGTCACCGATCTCGACCGTCAGGGACGGCTCCACACGCTCGTGACCCAGAACATCGACGGCCTGCACGCCGATGCCGGTGTCGATCCCGTGCGGTTGGTGGAGATCCACGGCACGGTCCACCTCTCGGAGTGCCTCGGGTGCGCGGCCCGTGCTCCGATGACCGAGACCCTCGATCGTGTGCGTGGTGGCGAGGTCGACCCGGGCTGCGAACACTGCGGGGGGCTCCTGAAGTCGGCGACGATCATGTTCGGCCAGGCGCTCGTCCCCGAGGACCTGGAACGGGCCCAGCGGGCGGCGGTCGAGGCCGACGCCCTGGTGGCCGCCGGCACCAGCCTCAACGTGTACCCGGTGGCCGCCATGGTGTCCCTCGCCCTCGAGGCGGGCCGGCCGGTGGTCATCGTGAACGCCGAGCCCACCCCCTTCGACGACCGGGTGGCCGTCGTGGTGCGGGGCTCGACCACCACGGTGCTGCCGGCGCTGTTCGCCCGGAACTGAGCCCCCTGCCCCTCTCTCCCACCGATCCGGTCGCACAATCCCGACTGGATCGGTAGGCTTTCGGTTCCACCGGCCCACTGCCGGTCGTCCCCGACGGCCGGCCTGCCTCGAAGGGGCACCATGCCCACCTTCCGTGACCTGCTCAACCAGACCAAGGCCGAGATCCGCGAGATCACCCCGGCCGAGGCCGACACCCGACGCGTGAGCGAGTCGGGGACGGTCTTCCTCGACGTGCGCGAACCGGACGAGTTCGACCAGGGCGCCATCCCCGGCGCCGTGTTCATCCCCCGAGGCCATCTCGAAGCCCAGGTCGAGGGCCGGATCCCCGATCGCGACACCTCGGTCGTCGTCTTCTGCGCCGGTGGCGTGCGGTCGGCGTTCGCAACCAAGACGCTCGGCGAGCTCGGCTACACCGACGTCGTCTCGATGTCCGGTGGGTTCAACCAGTGGAAGGACCAGGGTCGCGAGTGGGCGACGCCGCGCACCCTGAGCCCCGAGCAGCGCAACCGCTATCAGCGCCATCTGCTGTTGCCCGAGGTGGGCGAGGAGGGCCAGTTGCGGCTGCTCGACGCCAAGGTGCTGCTCCTCGGGGCCGGCGGTCTCGGTTCGCCGGCCGCCCTCTATCTCGCCGCCGCCGGGGTGGGCACCATCGGCATCGTCGACATGGACGTCGTCGACGAGTCGAATCTCCAGCGCCAGATCGTGCACAACCTCGACCGCATCGGGATGCGCAAGGTCGATTCGGCCAAGGAGAGCATCGAGAAGCTCAACCCCGACGTACGGGTGGTCACCCACGACACCCGTCTCGACGCCGGCAACGTGGTCGAGCTCCTCAGCCAGTACGACCTCGTCGTCGACGGCGCCGACAACTTCCCCAGCCGCTACCTGCTCAACGACGCGTCACTCAAGACGGCGACGCCAGTGGTGCACGGCTCCATCTTCCGGTTCGAGGGCCAGGTCACGGTCTTCAAGCCCCACGACGGTCCGTGCTATCGGTGCTTGCTGCCCGTCCCCCCGCCGCCCGAGCTGGCGCCGTCGTGCGCCGAGGCCGGTGTGCTCGGCGTCCTGACCGGCATCATCGGTTCGATCCAGGCCCTCGAGGCCATCAAGATCATCCTCGACCTCGGCGACTCGCTGTCGGGGCGTCTGCTCGCTTACGACAGCCTCGAGCAGTCGTTCATGACCTACAAGGTCCGCCGTGATCCGCAGTGCCCGGCCTGCTCGATCGACCCGGCCGACGTCGTGATCGCCGAGTACGACCAGTTCTGCACCCCCCATGTGTTGCCCCGGGCGGAGGACGACGCCGCCTGACCCCGGGCGGCGGGCCGGTAGGGCCTGCCGCCGCCCGCCCCGCGCCGGTTGCTACCGTCGGGGCGGGTGGAGCAGTCCCGGGCGCCGCCGCGCCCGAATCGCCCGAGGTCCCCCATGTCGCCACCCAGCCCGGTCACCCCCCGCCGCCGTCTTCGCCGGAGCGTCGCGACTGCGGCCGCAACGCTCGGGCTGGCCGTGCTGCTCGGCGCCTGCATCCCGCTCGTCGCCTCGCCGACGTCGGGTCGCACGTACGGCCGCGGTCCCATCGACGCGGTGTGGGGAGCAGCCGAGGCCCACCCCAGGTGCGGAGGACTCACGGCGGCCGAGCTGGCGGCCATGATGATGGTCCCCACCTACCCAGAGACCGGCGGGCCGGTCCCGTCGCCGATGACGCTGGGCCGCTCCGACACGTTGGCGGTCTGGTCGCTCAACCGGAACCTGTTCTCGTTCGCTCAGACGACCGGTCCCTATCTCGCCGCCTACTTCACCGCCGGCGTGGGCATGTGGCAGTTCGACTCGGCCGGGGGGTGGAACCTCACTGCGGCCGGAGCGATCGACTCGGTCAGCTCGGCCCGCCAGGCCGCGAGCACCATCGCCTTCCGCTACTGCAACCCGCCGTCGTCGGTGGCCCGTGACGACGTGTCGCTGCGCCGCTACTCGTGGGGACCGTGGTTCGGGTGCAGCACCGGCTCGAGCTGGAACTGTGAGCAGCTCTACCAACAGCTCTACGAGGGCGAGCTGCTCGACACTGCGGTGGACGACAACGTCAGCCGCTTCGGCGGCATGGAGCAGCGCACATGCGACGTGGCCGGCCTGGGTAACGGGCTGGTGTGCTGGTACGTCGATCCCGCTCGGGCCCAGGGGTCGACCGGTTGGCGAGCGGGCACGTACAACCCGGCCAACCCGAACAGCTTCACCCCGCTTCCCAGGCCCTTCTACGTGATCGAGGCGAACGGCCGCGAGTACCGGTACTGGCTGCGCGTCGACACGGGGTACGACATCGGGATCACCGGCCACAAGCCGGTCACCGCCAACGCCCGCACGTCGCTGACGTGGGAGCGCAGCGCCCCCCTGTGCGACCGCTCCACCGGGCGCGGCGAGTGCAGCGGCCAGGCCCGCGTGGCCCAGACGCCCTGGGGTCCGAGATCCGCCGATCCTCTCGGCGCTCTCGACGGCGTGACGGGTCGCCCGGATGGCTCCGCTCGCGTCACGGGCTGGGCCCTCGATCCCGACACGAACGCTCCGATCGACGTTCACATCTATGTGGACGGCATCGGTGCGGCATCGGTCAGCGCCTCGGTCGACCGGCCCGACGTGGCGTCGGCCATTCCGGGGTACGGGGCGGGACGCGGCTATGACGTCGTGGTCGGCGTCGGAGCCGGGACGCACCAGGTGTGCGCGTACGCCATCAACGTGGGGCCGTATGGCACCACGAACCCCTCCCTTGGGTGTCGTTCGGTGACCATTGCGGGGGAGCCCATCGGGAACCTCGAGTCGGTGGCAGCGACGGTCGGGGGTGTTCGCCTGTCGGGTTGGGTCATCGACGCCGACACGACTGGTCCGAGCGACATCCACGTCTACGTGGACGGAGGCTGGGGCGGGCTGGGAGTCGCGAACCGGGCGCGGCCCGACGTCGGCGCGGCCTACCCACGGGTGGGTCCGAACCACGGATTCGATCTGGTGGTGCCAACGGCGGGTGGTTCGCGCCGGGCCTGCGCCTACGCCATCAACGTCGGACCGAACGGGGTGAGCAACCCGTTGTTGGGTTGTGTGACCGTGGTGGTGTCGGGCGACCCCTTCGGGAACTTCGAATCGGCATCGCCGACCGGAGGCGGCGCGCTGGTCACGGGCTGGGGCATCGACCCGGACACGAACGATGCCTCCATCCGCTTCGTCGTCGACGGCGGATCACCCGTCATCGTGCCCACGAGTGTCACCCGTGGCGACGTGGGCGCGGCCTACCCCGGCCGAGGGTCGAGCCACGGGTTCTCGGCGATCGTGCCGGCTGCTCCGGGAAGCCGCCAGGTCTGCGCCACGCTGCTCAACGACGGACCGGGGGCGTCGCGCTCACTCGGCTGCCGGTCGGTGGTCGTGGGGACCGGCAATCCCATCGGGAACTTCGAGTCCGCCCAGCGCGTCGGTGGCGTCATCAGGGTGACCGGCTGGGCGCTCGATCCCGATACGACGGAGCCGTTGTCGATCCACGTGTACGCCGCAGGTGTCTATGCCGGCGCGGTGCCTGCAGATCGGGCCCGTCCCGACGTCGAAACCGTGTTCCCTGGGTACGGCCCGGCCCACGGGTTCGTCGGCACCGTTTCGGCCGCACCAGGGGCGACCGTGTGCGTGTTCGCGCTCAACGCCGGGCCCGGTACCGCCAACACCCTCCTCGGTTGCCGCTCGGCTTGACACCCGAAAGGGTGACGGCGTCTCCCTGCTAGACACGCAACCATGAAAGGCCTGATCCTGTCCGGCGGCGCCGGCACCCGACTCCGCCCCATCACCCACACGAGCGCCAAGCAGCTCGTGCCGGTGGCCAACAAGCCGATTCTCTTCTACGGCATCGAGGACATGGTCGAGGCCGGCATCACCGAGATCGGCATCATCACCGGGGAGACCGGCCCGGAGATCCGGGCCGCCGTGGGTGACGGGTCCCGCTGGGGGGCCTCGGTCACCTACATCCCCCAGGATGCTCCGCTCGGCTTGGCCCACTGTGTCCTCATCGCCCGTGACTTCCTCGGCGACGACGACTTCGTCATGTACCTGGGAGACAACCTGTTGCGGCAGGGGATCGCCGAATTCGTCGAGCGGTTCGAAGCTGATCGTCGACGGTTCGAGACCCCGACCCTCGACCAGTCCGATGCGGCCCCGTCGGCGCAGATCCTCTTGGCCCGGGTGCCGGATCCGCAGCGGTTCGGGGTGGCCGAGATCGGGGCCGACGGTGGCGTGGTCCGTCTCGTCGAGAAGCCCACAGATCCGCCTTCGGATCTGGCGCTCGTGGGTGTCTACCTGTTCGACCCGAGCATCCACGAGGCCGTGGCCAGCATCGAGCCGTCGCCACGCGGAGAGCTCGAGATCACCGACGCCATCCAGTGGCTGATCGACAACGGCCATCGCGTCCGCCACGAGGTGCTCGACGGCTGGTGGAAGGACACGGGGAAGCTCCAGCCGCTCCTCGAAGGCAATCGGCTCGTGCTCGAGACCATCGAGACCGACATCCGGGGCTCGGTCGACGACGACTCGCTGATCGACGGTCGGGTCGTGATCGAGGCCGGTGCCGAGATCATCAACTCCACGGTGCGGGGCCCGGCCATCGTGGGGGAGCGCACCCGGGTGGTCAACAGCTACATCGGGCCGTTCACCTCGGTGTACTTCGACTGCGAGATCATCGACTCCGAGATAGAGCATTCGGTCGTGCTCGAGCAGTCGAAGGTGCTCGGCATCCCCCGGGTGGCCGACTCACTCATCGGCAAGCAGGTGGAGATCCGCCGCTCGGCGACCCGCCCCCGGGCCACGAGGCTCATGGTGGGGGATCATTCCGTCGTCGACCTGGAGTGACGAACCAACAAGCAGGCGGGTGACGACCGGGGGACCTCTGGCAGACTTGAGTTCCCGCCCGGCGATGCCGATGCTTCTTCGAGGCCGGTACCCCGGCACGAGTCACTTCGAGGACCCTGCCCCGATGGACATGCGTCATCCCGACGACGAGCGGTTCGTGAGCGCTCGACGTGCTTCGCGTCCCGGGACCCGCAGCCCGAGGCGATGGGCCCTGGTGATCGTCGTCGCCCTCGCCCTGCTGCTCGGCGTGGCCGCGCCCGCTGGTGGGCTGATGACCGGGGTCGACGTGGCGAGCTGGCAGCACCCCAACGGCGCTCCCATCAACTGGACCCAGGTCCGCTCTGCCGGCCACACCTTCGCCTTCGTGAAGGCCACCGAGGGCACCACGTACACCAACCCCTGGTTCCGGCGAGACTTCGACGGGGCGGGGGCGGCCGGGCTGTACAGGGGGGCATACCACTACGCCCGTCCGGCCCTCCCGCTCTCGACGGCAACGGCCCAGGCGCGCTACATGGTGTCGGTCACCGGCACCCTCGGGGGTGGCGCGGACCTGCCGTTGGTCCTCGATCTCGAGGAGACGGGAGGGCTCGGCCCCACCGACCTCGCGGCGTGGGCCCGCACGTTCCTGCGCGAACTGGAGGCGCTCACCGGCCGTACCCCGATCATCTACGTCGGCTTCTTCTTCTGGCGTGACTCGGTCGGGGCGCCGCCGGACATCGCGTCGAGGTATCGGCTCTGGCTCCCGAGCTATCCCGTCGATCCCAACAGCACCACCTTTCGGCCCCTCGTCCCTGCGGGCTGGTCGACGTGGACCTTCTGGCAGTACACCTCCACGGGGTCGGTGCCCGGCATCGTCGGGAGCGTCGACATCAACCGGTTCTGCTGCGACTCCGGCACCCTGGCGTCACTCGCCGGAGCGGGTGGAGCGGCTGGGAACCCCTTCGGGAACCTCGATGGGGTGAGGCGCATCCCGGGCGGTCGGGTGGAGGTGACCGGTTGGGCGATCGACCCGGACACGACCGCGCCCGTCGACGTGCACGTCTACGCCGACGGTCGGTACGCCGGCATGCTGCGGGCGGACACCGACCGGCCTGACGTCGGTGCGGCCTACCCGGGCTTTGGGGCGCGCCACGGAGTGCGTGGTCAACTCGCTGTCCCTTCCGGGTCACGGGAGGTCTGCGCGTATGCCATCAACGTGGCATCGGGCGCGTGGAATCCGAAACTCGGGTGTCGATCGATCGACAGTGAGCCGCTCGGCCATCTCGAGAATGCCGTCGGGCGAGCGGGGGGCGTCATCGATGCGTCGGGCTGGGCCCTCGACCCCGATACCAGCGGGCCGATCGACGTGCACGTCTACGTGTCGGGTCGCTGGGGCCAATCGGTGGCCACCACGGTGTCCCGACCCGACGTCAATGCTGCCCTCCTCGGAGCCGGGCCCACCCCGGGCTTCCAGGCCCGGTTCGCCGGACTCTCGCCCGGTAGTTACTCGGTGTGCGCCTACGCCATCAACGTCGGCGCCGGGATCACGAACCCGTTGCTTGGTTGCCGCGACGTCGGCATCCCGAGGCCGGAGCCGCTGGGGGCGCTCAACGGTGCGACCGCTCGACCCGGGGGCGTGCAGCTCTCCGGGTGGGCTCTCGACTTCGACACGCCCGATCCGGTCGACGTCCATGTGTACGTCGATGGTGTCTTCGAGCGCAGGGCCCGGGCCGACAAGGCCCGTCCCGATGTGGGCGGCTTCTTCCGCACCTCGGGGGCTCACGGGTTCGACCTGGTGATTCCCACGGGCGGTGGGCGTCGGACGGTCTGCGTCTACGGGATCAACGCCGGTCCCGGGAGCTACAACCCCCTCCTCGGCTGTCGCGCCGTCGATGTCCCCGGCGACCCGTTCGGAAACCTCGAGTCGGTGATCCGCAACGGCTCGACAGCTTCGGTGAACGGCTGGGCACTCGACCCCGACACCTCGGGTCCCGTCGCCGTGCACGTGTACGTCGACGGTGGCTGGGGCGGTCTCGCCGTGGCCGATCTGCCCCGGCCGGACGTCGGCTCCGCGTTCCCGAGGTCAGGCCCCGACCACGGTTTCTCCTTGTCGGTCCCGCTCGGTGCCGGCCCGCACCAGGTGTGCGCGTACCTCATCAACGTGGGACCGGGGACGACCAACCCGTTACTCGGGTGTCGGCGGGTCTGACGGCCGGCCAGGGGGCGACTGGGGGAGTGGCGCCCCCCGGTCAGACCGAAGACGGGCGGTGCGCCGACGGACCGGGGATGCCCAGATAGGCCAGCTTGCGCACCTCGCGCCGTGACCGGCTGACACTGTCGAGGAGGATCCCGCAGGTGAGGAAGATGAAGGCCAGGACCTGCAGGGCGCTGGCCAGGATCGCCGTCGGGAACCGCGGAACAAGGCCCGTCTCGAGGTAGTCCACGAAGACGGGGATGCCGAGGCCGATGGCCAGGACGGTGAAGAGCATGAAGAGCAGGCCGAAGAACCGCATCGGGCGCATGTCCTTGAACAGTCCTATGGCCACCCGGAGGATCCGCAGTCCGTCGCGGTAGGTGCGCAGCTTGGACGACGAGTCTTCCTTGCGCGCCCCGTAGCGGGTGGGAACCTCAGCGCAGGCGGCCGAGACCTCGACGGCATGGACCGTGATCTCGGTCTCGATCTCGAAACCGGCGGATCGCAGCGGGAACGACTTCACGAAACGTCGCGACATCACCCGATACCCAGAGAAGATGTCCTCGAACTGCGATCCGAAGAGGACCTTGGCGATGCCGGTGAAGGCCCGGTTCCCGAGGTCGTGCCCTCGGCGGTAGACCTCGCCCTCGGTGAGCGTCTCGGGAACGCGCGCCCCGACGATCATGTCGAGCTCCTCGTCGAGCAGCCTCGCGACCATCGCTGTGGCCGCATCGGCCTGGTAGGTGCCGTCGCCGTCGACCATGACGTACACGTCGGCTTCGACGTCGCCGAACATGCGTTGGACGACGTGTCCCTTGCCCTGGCGGAGCTCGGGCCGGGTCTGCGCCCCCGCGGCGCGGGCCAGCTCGACGGTGGCGTCGGTCGAGTTGTTGTCGTACACGAAGATCGTCGCCGTCGGTAGGGCGGCGGTGAAGGCGGTCACCACCTCGGTGATGGCCGC
>Ga0335394_10002503_pt1 | contig 20662 bp, 10 predicted proteins | sample MAT03_FD_205741 | JGI IMG/M metagenome (GOLD analysis project Ga0335394, IMG submission 205741) | Freshwater microbial communities from Lake Fryxell liftoff mats and glacier meltwater in Antarctica - MAT-03 (spades assembly) (version 2) ...
GTGGCGCTCGCATTGGCGCATGGCACTGTGCCTGCGACCGTATAAGTGTAGGTGCCCGGCGTGTTGGTCCCGGGATCGAAGAAGTTGCCCGTATGCGGACCAGCCGGGCCGACCCAGCTCCCACCCGTCTGCGCGCCTGCACCGAGCAATGTGAACATGTTCACATTGGGAGCATCGGAACAAACCGTTGTGCTCGCGTTGGTGCCTGCGTTGGGCGCATTGTTCACCGTGACGATCACCGTCGCAACATCATCGGCGCAAGGAGGCTGACCAGCGACCGTGTAGACATACGTGCCAGCCGTGCTGACCCCGGGATCGAAGCTGCCATTGCTGAAGCTCCCTCCCGGACCAGTCCAGCTTCCGCCGACATCTGGGCTGCCACCCAGTACACCGATCAACTGGAACGTGGCATCTGTGCTGCAAACCGTGATGGTGCCGTTGGTGCCCGCGTCAGGGGCCTGCCGCAGTGTGATGCTCAATGTCGCGCTCGCGTTGGAACAGGGAGGGGCGCCGGAGACCGTGTAGACATAATTCCCGCCGTTCATGGTGGCGGGGTTGAATTGCCCCCCGATCACCGGTGATGGCCCGCTCCAAGATCCACCGACATCCGGACTGCCGAGCAACTCCGCGATCAGCGGGAATGAAGGCTCGTCACTGCAGGCGGAAATGCTGCTGTTGATGCCCGCGTCCGGAGCGGTTGCTTGCGATACCACCACGGTCGCCAGGTCGTTCGGGCAAGGCGGAATACCGTTCACCGTGTAGGTATAGGTGCCCGCTACGCTGGTGCCCGGAGTGAAGGTGTTGCTGACAGGTGATCCCCCAAGTGTCCAGGCCCCGCCGGGATCGGGTGATCCACCCAGTTCACTGAAAAGATCAAAGAGGGGGCCGTTGCTGCACACATCAGCACTGCCGTTCGTACCCGCATTGGGCGGATCGACGAGCGTGACCGTGACCGTGGCGCTGGAATCAGGACAAGGGGCCGGTCCGCTTACGGTATAGGTCCACACCCCGGCCGGATCAATCAGTGGATCGAATGTGGCACCATGGGAGGCACCTCCTGGAGCGGTCCAGGAACCACCGACGTCCGGCGTGCCTCCGAGCAACGGGGTGAGTCCGAAGGAAGCCCCACTGGAGCAGGCTGTAGTGCTGCCATTGGTTCCAGCGGAGGGTCCAGTGGTGATCGCCGCCGACCATCCTGCTGAGTTGATCAACAGATCACTGGTCCAGTGGAACGTGAGGCATCCGGATGGCCCCGTAGCCACAAAGCTCTGGCCCGTGAGGTTATTCAGGAAGCCGCCCGTGGCCAACACAGGATCCGCTGTGCTGGTGCCATTGTGGATAACAAGCTGGTCCGACAGGGCCAACAATTGAACATCAAAGGAGAGGAACGTAACCGAGGTGAAAGGTCCGGCACCCGCGCCACCGGCGGGGCAGATCGTCACCGTGATGTCTTCGTTGTCCCCGTAATTCCCAGAAGGCCCGCCCGTGTCGTAGAAAATGCCCGAACATGATCCGATCGAAAGCCCATCTGAGGCGATGAAGACCTGGGCAACGGCGAAGCCTGGCAGGAACGTGGCCACTACCAGAATGGCCATGGTCCAACTCCATGTACGGCATGTTCGATAACGGTTCGAAACGGGTCCTAAGCGCACGGTTCTTCGACCTGGTAAAAGGGGCGACAAGGTACGGCCCTTCCGTGTCCCCATGTCAATAAAAGGCCCGTCGGACGGGGCATTGTCGACGATGGTCGAAAAACGATCGACGGAATTCCCGTGGGCTACTGGAGGTCGTCGCAACACGCACCTGTGACGCCTCGCCACCCGGAACGTTGCCCACTGCGGGTGCTTAGGGGACCGGCGCGATCGCTGCGGGGGGCTTCCTCCCGATCGTCACCGCAAGCATCACCTCATGTGTGCCCGTGCTGTAGTTGCGCAGGTTGCTGGTGATGATGTCGTACGAATAGCCGAACTGAAAACTCTGCTTGTGCCAATAACCGAGCATGGCGCACCATGCATCGTTGGTACGGTACGAGGCCCCGAGCCAGAAGGCGTCCTTGTAGCGGATCGTGGCGGTAAGGTCGATCTTGGCAGGCACAGGAGCCACGTACTTCACCAGGAAGGAGGGTTCCAGTTTCCAGTCCTCGCCGATCAGGAAGCGATAACCGCCGGTAGCATAGTAGTGGTGCTCCATCCGGCTCAGTGTTTCAGTCTGGTCATCGAAGAAGTAGACCTTGTTGCCCAGAAGCTGCGGTGCGCTCGCCCCGAACCAAAAGCGTGGATGGTAGAGGTACAACCCGAATTTCGCGTCGGGCTTCAATTCGCCCCGCAACTGGTCGTCCATGGTCGGGTCGCCCTGATCATGCAGGTGGATCTTCGATCCATCGATCAGGAACTGGAGCAATCCACCGGAAAGCGCCAGCGAGAGCTTCAGATCATCGGTGATCCGCAGGTGGTACGCATAGGAGAACTGCACGCCGGTGCGGCGCGTTGGCCCCACGATGTCCGTGAAGATGTAACCGCCCAGCCCCATGTTCTTTCCAAGAGGTGTCGAACCGCTGAGGGTGAAGGTGCGCGGTGCGTCCTGGATACCCACCCACTGGTAGCGATGACCACTGCGCAGCTCGAAGAACGGACGGCTCCCGGCCACCGCCGGGTTGAAGACGTAATCATTGAACTGGTACTGCGAAAGCTGCGGCAGTTGCTGGGCATGCGCCGTGAACAGCGAACCGGTGACCGCGACGATAAGGAGTGTTCGGCGTAGGATCTCCATGGCTTCAGCGGATCACAGTGAGGGGGCCGGTGTACGCATCGGGGAAACGCGGGTCGTTCAGCTTGACCACGTAGTAGTATGTGCCCACCGGAACCAGGCCACCACTGTAGCGGCCATCCCACGGCTGCTTGTAGCCAACGCTTTCGAAGAGTAGTTCGCCCCAGCGGTTGTAGATCTCCACTTCACAATCGGGGAACTGATCGATATAGTCGATCTCCCAAGTCTCGTTCCATCCATCGCCGTTCGGGGTGAAGCCGGAAGGGATGACCACCTCCGGTATCACGGTCACCAGCACCGAGTCGATGTCCTGGCATCCGTTCGGCGCGGTGACGAGCACGGTGTACCAAGTGGTGGTCGGCGGGTTCGCGACGGGGTTCGCGACGCTACCGCCGTTGAGCGTTGTGTCGGGCGCCCAGAAGAAGGTGCTGCCTTGCGGGCCGGTAGGTGACGCTCCCAATGTGACCGGCTCCCCGATGACGATGAAATGGTCGGACCCGGCATCGGCGAGGGGCAGATCGAGCACGGTGATCGTGACCTGATCGGTAGAACTGCACGGACCGTTGGTGACCGTGAGGGTGAACGTGTGCGATCCAGCGACGAGCAGGCCTGGGGCCGCCGTGGTGTCCGTGCTGATCACCGTGCCTTGATCATCGGTCCATGAGTAGGTCAACGCTCCCATGCTCAGTGAACCATCGAGCAACACAGCGACACCGAAGCAGAGGTTCTGGTCAGGTCCCGCATCGGCCACCACGGTGAACAATGCATCAACGGTCACTAATACGGTATCGGTGCAGTTGTGGCTGTCCGTAACCACGAGTGTGTAGTCGCCGGGAAAAAGTCCGGTGAGATCTTCGAGCGCGGAGGTAAAGCCGCCCGGACCGTCCCAATCGAACGTGTACGGCGGTGTTCCTCCCGTGGCGGTGGTGCCAATGGTGCCGTCGGCAGCGTCAACGCAGGAGGCAGCGATCAGCTGGTCCACGGTGATGAGCACCGGCAGCGGTTCTGTAATGGTGAAGGTGAAGATGCTGTCGCAACCGATCACATCGCTGATCGTCACGTTGTAGTCGCCGGGACATAGTCCGGTGGCGGTCGCATTGCCTTGTCCGTTCGGCGGCACCGGATCCCAGAAGTAGATGTAGCCACCGAACCCGCCCGATGGCACAAGAGTGATGCTGCCATCACACGCTCCGTTGCACTGCACATCGATCACGTTCGCGTTCGCGAGGATCGGTGCGAAGGGCAGAATGAGGAAGGCGACGGTCGTATCGCAACCGAGCGAGTCCGTGATCGTTACGCTCCAGGGGCCAGCGCACAATCCGGTCACGGTGCTGGTGCCCTGCCCTGTTGGCGGATCCGGCTGCCATAGGATCGTGTACGGACCGACCCCGCCGCTCGGTGAAACGTTCGCGGTGCCATCGCATGGGCCGAAGCAGGTCTCGTTCGTGAAGAGCAGGTTCGCCAGGATCGCTGCCCCTTCGGTGATGCTGAACGGCGTTGTGAACACACATCCGTTCGCGTCGGTCACTTCCAGGGAATAGTCGCCTGCGCACAAACCGCCGATCGAATCGACACCCGCAGCGATCGTGTTGCCGCCCGCATCGCGCCATACCGTACCAAAGGGACCAACACCACCGGTGATCACTGCCACAGCCGTTCCCAGGCAATCGCCAAAGCAGCTATTGTCGGTCGTTGTCACCGTCGTGCCAAGGATCGGCGGATCCACGAGCGTAATAGTGATCGTGGTATCGCAGCCGTTCGCATCAGTGACGGTCACGTTCCAATCGCCCGCACAAAGATCCGTTGCGGTGCCGGTACCCTGCCCGTTCGGCACCGGCGACCAATTGAAGGCGTATGGCGCCACGCCACCTTGCGGGGTCACGACGATCACGCCATCACAAGCTCCGTTGCAGGTGATCGGTGTCACCGTCGCATCCGCGATGAGCAGCGGCGGCTCGATGATCAATACATCCACTGTGATGGAACAACCGGCGGAATCGGAGATCACCACGGTCCACACACCAGCGCACAGGCCTTGTGCTTGCGGTGTGCCCTGGCCGATCGGCGGCACCGGATCCCAGACATAGTCGTATGGCGGCACACCGCCTGAAGGACCTACCGTCGCTGTGCCATCGCACGCACCAAAGCAGGTGACCGGTGTGGTGCTCAGGTTCGGGACGATCGCATCGGGCTCGTTCACGTAGGCCGTGTCGATGGTGATGCAACCTGAGCCGTTGGTCACTTGAACCAGATACAGGCCCGCGCAGAGGCTGTCCAACTGGTTGCCGTTTTCGTTCAGGTCATTACCATCCGCATCGAACCAGGCGATCGTGCATGTCGGGTCGCCACAATTGAACGCGACACTTACGATGCCGTCGCAATCACCGGGACAGGTGGTGAGCCCATCGGAAGTGGTAGTCACTTCCCCGTCGATGTCGGTCACGGGGACCAGCAGCGTCGCCTGACAGAGGTTGGCATCGGTCACAAGGACCGTATAGAATCCGGCGCAGATGTTCGCCAGCGTGTCGTTCGTTCCGAAGAGGTTCCCACCAGAGGTCCAAGCATAGGTATATGGGGCGGTTCCACCGCTCACGACCACGCTCACCGCGCCGCTGCATACGCCGCAAGCGCTCGGAGAAGTGGTGCCTGCTATCGTGATCGGCAATGGTTCGGTGATCGTGTAGGTAACCGTCGTGTCGCAGCCGTTCGCATCGCTCAATCGCAACGTGTAGTCGCCAGCGCAGAGATCCGTTGCGGTGTTACCGCCCTGACCGTTCGGCGGCACCGGTGTCCAGAAGAAGATGTACGGCGCGGTGCCGCCGTTCGGGGTAGCGACGATGCTCCCGTCACATACAGCGGAGCAGGCTGCGTTCTGCACAACAGCGTTCTGTAGCAACAGCGCTGGCTCCACGATCAAAAGTGCAATGGTCGTATCGCATCCGACCGAATCGGTGATCAGCAGGGTGTACGTGCCAGCGCATAGGCCTTGCGCCTGTGGCGTGCCCTGGCCGATCGGTGGTGGTGGGTCCCATAGATAGGTGTATGGGCTGACACCTCCGGTCGGTCCGACGGTGGCCGTTCCATCGCATGCTCCAGCGCAACTCACGGGCGTGGTGCTCAGGTTCGGCGTGATCGTCTGCGAGGGTACTACCACCGCATCGGCGATGCTCTTGCAACCACTGCCGTTCGCAACGATCACGGTATAGGTACCGACGCAGAGATCGGTCAGGCTGAGAACGTTCAAGGCGATCACGGTGCCGCCCGCATCGACCCACATGGTGCTGCACGGTGGATCGGTGCAAACGAAGGACACGCTCACAACTCCATCGCAATCGTTCGCACAACTGGTCTGTCCATTGGTGATCGTCAGAACTTCCGCATTGCTGTCGTTCAAAGGGACCTGGAGCACAACGAAACAGAAGTTCGCGTCAACCACCGTGAGCGTATAGAGCCCACCGCAGAGATCCACCGGGTTCTGCACGCTATCCACTTCCACGCCAGCCACAACCCAACTGAATTCGTATGGCCCGGTACCGCCAGTGACTACCGTAGTTGCGGTGCCGTCGCACGCCGGACATGTGCTCGGCGTGGTGGACACCGATACCTGCAACGGTGCTGGTTCGATGATCGTGTATGTATTGGTGATGCTGCAACCGTTCGCATCCGTGATGGTCACAATGAAGTCGCCTGCACAGAGACCGAACGCTGCGCTCGATCCCTGCCCGTTCACCGGCACCGGTGACCAGAAGAAGGTGTACGGCGCCACACCTCCGAAGGGAGCGAGCGTGATGTTCCCATCGCATTGCCCCGAACAGCCGATGTCGATGACAATGGAAGTAACGTCGAGCGGCAATGGTTCAACGATCAGGACGGACGCGGTCGTGTCACAACCACCGGCATCACTCACGGTTACTGTGTACACGCCGGCGCATAAGCCTGTCGCCAGCGGAGTGCCTTGACCACCACCCGGGGGAGGATCCCACACGATGACGTACGGTGCGACACCGCCATTGATACCGACCGTTGCCGTACCGTCGCAGGCACCAGCACAAGTCACCGGCGAACTGCTGATCAACAACACCGTGGGCGGCGGTGCGACCACTGTGGCCGTATCGATCGTGAGGCAGCCCGATCCGTTGGTCACGGTGACGTAATAGTCGCCCGGGCAGAGGCCGCTGAGCGACGTTCCACTTTGACCCAGATCATTGCCCGCAGCATCATACCACGCGATAACACACGTTGGATCACTGCAGGTAAAGCTCACACTCACCGCACCATCGCAGGTGTTCGGGCACGACGTGCTGCCGTCAGTGGTGGTGAGCACTTCACCGTTCGTGTCGGTGATGGGCACCGCTTGTTGCAGGACACAACCGTTCGCGTCGGTCACCCTGACGATATAGATCCCCGCACAGAGATCAATGATGTTCTCGGTTGTCCCAACGGTCGCACCACCCGCATCGATCCAAACCACGTCATACGGTGTTACACCACCACTGATCACCACGGTGGCCGTACCGATGCACACCTGGCATTGGCTGGGTGTGCTCTGCGTGACCAGCGCGAGCGCGGGTGGTTCGATGATGGTATAGCTGAACGGCGCGGTACACCCGTTCGCATCAGTGATGACCACGTTCCACGTTCCCGCGCAGAGGTTCAAAGCGCTGGCGGTGCCCTGACCGTTCGGCGGGACCGGCGTCCATGCGAAGAGATAGGGTGCGGTGCCGCCTGAAGGGTTCAGGATGATGCTACCGGTACACTCCGTGGCGCACGCGACGTTGATCACATCGGGGTCATCAACGATCGGCGGCGGTCCCGTGATGAGAATATCCTGGGTGATGCTGCAGCCCGTGGGATCGGTGATCAGCACGGAAACAACACCCACGCACAAGCCGGTCGCCTGCGGAGTTCCCTGACCTCCGCCCGGAGATGGCGACCACACATAGCTGTACGGTGGAACACCACCGGTCGGACCCACCGTGGCGGTGCCGTCGCATGCATCGGGACAACTGGTCGGTGTGCTGCTCGCATTGGCGACGATCGCCGTGAACGGCGCGATGGTGAAGGCGATCGTCGTGTCGCACGCGTTGGCATCGGTCAGCGTCACGGTGTAGTTCGTGCCTGCGCACAAGCCGGTCGCCGTGGTGGTACCCTGTCCCCCAGCGGGTGGTGGTTGCCAGTCGATCACGATCGGTCCATTGCCTCCGATCGGGTTCACCGTGGCGGTGCCGGAGCATGCACCCAGACAGGTCTCCGGTATGGTGATCAGCCCCGGTTGGATCGGCGGTGGGGTGGTGATCGAGAAGTCGATCGTGGTATCGCATCCGGCCGCGTCGGTCACGCGCACCTGCCAGTTACCGATGCACAATCCGCTCACCGCGTTCGTACCCTGGCCTACTGGTGGTGTCGGGTTCCATGTGAAGGTGAACGGTGGAACGCCTCCTGTTGGACTGACGCTCGCCGATCCACCGCACTCGTTCGCGCAAGGGCCGTTCACGACGACAAGGCCCGCATCGATCGGAAGTTCGGGAAGGATCGTAAAGACCACCGTCGTGTCACATCCACCCGCATCGGTGATCAATACCGACCAAACGCCCGGACAAAGATCCGTGGCGTTCGGTCCTCCCTGTCCGTTCGGCGGTACGGGTGTCCATACATAGAGGTAAGGCGCTTGTCCGCCGGTAGGAGATACGGATGCGGTTCCATCACAGGGGCCGTTGCAACTCTCGTTCGTGGAGATCGCGTTCGGAATGATCGGCGTGGGCGAAGTGATGTCGAACACCATCACCGTATCACATGCTGCGCCATCGCTGATCACCACCGTCCACGCTCCGGGACACAAGCCCGACACGTTCGGAGTGCCCTGCCCAACTGGCGGGTTCGGCGCCCAGGTATAGATGTACGGCGGAAGGCCACCGCCAGTGGTGAGCACGATCGCGCCATCGCATATGTCCGCGCAGGATGCGTTCGTAACCGTGGGCACCGCAATGATGCCGGACGGCGTGCTCAACGTGAACAGGATGGTCGTATCGCAACCGAGTGAATCGGTGACGGTGATCGTGTACGCGCCCGCGCACAACGCGGTCGCGACCGGAGTTCCCTGACCCGCGATCACACCAGGGCCCCACAGGAAGTCGTACGGTGGGGTCCCACCGGAAGGTGTGGCCGTGGCGGTGCCATCGCATAAGCCACCGCAACTCGCAGGGGTGATCACGAGCGTAGCGCTCACCGGCACCGGCGCGTTGATCACGAACGCGATCGTCGTGTCGCAACCGGACGCATCGGAAACAACGAGCGTGTAGTTCCCGGCGCACAAGCCGCTCACGCTCGACGTGCCCTGGCCCACTGGTGGCGCGGGCGACCAGTTGTAACCGTACGGTGCTGTTCCCCCTGAAACGACAACGGTCGCAGTGCCATCGCAATCACCGCCGCAGGTGGGGTCCGTTGTTGTCAGCGACGCATCGAGCGGCGGTGGTTCGATCACTGTGAAGGTGAGCGTGGTGTCGCATGCACCTGAGATGATCGTGACCTGCCAGTCGCCAGCACACAAGCCGGAAATACTTCCTGTACCCTGCCCGACCGGCGGTGCGGGTACCCACGCGTAACTGAAAACGCCATTGCCACCGGACACGGTCAGCACGATGCTGCCGTCGCAGTCACCGGCGCAGGTGGCGTCGGTAACTAAAGCCGAAACGGTGATCGGTGGCGGTGCCGGTACCGTGAAGGCGATCGTCGTGTCGCACCCCACCGCATCGGTCACGGTGAGTGTGTATGCCTGAGGGCAAAGTCCCGCGACATCAGGTGATCCCTGGCCGGTTCCAGGAGCAGGGGCCCAGACATAACCGTACGGAGCAATGCCGCCCGACACGATCACACCAGCGGTACCATCGCACACGTCCGGGCATGTGGCGGGCAGCACTTGCAGGGAGAGCAGGATCGGTGCTGGATCCGTGATGGTGAACGGAACCGTGAGCGTGCAGCCGTTCGCATCGGTGATCAACACGCTGTAAGCGCCGGCGCAAAGGCCACTGGCATCCGGTGTTCCCTGACCGGCAGGCGGCGCGGGCGTCCATACGTAGTCGTACGTCGGCGTGCCCCCACTCACTACGACGGAGGCCGTCCCATCGCAGAGTGTGCCGCAGGTCACATTGGTCTGGCTGGGCACGGCCACCAATGGTGGTGGCTCCAGGATCTCGAAGGTCAATGTGGTATCGCAGCCGTTCGCGTCGGTGACGGTGAGGCTGTAGTTGCCCGCGCACAGATCGGTCACCGTGTCCGTTCCCTGACCGGATCCCGGAGCTGGGGTCCATACGAAACCATAGGGCGCCACTCCACCGGTGACCGTGACTGTCGCCGTGCCGTCGCATGCGCCCGCGCACGATACATCTGTGGTTGCAAGCGTTGGATCGAGCGGCGGAGGCGCGCTGATCGTGAAGGTCAATGTCGTGTCGCAACCACTCGCATCGGTCACGGTCACAGACCAATTGCCCGGACACAAGCCGCTTACGCTCCCAGTTCCCTGACCGATCGGTGGTGCGGGTGCCCATAGGAAAGCGTACGGAGCAAGACCGCCGGACACACTGAGCACGATCGTTCCGTCGCACACATCGGAACAGGTCGCATCGGTGACCGTGCCCTGCACATCGATCGCGCCGGGCGAGTCAATGGTGACGCTCACGAGTGAGTCGCAACCTGAAGACTGGTCCGTGATCAGTACCGTGTACAGACCAGCACAAAGGCCGGTGACGCTGCCTGTGCCCTGTCCCGTTCCCGGCGCTGGCACCCAGTTGTAGGTGTATGGTCCGATCGCACCTGCGGGAACCACTGTCGCTGTTCCATCACAGCTGCCGAAGCAACTCGCGTTGGTGAACGTGAGGTTCGGAAGTATCGGTGGCGGTTCAGCGATCGTGAAGGCGACGGTGGTATCACATCCGTTCGCGTCGGTGACCTCCACAGTATAGTTGCCCGGACATAAGCCGCTGGCGTTGTTCGTTCCCTGGCCGATCGGCGGGGTCGGCGTCCAGACCACAGAAAAACTTGGCGTGCCGCCGCTGGGCGCAACGGTCGCGGTGCCGTCGCATTGTCCGAAACACGTTGTGTTCGTGAACGTCAGGTTCGGCGCGATCGGCAGCAGGTTGAAGAAGAAGATGGTGTCGAACGTGCAGAGGTTCGCGTCGGTGATCACCAACGAGTTGTTGCCCGCACAAAGCGCGAAGAAGGACGAACCCGTGCCGGCGCCGTTGTTCCAGTTATAGGTGTACGGCGACACACCACCGACGGCGAGCGCGGTGCGCGATCCATTGCACACGTCGGCGCAGGTGGGCGGTGTGCCCTGGCCGAAGAAGATCACACCGAGCGGGGCGGGCTCCGATACGTTCACCTGCACAGGACAGGAGATCCCCTGTGTCACATCGGTAACGATCACGATCTGTGGTCCACCGCAGGCAGCGGTCCAGGTCTGTGTGGGTGGTCCGCCGAACAGCCACGAGTACGTGAAATTCCCGCTCCCCCCTGTCACGCTCACGGTCACCGTACCGTTGCAATCGCCGCGACAACGCACACCGAAGCCGTTGTAATTGCTCACCAGCGTGGCGGTCACCACGAAGGGCGTCTGTCCCGGGCCGGTCCCGCACACATTCACATCACGGTCTTCCATCGCCGCGCCATCACCGTTCCAGGGAACAGCGGTTCCTCCAACGGAAAGTGTCGCGCCGGTCGGTTCAACGATCGCGTTCAGTGTGTTGAGATCCGGGACCACTTCGAGCATTACCACCGACCGGCCACCGATCAATCGCTTCTCATCACTTCCCTCCGTCCGCAGCGCATGGGCCTTGAGCAGATTCCCGTTCGTGATCAGATCGCCTTCACGCAGAACGACATCGCCCGCTGCGATCACCAGATCGCTCGTCACGCTCCAGGATCCATCGCCGTCCAGCATCAGTTGCCCACCAATGGGTCTTCCGCAGAGATCCACCTCGACTCCTTCACCGTGAACAACAAGCCGCGTCGTACCGGCGAACGGCCATTCCACCTGACCTGTCATCCTCCAACCGCCCGCGATGGTCAGTTGAGCGCTCGCGGGTCCCGTGATCTGAACGGGACCGCTCAGGCCATGCACCTGTAGATCGGCGCAGCGCGCGTTCCCCAGCACCTCGATCGTGGCACTGGCCAGCGGCGCGATCACCACGTTCTCGTCCGCGTGCGGCATGCCCGCGCCACCGGGACCGCCAGGCGTAAGGCTCCAGTGCGCCGCGTCGCTCCACGCGCCGTTGCCCCCCGTCCAATACTTCGTTTGCGCCGATGCCACCGCGCACACGCCCACGAGGAGCAGTGCTAGGGTGGTCTTGAGCGAGGCGTTGGTCCGCATCCGTTGGTGCTCGTGGTCTAATCGAAAGCCGGGCAATTGATCGCGCGTCTACTCATACTCTCTCTGGCGCACGGGGTGATCGCGAGGATGATCTCGTGCGTGTTCGCACTGGCCACCCGCAACTTCGAGGTGGTCACATCATAACTGTAGCCGAGTTGGAAGAACTTCATGAAGCCCACTTTCATCAGGAAACTGACCGCGTCGCCATTGCGAAAGCCCACCCCCAGCGCCAACTGGCGGTCGTACTCAACCATCACATTGAGGTCCGCCGCCATGGGCGCCCCGGGAGAGAACTTCAATAGCGTGCTCGGAATGAGCGCTGTCTTCTTCGCCAGGCGGTATTTGTACCCACCGCTCAGCATCACCTGCCGCGCCAAGCGGGAATCCTCACCGATGCCCTTGATCTTGTTGCCCACCACATGGTGGATGGACAGCCCGGCCCAGGCCACTTTGCTGTAGGCCCAGATCCCCGGGGTGATCTCCGGGAACACCATCACGCTGGCCTTGCCGGTCAGGGCGGGATCGTTGAAATCGGTGACCACCGCTTCGCCCACGTTGAACTTCACCTGTTGCAACCCAGCGAACGTCCCCAGCGCGAGGTAGTAGTCGCGCGACATCTGTATGTGGTAGGCGTAGGCGAGCAGGAAGCGGGTGTAGCCCCAGTTGCCCGCATCATCGGTCTCGGTGAACATGCCGATGCCATGCTTGTTCGCCTGGAACGGTTTGCCCTTGGGCTTCAGCGTGCCATGCAAGCTGATCCAACCCGTGGTCGGCGCGCCTTCGAAACCGGTCCATTGCTTCCGGTACCCCAGGCGCAGGTCGAGGCAGTCCTTGCTACCGGCCACGGCGGGGTTCACGCTGAAGTGGTTGAACACGTACTGCGTGTACTGCGTCAATTGCTGCGCACGCACCATCCCCATGGACACACAAAGAGCGATGGCCAGCATCCAGCCCCTCATCGTATGATGGAGATGAAGCCCGTGTAAGGTGCTGACTGCCCTTCGAGTTCGTTCAACTGAATATGGTAGTAATAGGTGCCCGTGCTCACCTTGTTGCCATTGTTGGTGCCATCCCACGGTTCGCGGTAGCCGTTGCTGCGAAAAACGCGCTGACCCCAGCGGTCGTAGATCAACACCTCCGAACCGGGATAATCCACGATGCCGGGGATCTCCCACGTATCGTTGATGCCGTCGTCGTTCGGTGAAAAGGTGTTGGGCGGCTGGATCAGCAGCAGGATCTCCACATTCACCACGTCGATGAACGTGCAGCCATTGATCACGGTGGTCACGGTATACGTGGTGCTCGATACCGGCGAAGCGATCGGATCAGGGATCCCGTTGCCACTGAGGCCCGAGGTAGGCGACCAGTCATAGGTGGTTCCACCCAACGCGTTCAGTTGTGTGCTCGCCCCTTCGGAGATCTCCGCATCCTGACCCGCATCGAAATCGACGTTCACGATATCGGCACCGGGCCCATCGATCACCACATCAAAGCCGCACTGCCCGGCGACCGTAGCGCCATTGTCCATGGCTCCGGCAACCACGATCCAATACTGCGTGCTGGGTGCCAGCGCCAGCGTGGTAACGGTGAACGCCAGCGAATCCTCGGCGCAGGGCGATACCGCAGTGAAGGAAGCTGGAAGGCAACTGCCATTGCCGCTCAGCACCACCACGCTCAACTCATTGTCCATGCCCAGGATCAGCGGACAGTTGATGGACGTGAGCGAAACATCCACCGGCCCACCCACGCTGTTGGTGGTGAAGGTGTACCAGACCAGGTTGTCCGTTCCGGCGCAAAAGCCCGGCAGGCCGACCGCCCCAGCGTTGTCACCGGCCAGGGGTTGTTGGGCACAGAGCAGGGCCGCGGTGGCGCAATCGCTGTTGGGCGGTTGCGCGCGGGAAACCGTTGCGGTGAGTGCGGAAAGGAAGAGGAACGCGACGTTGCGCATGGATAGTGAAAGGACGGGCGCGCGTACGCACGCACGGCCACGCCGAAGGTAGACGGGCCGTTTCCCGCGCCCGGCCGCGCACGACGGGCATTTTCACACACCATACTGTTAAGGCCGCGCACCAGCCCTAGCGTTCGCCACTTCCGTCGGTGAATTGTCGGCGCTCGGCGGGTTTGGCGAAGCGCTCGGCGTTGAAGGCCTGCGATCCACCGCGCGGGATGGAGAGTGAGGTCCATTCCGCACCAGCGAATGTGCGCGCCAGCAACACGATCTGGCCAACATGGTAAGCGTAATGCGCCAGTTGCCGGTGAAGCGCTTCCTGCACGGAATGCCCCTCGTTCCGGATGAGGACAATGCGTTCGAGGTCCGCATCGCTCAGCGCGTCAAGCACCGCGAACAGACAGGTCCAACCGCTGTTCCAATCCCCCATCAGCGCTGCGCGTGTCGCGTGCGGACCTTCGAACTCGCCTTCCCGGTCGCGCCACGGCTTCTCGCCATCGCTGGTAAGGAAGTCGGTGAACCGCGAACGCATGTTGCCCGCGAGATGCTTCACCAGAAGGCTGACACTGTTGCCCTCCGGCGCCAGCACGCGCACGAGATCGGCATCCGGCACTTGCGCGATGGCCTTGGTGCCGAGCTCCTGGTAATAGGCGAAGAGCTTGCGGAGGGATAGGATGGTGGACATCGCGCAATGGATCGTCCGGTAAAGTTGCTGATCAGCCAGGAAAGCGATGTTCCCGAGCTCCCTGTGTGGTCCTCTTGAACCGCCATGCGCGCACTGCGATACAGGGGACAGATCGACCCGTGTTCGCCTGACGATCATCATTTCCCTGAAAGCCTGAAGGTGTGACTCTCGCCGCATGAAAGTCCAGGAACTGACTACCGTCACCTGCTACCACTGTGGTGATCCCTGTGCGGAAGCGCACCGCGTACACGACGGCAAGGACTTTTGCTGCAACGGCTGTGAGGTGGTATACGACCTGCAGAAGGAGGCTGGGCTGTGCGATTATTACCCGTTCTCCTAGAAGTGCGGAAACGCCATCCACCGCTTACCGCATCGGCATCTGGATCGATCCGCAGAAGGCGTCCATCATTCTTCGAAGGTCGTGATGCGCACGTTACGACCGTGAGGATGAACATGGAACGACACAAACGAATCCTAACGTCAATGCATAGCGACATGGGTGTCGGCAGACGCGCTGTGAGTTCCAAAAAGCGCGAACAGATCAGGCTCGATGTGGAGATGCGCCGTTACCTCAACGCGGTGATGGACACCATCGACGTCGCATTCGGTCCAGTTCTCCTCCGGAACAATGCGCATCAGCATCATGCTGCCAGGAGACCACCTGGCCTATGGTGTGCTATTGCTCGATAAGCATTCGTTCGGTAATGCGTTCTCCACCGGCTGTGATCGAAAGCAGGTAGACCCCAGGGGTCAACTTACCTTCCAGATCGAGCAGCGTGGTGACGCCGTCCGCTACCGTGATCGTGCGGGCACTCACACATCTGCCGTTCACATCGAAGATGTCCACAGCTACAGACCCAATGCTGTCCTCCACCCCACCCAGGACGATGAAGATCTGATCGCCTCGGTTGGGGTTTGGGTAAATGCGCAGGGCAGAACCATCTTCTGGCGAGAAGTTCTCATTGCCACCGCTGGCAGGTGTGTTGTCGATCGTCAGGTCACATACGTCACCCCATTGTGCGAAGGGTAAGCCACCAGCGAGGCTACCATGATCAACACACCACGCACCGTTCTTGGAGGCGCGCACTTCCACCTTGTAGGTCTTGCCGTCCTGCAGCGGGTTCGTGATCCAGTTAAGCTGCACGAAGTAGGAACTGGTCGTGCGCACGGCGAGGAAACCTTCCGCATCGATGCGGAAGCGGAACTGGTATTGGGTCGCCCCTGTGACGGGTCGGGCATGCACATACTTCCCATTGCCCCACATGCGCGTGGCGCCACAACTCAGGTATGGGTTGCCCGGGATGTCCATAAGCTTGGTGAGCGGACAGGCGGCCTGCACCGGATCGATCTTGAAGCGGCAGGCCGGACCCCACTCGTTGTTCACACCGGCCACACGGCCGCGCACCCGCACGTTCATCAGCACATTGGCCGGGATCTGACTGGCCGCCGCCCAGCTATTGATCTTGGCATGGCAGGCACGCATGGCGTTGTTCGGTGAGAAACCATCGCTCGTGGCGTGGTCGCGGAAGCGGCGGAAGCTGTAGCCACCGTTGGGGTTAAAGAACCAGAACTCGTAGCCACTGGTGGTGTTGGTGACCCCGAACTGCGCGCTGACCGCCGGGTTCGTCGCGGCCACGATGTAGTTCCCGGTCACCCAATCGAGCTTGTCGCAACTGGTGTAGATAAGCTGGTCCGTACCCATGGGTACACAGAAGCCTCCGTTGTTCGCAATGGCGCTCAGGCTTCCGAAGAAGCCGTTGGCCGTGTTGTCGATAACGCGTGCGCCGTTCTCATCACGCAGGACATACCCGCCAAGGGTGCCGCTGCTAATACCGTCGCCCGCAGCGTCCATCACATGCAGTTCGTAGCAGCCCGCCGAGAGGCAGATGTCAGTAGTGAGCTGCGCGTTGGATGCGAGCGGCCCCCCAGAGGCGATCACCATCGTGGTGCCCTGCCGAACGATCTCCCACGTGGTTTCGTCCACTGCGGCATCGGTCCCTATGGAGAGTTCCAGGTCCTCGGTGCAAAATGTTCCACCACCGCAGGAGCAATCGCCCTGCAACACAGAGTTCGTGGTATTGGGATCGCCATCGTCGCAAGGTGAACCAACAATGCAGTTCGAGTCCAACAGACGCGTAAGGCGGTTGCGCAGGATCTCATCATAGGAGGTGAATTCACCTCCCACCATCACGCGGCCATCGGGCAGCAGGCCCAGGGCGTTCACCACCGGGATACTGTAAGCACCTCCCGCGAAACCTTGGAGGGGTGCGAAGGAGGGGTCCAACCCGCCGCCCGCATTGAGGCGGGCGATGCACTGATTGGGGCTGCCCGCATAAGCATTGAATCGGCCGCCGATCACCACCTTGTCGTCAGGACGCACGGCCAAGGTGCGGCCACCGCCCGGGCCGAACACGTAGGCGAGGCCATTGGAGAATCGGCTCACACGGTCGTCCGCGGCGATGATGAGGTCACCGTCCGCCTGTAGGCCCAGCGCATGCACATCGCTGTCGAAGAGAAAGAGTTCATACGTGAACCCGGTGTCCAGCGTGCCATTGCTGTTCAGGCGTGCCACATGGCCGGGGCATTGTTCATTGAGGTCGTGATGATCGATCGAGCCTCCGATGTACACTTTGCCATTGGGTGCAAGTGCAAGAGCGAAGATCCCGCCTTGGAATCCGGTCCCCGCGTTGAACGTGCCGTCAAGAACCCCGTTGGTGCGGAGACGAACGATCTTGTTCGCGAACGCTCCATTGAACGAACTGAACGAGCCTCCCACGAGCACTTTTCCGTCAGGCTGCAAGGCCAGGCACCGTACCCAGCCCGGATCGCCCTCCAACTTGAACCCGCTGCCAGGGTTGAACGCGGCATCCAGTCCGCCAGTGGACGTCAGGCGTGCGATACCATTGCGCCCCGTGCCATTGAACGAACTGAAATCTCCTCCAACGATCACTTTGCCATCAGGCTGTAGGGTCAGGGTGGTCACCACATCGTTGAATCCTGAGCCCGGGTCGAAGGTGGCGTCGAGCGTGCCATTGGCGTTCAACCGTGCGATGCGGTTCCGCGCGACACCGTTCACCGCAGTGAACGCACCACCCACGATGGTCTGCCCGTTCGATAGTACGGCCAGGGCCAGCACCTCACCATTGAAGCCGGGTGCAGGGTTGAAGGTCTCATCCAGGCTCGCGTTGGCATTCAAGCGGGCCACATTGCCCAAACGGGTTCCTTGATAGAACTGGAAAGAACCAACAATGAGAACCTTGTCATCCGGCAGCGCGCACAATGCCATTATGTAGCCATCGGGACCGGAGCCGGGATCGAACGAGGTATCCAGGCTTCCATCGGTGTTCAGTAGGGCGATGTCGCCACGATGCATTTCATCGTACCAATTGAACTGGCCGCCCGCCAGTATCCGCCCATCGGGCCGCAAGGCCAATGAGAGAACAATGCCTGGCCCCCCCGTATCGGTGAATCCATCTCCAAGGTCGAAGGATGGATCAATGCTCCCGTCCTCAAGAAGCCTGGTCAGGCCATTGCGTGGCGTACCATCGATCATTGTGAACGCACCGCCTACGAGGACCGCGCCATCGGGCTGCTGAAGCAGGACATACACGACCCCATCGAAGCCGCTGCCGATAGTGAAGGTGGGGTCGATGTTGCCGTTGGCATTGAGCCGTACAAGGTTGTTGTGTGCTGACCCATTGAAGCTGGAGAAGTTCCCACCGACCAACACGGTGCCGTCCGGACGTAGACCAAGTGCCCGTGCATGACCATCCGTATCGGAGCTCACGTTGAACGTGGGGTCCAGGTCACCATCCACTTCAAAACGAGCCACCCAGGCGTTACCCTCGTCATCGACATCGGGTATGATGCCCGCAGCGATCACACGGCCATCCGGCTGCAAGGCGAGCGCTGAGATCCCGGCCTCCATCGGCTGCACACTGAACGTCGGATCGATGCTGCCGTTCGCGTTCAAACGGACGAGCTTTGAAGCGGCGGTCCCATTGAAGGTGGTGAATACCCCGCCGAGAAGGATCTTCCCGTCGGGCTGCAGCACCACGGCCCAGATGGGATAGTTCGCACCCGTGCCGATGTTGAACGAAGCGTCGCGGACGCCATCCGCGGAAATGCGCACGATACGGTTGGCGGGTTGGCCATTGTAGTCGGTGAACTCGCCGACCAGGATCAACCGGCCATCCGGCTGGCGCACGACGACGTCAATAGGATCGCCCGATGGACCGGTGCCGATGCCGCTGCCGGTCCACGCGTTGAACGAAGGGTCGTTCCGGCCCGGCTGGGCGGTGAGTGTGGCCGTGTGAAGGATGCTCAGCACCACCGCACAGATAAGAGAACGTAGCATCGGTCGCATGGTTTCGGAGTTTGGTGCTGCTGGCCTCGGGATCCATTCGCCCGACAAGCGTACGGGCGTTGCAGCGGCCGTGCCATGACCTCCCTTGGCTTTCCGTATGATTTTCATCAGTCGCCCCGAAGCGTCGTCATGAACGAAGGGACCGGATGGCCTGCCACTGTGCCCGGGGCCGTCCAGGCAACAGGGTCAACGGCCGCCATTCGCGGATATCCACGGCGATGATCATGATGATCGATACTACGGCATCAGCAGGACCATTCCAGAAACGCCCCACAATAAAGCACCGACCAGCACGATGACGATCGAAGCAAGGGTATTGAGCCCGAGCTGCGTACCCACAACCTTCGGGAAGATGAGGTTGGCCTCCAGGTATTGCACCACGGCGAACACGACCACAACACCGACCGGTGACCAGATGCTGCCCGTGGTCAGCCAGGCCACCGAGATGGGCATCAACGAACTGAAGATGATGCCCACGTAAGGAACGATGGTCAACAAGGCGGTGAGCATGCCGAACAGGATGGCGTTGGGCAGTAGCAGGCCGACGCTGTTGAGCACGCCGACGATGGCATAGACCTTCACCATGACGAAGATGAACCCTGCGAAGCGATGAACGCTCCGGTGCAGGATCATCGGGAGTCGCGCACCCAGCTCCGGGCCGACCAGGGATACCAACGCCCTCACCCAAGCTTCCCGATCATGCAACAGAAGGATGGTGAACACCGGAATGATGAACAGGTTGAAGACCATGCCGAAGACCACATTGGCGGACTTGATGAACAGCGGACCCAGGTTGTTCGGAACACCGTCGAGCAGGTCGGATATCCAGATCGCCCGACCCTCCTGCACCGGTCCGAAAGCGTTCCCCATCCGAACCAATAGCGCGTCCCACGCGAAGTTCCGCTTTTATCTGAAAGCGGTCGGTCGAAAACATGCGGGAGCGCAATGTGACCCCACCAGGAGTCGAACCTGGATCAAGAGTTTAGGAAACTCCTATTCTATCCATTGAACTATGGGGTCGGGATAGCAGCGGGCGAAAATAGCTCAAGGAGCAGGGGCATGGGCAGCGCGATCCTTTGCTCCTGCGCCCGCACCTGCGCCTGTACCTGACCTTACCCCTGCTCCTGACCTCTCCCTCTACATTTGGCCGAACCACTCGCATGCACCTTCGCCGATCACGTTCGCATCTGTTCATCGGCCTGCTGGCGTTCGCTTGCGCGTGGTTCTGGAACAGCTGGAACGTGAAGGCGTTGCAGCGCGACCTGCCCGACCATCTGCGCGAGGGTGTGACGGTGGCCACCACCGACGATGCCTCCTACCTGCGCGTTGTAGAGGATCTGGTGGAACCGCCGGTTACAGCCGACAAGCCGCGTATCGACCTGCGGGCACCGGGCTACCGGTTGTGCTATCTGGTGCCCCGGCTCTTCCTTTCCGCGCCAGCGGCGTTGCAAGTGCTTGTGGTGCTGCAGTGCCTGCTCTTCGCGGTTTCCGTGGTGTTGATCTGGGAGGTGTTCCTCGTGTTCGGCATAACGA
>Ga0335394_10002506_pt1 | contig 20642 bp, 17 predicted proteins | sample MAT03_FD_205741 | JGI IMG/M metagenome (GOLD analysis project Ga0335394, IMG submission 205741) | Freshwater microbial communities from Lake Fryxell liftoff mats and glacier meltwater in Antarctica - MAT-03 (spades assembly) (version 2) ...
ACCACGCTTGCTGATTTTGCGGCCCCAACGCCGCTCAATTGTGTCATCTATGCCAAATACCAGCGATTCACCAGGGGCGGTAAATGAATTGACCAGCAACTTAAGCAATACGCCCGACAGCCACTTGACCGACCACTTGTCGAGGCTCAACAGCCGATGAAACTTAGGAAAGCAACGCTCCCCTTGCAGGCCTACACTTCGCAACAAATTGCAAACCGTGCGGCTACCTGGGCATAAAATAGCGCCAATCAGTAACAACTGTGCTTTAGGCCATACGTCTTTGCGAAATGCCGTCGAAAAACCTGATATTGTGCTTTGAAATCCTGGCGGTAAGGTTAGCATACTTGGTGGGTTAGTATACTCCAAGGTACTAATTGTCAGGATTTCTTTTTATCGAACCAAAAGTGGTAAAGTCGAACTTAGGCCACGTTTACTAAACTTTGAAAGTTTAGTAAACGTATTTCCCCCTTAGGCCACGTTTCCCCCTTAGGCCACGTTTCCCCCTTAGGCCACGTTTACCAAACTTTGAAAGTTTAGTAAACGTATTTCCCCCTTAGGCTACGTTTACTAAACTTTGAAAGTTTAGTAAACGTATTTCCCCCTTAGGAACGGGTTTTAAATAAGGGTACAAATTTCTCCGGGAAATGTCCGTATTTTCTGTACCCTTATTTTTTCATCGGTCCTTAGGCCACGTTTACTAAACTTTGAAAGTTTAGTAAACGTATTTCTGCTATAAAATTGAAGCGCTTTCATTCCGTAGCGTAGGAACTTACACAAGCCAAATTACCCGAATTATCTGTGCTGAAAAGATTTCGAATAGCGGGGCTTGTGTAGTTTCCTGCGCTAAGCTGCGGAATGACACGCATTGGGGAGGGTAAAAAAACTCAGTGGGATCACTCCTGTTTTATGGGGGCAACTCAACATTTAAGTCGGGATATTCAGGCTGGTGGATCTTGATCCGAAGTAAATCCGACACTGGCAGGTCTTCGACGCTGCCAGGTCTTGGATCCCGTGAGCGCTTGACCTGCCAGCGTCGAGACCTGGCAGTGTCATTTTGCCCATTGGCTGGCGAGTAAGCCCTACGGTTTGTACACAAGTGCATCCAGGCTTCAGTAGACCGAGTGTGGGCGGTAGCGCGGCGTTATTGAAGTTGTTTTTTTAAACGCACTTATACATCAGGGGTGCATCCAACAAACAGCCTTACTATCTTTTAAACACATAGGAACATAGGACACATAGCGTAGCATACACCTTAAATACTGGCGATTTGGTGTACGCTACGCTATGTTCCTATGTGTTTAATATGAAGATGCGTGTTATTCACCAGACGCGCCGTGGATGAATAATTGCGTTTTGAAAAACAACTTCAATTACGCCGCGCTACCGCTACACACCCCAGCAAAACGACCATTTCTGAAGCTTTGAGGCATTTGTGTACAAACCGTAAGGCAAAAAAATCCGTCGGACGGGGCGCCACTTTATGGCATTTTCCGGCAGCCTCCTGCGTCGGAGGATGACACCTCGATTTTCGGCATTGCAGCTACCGCGGCACCTCGATCTTCTTCACAATATCGTCTAAAACCTCCCGCGTCGTATACCCCTCCATCTCGCGCTCCGGCGTCAGGATCACGCGATGGTTCAGCACAGGGAAAGAGACATATCGGATATCGTCGGGCGTCACGTAGTTGCGACCGTCCATGGCTGCCACGGCTTTGGCCGTTTTCATCAGGGCCAGAGAAGCCCGCGGACTGGCGCCGAGGAACAAATCCGCATTGGAACGGGTGCTGTGTACGATGGCGGCGATATAGTCCAGGAGTTCTTCCCGGATAAACACCTGCTCGATGCGGCGCTGGCAATCGGCGATGTCTTCTGGCGACAACACTGGCTCCACGGTATCGCGGAGGGCCATGGCGAAATCGTTCCGAAAGCGCCGGAGGATGCTTTGTTCCTCTTCGAGGCTGGGATATTCCAAAATCACCTTGAACAAAAAGCGGTCGAGCTGGGCTTCGGGCAGTTTATACGTGCCTTCCTGTTCGATCGGGTTCTGGGTGGCGATCACGAAAAACGGGTTCGTCATTCGGTAGGTGTTGCCGTCTACCGTCACCTGTTTTTCTTCCATGACCTCGAACAAGGCCGCCTGTGTTTTGGCCGGCGCCCGGTTGATTTCATCGATCAGCACCACGTTGGAAAAAATCGGTCCGTTTTTAAAGGTAAAGTCCGAGGTTTTCATGTTGAACACCGTGGTGCCCACCACATCGGCCGGCATCAGGTCGGGGGTAAACTGGATGCGGCTGAAATCTGCCTGTACGGTTCGGGCTAATAGTTTGGCTGCCAGGGTTTTAGCAATGCCGGGCACACCTTCCAGCAGCACGTGGCCGCCGGTAAACAGGGCCACCAGCATCAGGTTGAGCATTTCTTCCTGGCCCACAATCACCTGGCTGATCTGCGTTTTTACGCGGTCGGCGCGTTCCAGTACGGGAATGACGTCCACACCCCGATGGGGTGCTTCCGGTTGCTCTGCGAATTCCTGTTCCTGTTCGCTGGGGTCAATGTATTCGTCTTCGTTCAAAGGCATTTTTTAGATGAATTGGTTTAGAAAGTTTAGAAGGGTTTAGAATTGGTTTAGAATTGGTTTAGAAAGTTTAGAGGGTTTAGAGGGGTTTAGAAGGGTTTAGAAGGGTTTAGAAGGGTTTAGAGGTTCATCCCTAATAACCTCAATTTCTCAATGACTTTAATTTCCTTCATTTCCCTTTCTTAAAAAACGCTTCCATCAACAAATGCAGATTCACCATCATCTCCTCTGTGGGCTGGTAATTGACCGTATGGGCATATTGCGTAAAGATATCGCGAATCTGGGATTCCGGCACCTCCGAGCTTATTGAAAGCCGCTGAAAAAACGCATCGTCTACCCTCGGCAGCCCGGTTTCGGGATTGATGGGCGCCACCACATTATACCGTTCGCGTATATGCGCCAGGAAAAGTTTCATACTTTGTACGCAAAGCCCCTGGTAGTTTTTGTCGCGGAAATGCAGGTTGGAGATGGTGCTGATGAATTCGTAGGAAGAGTTTTCGTTTTTCGGCAAAATGGGGATGATGCGTTGCCGGCGTTTGCTGCGAAACAACAGCCAGACGCCAGCCAAACCCACCAGCAGGTACCAGGCCCAGGCGAGGGCAGGCTGCTGTAAAATATACGCCAGCGGGTTTTTATCGGAGGGTCCGCTGCTATCCATATTCGAGCGGTTGCGTTTGCGCCCTACCTTCTCCGGCACCCTGCTGACGGCATCCCAATAAATATCGCCGGGCGAGAGCCAGGACAGCACGCCCTCGGCATAAGGTTTCGAGGCGGGCCGCAACAGGCTGTAGTTGGAAAAGGCGATGGGGTTGGTGTGCAGCAAAAAATGCCCATTGCCGTGAGGAAAATCGGCGAAATTGACCATCGAATCGTTCAGGTAGCCGATCGGGCGCTGGGGCAGATATTCGCAAAAAAAGTCGTGGTCGATGTAATGCCAGGCATAAGACTCCGGTCGGTTTTGCCGGGCGTAATGAAAGGAGGCCGGCGGGCCGGTTTTGGGTTCTGTGAGCGAAAATTGGACCAGCGTATCTTCCAGCCGGGCGTAATCGTTCCAGATCGCGTCTTCACATTCCTCGTAATAGATGTAATTCATCAGGTCGAAAGGAATGGTCTTGCTTGACAAAAAGGCGGTGTTGCCGCGGGCGACGAAATCGAGCAGCAGGCGGGTCGACAGGGAATCCAGGTAAAGCGCTTCGCCGACAAATACGTAGTTGTAATGGCGGGTAGAATCGGTGGGCAATTCGTTGCCTACATTCGATTTCAGGTTGATCAGCGAATGGCCGGAGAAATAATCGCCGAGCAGGCGGTGGAAAATTTGTGTGCCGTAAGGTTCGTCGCTGGTTTCCGAATACCCTTTTTTTGCCCAGGAAGCGTCGTCCCAATCATAAATCGGCTTGGATTGTTCATATAAATAATAGAACAGCCCGGCCAGGGCAGCGACCAGAAGTGCGACGATCAGGATGGTATTGCGGTTAGACATGCGATTCCTCATAAATCTGATTGATCCGCGGCTGAATAAACCACACCCCGATCGGCAAAATCCACACCAGCACAAACTCGCCGATAAAGTCGCTCAGGGAAACCTCTTTTTGTAACTCCACACATTTCAACAACTTAGCCACAAAATAGATACAATAAAAAAGGCAAAAAATCGAAAATAAATGCACCGGTATGATCAGAAACAGATAGGCCAGGCCGGACATATCGGGCATGTCTTCGGGATTCATATTTTCAAAATCCGTGAATTGCCGTATAAAACCGAAGAGAAAAAAGACCACAAGCAGGATATAAACCATCGGGATAATCAAAAACCACTTAAACATCTTCAGGTTCATACGTACATCCGGCGGGAGCTTGGGGTGTAAATGGGCGCCTACCGACCAAAACCACCCGATAAAGAGCAGCATATAATAGGCCATGACCCATGGATAAATGGAAAACAGCAAAGTTGGGTCATCCTGCGAGATAATGATGCCCATCATCGCGATCATGGCGCCGAAGGGTACCACGAAGAGGAGCAGAAAGAGTTGCCAATGTTTGAGTTGGAGAAAGATGTTCATGTCTGTAAAATTATGGTTCAACCCCGAGAATCAAAAGCGGAACAGGAGGGCTGTTCCTACCTTGCCGCATCACATTATAAACTTCACCTTCATAATATGCTATTCCGCTGCTCATTTGCGATTGCATTAACTTGGTTGGCAGGATTTCAATTCCAAGATTGATAACGCCGCCGGAATAAAAAAGCATGTGCTTTACAAACAAATCAAACGCAACGAAAGCATACTTACCGAATTGAATTTCTACTGCAATTTTTTCCTTCACGAAATCTGTTTGGTTGTAACTGTATATAGGGTTTTTTTCTCCATTTTCGATTAAAAATTTTCTCTGCTCATCCTTTGGCATCAATATGCTTTGTTCCATTAATTCCCTATTGAGGGTAATGTAGTAACTATAACGCCTCTCCTTCCAATCAAATTTAGAAAACTCATTTTCAAATTCTTTATTTAATTCCACTGGAGAAAGCAGGGATTGCCCAAGGATGCGTTTCTCCTTACTTATTTTTGTTCTAAATTTTTCAGCATCAATATTGGCGATAACCGCTTTAATTTGCTCATATAAATTATTATGATGCACGATTAGATATTCTTCGCCATTAAGGTGTGAGTATTTTTGAGATATTTTCATATTTATTTATTATAAAGCCCATTGCCATTTGATTCTAACCATTCTATTGGAATTTGAGCCACTTTGTCCTTTCCGGATGGTTTGTGAATGGGCTTGTTTATCGGTCTTATTTTTAGCTTCCCTTCGTTAAAGTCCTCGATCCGCTGAATGGCAATTTTACAATAGGACTCCTCCTTTTCAATCCCAAGTCCATTTCTGTCATTTTTAATTGCCGCAATAATTGACGATCCTGCACCCGCAAAAGGGTCCAAGACCCAGCTGCCTTTATTTGTCAAGGCTAAAACGCATCTTTCAACAAGTTCTATGGGGAATTGACAGGGATGCTCCGTTTTTTCCGGATGGTTAGACTTGACGTTGGGTATATCCCATACTGCGTTTTCCCAATCCTGCCTTACAATTTCCCAAATATCGCTCGGATTCTTGCCTAACGGATTTCCTGAAGGTTGTCCTTTTTTGGGCCCCTTAAAATGGAGCTTGCCCGGGTATTTTGAAGGCGTTCGCACATTATCCAGATTAAAGATATAATCGTCTGTTTTACTGAACCATAAAATGGTTTCATACCGGCCGCTAAAACGGTTACTGGCATGAAGCCCATGTCCAAAATGCCAGACAATACGGTTCCGGAGTTTAAGCCCGTATTTTTTAAAAATGTGGTAATAATACATGTCAAGTGGGAAAATCTCTCCTTTATCTACAAAATTACCCACTTGCCAACATAAATTTCCCTTGTTTGAAAGTGTACGGATCAATTCAACAATAATCTCTTCTTGCGACTCCAAATATTGTTCAATACTTGTTTTAGTTTCATAAGATTTACCAATGTTATAAGGAGGCGACGTGATGATAAGATCGAACTTGCCGTCTTCGATATTTTTCAGAACGGACAGGCAATCTCCTTTTTTTATCTGGTAATCAATATCTTGATTGATATAGTCTATTAACGGTTCTTTTGCATTCATCGCAATTCTAAGATTTTGTAGTTAATTTTAACTTGGGGACTTTGCACCCGCAAATATACTCCAAATCGCTTATTGCCAACGGCCTGTTTCTCACTTAAATCAATCCCCTCGATTTCAATTCCAGATATTTATTAATCGTATTCAAAGTCAGGTCCTGCGGCTTGGTCAGGATAGCCTGGATGCCGTATTGCCGCAGTTTTTGCACCATTTCTTTTTTCTCCTGTAGAAATTGCCGCGCCACCGTTTGCCGGTAAATATCCTGCGTTTTGTACACTTCCTGCTGGGCCAGTTCGCGGATTTCGGTGTTTTCAAAAAAGACGACCACCAGCAAATGGAAGCGGCTGAGACGGCGCAGGATGGGCAGGGCGCGTTCAAGGGCATAACTGCTTTCGAAATTGGTGAACAGCAGCAGGAGCGAGCGAGCGCCGATAAGCCGCCGCGCGGCCTCGTACAAAAGTTCGTAATTCGATTCGCCCGCGCGTTCTTTTTCCCGGTACAGCGATTCGAGGATGCGGCTCAGCTGGCTGCTGTCGCGCTCGGCTTTCAAGGTGGCCCCCATCACGTCGGAGAAAGTGAGCAGGCCCGCCTTGTCCTGCTTTTTCAGGATGATGTTGCTGATGGCCAGGGCCGTATTGATCGCGTAATCCATCAGGCTGAGGCCCTCGAACGGCATACGCATTACCCGGCTTTTGTCGATGATGCAATACACCTGCTGGCTGCGCTCATCTTCGTACTGGTTAACCATCAGCGCCCCCCGGCGGCTCGAAGCCTTCCAGTTGACGCTGCGGTAATCGTCGCCCGGCACGTAGTTTTTGATCTGATCGAATTCGTAGCTGTGCCCGATACGCCGCATTTTTTTGATGCCGGTTTCGTGGGCGATATGCCGCATGGCCCGCAATTCGAAACGTTTCATCTGGATGATCGAGGGGTACACATCCACATCCTGTGGCTGGGCAAAAACCAGGCGGCGCTCCAGCAGACCCAGGCGGGTTGCCGCGAACACGTTGATGTTGCCGAAGGAATACACGCCCCGGGTCATCGGCTTGAGCAGGTGGCGGATCAGAAAAGGCGCTCCGGGGCGCAGCGTCAGGCGGGCATCGAAATCGCGGCGCTGGAACTGGGGCGGCAGTTCGTCCACCACGTGAAGATCCAGGCGCATTTTGCTTTTGTTTTCCACAAAAACTTCCACGGGGTTCGGGTCGCTCAGGGAAAAAATGGGGGCGAGTTCCCGCACGCAGTGTACCGCCGGTTTGCGCGCATACAGCAGGGCAATGTCGACCAATACCAAGCCAAGGGCCACTACAAAAGCCGTTTGGGCCAACGGGAACATCCAGCCGAAGGGATACCCCAGGGCAAACAGTACGATCACTGCGCCGAACAGCCAGAAAAAACGATTGCTTAGATACATTCGGGGGGCAACTTCATTGATATTTCGCGGCTAAGATAGGACGTAATTAGTTGTACTTATTCTGATGCTGCGTATCAATTCCCTATTTATTACCTTCCCCGGGTTTTTTCCAGATCGACCTGAATGCAAATACGGCGCCTACAACAATTCCGGCGGCGCCTCCAACCGCTACCACAATGGCCAGTGTTTCGTTTCCTGAGCAAGACAGGTTGCAGGAAATCGCCGCGATCACGTATGCCAGCAGCAGCGCGAGGAGCACAACCAACACACTCAGGGCTATTCGCCCGGCTGTATTCATACGCTGGATTTTTTGCTCCCATTTCAGGAACTTGTGGGTTAAGCGGCTCTTGATCTTGCCCTGCAGAACATGCACCAGGCCTGTTTGACGCTCCACGGATGCCCAACCGCCGGGGGCGCCGCGTACACAGGCCATGGCAAATGAGGCCGGCGCCAGCGCAGTTGTCGCCAACGGCGTGTGGGGCGTACAGGCCTGAATCAGATTTCCCGCAAAGAAAATCCCGGCAAAACCGATTGCCACGAGCAAGGCGTCGGCGCGTTTCTGCCTGCGGTAAAAAGACTGTTTTCCCAAACGCGCCTTCATGGATCTTATCGGGTAAACGGCCAGGCCGGCCACCGCAACTGCCGCCAGCGGCCACTGGAACCAAGCCGGTAAAATGAAGCCGTTCCATGCCGCACTAAACCCAAGTACCAAGGCGAAGTAGCCGAGCAGGATTTTGAAAAGAATCAACAGAGCAATGGCCATGAAACGGCGGCGTTTTGCCCAATGGGAGAGATGTAAGGTGTAGTTTTTCATAATTAAGGTTGTTTAGAAGGTTTAGAAAGGGTTTAGAGGGTTTAGAAAGGGTTTAGAAGGTTTAGAAAGGGTTTAGAAAGGGTTTAGAGGGTTTAGTTCTTGAGAGATGGGGTGAGGTTGAAAAGTTGTACAAAATTATATCCCCAAAAAGCCAAGCAAGAAATTGTTTCAAAAGTCGAAATTTCAATTTTCCCTGAACCACCTCCCTACCCCTAAAGTGGAGTATATTCTGCTGAAATTAAATTTTTCGGTAAATAATTTCACAAATTTTAACTCAACGGAATATACTCCCCTTTAGGGGCAGGGGGGCGGCCAGATAAAAACCACAATCACCCTTTTAGCACAATCTCTGAGTGCAAAATAAAATTCTGTCTAAAAGTTCTTCTATACCCTTTTAAACCCTTTTGGCACAACCCGAATTGGTAAAGGTGGTAATAACACCCTCGAAAGTAAGATAACTATTTGAAAATCAAGGCGAAATTTGGTTTATTTTAAATAGTTCAATTTACGGGACGGCTAAAATCGAACTCATTTTCAACGTTTTACGAAAAAAACGTCTAAAAATTTTCCCAAAATGCTTGGCTGTTTCAAAACGCTGCTTTACCTTTGCGGGCCTTTTGGAAAAAAGGACAATCAATCAAACATTTTAACGATACATCGCAATGAATACGCTGAGTTACCGGACGGAATCCGTCAGTGCCGAAAAAGCGGAGCGCAAATGGTATGTCGTGGATGCCGAAAACATGGTGACGGGCCGCATGTGCGCCGAAATCGCCAGCATCCTGCGCGGCAAAAATAAGCCTTCCTACACCCCCCACGCCGATACCGGCGACTACGTGATCGTCATCAACGCCACCAAAGTGCGTTTTACGGGCGACAAATGGAACCAAAAAGTGTACAAAGACTACTCTCTGCACCCCGGCGGTCTGAAAGTAGTGGTTGCAGCCAAAATGCTGGAAAAACACCCGATCCGCATTATCGAACGCGGTGTGAAAGGCATGTTGCCCAAAACCAAACTGGGCCGGGCCATGATCAAAAAAATGTTTGTGTACGAAGGCGCGGAACATCCGCACGTGGCGCAAAAACCCGAGTCCATCAAATTTACCGTGGCCAAAGCCAGGCATGAAGCCGCTGATAAAGCATAACAGGCTCCGTGTTAAACCACATTTCTTAAAAATTCATTCATCTTCAATATGGAAATGATCAATGCCACAGGACGCCGGAAAACAGCCGTCGCCCGCGTGTACCTGATGAAAGGAGAGGGCAAAGTCACCGTCAATGGTAAAGACTACCGGGAATACTTTCCGCAAATACACGTGCAACACAATGTCGTAGATCCCTTCGCCGTCGTAGGCGCCGAGAACATCTACGATCTTAAAATCAACGTACACGGCGGCGGGTACAAAGGGCAGTCGGAAGCCATCCGCATGGGCCTGAGCCGCGCGCTTGTAAAACTCAACGAGGAGTTCAGAAAGCCCCTCAAAGCCAGAAAGTTCCTCACCCGCGACAGTCGCGCCGTGGAACGGAAAAAATACGGCCAGCCGAAAGCACGCAAGCGTTTCCAGTTCTCCAAACGCTAATTGCGGGAGATTGGATTTGGGGCATTCACAATTATCATTTATCATTCAAAATCTGCTTTTGAACATGCAAAAGCCTGCATATAAAGACCTCCTCGACGCCGGTTGCCATTTCGGTCACCTGCGCAAAAAATGGAACCCGAAGATGACGCCGTACATCTTTATGGAACACAAGGGTATCCATATCATCGACCTGAACCGGACCGCCGAACTGCTCGAACGTTCCGCACTTGCCATGAAAACACTGGCAAAAAGCGGGAAAAAGATCCTGTTCGTCGCCACCAAAAAACAAGCCCGCGTGATCGTGCAGAAAGCCGCCGAAAGCGTCGGTATGCCTTTTGTAACCGAGCGTTGGCTGGGCGGTATGATGACCAATTTCATGACCATCCGCAAATCGGTCAAGAAAATGCAAAACATCGAGCGCATGCTCGCCGACACCTCGCTGACCAGCATCACCAAGAAGGAACGCCTCACGCTGAGCCGCGAACACGCTAAAATGTCGAAACACTTTGGCGGTATCGAACAACTCAACCGCCTTCCTTCCGCCGTGTTTATCGTGGATATCCACCACGAACACCTGGCGTTGGCCGAATCTAAAAAGTTGAACGTCAAGACCTTCGGTATGGTCGACACCAACTCCGACCCGACCTTGGTGGACTACGCAATTCCGAGCAACGACGATGCGTCGAAAGCGATTTCCTACATCACCAACTACCTGGTGTCGGCGATTCGCGAAGGTTTGGACGAACGTAAAGCGTTGAAGGGCGACGAGAAGGAAGGCACGCCCGCAACAACCACGGCTCCTGCGGCAGAAGCGTAAGCAGCCGCCCAAGTGGGATTTAACCGAAAATTAAACTGCTTTTAAAGGCCCGGCCTATTGAAGCGCTTTACCTTTCGCGACCCCACCTGATTCATCATTCATCATTCATAATTCATCATTAAGGAAGGAATATATGGACGTTAAAGTTTCTGCTGCTGATATTCAAAAGCTCCGTGAAATGACCGGAGCCGGCATGATGGACTGCAAAAAAGCACTCCAGGAATCCGAAGGCGATTACGAAGCCGCTCAGGACTACCTCCGCAAAAAAGGGATTGCCAAAGCCGCCAAACGCGAAGACCGCGAAGCGAAAGAAGGCGTCGTGGTAGCCAAAACCTCCGCAGATCAAACCCGTGGCATTCTGGTAGCCCTGAACTGTGAAACCGATTTCGTGGCCCGCAATGACGGTTTCATTACCATGACCAATAAAATTGCCGACATCGCCCTCGAAAATTTCCCCGCTACGCTGGAAGCGCTGCTCGACCTGACTTACGAAGGCGATATGAGCATCCGCGACAAAGTTGCCGCGCAAACTGGCATTATCGGTGAAAAAATCGAACTCAGCCGCTACGAGCCCATCAGCGGCGCTCAAATTCTGACCTACAACCACTCGAACAACAAACGTTCGGTGCTGGTGGCCCTCAACAAAGACGGCGAAGCGTTCGCGCAAGCCGGCCGCGACGTGGCCATGCAGATCGCTGCCATGAGCCCGGTATCTGTCAGCAAAGACGACGTGGATCCGAAGATGGTGGAAAAAGAGATCGAAATTGGCAAGGAACTGGCCCGCAACGAAGGCAAAGCCGAAGAAATGCTCGAAAAGATCGCCTTAGGCCGTTTGAATAAATTCTTCCAGGAAAGCACCTTGCTGAGCCAGAAGTTCGTGAAAAACAATGAGCAGACGGTGGCCCAATACTTACAGGGTTTGGATAAGGAATTGACGGTGACGGCTTTCAAACATGTGGCTTTGTAGGAGGTTTAGAGGGGTTTAGGAGGTTTAGAGGGTTTAGAAAATCAGCGTTTCAGTCAAAACCATCGGCCTGCCGAATATATTAAAGGCCTTATAAAGATAAACAGGAGTCATTCCGGGTGCGGAATGGCTCCTGTTTTATTATTAAGCACGCGGCACTATGCATCAATCCGCGCGTACTTCGCATTCGCTTCGATAAACGCCCGCCGTGGCGGCACCTCGTCGCCCATCAGCATGGCAAACATACGGTCGGCTTCGCCGGCATCGTCGATGGTAGCGATTTTGAGGATACGGGTCGTAGGGTCCATGGTAGTTTCCCAGAGCTGTTCGGCGTTCATTTCACCGAGACCTTTATAGCGCTGCACTTTCACGGAATCGTCGTCTTCGCGGCCCCCGGCGAATTCCAGTTGCGCCTCTTTTCGTTCTTTATCGTTCCAGCAGTAGCGGGAGTTCTTGCCTTTTTTCACTAAAAAAAGCGGCGGCTGGGCGATGTAGATATGTCCTTTTTCCAGCAATTCCCGCATATAGCGGAAGAAGAAGGTCAGGATCAGGGTGGTGATGTGGCTGCCGTCGATGTCGGCGTCGCACATGATCACGATCTTGTGGTAGCGCAGTTTTTCAGTATTCAACACGCGGTGTCCATCTTCGTTCTCGGAAATACTGACCCCGAGGGCGGTGAAGATGTTCTTGATTTCCTCGTTTTCGTAGATTTTGTGTTCGAGGGCTTTTTCCACGTTCAGGATTTTACCGCGCAGCGGCAGAATCGCCTGGTTGTGCCGGTTACGGCCCTGTTTGGCCGTACCGCCAGCAGAATCGCCTTCCACCAGAAACACTTCGCTTTCTTCCGGGCTGCGGCTGGCGCAGTCGGCCAGTTTGCCGGGCAGGCCGCTGCCGGTCAGCGCGCCTTTGCGCTGCACCATTTCGCGGGCCTTGCGGGCGGCGTTGCGGGCGGTGGCAGCCAGTACGACCTTGTCGATGATCCGGCGAGCCTGGTTCGCGTTCTCCTCCAGGAATATTTTCAGCGCATCGCCAACCGAGCGGCTCACGATCCCCAGTACTTCCGAGTTGCCGAGTTCCCCTTTGGTCTGTCCTTTGAACTGCGGTTCCTGCACTTTTACCGAAATGACTGCGGTGAGGCCTTCCATAAAATCCTCGCCGGAAATGGCGAAGCTGAGTTTTTTGAAAAAGCCGTTGTCGTCGCCGTATTTTTTGAATTCGCGGGTCAGTGCGCGGCGAAAACCGCTCACGTGCGTGCCGCCGTCGCGGGTGCTGATGTTATTAACGAACGACACGACGTTTTCGGAGTACGAGGTATTGTAGGTCAACGCCACTTCCACGTCCACATCTTCTTCGTTGGTGGTGATGTAGATGGGGTGTTCGATCAGGTTGGTTTTAGCTTCGTCGAGGTAGATAACGAATTCCTGCAAGCCGCCTTCGGAATAAAATTCCTCAAATTTATAGACGCCGTCCTCTTGCTCGCGCTCGTCGGTGAGTTTGAGTCGCAGGCCTTTATTGAGGTACGACATTTCGCGCAGACGGTGGGCCAGCACGTCGAACTTATACTCGTCGGTTTCGAAAATTTCCGGATCCGGCAGGAAAGTTACAATGGTACCCCGGTCGGTGGTATCGCCAATTTGGCGCACATCATACTGCGGTTTGCCCTGTTTGTACTCCTGTTCAAAAATTTTACCTTCCCGGTGTACTTCCGCATGCAGGTAGATGGATAATGCGTTGACGCAGGATACGCCCACGCCGTGCAATCCGCCCGATACTTTATAGGTATTCTTATCAAATTTACCGCCGGCGTGTAACACGGTCATTACAACTTCGAGGGCCGATTTTTTCAATTTTTCATGCATCCCGGTGGGGATACCGCGCCCGTTGTCTCTGACGGTGATGCTGTTATTCGGATGGATGGTAACGAATACGTCGGTACAATAGCCCGCTAAATGTTCGTCGATGGAGTTGTCTACAACTTCCCAGACTAAGTGGTGGAGGCCTTTGGTATCGGTGCTGCCGATATACATGCCTGGGCGTTTACGCACGGCTTCCAAACCTTCCAAGGCCGTAATGCTGCTGGCGCCGTAATCGCTTTGATGCGCTTGTTGTTCGGACAATGATTTCTGCTCTTCTTTCATAGGGGTGCAAAATTACGACATTTTTACCGGTAAAAGAAAGGAAAAATCGCACTTTTTAAGCCTGCGAACGCTTTAAATTTTATTTTTTAAAAATATGATTTTCAGCGGATTGGTCGCTTTTTTGATCGGGTTGCCGAATACTTGTTTTCGGAAATTCGCATACGCCATTTTTTGATGGGTCCGATACGGATTTATCCTTACTTGCCACGATTAGCAGAATGAAGGTTTGGTTAATTTTTTGTCAAAAAAAACAACCGAATGTTTGTTTAAGTGGCAAAAAGTCATCAAATTTGTGATCTGTTTGGGAAAGCAGCCCTTTTTATCGAACCTTGGCGACCCCGCCGGTTTTCTCTTCCGAAAGGGTTTTTATCAACATTTTGTGATCTTATTGGCCTTGACGGTGTTATATCCGTTTGCAACTGGCGCTTTTGCTCCGTTTTCAAAAGCATTCCGATCGTAATGGAATGTTCTTGAAGAAGAATCAAACCCTTTTGTGTATTACCGGGCTTCGTCCGTTTATGACTCGAAGACTGCGTAATACGTTATAACTTTTGTGCCCCCCTTAAAACGACATGACGGGATAAATATGGACGCAGGCGCATCTGCTATGGTATAACTACCTGGAGAAGCCGAAAATGCGCCATTTCAACTATAAACAGCAGGCAGGATGAATACGCAAACGCAACAGATCAAACTGATTTTCAAGGGTCGCCTTGATTTCGGCAATCAGCGTACTTATGACATGGTATTTAGCCACTGGCACAGCAGGATTGAGAACTATTTTAAAAACGACATCCTGTTCAAAGCCGAGCTCGTATTCCTGCCGGAGGAGTTTGCCCTAGCCATTCCGCAACAAACCCTGATGGGTACGGAAAAACAATGGCGGAGCTCCACCTCTCTGCTGAAGGAAGTGGCGCAATACGCGATAGCCGGTCAGGTAGGCGCCTGGTGGGTACTCAATGGAAAAATTCTCGCCGAATGCAATATCGAACCTAAATCGGACAAGATGGCGGTGGTAGAATATATCCGCGGCCGGGAATTGGTTGGACAGGCTGGCATGGAAACGGAAGCCTCCGAGGCGTTGAGCCGTGCCATTGGGAAATTCGAACAACATGCCCTTGCATACGAGCGCCGGGGCTACGTCAATTATAAATTGGGCAATTACAACGACGCCCTGTACGACTTCGCGAAAAGCATCGACATCAACCCGAACAATGCCGAACCATATTACGGCCGCGGTAAAGTGCGGATGCTTAAAAATGAATGGGACAGCGCTGTGGCGGATTTTGATTGCACCATCAAACGGGCCTTTGCCGTTCAGCCTGTTCATTGGCTGGCGCGTTTGCGGAAAGGTGATTGCCTGTTCCATGCCAAACGGTATTCGGAGGCCATACCGGAGTTGAAATTCTTTTTACAGCGCAATTTCAACGAAGACGATCCGAATCAACGATATCGTTCCAAAGCAAGTTTTCTGCTGGCGGAGTGCGAAAGATTGATGAAGGCATAAATATTCCGGCTGCAAGCAGCTTTTTATAGGTTTCGTTCGTTCCGGGTATGCCGGAACGACCTTGGGCCGTCCGGTGGAAATATTCCGCCGGACGGCCTTTTTTACGCGTCGTGCCAAATCATGTTTGCCTGATCTTTCCTGTAAGAGGCCGCGTAAAAATGCAGCAGCGCCGGCGAAGCGCCTGAAACGAAGAATTGTGCTACTTTTGCGGGTGAATTCACCACAAAGGCCCCAACTTTCGAAGACCAACATAACCTGTCCAACGCATGAACAATCGCGACAACCTCCTCGGTATCTTTTCGGTGATATACCGCTGGAGAAAAGCAATTCTAACCCTTTGTCTCGTTACCCTGCTTGGCAGCATTGGTATTTCCCTGCTGCTTGATAATTATTACAAAGCGACCACCATTTTTTACCCGGCCAGCCCTGAATTGGCTAACCCTGATCTCATTTTCGGCAACTCAGGCCAGGTGACCAATTATTTCGGCAGCGATCGCGACCTCGATCGCCTTGCGGAAATTGCCAACAGCACGGAAGTGGTCGATTATATGGTAAAGCGCTTCAAGTTGTTCGAGCATTATGAATACGATTCCACGACGCAAAAAGGCGCTTTTATGGTACGAGACCGCTTTCGTAGCCTCTATACGGCCCAGAAAAACAAAAATGACGCCATCGAACTGAGCATCGAAGATACCGACCCAGATCAGGCAGCCGAAATGGCCAATGCCGCCCGCAGCAGAATCAATCAACTCGGACAGCGACTGATTAAAAATAGCCAGGCCACTTTATTGGCAACTTTTGAAGATAATATCAAGCGCAAAAATGCGGAACTCGTCCTGCTGGGCGACAGCCTGCGCGATTTACAGATCAAATATGGCCTCTACAGCGTAGGCGCCCAAGGCGAACGGCTATCCACCATGCTGACACAAGCCGAATCCGAAATCATCCGGGGCAACGCCCGGTTGGAAATACTGGAAAACAATCCGGCCATTCCGCGCGACACCATTGCGTACATCAAAGGTAATATTCGCGCTTACGAAAGAGAACGCCAGAACTTGAAGTCTACAGTCGGCGGAGATAATTTCAACCTGAAACGCTTCAATGAAGGCTTTTCAAAAGTGACGGTGCTGGGCGATTTGCATTTCCAGGCCCGCAAACAATTGAGTTACGATCAGGAGCGGTACAACCAGATCAAATCTGCCTTCAAGACCGATATTCCAGCCATTCAACTGGTGGAAGCCGCCGAGCCGCCGCTTGTAAAAAGCCGTCCCCGCCGAAGCATCATCGTTGTGGCAGCCGTGTTGGCGGCATTTATGTTTGCCGTGCTCGGCATCCTGATGGTGGATGCATTCCGCGATGTGAATTGGAAAAACGTTCTCCAAAATTGATCATGCCGCCTTTTTCATTTTTCTTTTAGCCGCAACAACGTGCTTCGCCGACTCGCTGCATTCTGGTCCGTACCGAATCACCCGCAACGCGGGTTGTTTGCGCTGTATATAACCTTATCGGTGGGGTGTATCTGGGCCGGCATTTTCCTGGATGCCTGGTGGATATTGGGCCTGCCGGTAGGCCTGGCGACCATGGGTCTGGCCATCGCGGATTTTCGCAAGGTGTTTTTTCTGATGCTGGCCTGCATCCCGATTTCGATGGAGGAATCCCTTCCGGGCGGTTTCGCCACCGATTTGCCCTCCGAGCAATTGATGTGGCTGCTCACGCTGGTGGGAGGTCTTTGGTTTTTGCAGAACTGGCGCAGTGTAGACGCGCGTTTCCTGCGGCATCCCCTAAGCCTGGCGTTGTATGCCCACCTGGCCTGGATGATTGTTTGCGCGGCCACTTCGGAGGACCTGTACGTATCCGTCAAATACGCGCTGGCCAAAGGCTGGTATGTGGCGGTTTTCTATTTTATGGCCGGGCATTTGCTGAATACCGAGCGGGATTTTAAAGACCTGTTGTGGTGGTTTTTTGTGCCGATGCTGTTTGCGGTCGTCATCGTCATCGTCCGGCATGCGGCCATCGGTTTTTCTTTTGAGGAAGTAGAATACGTCATGGGGCCTTTTTTTCGAAACCACGTGATGTATGCCTGTTCTATGGCCATTTTTCTGCCGTTTATATGGTATGGAACGTATTGGTACCCCCGTTTTTCGGCGGCCTGGTGTCTCCTGGTGTTTGGGATCATCGTGTTTTTGGTCGGCATCAATTTTGCTTACACCCGGGCGGCCTACGTAGCCCTGATTGCGGCCATCTGCATTTACTGGATGCTGCGTTTCCGGTTGATGAAAGTAGTAATGGTTGTGGCTGTGCTGCTGGCCACCGTGTTTGTACAATTGGTTACCAGCAAGGATAACTGGCTTCGATTTGCCCCGGACTATGAACGTACCGTGACGCATAAGCGCTTCGAAAGCCTTATAACGGCGACAACCAAGCTGGAGGATATTTCCACGATGGAGCGGGTGTATCGTTGGGTGGCCGCATCCTACATGATTCAGGAAAAACCGGTTACCGGATTCGGGCCTGGCACATTCTATTTTTATTACAAGAATTATACGGTTACGAGTTTTAAAACTTATGTGAGCGACAACCCCGAACACTCGGGTATTCATAATTATTTTATGATGATGGCCGTGGAACAGGGGGCGCCAGGTCTGGTATTTTTCCTTATATTCGGTTTCCTGACCATGCTGAAAGGCGAGCAGGTGTATCACCAAACCGCAGACCCCGGTCGGCGCAGGGTCCTGATTGCTGCGGTGCTTTGCTTTATCCTGATCAATTTGTTAATGCTGATGAACGATTTTGTGGAAACGGACAAGATCGGCTCGCTGTTTTTTATGTGTGTCGCGATCATAGTCAACATCGACTTGTCCAATATCACTGCTCCGAAATATACAGCACCGTATCCACCACCGGCTGATCTTCCAAAGAAATCGTAACCGGCAGGCTCCCGAACACCTCGTGCGGGTAGTACAGGGGGTCGTATCCGAAGGCAACCAGCCAGTGTTTGCCCTCAGGCGCCGATTCCAGGCAGCCGCGCGCGTCGGCTCCGGTTTTGAACGACGCGTCGTAGTAGGAAGCCGGTTTGTCGTAGCCGGGAAAAATGTCCGTGTTGTATTTTATATAAACGGTGGCATCCGAAATGGGTTGGAAATGGTGCTGGGTGCGCACGCAGATTTTGGTGGGCAGAGGAATGTTTTCCGGCGCAGGCGGGCGGCAGGATAGTTGCAGCAGGCAGTAGGCAGTGAGCAGGAAGCAGGGGAGAAATTTCATGGGCGTCGCTTTGTGAAGATGCTCCTATAGTGAGGTTGTGTCGAAAGTCGAAATTTAAATTTTCCCTGAATCACCCCTACCCCTAAATGGGAGTATATTCTGCTAAAATTAAAATTTTCAGTAAATAATTTCACGAATTCAAGTTCAACGGAATATACTCCCCTTTAGGGGTAGGGGGTGGCCAGACAACAAGCACAATCAACCTTTAGCACAATCTCACTATCGGAATCCGTGAAAATCCGCGTCCTCCGCGTCCTCCGCGTTCCAAATGTTGTCAAGGTGGGAGTACCGCCAACAAAACTACCGGTTCCCCTATAAAGTTGCGCGGCCTTTTCTCTAATTTTGCCACGCTTAGGAACGGTGTCAAAATAACTTCCCAATTTGATGCCATTCTTTTGCCGTCATCCATCCCATCTTTTTCGTTAAATAGCGCGGCTATTCGCCTCAAAAGATAGTTGGCTGACGCCAAAATAATTGGCCTGAAATTGGAAACTTATTTTGACACCGTTCCTTAACCAAATCCAGTCAGAAACATCCACCACGATCATGGCAACTGCAAAAAAAGCTGCCGCCGATAACGGCGTCCTACATTCCCAAACATCCGGGAACCGCATCATCACCCTCGACGAATTTATCATCCGCTCCGAAAAGGACTTCGACTACGCAACCGGCGAGCTGACCGGCCTGCTGCGCGACATCGGGGTGGCGGCTAAAATTATCAATCGGGAGGTCAACAAGGCCGGTTTGGTCAACATCGTGGGAGAAGCCGACAGCGGCGAGAACCACAGCGGCGACATGCAGCAAAAACTCGACGTGTACGCCAACGAGAAGCTGATCGAATGCCTCCAGAATTCCGGCGAATGCTGCGCCATTGCCTCCGAGGAGAACACGGACATCCTCAACATTCCGCCGGTAGGTTCCAAAAAGAGCCATTACGTCGTGATGTTCGATCCGCTCGACGGCTCTTCCAACATCGACGTCAATGTATCCGTCGGGACTATTTTCGCCATTTACCGCCGCGAGAGCGACGTGAGCGGTCCGGCTACCAAGGCCGACTTCCTACAGGCCGGCAACAAACAAATTGCCGCCGGTTACGTCCTGTACGGCACCTCCACCATCCTCGTGTACACGACAGGGCGCGGCGTCAACGGTTTCACGCTCGATCCATCTATCGGCGAGTTTTGCCTGAGCCACCGCAACATGCGCATCCCCGAGCACGGACAAACCTACTCGGTCAACCAGGGCTACTACTCCAAGTTCGACCTGGAAATGCGCCGCTACATCGACCATTGTTCCGACCAGAACTACGGCCTGCGCTACATCGGCTCTATGGTGAGCGATATCCACCGCATCCTGATCCAGGGCGGGATTTTCCTGTACCCGAGCACGCGCAAATACCCGAAAGGAAAACTTCGCTTGCTGTACGAGTGCAATCCCTTGTCGCTGTTGGTGGAACAGGCTGGTGGAAAAGCGATCAACACGCAACTCAAACGCATTTTGGAGGTGGAGCCGACGGAACTGCACCAGCGGAGTACGATTGTGATTGGGTCGCCGGGGATGGTGGATGAGTTGAAGGCGTTTATTGAACGGTATTCGGCGTTGCCGTTGTAGGGGGGGATTGGAAGTTTGGATATTTTAGAATTTTTATTTAGGTATTGGTTGATTGGGCCAAATAAGTGCGCTATCTTTCAGCCCGCAACAAAATTCAATGAAACCAGACACCCAAGCCTCGATGATGATCCATGCCCCTGTTTCCGGCTGTCTAACCGGAAACAGGGGCATGTTCGTATATAGCGGGCATAAACGCACCGGACGACTATGTAAAAAGACGACGTGCGGGATAAGCGCCAATTTCGTACTTATCCGGCACTTCGGGTTTTGATTAGTCGTTAGGTGCGGTAGTGCAATAGATGGCAGAAACTAAAAAATAAATACGT
>Ga0335394_10002511_pt1 | contig 20634 bp, 13 predicted proteins | sample MAT03_FD_205741 | JGI IMG/M metagenome (GOLD analysis project Ga0335394, IMG submission 205741) | Freshwater microbial communities from Lake Fryxell liftoff mats and glacier meltwater in Antarctica - MAT-03 (spades assembly) (version 2) ...
AGCCGTCGCCGGTCTCTGGCACCAGGTGGTTGAGGTCATCGCTCACCGCGCCGAGCACCGCCACGACCTCGTCGTTCGCTGCGCGGCTGAACTCACCACGGCGAAACAGCTCGCTGCTCATCAGCATGATGCCGACCATCGCGCCGCTGACGACCACGAAGATCATCAGCGAGACCATGATCTCGATAAGGGTGAAGCCGCGCCGACCAATGCCTAGGCTCAAGCTCATCGTGCATCCTCTACTTGCAGAATTTTCGCTGGCGCACGGGCACGCAACTTGACCTTGCCGATCATCGGCGCGGTGTTGCCGGCTGCTGCCACTCGGTCAAGGAACGTTGCCGCGGCGCTGCCATTTGCGCCACCACCACCTTGCGCCGGATCAGCCGGCGGCAGGCGGTATTCCCAGCGCACGCGGACCTCCACTCCGTCGATCGCCTTGGTCTGCAGGCGGGTGGCTATGGCACTGGCATCCTGACCGCCGCCACCGACGCGCAGGGTAAAGCTGCTCGCGATGGATTCATTCCAGTCGAAGCCTTCGTCGAGCGCCGATGCCAGCACGTTGAAGGTGCCGACACCATCATCGATCAATTCGATGTCGACAAGGCCGGCACCACCGGTCAGCCACGTATCGTGGAAGCGGATGGGAAAGCCCATCCAAGCGTACATGCGGCAACGCATGAGCGCCGAACGCTGATCGGTCGACAGCCCGGTCCACGTCGGCGACTGCTGATTAGGCATGCCACTGGGATAACGCGGCCACCAGCCGATGACCAAAGTGTCCTGCGATGGATTACCACCCGATGTGCTTCCGGGCCAGGAACCTTGGGGCGTGGTGTTGTACATGCCACGGTGCCACGGTGCGACGCAGCGGTTCGGTGCAGTGATCAGTTCCATCTTGGTGCCATCACTGGAGCACAGCAGCAGCGCGGGAGCATTGAGAACATCGCGTGGATTGGATTTGTTGGAATCGGTGCTGACGAAGAGTTCCTGCTCATTGGAACCGCCTTGGGCCAGCGCTTGCGTCAGACGCCCGACCGGACCGATTGGCAGCACCAGCACCGGCTCCGGGCCGCGGTGGATCGATGGTTTTGAACCGAGCAGGCCGCGACCGATCAACCGGATAGTGCTGCGGGTCGCGTCCCAGCTGTTCTGTTGCTGACGCTCATAGGCGAACACCTCGCCACCGATCAGCACCAACCCGAGCTCGCGCTCGAACACCGGATTGGTGGTCTGGATGATCACCGAACCGGTCAATGCAGCAGCGGTCAACCACTGCTGGGCAGAGGTAAGTTCCGGTCCGCCGACGCCTAAGCGGATGACCAGATTGTCTGGCGCAAAGGGACGTGCGGGATCACGCGGTTGGCCTCCGGGCTGCACACCCGACCACAACGCATCGACCACGCCGGTGAATGCCTGATTGCCGGGCTGGGCGAGGAAAGGTTTGCCCGGATCGTCGCTGCCGATGTAGACGTTGGCGCCGGCACCGAACGCGGCCACCAGCGGCATGGTGAAGTACGGCAGTAACTCGTTGTCGCGCGAACCGATCGCGGGTCCACCGGGTCCGATATCGTTGCCGCTCCAGCCCGGCCAACCGATCAGCTCAAAGGTGTCATCGGCCCAGTTGTCGGGCAGCGGCTCACTGAAGGCAAAGAAACGGTTCACCGTGTCCCAGGTGTTGTTGGCAGGTGGCGGCCCACCCATCAGACTGAAGCCGTCGGTGGCGGCAAAACGCACACACGCCTGCCACCGGCGGCCCATTAATGGATCTTTCGGCGTGATCGTCACCACGTCACCCGTCACCAGCACGTGTGAGGTGGTGAGCGAGGTCTGCACCGGGATCAGGTGGCTGCCGATGGGGAATTCCATCATCACGCCCCCAGCGATGTCGGTGGCGGCGAAGGCGGTGCGCTGCCGGGCACGGCTGCCCCAGTCACGTCGCTCGGGATCGTAGCGGAAATATTGTGCGTCGATGAAGAACGGCGTGCCCTTGCTGGTGTCGATGTAGTCGTAGTCGATCCACTCGATGCGACCGGTCAGCGGATCGCTCACTTGTACCAGCAGGGCCTCGGTTGGCAGTGGGGGTGGCACGCCTGCTACCGGTGGCGGTATGTTGGCGTAATTGCCGGTCGGATCGCCAACCGCTTCGAAGCTCATGAGGGTGATAATTGGAACGTTGGCAGGTGTGGGCACGACCGGGTACAGCAGATCCGCAGCTGTGGTACCGAGCTGACCGCGTTGGACGTTGTTGAGCGTCATCGACGGGGACATGCCGTTGTCGTAGTAGATGATCTCGCCGGAACTGAGCCTAGCGTACCCACGTGGCGGCCATTGTACGAGTACACCGTTCTGCACGCCGATGGTGGTGGCGGTCATCAGCAACACCCGCAGGCCAGTGGCCATGTCGATGGTCGCTGGCGGACTGAGTTCGGTCCACACGGCGTAGGAGCGCATCTGGTCACCGTAGTACAATGGGTTCGGATCCCCATTGGGCAGATCGTAGGCCAGCGTGCAGCCACCCTTCCACAGATGACCAGTGGTCCCAGGATTGTAGCGCATGCCGCCGGGGACCACGAGATCGCCCGCAAAATGTTCCTCTAAGACCAGCCAGTTGTAGTTCGCCTGTGGGCTGCCGACGAAGGTGTCCTGGCGCCGACCACGCAGGCAATTCTGCAGCGTGGTGCCCTGAATATTTTCATAGCTGATGTATTCGTTGCCCACGCGGATCATGCCACGGGCGGGCAGGATCGCCGCGACCGCCGCCGCGCCGGTGAGCACCTGCTGAGTAATGGGATCGACTGCGAGCGCGTCGACTTCGATTGCCGGGCGGATGATTTGGCTTGGATTCGACGCTGATCCAGTGGCGGGCGGCAAGGCGGTGCGCAGTACGAGCGACGGCAACGTCAGGTGGTCACCGACCTCCTGCATCTGCATCGCGGTGGTCATACGCGTCACCTCACGTCCGACGATGCCGTTGACGGTGATGGCCATGTGGCCGGGATCGTTGCCGACCAGCGTCACCTGGATCAGGTGCCATTGATCAGCCTTCAATCCATCAGTCTTCGACATCTGGTAGCGGTGCTGCACCAGATTGAGCGGACGTTTGGGCGCCAAAGGATGCAAGCCTGGCGTGGTGCCCGCGGCAGCGACCGTACCCAGGCAGCGCGGGTCGACGTAGGGCCCGGTCACCAATGGTGGCACCGGCGCGCCGGTGCCTGGGAAGGTATAGAGTTCCCCAGGACAAATCGGTCCGTGATCGTTGGTGTGTTCGATCGCACCATTGCAGATAGTCAGCACCAGTTGTTTGGTCGTGTCTTCGTAGGCCAGCGTCAGGCGGTTCTGGTAATAGTTGTCGCCCGGCTCGCGCGTCTGGATGCCATCCGGCGGTAACACGGTTTCATTCGCATAGCGTTCACCGGCATTCGCCGAGGGTGAGCGCAGATCGACGAGCGTCACCGTGCCACTGACTGTTTGGGTTGGTTTAACCCACAACCCGAACTGGCGGCCATTGAGCGAAGCAGCGATGCGGGTGGTGATCGGATGGGTGAGGAATCCACCCATGGTATTGGCATCGTTGGCTAACGGTCCGTCGAACAGGCTATACGCCAGCGGGCCACGTGTCAGTGCGAGTCCTTCCGGCGACAGATCAGTCGCGCTGTAGCCGGGTGTGGCGGGACGCTGCTGCCGTCCTCCGGGCAGATGGTAGTCGAGGAAATCAGCGTCATCGGGATTCGCGCCGCTCACGCCGAAACGCACCAGCCAGTCATGACCATTGCGACCGTTGGTGCCCAGATGGCTGGAGCCGAGGTGCGTGCGCAAAGTAGCTGGTTTCACGCCGATCTGGCCATCCTTGCCCGATCCACGTGCGGCGGTGCTGTCATCAGGCAACACGTCGACCAAGCGCTGATAGGCCTTGGGAAATGCACTCATCAGGCTGCCATGCCGTTGGGCGAGCAGGGAGTGGTACTGGATCTGTTTGATCCATCGAACTTCCAACGGGCTTTCCTGCGTCACGGCTTGCGCCACGACGCGGCGCATCTGTTGTGCACCTTGACGTCCGGCGGCGTCGGCAACCGATGCCCCGCTTTCGATGGTGACCAAGCCCTGCGAGGCGAGTCCGAGCGGCGGCAGTTCGCGTGGTGCGATGATGGTCAGGCGGCTGCCAGCGGGATGGTCGAGTGCGCCGGTGGTCCCAGGAAAAGCGAGGCCACGGCTGACGTTTTGCAGCGTCGCGCTGCCACCAGCCGGCAGGCCGCCGCGGTAGGAGATGTATTCGATCTGCGTGGCGTTGCCGCCGTCGGCATCAACGCTTTCGATACGCGCGTAACCACTGCCGGGCATACGATCAAGCGCACCACCGCGGATATGCACCACCGTCGCGCCGGCGGTCAACCTGCCGTTCGGCGGATTCATGTTATTGATGCCGCTGCCCGGATCGCCGTTACGTGATTGTTCGACCACCGTGCTGCTGTTGACGTCCATGTCATCGAACACACCGAGCGGATCGACCAAGTGGCGTCCGGTGATGCGGCGACCGAACACATCGTTCAGTTGCGCCTGGATCTGCATGAGCTGGGTCAAGTTGGTGGGCGTCATGCGCGGCACGCCCCAGAACACCTTCCGTACCGGCTCGGAGGTTTCGATCAGGTTGATCGGTGCGGGGATTTCGAGCGCCACTGCTTCCTGCCAGTCAGGGCGGTGGCTCGCGGGATAATAACTCGACGGACGCGGAACCGTCTGTTGATTGGCCGGACGGTTGCCGGTCGGAATGGTGGCGAAGTCGGTGCTGGTCGACATGCCGTAGTGGTATTTCCGCCCACGCTGCTGTTGGCTCTGCGACAGCGGTTGGGTCGGGTGTTTGCTCACAATGACCGAGCCGGCTGCGACCAGCCCAGGCGTGGTGGGATAAGCGGCGAGATCAGCGGGCGGGACGCTGTCGAGCACGTCATCTTTGTACTGGCGGTTGGGACCGGCTGGCAGGCGGATGATGGTGCCGAGATCGACCAGTCCTTCGCGTCCTTGACCCAGTGACACGAGCGTCAGATACGGTTTCAGCTGGGCGAGTTCTGAGCGCGTCAACGGATGCCGCACACCGTCCGGCAGCGGCTTGGCCTCAAGTAATTGTTCGTAACGCGTGATGCGGCCAGTGGCGCAGATGGCTTCATCAAAACGTACCGCAGCAAGCGCGTAGGCGAGTTGGCCGTAGCCGTCGGTATCCTTGGTATTGCCAGTACCGTCGTCCCAGTCGCCGATGCCGACTTGTTGCAACAAACGATCCCACGCTTCGACGTCGAGGTGGTTGGGATCGAGTTTGCCGGCTTCATCTTCCAGGCTCACACCGATGAGGGCGGTGTTGCGTGGTTCGCTGGGATTATAGCCATGACCAACCGGGGACAGATCCATGGTGAATCGCCGTGGTTCCGTCGCCGGGATAAGGCCCTGGGCAATGCGGTTGAGATCGGTGGCCTCGGCTTGTGCCGTTTGGGAATACAACCGGAGCGTCAGGAACGTCGCGGTACCGATCCCAAGATCTTCCGCCGTGGAGCGGCCAGTCTGAGCCTGCTGGCTATGCGCGAACGAACGCGTGCCTTGTAGGCTGGCGGATTGCGAAAACAGAAACGGCAGGCCAAGCATCAACATCGCCGCCAGGATCACGATGGCCATGATCAGCGCGGCGCCGGAGCGGGAGTGCGCCATGGTAGAATCCTTCACGTCATTGTCCGCTGTTGCCGGAGGGAGTCGCAGGCGCCGGTTCGGACGCTTTTTCCGGAATCATGATGAGCGAGCCATGTACCCGTCCGTCGATCGCCACGGTGACCTGCGCGGAGTTGGCGCCGCGGGTGGTTCCGCCCGGAGTCGCGGCACGAGTGAAATCGCCGCCAAGAAAAATCGTCCCGGTTGGCAACGCGACATCGGTATTAAGCGCCGCACCTTGCGCTGAGCGGGTATCGGCGCCGATCGCACTCGACAATTCGACCCGTCCCTCCGGATGGGCGAGCACGCGGTATTCTACCGCGGTTCCGGCCGGCTGCGATGGATCCGCCATCGGGTAGACGCCCTGCGGCAGGCTGCCGAACTCGCTGGCTCCGAGCTTGTAGACCCGGGCGTCATCAATGGGGCATTTCGCGTAGGTCATGCCGCTGTCGAGATTGGCCTGCCCGACCCAGATCTGGTCACCAGGGATCAGTTGTTTGGGCAGGTCGATCGCGCGGCCGTCGACGACCTGTCCGGTGCGCAGTTCCGCCACCCGCCGACCATTGCGGTAGATGGTCATCTGATCATTGGTGATCAACAGACCGATCTCTTCCCACCGATCACCGCCAATGGGATCGGTGATGTCGAAGTTGCCGGATGGCAGCTTCGCTTGGTCGCGCGCCATGTCAGGTGGGAGGTTGTCGAACGATGAAATGTACACCGGGTCCCGTTCATTGGGCAGACGTACCCAGCCAAGGATTTCCCAACACATCATCTTGGCGCGTTTGCCGCCGCCGCCGCTCTGGATCGCTGCTTTCCTGGGATCGACGGCATCCGAGCGCACCAACATGACACCGAAACTGCTGCCGGCCGCGCTGTTGTCCGTGCCGACCAGGATCAATGGGATCTGCTTGGGTATTTGGCCGTCAATACGTCCGGCGAGCGGCGGTCGCACCGCCACCGCGGCGTAAGCGCCATCACCAGTACGGAAACGCAGCGCGCGGTCGAGTTCAGGCGGAAACCACGGAGCATCCTGATTTACCAAACGGCCAGTGCCGCTCATGCCAATGGTGAAGCCTTGGACATCCAATGCTTGGCCATGATCAAAGAATTCGCTCCACACCCACACCCGCGATACGCCGGTGATGACGCCGCCAAGCAGACTGCCATCCGGTCGTTTGGTGGGCGAGAGTTTGAGCAACGCCGGCGCGCCGGTGGAACGTGCGGTATGGCGTGCCTGACGGATGGCGTCGCTGAGCACCTGTTCGGAAGCGAGCAACTTGTTGACCGTGCGCGTACGGAAAAACGAACCGACCACCAACGACATCAAGAGACCGATGATCATGATCACGGCCAACATTTCGACCAACGTGAAGCCCCGCCGTGTTGGCGGGTGGCAGGGCGCCTGGATGGTGCCCGTGGTCTGCACGGTCAGGGCTGCTTCCAGTTGGTGATGTCATCGCTTTTGCGACCATCAGGTTGACGCTGACCGAATTGATCTTTGGCGTCCAGGCCAGTCGACCACAGCTGGTAGCTGTCGGGATTGGGTGGGGCGGTGGTGCCATCGGGGCGCTGGCCGTCACCGTCGATGTAAAGTGTGGCAGTGGCCACCAGCGGGTAAAACTTGGACGGTCGGTAGCGGAACACATTGGTTGCGGCTGCGCCGCCAGTGAAGGGATCACGCATTGACGCAAGGTCACGGAAGTTGTCTCGATCAATCGTTTGGAGCTGTTCAAGCAGCGTCTGGGCGATGGTGGTCCAATCGGTCGACGTCAGCTGGTCAGCCGTCTTGTAGTTGTTGCCGGTCTTGAAGGTGGTGGCGTAGACATCGGCTCCGCCGCCAGGCTGTTTGTCCGGCATGCTGCCGTTGACGTCGACGTAACGCGAGATGGCGGCCTTTATGCCAGCCAACTGCGTTTCGCACTTCGCGGTCTTGGCGGAATTGCGAGCATAGGTGATCGTCGGGATCAAAATGGCCGCCAGCGCAGCGATGATGCTGATCACGACCAGCAGCTCGATGAGAGTGAATCCGGTCCGACGCATGCGCTCTCCAGGCTCTCTAAACGCCCGTGGTTCGGGCGCTGTTCAGCACCAAGTTCCTACCTGCGCAGGATCCGCGTGTTGAGCCTAAGAGCATGTCTGACCGCAACCTGCCGCAATGGGGCAGGGTGTCGAAAAGTGCTTGGGACACGCATTTCCAGTGGCCCCGTCGTTACGCGACGCAGCGAGTGCGGGTCCGGGGCCGGCGAGGCCCTGGTGGGGCGTAGCGGGGCAACGCCCCGCGAACAGCAATCCCCCGAGCGCGCCTGCGCGTGCGAGCGGGGACGGGCTTGGTCCTGCGCAGCAGGACGCCCCGACGCAGTCGGGGTCGCACCAGACTGATCTCCGCGCAGCGGAGACATGCGCAGCATGCGAGCCGCGCAGCGGCGAAGTCGGGCTGGGGCGCAAGCCCCGCTACTCCTCGCCTTCCTCGAAACACACCAGCATGCCAGCACGGGTGGGGACGAAGATCCGTCCCTCATGCACCAACAGGCCGCTAGAGGCCGGGCTACCCAGGTCGGCGTGCCAGCGTTCGACCCCAGTGGCGGCGTCGAGGCAGCGCAGGGTTCCCTGCTGATCGGCGATGTAGACCCCACGCTGGCCGATCACCGGCGGTGTCGCGAGGGTTCCCGCGTTGCCCTGAGCCGGGAAGCGCCACACCAATTGCCCTGGACGGGCCAGATCAACCGCGACCACACGGCCTTCCGCAATCGCCACATATGCCACGTTCATGCCTGGGCGGTAGGCTGGTGCGCTGACGCCGGTGCCTTCAAGGGGCCAGCCACCGATGGCGCGCTTATTCTCAGCGACCTCTGGGTTGGCATCGACCGCCACCAGCAGGCCGCTGTTATCGATTGCCAGCATAGCCGGCCGACCGGCGACGCTGGCGCGAACCATTTGGCCCTGCAGTTCACCGCGGGTGCGCATAACATAGAGCAGCTTAGCGGAATCCTGCTCGGTCACGGCGGTGGTATCGAAGACCTTAAGGTGATTGCCCGCTGGAACGTAGAGCAGGGTTTTTCCAGGTTCATACTGGTCGCCGTAAAGTTGACCGGTGAGGTCGTTGCCGACCTGAAGCTTGGGATACGGGATGATGCGACCGTTCTGGTCGCGCGCGAAACACAGCACCTCGCCGCCAGTGCTGCCGAGGAAGTACAGCGATTGTCCTGGGATGAGCTGATGTTCCTGCACCAGCAGGCTGCCGGTCAGGCGCAGAGAGCTTTCACCCTGCGAGGCGGGATAGGCCCACTGCGCCGTGCGGGTGGTGGCGTCCACTGCGGTCAGGCGATTTTCCAGAATGGTGTAGATGGTGTTCTGGAAGATCACCGGCGCCTGGCGGAACTCATCGACTGATTGTGGGAAGGTGATCGCCTTGCTGGCACCAAGGTTGGCGTCAACCACCTCGATGGTCGCCTTGTTGGTGCCGATCAGGATGAATTTTCCGAGCGCGACTGGCGTGGTCACGCCAGCGGCGCCGCCCAGTGCGGTCTGCCACAGCGGCCCACGGGCGAGCGCGAGCTGCAATTGGCCTTTTTTCGTTTGGTAGGAGACCAGGAAGGCTGCCGGATTGAATCCAGGGCGCCGCGCTTCAACGGTCACGGTCTCGGAAGCCAGATACGTCAGGCGGTGTTGCCACGGTCCACGTGTGCCGGGTGGTGCCTTGATCACCTGCTCAGCGCCGCCGCGTTTGATCACTAAGACAGCCAGGTGGCTGTCGAGTCCGGCGGTGAAGGGCAACGCCAGCTTGGCTGCATATTCCGCGACGCCCTTACTGGTGGCCTGCTTTACCTGCGCTGCCAACTCGTCGAGCGAGGCGAAGGCCACCTTTTCGTTACCACGTTCGAAGGCGGCGAGGGCGGCTTGGCCTACCTCCTGGGCGAACTCCACTTCCAACAGCATCAGGCGTTCTGCGGCCTTGCCGGCGTACAACTCGCCTTTGCCCTTGCTCGCACGTTTGTACGCGACGAGTGCTTCTTTCTTACGTCCCGCTTGCTCAAATTTCTCTGCCCGTTCATGGAGATCTTTGGCGGTCTCGTTGCGGGTCGTCCAGTCGCTGTTGAGGGCGGTGAGTTCACCGCGCAGCTTAGTCGGCAGGTCTTTGCGTTCGAGGATCGCCTGGAGGGTTGCCAAAGCACCATCCCAGTCGAGTGAGGTCCACGCACGGTTGGCCGCCTCCATCTCAGCATTGACCTGGATGGAGATCTGGTCGTCGCTCACCGACGCAAGCAGCGCATTCGCCTGCTCGGCGGCCTTGGTTCCAGGAAAGTTGACGCGGATGCCTTTGAGCGTCTCCAACGCGAGCGGGTGCTGGCCACCGGCCTGGAATGATTTGGCGGTCTGCACCTGCTCGGCGGCGCGGGCTTCGTAGTCCTGTTTCACCTGCAGATCGAAAGTGTCGACATCGGGAATGATCTGGGTGCCGCCGTAGTCGGTACGCAGGGCGTTCAGTTGGGTGAACAATCCCTGGTAATGCCCGCTGCGTTGTTTTTCCGAAGCGCTGGCTTTGACCACGTCGAAGGCCTGACGGGCCTTGTCTTCGCGCACCACCGTCAGGTACCATTGGTAGCCGGCGACGCCAGCGGCGGCGATCACCACGCCCATCATCAGGTACACCAGCACACGCGCGGCCTTGCTGGTCTTGATCGCTTCAGAGTTCTGCGCGTGGTTGAGAACCTGTTCTTTGATGTTGGAGAAACGGCAATCGCTCTCCAGCACCTGCTTCAAGGTTTCCAGGGCCTGACGCGGACGCACGGAGGTCAGCAGCGCGTGCCACAATGATTTGTACTCGACCAGCGCGTTCTCGGTCTGGCCATCCATCAGGTAGGCCTTGGCCAGGAAACGATGCGGATCCGGCGAGCGCGGCAGAAGATTCTTCGCCCGATGACAGGCGTCGATCGCCCGACTGGTGTCGCGGGTGGCGATGTAGGCCTGTGCCGCGGCAACGTAGGCGAGCGCGGCGTCTTCGATCGCACCGAGCTCGGCCAACACCTTGGCGCGGTCGAACTGCAAATCTGGATCGTCAGGTGATAACGCCAGCACGGTGTCGAGGTCGCGTCGGGCCTGTTCCAGGTCGCCCTGGTCCTGCGCCATCTGAATGAGTTCGAGATACAGCTCGACGGCACGCGGTGCCTGTTTGAGCTGAGCGTAACATTCCGCGAGCGGGCGGATGACCTCAGGAACCGGATTGAGTTTGTGCACCGCTTCAAGCAACGACAGCGCGCTCTCGATCTCGCCGCTTTGTCGCAGTGCGTTGGCATCGACCACGACTTCATCGGGCGTCCGTGCGCGGGCGACACCAGCCAGCACCAGCTGCGCGGCGATGGCGTAGGTGTCGAAACGAGTGACCCCGACCGAACTGGCGACCTGATCAAGGGTGTGGCGACCATCAAGGTAGCGCAGCACCTTGAGCATCTCGGGGTCGGTCTGGATGTTGCGCAGGTTGTTGCGCCCATCGTTGTCGACCACGTAAAGCGCCGTGGGATCGGTGATCACTTCGCGGATGCGCCGCCACTCGTCCTTGCGCCGCGTTGCTTCAAGCAGCAATTGCGTGGTCTGCAGACCGACTGCACCCATCGCCACCACGTCATGGACCTGGAGTTGCGGTACCGGCGCGCCATCGGTGAAGGTGAAGTCGCCTTCATTCCATTCGAAGATCGGACAGACCAGTTCTTCGATGCACCAGGCGCTGGCTTCGTTGAGTTCGCCTTCTTGGACGTAGCCGCTGGCGAGGATCAAGTCACGCAGGGGATGGCCGAGCGAGTAGAGCCGCTGGTTGAGATCATCGACCTGCTCTGGTGAGAGCAGGGATTTTCTCAGCAGGGCATTAAGCAGGAACGCTTTGCCATCAACCGGCGGCGCATCGCTCATCGCCACCTGGCCGGCATCGAAATAGATGTACCGATGACCATCGGGGCTGCCGACCGACAACGTCCCGGTCTGCCGATTCATCTGCAGAGTCTGGAAGATGTCGGTCAGGCTGACGGAGCTAAGTTGGCCTTGGAAACCCATGCGGGGCCTACCTGACGAGGAGTGCTAGAGGTTGCCGAATAGCGCGTCGAGTTGGTTCTTCATCTCGTCCGAGAAGTTCTTACCCAGGCCTTCGTTCTGCTTTTCTTGGTCCTCGGGCTTGCGCTTGGCCGCCTCATTGAGGATGGCTTCAAGCTGCACGGCGAGTTCCTTGCACAGCACCTGGATCATCCCGGCCTTGATGGCGGAACTGAACACCGTGACGCACAGAGTCCGCTCACCCAACAGGGTGATGTGGATGCTCTGGCCTTGGCCTTGGTGGAAGAGCACGCGGAACTCGGGCTCACCGAGCAGGCGCGCGACTTCACGCGTGCTGGCGAAGGAGCCAGACACCAACGCCGACAGCGCTGCGGTGTCCTGTTTGAAGAAGCCTTGGCGGGCCACCATGTGGCCCTCTTTATCGATCACCAACGCGCTTTGGGCGTTGGCCTTCTTCACGAAGGCGAGCAAAACCGCATTGATGCGGTCGACGTCCGCGGCGTAGAAGACCAGGCGCCGTAAACGCAGGGCATCATTATCACTGACCATTGGCGCCCTCCGCTGGCTTGTCTGCCGGTTTTTCCGTAGGAGCAGGGGCGGGGGTTTCGGCCGGTTTTTCCGCTGCCGGTTTTTCCGCTGGAGGTTTTTCCGCTGCGGGTGGAGCTGGTTCAGCCGGCTTATCAGCAGGCGGAGCGGGCTTTTCCGCTGCCGGTTCTGCTGGTTTTTCGGGTGCCGGAGCAGCCGGTTTTTCGGCTGAAGGAATAGCCGGTTGCTCAGCTGCTGAAGCTGGGGTGGGAGTTGGAGCCGGAACCGGCTTCGCCGGTTCGGTCGCCGAAGGGCCGATCAGGGCGCGCTGCAGGTCTTGCGGTAGCAGGCTGCGAACCGCCGGCACGTAGATCACCGCCACCACCGCCATGATCATCAGCACGATCAGACCGATGAGGACGATCAGTAGAGTCTTCACCCCACCGCCACCTGGCCGTGAGGCTTCCTGGTAGCGCTTGAGGCTCGGGTCGGTGGCGCCGAGGTTGACCTTGGCCGCCACAGGGGGCTGCTGTTTGAGATTGTCGAGCGACGGTGGCTTGGCTTTGGCCAAGTGTTTGTCGCGCGGATCGGCCTGGGACTGCACGTGTCCTTGTGGCGGCAGCTGCGGCATGCCGCGTGCCGGCGTCGGCTGGGCAGGCATGGGCGGGCGCGCTTGCGGCATGGCCATCTGCGGTGCGGGTGCAGGTGGTGGGCGCTGGGGCAGACGCTGCTGCGCCACGGGTGTATGGGCCGGAGCGGGCGGCATGGCAGTGGGCTGTGCCGGAGGAGTTGACGACGGCGGTGCGCCCAGGGCGGTGTTGGTGCGGCGACGATTGGCGGCTGGCGCGTGCTCTTTGTTGAGCTTTTCGATCACCAAGCGCGAAATTTCTTTGAGCGTGGCGAACACGCCTTTGCCTTCACGTGCGACACCTTCGTGGGTCGGCACGCCCATCGGATTGATCTGGGCGTTGAGATCGGCGATCGACATGGCGTTCGGCAGATCGCGTTTGTTGTACTGGATCACCAGCGGCACGTCGTCGATCGTCAGGCTCATCTCCGCGAGATTGTCGCGCAGGTTCTGCAGCGATTCGAGGTTCTCCGCCATCTTCTCTGGGCTGGAGTCGGCAACAAAAATGACGCCATCGACGCCCTGCAGCACCAGCTTGCGCGTGGCGTTGTAGTAGATCTGGCCGGGCACGGTGTAGAGCTGGAATTTGGTGCGCATGCCGGCGACCTGACCGAGGTCGAGCGGCAGGAAGTCGAAGTACAGCGTGCGGTCGGTTTCCGTCGCGATGGAAACCATCTCGCCGACCGCATCCTTCGGCGCCTTCTTATGAATGATCTCAAGGTTGGTGGTCTTGCCCGACATGCCTGGGCCGTAGAACACCACTTTGCAGCTGACTTCGCGTTGACCGAAATTGATCTGGACCATGGCGGGTAGGCTCGTTCGGGGAAGCGGGCTGGTGCGGGTGTCTGAGGACGTTCAGAGAGAGAGACGTTGCGCGATGCGTTCAAGGAAAGGCTTGGTCTCAAGCTGAAGCAAGGTGAGGTTCGCCTGCGAGTCGATCACGACCACCAGGTAACCGTTACCAGCGACCATCAGCAGCAGACTGCCCTGTTCGCTGGCGGTGTGCAGGTGGCGCGGATTGCCGAGGCTCAGGTGTTTCGCTAGGCTCTGACTGTGTTCGATCAGCGAGCCGACGGTAGCGGCAAGCTGGTTTTCATCGAGGCCTTCACGCAGCGCACTCGCCATCGGCAGGCCGTCGCTGGAAACCAGCAGGGAACCGCCGACGCCGCGCACGCGGTTGAGTTGGATGAGGATCTCCTGCATGGCTCAGCCGGCTCCCAGTTCGATGAGAGCCTGACGCGCGCGGATCTCCAGCATCGCCGGGCGTACGCCAGGTTCTGCCAGGATCACCACGGTGAAGGTCCGTTCCCGACGGAAGGCCAGCACCTGGCCCTGATCGGCGACCATCGTCCACATGCTGAGTTGGTCCTGACCGACGGCGGTCAGCGCCTGCTGTGAGGCCTTGCTGATTTCTGCTGCCAGAGCGGCGAGGAGTTCCTCCTGCTGGCTGCTCAGGCGCTGGCTCGACACCACGCGGCCTTTGTCGTCGGCGATCAAGGCACCGCGTACGCCGGCTTCGGAAACGAGGCCGCCCAAACCATCACTCGCGGGCAGGATCTTGTTGGCCAACGGTGTCGGTTCCGACGGCCGTCCGGGCGCCGACTGATACGGAGAACCAGCAACCTGACGAGTGACTGAGGCGGTCGGCGGCTTGCCGGTGATCTGCTCGATCTTCTTGAGCACTGCCGGATCGTTCGGCTTGAAGGTCAGGATCTGGCGCAGGTGCTGGAGGGCCTGCGGCGGCCGCGAGGTTTCGATGTAGTGGTCCGCCAACATACGATGGGCAGCGTAGCTGCGGCTGTCGCGTTCGACCGCGGTTAGCAGGTTCTTGACCGCTTCGTCCTTGCGGCCGTTGACCATTTCGATCTCGGCAAGGATGACGTAGGCCTGTCCGTTGCGCGGGAACTCCTTGATACAACGGCGGCAAACGGCTTCCGCGCCCGCGATGTCTCCCCCCAAACGGACCAGTTCGGCCAGCCGGTTATAGGCGGAGGCCGACGGAAAGTTCTCCACCTTCTTGCGCAGGCGTTCCAGTTCGGATTCCACCAGGGATCCTCTCGTCGTGGTTGATGTCACCCGAATCTCACCTCAGCGATGCTTCGCCGCTGCTTCGTTACAGCCGGCATTCATCGTCTTGGATCGCTTCGGGAAACGAGTTAGACGTTTGGATTCATAGTCGTGGGGGTCTGGCCAGTCAACCACGCAGGGCAAACTCGCACAGCGGCACCACCTGCTGTGCTGCACGGTCTTGCAGGGAGCTGCCGTCTTGAGTGCGGCCTTATCGCTCTCAGGCTGCGGCCCGACGGGCAGCAGCCCGGCGAGAAAAGTGGAGCATTGGTGCCCCAAGCGCACTTCATCATCAATCCGGCCAGCGGCGCCGGCGCCGGGGCACGTTTGGCGCGTGAGCTGGCCACGCTGGTCGGTCCAGCGCAGATCTCCCTGCTCGGGCGCTGTGATCTTCCTGGTATTATCGCCCGTCTGGGGCCGCAAGACGCCGCAGTTGCCTGCGGTGGCGACGGTACCGCCAGTGCCGTGGCCGAGGTCATCGCCGAACGTGCGGCGGCACCCGCGCTGGGGATCGTGCCGTTGGGTACTGGCAACGACCTGGCGCGGGTACTCGGGTGGAAAGAAACACGCGGGAGCCTGGCGGCCCTGGTCGAAGCGCTGCGTGTCGCCGGTCGGCGGCAGCTTGACCGTTGGCGGGTGGAGGGGCCTGGCCTGCGCCGCAGCTGGTGCAATTACCTCAGTATGGGGGTCGACGCGCGGGTCGCTCAGCGCTTCCACGACCTGCGGCTGCGTCATCCCAGCTTGGTGCGGGGCGGCAACATCAACCGGGGCCTCTATGGCGTGTTGGGGGCACAGCAGCGCGGCATCGATCTGGTGCGGCAGGTGCGTCTGACGGGTGGTCCGTCTTTGCCGCAGTGGGCCGGGGTGCTGGTCCTGGGCAACATTCCAAGCTACGCGGGTGGGGTCACTCTGGCGCGGGACATGCGGGTCGACGATGGGCGCCTGGAGCTGCTCGCGCTCGGCCATGGCATCAGTCTGGGGTTGGTCACGGCGCGGTTGCGTCGTCCGCGTCTGTTGGGACGTACCGACCATCTGGAGTTCGATCTAGGTGGGACATTGGCGATGCAGGTCGATGGCGAACCCTTCAGCGCCGGTCCAGGGCACTACCGCGTGGTGCCTGATCGCAGCATCACCGTGCTGGTGGCGGATGGCGCGCCGTGCGCGACTTGAGCCCGGTGCGGCTCGACAGGCACGTCAGCCAAGGTAGTTCCATGCGTCCTGGAGCCTCCATGACCACCGCCAGTCCCAGCCATTGGTCGTCGATGCGTTGCCACTCCCGTCATTTCTATCTCAGCTTTGCCGTGGCCGCCGCCCTGCTGCTGGGTGGCTGCAGCAACGATGAGCGTGACGTGGTGTTCTCCACCGACACGCCACCGGCAGCCGACGATCGTCCGGTGATTCTGGCGGACATCGCCACGCTGGCGCATGCCAAACAACTCGCTGATCCCGAACATGCGGCGCCGTACCATAAGGCAGTTGACGCGCTCATCAGCCGTGGCGCTCGCATCGAACCGATGTTGATCGAAGCCTTGGGCGGCAATGAGGATTGGGGCGTGCGCCTCGGCGTGGTCGAGGTGCTCAAGGCGGTTGGCACGCGTCGCTCGGTCGAACCGCTGATGGGTGCGCTGGAGGACCCTCAGCCCCTGGTCGCGCTCAATGCCGACCACTTGTTGCGCGAGATGCTCCACCACGAGGTGATCCCCGCTGCGGGCCAAGCACCACGCGATGGCTTGCCACCGGTGCCACAACGGCCGGCGGACAATCTGGCGCTTGATGCCGATGAAAAACTGTGGGCGGCTTGGCATCAGGAACACCGCGTCACCTTGCATCGGGTGTGGCGCGGGTGGTGGGATGCCAACCGCACGACGGTCAAGATCGACTGAACGCGGCCTCCGGCAGTTCAAGATCACTGCAGCCATGTTGGACGCTCTCGTCGACAAGATCGCCGCGTTGCCCACCGGTCCTGGGTGTTACGTCTATAAAAACTCGGCCGGCATCGAGATCTATGTCGGCAAGGCCAAGAATCTCCGGCGGCGGGTGGCGAGTTATTTCCAAGAACGCGACGGCCATCCGGCGCGGACCCTGCGGCTGGTGCAGGAGGTTGCTGACGTCCAGGTGATCGAGACCGACAGCGAGGTCGAAGCGCTGTTGCTAGAAAACGTCCTGATCAAGGATCTGCGACCGCGCTTCAATGTGAAGCTCAAGGACGACAAGACCTATCCGCTGCTGGCGATCACGCGCGAGGAGTTCCCGCGTGTCTACTGCACGCGTGAGCGTACGGCGGAGGGTGTCGATTACCTCGGACCATTCGGCTCGGCGAAAGAACTCTACCGCGCCTACCACTTCCTTATGCGGGTGTTTCGCTTTCGCGTGTGTGACCTCGATTTGCATGAGGGCGATCCCAAACGGCGGACCTTCGCGCCGTGTCTGAACTACCACATCAAACGCTGCTCTGCGCCGTGCACCACCAAGGTCAATCGCGTGGAATATGGCGAGGATATCCGCGCGCTGCGGGCGTTCCTTGGTGGCCGCGCAAAAGGCGAGGTGCTGTCGTCGCTGCGCACGCGCATGAAGCAGGCCGCGACGGAGTTGCGCTTCGAGGACGCCGCGCGTTGCCGTGATCAGATCCATGCGCTCGATCGCTTGAAGGAACGTGGGCGTCTGAAGGACTACGATGAACCCGAAGCGCCGGTGATCGACCTGGGCAGCGGCCTGTTACGTTTGCAGGAACAACTTGGTCTGACCCAGCCGGTGAAGGTCATCGAAGGATTTGACATCGCGCATCTGCAGGGTGGTTTCGTGGTCGCCAGCTTGGTGCAGTTTGTTGGCGGTGTGCCGAACAAGGACGGTTACCGTCGGTTCAAAGTGCGCGGCGAGGATGGCGTCGCACGCAACGACGACTTCGCTGCCATGCGCGAAGTGGTCGGTCGCCGGTATCGCCGCTTACGTGACGAAGGCGCAGCATTGCCCGATGTGGTGCTGATCGATGGCGGCCACGGTCAGGTCGCGTCGGCGATGCAGGCGCTGACGCAAGAAGGGGTGGCGGTGCCTTGCCTGATCGGTCTGGCGAAGCGTGAAGAGACCATCATCCGTGCCGATGGTACGGAACTGCGCCTGAGCCGCCGCGATCCTGCGCTCAAGCTCTTGCAATACGTCCGCGATGAAGCGCATCGGTTCTGCCGGCGTTACTTCCACTTGCTGCAGCGCCAAGCGCTGGACGACGACGGGAAAACACCTTGAGCGGGTGGTTCGCACCAGTAGACCCGCGCCTCTAATACCGGTCATGCCGGATTCAGCAGCGCTGCCGCAGCGCTCGCTGTCCTCCGTCCTCCTTAGTTAAGGCCCCCTGGGCCCGTCCACGCAGGTCCTCGCACGCGCATGACCCTCACCAGCATCACCCTGCCCGATCTGCTCGCTGGCGACGTCCGTGCCCGGCTTTCCAGTTTACTGTCTTCGCGTGCCCCGTCCGCCACGGTGGCGATTACGTGCGTCGATGTTCCGCGGGTGCCCGTCAGTGTGCTTGCCATGGCCTTGGATTTGGCGGTCAGCACCGGGGGCTTCTTGCGCTTGGAGGGGTTGTCCGCGCACACGCGGCAGGCGCTGCACGTGATCGATCCTGAGCGGCGCTTGGCGGTCGATGACACCGCGCGTGTGGCCCATGTGGGCGAGCGGCCTTACCAGGTGCGTGCGGGGGGGGACGGCAGCCTGTACGTGGTTTTGAGCAAGGGCATCGGTCAACACCCGCACATGGCAGACATGGCGTCCTACGAGTGGATCCGCGGCGTTGATGCGACTTCGGTGGTGGTGGATATGGCGCAGATCGAGCACCTCAATTCCCTGCTCGTCGCGTGGCTGCTGCAACTCAACCAGGGCGCCGGACCCGGACGTTGCCGCTTGGTGAACGTTGGTCGTCAGGCGGTCGCGCAACTCACCCAATTGCGCCTGAATCACCTGCTGGTCATCAGCTGAGCGATCGGATCCGATGGCGGAGGAAGCAGTGGTGGTGACAGCAACGGAGGCAGCAACGGTGGAGTCGACCGGAGCGGCAGCAGAAACGGCAAGCACGCTCTGGCTGATCGCTGGTTCCATCGTCGGTGGTGGTTGGTTGCTGATCGTCGTTCTGGCACTGCTGGTCGTCCTGGTATCGCGCCTGCTGAGCCGCCGGTTGGAACGCACTGGCAGCGCGATGGCGGTTGAAAGCGGTCGCTTGCTGCACGAACTGGTGCGCAAGGTGGTGCTGACATCCGCGTTGCTCGCCGGTCTCGGCTTGGCCGGTCTGGTCGGATGGTTGGTGTGGCAGGGCAATGATCCCTGGGCCTGGGGTCTCGCACGGGTGCGCGACATCAGCGCTGAGGCCTGGATCGCGTTGGGCGTGGCCTGCGGCAAACTGATATTGGTCGGCGTGGTGCTGATGGCGGTGGTGCGTCTGCTGCGCCGTCTGCTGCGTCGTTTGTCGCTCAAGGTCAACGCATGGGATGGCTTGGCGGACAACGATCGCAGCCTGGAACGTTTTTTCGCGGGGCTTGATCGTGCGGTGGTGATCAGTGCGTGGTTGGGCTTCGCCGCCATCGCCTGCATGTTGATCAATTTACCGACGTGGTGTGGCGAGGGGCTGGCTTCGATCGCCCGGATTTATGCCATCATCGCGATCGGCCTGTTGGTGTTGCGGGCCACGGCGGTGGTGGTCGACACCTGCGAGGGACTCAGCCGTCGCTACGCGGAGAAACGCGACTGGCTGAAGTTCTACGATCAGCTGCGGCCGCTGGTTCCCTTGCTGCGACGGTGCCTGGAATACGCCCTCTGGGTGGCCATCGCCAGTCTGGTGCTGCATGAGGTGCCACCGACCTCCGGGCTCGCCTCGCACTACGGTCCGGCGCTGATGCAAGCGATCGGCGTATTCTTCATCGGACGGCTGGTGATCGAGGTCGGCAACCTGCTGATCGGTCGTGGGATGTTGGAGCGCGAGGACCTCAGCGACCTCGAACGCCGTCGGCGCGCCACCATCGTTCCGCTGGCGAAAAGCCTGTTCCGCGTCGCGTGTTATTTCGCCATCGCCATTTTGATCCTGAATGCGCTGTACATCGACACCACGCCCTTTCTGGCGGGCGCCGGCATCCTGGGCATGGTGGTTGGATTGGGCGCACAGGCGCTCATCAACGACGTGGTCAACGGCTTCTTCATCCTCTTCGAAAACGTCTACATCGTCGGTGATGTCATCGAAGGAGGCGGCGCCAAAGGCACGGTCGAAGCCATCGAATTCCGCACCACCCGCATCCGCGATTCAGAGGGTCGCCTGCATATCATCCGCAACGGTGACATGAAACAGGTGGTGAACTATTCCAAGGAGTTCATCCGCGCGGTGGTCCCGTTCGATGTCGGTTATGAGGCGGATATCCAGCACGTGTTCCGCACCATCAACGAGTGCGGTGAGCGTTTCCGTGCCACCGATGCCGATGTGCTTGATGCGGTGGAGATCGAAGGTATCAGCGGTTTTTCCGGTTCGGCACTGACCATCCGCACCTCGGTGAAGGTCCGCCCTGGGCGTCACGAGATGGTGGCAGCACGCTGGCGTTTGGTGTTGAAAGAAGCCTTCGACGCGGCCGCTGCTCCAGGAAGCGCCCGCAAAGGCCTGGTGCCGGACATCCGTCTGGTCTGATCTACTCAACCGAGATCTGGCA
>Ga0335394_10002512_pt1 | contig 20631 bp, 18 predicted proteins | sample MAT03_FD_205741 | JGI IMG/M metagenome (GOLD analysis project Ga0335394, IMG submission 205741) | Freshwater microbial communities from Lake Fryxell liftoff mats and glacier meltwater in Antarctica - MAT-03 (spades assembly) (version 2) ...
AGTGGCCGTTCTCGGCCGAGCCGCCGATCCACTGGCTGTCGCCGATGATCAGGTCGCACAGCTTGCCCTTGGAGTTGAGCTCGTTGAGGAAGCGGTCGGCGTAGTTCGTCCACGGAACGAACTCGAATTTCATGCCGATGCCGGTCTGCGTGGTAAAGTCCTTCGACAGTTCGACCAGCGCGTTTGCCGGGTCCCATGCGGCCCAGCACAGCGTCAGGTCTTCAGCCTGCGAAGCGCCCGTCATGGCGGTCGAGGCGGCGAGCCCCGCAGCCAGGCCGAGCGACACTTTTAATGTCGATTTCATGCCTTCCTCCCATTAGCGAGGCCGTCTGGATGACGGCCTCAGAACTTTGAACCCCCCTCCTCGGGGGCCTCGACACCACCTGCGTGATGTTGAGTAATTTGTTTAGTTGAAACAGAATTTACTAAACACGCAAGAGGGAAAGTGTGCTGCACTGCACAATGGCGGCAAACGATCCACGGTGTCCCGGAAGGACGACGATGGCACCTCGATCCGGCTCTTAAGGGGGGGGCATTCGGACATGTCTCGGTGGAAAACGTAGCCAGCGATTGTGTCACCCGCGCCCACTCGGAGGCGCGCATTGCCGAGTCGGTCGTCGGGGAATGGCAAGCCGGCTTGAGCACGCCGGCACTGGCGCCCAATACGGCGGTCCCAAGATATTGCGCGACTGCGGAAGCTGACATCTTCCGGAACACGGAATAAAGCATCTATCGGCCCGCGTAAGGCGCCTTGCGCGCAGGATTGTCGCATCGGCGACACCGAGCGGACGCGACTGTTGTGTAACGGGCGCGTCTTTGTGCTATTCCGTCCGATACAAAAATCGAAGAGACAGGCAGACCATGAGCAACCACCTCAAATTCTACATCGACGGCAAGTGGGTCGATCCCGCAATTCCGGCGGTCCTCGACGTTATCGATCCATCGACAGAGGAAGCCTACACCCAGATTTCCGTTGGCTCGAAAGCCGACGTCGATCGCGCGGTTGCCGCGGCCAAGGCAGCGTTTCCGGCCTTTTCCGTCACCACCAAGGCCGAACGGCTGGCGCTGTTGAGGCGCATCCTCGAAGTCTACAACGAGCGTTTCGAAGATCTCGCACAAGCGATCAGCCACGAGATGGGCGCGCCGATAACCTGGGCGCGCGACGCGCAGGCCGACGCCGGTCGCTCGCACATGGGTTCCACCATCAAGGCCTTGGAAGACTATGAGTTCAGCGAGCGCCGCGGCACGACGATGGTCGTCAAGGAGCCGATCGGCGTCTGCGCGCTGATCACGCCGTGGAACTGGCCGCTGAACCAGATCGTCTGCAAGGTGGCGCCGGCGATAGCCGCCGGCTGCACGGTCGTGCTGAAGCCATCGGAGATAGCGCCGATTTCCGGCATCATATTCTCGGAGATCATGCATGCCGCCGACGTCCCGAAGGGCGTGTACAACATGTTGAACGGCAACGGCCCGGATGTCGGCCAGGTCATGGCGGGCCACCCCGATGTCGACATGGTTTCGTTCACAGGCTCGACCCGCGCGGGCATCATCGTTGCCGAGACAGCAGCAAAGACCGTGAAACGGGTGTGTCAGGAACTTGGCGGCAAGTCGGCCAACATCATCCTGCCCGACGCCGATTTCGAGCGGGCCGTGAAGAAGGGTGTGAAGGGCTGCTTCGGCAACAGCGGCCAGTCTTGCGACGCCCCGACCCGCATGCTGGTGCCGGCCGCCCGTCACGACGAGGCGCTCGAGATCGCCAAGAAGGCCGCCGAGGCGTATAAGGTCAACGACCCGCGCCTAGAAGGCCCCCACCTCGGTCCGGTCGTCAGCAAGGTGCAGTACGACAAGATCCAGGGGCTGATCGAGAAGGGCATTAGCGAGGGCGCCACGCTCGTCGCTGGCGGTCTCGGCCGCCCGGAACACCTCAATCGCGGCTACTACATCCGCCCGACCGTCTTCGGCCACGTGAAGCCGGGCATGACCATCGAGAAGGAAGAAATCTTCGGACCTGTGCTGTCGGTTATCTCCTATGACGACGAGGAAGACGCGGTCAGGATCGCCAACGACACCGTCTACGGGCTTGCCGCTTACGTTCAGTCTAACAACATCGAGCACGCCCGCGCCGTCGCGGCGCGCATGCGTGCCGGCCAGGTCTCGATCAACTATCCCGAATGGGACTTGTTTGCGCCGTTCGGCGGCTACAAGCAGTCCGGCAACGGCCGCGAATACGCCGACTGGGCTATCCACGACTTCCTCGAGATCAAGGGCATCATTGGCTACGGGGAATAACATCTCGTCCGGAACATTCCTCTTCCCCGCGACAGTGGGGAAGAGGTGCCGGGGCAGGGGCGTCTCCGCCCTCTCTCACCCCAGCTTGGCGACGATCGCTTTAAGCGCCTCGCCGAAACGGCGCACTTCGTCCAGCGTGTTGTAGTGGACAAGCGACGCGCGGATTGCGCCTGAATCCATCGACAGGTTGAGCCGGTTCATAAGGCGCGGCGCATACATATGGCCGTCGCGGATTCCGATCTCACGCTTCGCCATCTCCTCCACGATCGCCTGCGGCGAGAGCTTGCCGATGTTGAAGCAGAATGTCGGCACGCGCTCGTCGATACGCGCCTCGTCGGCGACGCCATAGATAGTCGCGCCGCACTCGTTCAGCACCTTCATCATCGCCCGTGCCAGGACCAGTTCGTACTGTCGGATCGCACCCATGCCGGCCACGACGTTCTGCCGCCTCGTGCGGTTGTTCGACGGCGCGAAGTTGCGGCCGATCGATTCCAGGTAGCGGACGGCGGCGTCCATGCCGGCGACATTCTCATAGACGAAGGTGCCAGCCTCGACCTTGTAGGGCGGCTCGTCCGGGATGAAATCCTCGCGGAAGGTCGGCAGCCGCTTCAGAAGCTCGAAGCGCCCCCACAGAAACCCCATGTGCGGCGAGAAATTCTTGTAGCCGGAGCAGATGAGGTAGTCGCAGTCCCAAGCCTGCACGTCCATCAGGCCATGCGGTCCATAGTGAACGCAATCGAGAAAGACCTCGGCGCCGGCGGCGTGCGCGATCCCGGCCACGGAGGCAACGTCGACGATCGAACCGATCGAATGCGCCGTCACAGTGCAGGCGACGAGCCTCGTGCGGCTGTTGACCAGCGGCTTGAGGTCGTCGATGTGCAGGTTGCCGTTTTCGCGCATGCGCCACCACACAATCTTCGCGCCGGACTGCTCCAGCGCCAGCCACGTCGCGATGTTGGCGTCGTGGTCCATGTCGGTGACGATGATCTCGTCGCGGCTGCCGTCGCGGGCGATCATCTGGCCGATGCCGAGGCTGACCAGCCTGATGAACGAGGTCGCGTTCATGCCGAAGCAGATCTCTGCCGGGTTCGGGGCGTTGATCAACAGGGCAACGCTCTCGCGCGCGTCGGCCACACCCTTGTCCACCGTCACGCTGCGGCCATAGCGCCCGCCGCGCTGCACATTGTGCGAAACGAGATGGTCGGTCACCGCGTCGAGCACGCTTTGCGGGATCTGCGCGCCGGCCGCGTTGTCGAGGAAAATGAAATCACCGGCCTTGCGCAGGGCAGGGAACATCGCTCTGATCTTCTCGACGGGGAATGTGTCGGCGGATTGGTGCTGGTTCACGTAAAGTCCTCAAACGAAACTGCAAAACGGGAAACTGGTGCCTCAGCGTGTCTTCTCGACCTTGAGCTTGCGTTCGAGCATGCCGACGAGACGCACCATTGGCCAGAGGAAGATAAGGTAGATCAACGCGGCTCCGATCAGCGGTGATGGGTTGGCGTAAAGCGCCTGCGCGTTGTTGGCTTCCTTGAGAAGTTCGGGCAAGGCAACCACCGAAGCCAGCGACGTGTCCTTGAACATCGACACGCAGTTGCTGGTGGCAGGCGGTATGACGACACGCACCGCCTGGGGCAGGATGACCTTGCGCAGCGTCAGCAGGAACGGCAGGCCGAGTGCGTGCGCCGCCTCGAACTGGCCCTGCGGGATGCTTTCGATGCCCGAGCGGAACACTTCCGCCGAATAGGCCGACATGATGAAGGTGAAGGCCAGCGTCGCCGAAACCCATGACGAGAGGCGGATGCCGACAAAGGGAAGCGCGTAGTAGATCAGGATAAGCACGACCAGCACCGGCAGGGCGCGGAAGATGTCGATATAGCCGACGGCCAGCCACCGGAACGGCCGTGGCGCATAGAGGCGCACGAGGCTGATCAGAAGGCCCACCGGAATGCCGATGCCGATGGCGAGCAGCCCGAGCTGCAGTGTGTTGACAAATCCGCGCATGAGGGCCGGCAATGCCGAAAGCATGACCTGGCCGTTGAAGAAAGTATCGAGCAACGTCATGTGCATCCCCCGCCAACAAAGAGTTGTGCCGGCTTTTCGCCGGCACAATCAGTCACGACAGTGTTGTTGTATCAGGCCTTCGGAAGCGGCGCCTCTTTGGCCGTCGAGGATTCGGCCGGCGCGTCGGTCCCGAACCACTTCTTGTGGATTGCCTGCAGCGTGCCGTCCTTCTTCATTTCGGTCAGCGCGTCGTTGATCTTGGCCAGATGCGGCGAATCCTTGGTCATCATCAGGCCATACTGCTCGCCCGTCTTGATGCGGTCGACGACGGCAAGTCCCTGCATCTTGGTGAAGGCGTATTCCATGCCCGGCACGTCGCTCACCACGCCGTCCACGCGGCCGGCTGCCAGGTCAAGCAGCACGTCCTGCTGCGTGTTGTAGCCCTTCACCTCACTGAAACCCTGGGCGTCCTTGTTGTCGTTGGCATATTTCTCGCCGGTCGAGCCCGACAGCACGCCGACGATCTTGCCCTTGAGGTCAGCGAGGCTCTTGACCGCGCCGTCCGTCTTGGCCGCGATGCCCATATCGGAATCGTAGTAGGGCTGCGTGAACGACTGCGAGCCAAGGCGCTCAGGCGTGATGGTGATCGAGGAGATCGCAGCGTCGATGCGCCCGGAGCTTGTCGCGGCGAACAGCGGCTGGAAGTCATAGCCTTCGATGTTGACGGTCATGCCGGCACGCTTGGCTGCCTCGGTCACGATGTCGACCTCGAAACCCTCGAAATTGCCGCTCTCGGCCTTGTATTCGAAGGGCGGGTTGTTGGGATAGGAGCCGACATTCAGCACGCCTTCGGCAAAGGCGGCCATGGGCGCCCCGGCAAAGCCGGCCACTGCGGCGATCATGAGCAGGTTGCGACGGGTGAAGTTCATCTTTCTTTCCCTCTGGTTGGTCCGGACGAGTCCTCCCCGCCGGTGTGGTTGCCGCCGCGTTGCGCGGCGTCAATTCTTGAATTCGAGCATTCGGCCAAGCGCGGTTTCGAGCTGGCTGGCCTCGCGATAGACACACATTCGCACGAAGGCATTGGCCGAACTGCCGAACAGATAGCCCGGCGCAAGCCCGACGCGTGTCTTTTCCAGGATATCGGCGCACAGACGACGCGAGTCGCTTTCGCCTTCCACCGCGAAGAAGGCGTACATGCCGCCACGCGGCTTTGTCGGCAGCACGATGCCGGGAAAATGCGCCAGCCGGTCGTAGGCCAGGTCGAGCCCCGTCTTGATGCGCTGCCGGATTTCCTCGACCAGCGGCTCACCCTTTGTGATGGCCGCGGCAGCACCCGCCTGCAGAGGCCCGGCGGTTCCGCTGTTGACGTATTGCGTCATGGCGGCAAGCTGGTCCGCTATGCCGGAAGGATGGGTCAGCCAGCCGACACGCCAGCCGGTCATCGCCCATGCCTTGGAGAAGCTGTTGACGGAGAGAACGCGGTCGCCGTCCTCCGCGATCTGCAGGATCGAGGGAGCGCTGTCGCCGTCCAGGTAGAGCCGGTTATAGACCTCGTCGGAAATGATCCAGATACCGGTGCGCCGGCTGAATTCAAGCAGCGCCTCCATCTCGGCGCGCGTCGCCGTCCAGCCGGTCGGATTGGACGGAGTCGACAGGAAGATCGCTCGGGTGCGCGCGTCGCATGTCGCGAAAAGCCGGTCGAGGTCGAGCTTCCAGTCGCCGTCGAAATCGAGCGCGAAGGGGCGCGGTTCACCGCCGATCAGGTGGATGGCGTTGTGGATGTTGGGCCATTGCGGTGCGACGTAGACGACATTCGTGCCGACATCGACGAGCAGCTCAAGCGCCATGTAGAGCGCCTGCATGCCGCTGGGCGTCACGGTGGTGCGGTCGACCGCGATGGGCTTGCCGTGCAGCCGCGACTGGTAAGCCGACAGCGCCTCGGTCAGCGGCGCGTAGCCGCGCATATTGGGGATGTAGAAGGTCAGGCCTTCGTCGAAAGCGGCCTTTGCCGCTTCGCGAATGAAGTCGGGCGTAACGAGGTCGCCTTCGCCGTACCAGAGAGCGATCACATCGCCGAGCTCACGGGCGCGCACCGCGAGGTTGGCGATGTTCTCGGTGTGGAGGTCGCGGATCTGTGCGCGGATGCCGTCGAAAGCGTAACGCGACTTTGCCGCGGCGGACGACTGGGGTGGAAGGAACGACAATACCGGGACCCTTTGCGCACACTCGGGTTACGCGGCGTGCGACGGCCCCCCAAGCCGATGTCCAGGCCAATGTCGCGCGCGAGTTCTAGCAACGAATGCTATCCGAACCGGGGCGCTTTTCAAGGCAAAAGTTTTAAGCTTAAAAAGTTAGCCCCTGGCTCGTGACCCTGCCTTCGCCGGCGTCGCCCGAGCTTCGGCGAGACCGGACGCCGTGCTGGCGCCCAGGAACATCGTGTCGCTGGCCAGGATGAAGAAGCTGGCTCCCTTGTCGGTCCAGCGCGCCACATCGTCCGGTTTGCCGCAGAAGATGCCGGCGATCTTTCCCTGCTTCAGCGTGGCGGCGATGATCTTTTCGATCGCCTTTGCGAGTTTCTCCGCTCCGTCCGGCCGATAAGCATGGAGCGAAACGGAAAGGTCGCCGGGTCCGACGAAAACGAGGTCGACGCCATCAGTGGCGGCGATGGCGCCGGCATTGGCAAGCCCTTCGGCCGTCTCCACCTGCACGGCGACGACCACGGAATCATTTGCTTCCGCGAGATAGTCGAAGATCCGGTAGCCGTAGCCGCTCGCGCGGCCGGGTCCGACGCCGCGCTCGCCTGAAGGCGGGTAGCGCGCCGCCTTCACCACGGCCGCCGCCTGCGCGGCCGTCGACACGCGCGGAGCCAAAATGCCCTGCGCGCCGCTGTCCAGCGACGCCGCGATAGCCTCGGGAGCATGGCCGGGAACCCGGACCATCGCGGGGACACCCTTCACGTCGCAGGCGCGCACCAGATTCTCGATCTGGTCGCGGGCGATCTGCGCGTGCTCCCAGTCGATGCAGATGAAGTCGGGTTTCGCCTGCGCCATGATTTCGATCGCTACCGGATGCGGGATCTCGGCGAAGGTGCCGACCAGCCGTGTGCCGCCGATGGTCCTGTCGCGAAAATTCTTCATGTCCTGCCTCCCGCATAGGTGGCTCAAGGCATAGCCGCAAACCGGGTGCCTGCGAAGTGCTGTTTCATGCTTGAAATAATTCGCAGCGGTCTTAGCGTGTATGGCGGTCGGGAGGACCAGCATGATCAGACAGCATCCGCTCAAGGGTTCGAACCGGCTGAAGCTCGGCATCTTCTCGGCCAACGCCGATGGCGGACTGGCCATTACCGATGTCCCGGAGCGCTGGCTGGCCGGCTGGGACGACAATCTGACCGCAGCGCAGATCGCCGACCGGGCCGGGCTCGAGTTCGTGCTGCCGATCGCCCGCTGGAAGGGCTTTGGCGGCAAGAATCGCGTCCGCGAGCATTCCTTCGAAACCTTCACCTGGGCAGCCGGGCTTGCCGCGGCGACCGAGCGCATCGGTCTGTTCATGACGGTGCATGTGCCGCTGGTGCATCCGCTTTATGCGGCGAAGGCGCTGGCGACGGTCGACCACATCAGCCACGGTCGCGCCGGCCTAAACATCGTCTGCGGCTGGAACCCGAAGGAATTCGGCATGTTCGGCACGCAACTGGTCGAGAAAGGCTATGACCAGGCGGCTGAGTGGATCGAGATCGTGGAGCGTCTTTATGCGGCCGATGGTCCGATCGATTTCGATGGCGCGTATTACACCCTCAAGGAGGCGGTCAGCCGTCCGGCGAGCCTGCAGACGCCGCGCCCAGTGACCATGAACGCCGCTTTCGGCGGCCCCGGCCGCGATTTTGCGTCCGCCCACTGCGACTACCTCTTCACCACGTTTTCGGAGATCGCCGAGGCGGGAAAGCATGTCGCCGACATAAGCGAGCGGGCCGACAAGATCGGCCGCACTGTAGGCTGCTATACCGTCGCCCACGTGGTGTGCCGTGAAACCGTCGACGAGGCCGAGGCCTATTACACGCGCTACGCGGTGACGATGGCCGACCATGCGGCCGTCGACACGCATATGGCAGGCAAGAAAGAGTTCTCGCAGTCGCACGACGCGCATGCCTACGACCGCTACCGCCAGCGTTTCGCCGGCGGGGCGGGGACCTACCCGCTGATCGGCACGCCGGAGAAGATCGCCGAGGAGATGATCGCCATTGCGGCGCAGGGCTACGAGGGCATCGCGCTGACCTTCGTCAACTACACGCAGGAACTGCCCTATTTCTGCGACCGCGTGCTGCCCCTGCTGAGGCAGGCCGGATATCGGGAGTAGCCGTCTAGGCCTGCCGTCGTGGCCTATTTGGCCGGGCTGGCAAGCGGCGCCGTCTTGTCCACGACGAAAACGCTGAATGCCTTGGCGGCAACGCTGCCGACGCTCTTCACGTCGTGTTTCGTACCCGCCGGGATCATGTAGGAATCGCCGGGTTTCAGCGTCCGGTCGGGCTGCCCATCCACCTGCATCAGGACTTCGCCTTCAAGCACATAACCGGTCTCGATGCCCGGATGGGTATGCGGACCCGATGCGCCGCCCGGCACGATCTCGGCAAGTCCGGTCACTGTCCGGTAGCCGTCCGGAAAGTCTGCTGCCTGCAAAGGCGTGCGCTTGATCCCGGCGGGCGCTTCTTGCGCGGATGCCGGAGCGCATCCCAGAACGATGGCGAATAGTGCAAAAGCAAATTTCTGCATGAGCCTCCTCCTGACCAAGCCGGAGCATAGCCTCGGCGGCGAAGCGCGTCATCGGCGTTCTGCTATTTCCCTGAAGCGAACATCGGTCCGCCTTTGTAGGCCGGAAACCCGTAGCCGTTGATCATCACCAGGTCGATATCGCTGGCGCGCCGTGCGATCTTGCCAGCCAACAGTTTTTCGCCCTCGGCGACCATGGCATGGAGCAGCCGCGAGACAATCTCGTCGGGTTGAATCCTTCTTGGCGAAACGCCCTTTTTCGCCCGCGCAGTCTCGATCAGCGTCGTGACAACCGGATCGACTGTTCGCTTGCCTTGCGGATAGGCATACCAGCCGCGCCCCACCTTCTGGCCGAAGCGGCCGGCTTCGCAGAGCCGGTCGGCGATCTCCACATAGCGCTCCGCCGGATCGCGCGTCGCAGCCTGCCGCTTGCGGCGCGCCCAGGCGATCTCCAGGCCGGCCATATCGAACACGGCGAAAGGACCCATGGCGAAGCCATAGCCTTCCAGTGCCGCGTCGATTTCCTGCGGCAACGCACCATCATCGAGCAGAAACTCGGCCTCGCGCCGGTAGGCTGAGAAGACGCTGTTGCCGATGAAACCTTCGCACACCCCGGTGACCACAGGCAGCTTGCCGAGCTTCCTGGCGACCGCGAGCCCGGTCGCCAGAACGTCCGGCGCGGTCTTTGCGCAGTCAACCACCTCGACCAGCCGCATGATGTTGGCCGGCGAGAAGAAATGCAGGCCAACGACCCGCTCAGGGCGCGTGGTGGCTGCAGCGAGCACGTCGGGGTTGAGATAGCTGGTGTTGGTGGCGAGCACCGCATCCGGGCGCACGATGCGGTCGAGTTGCCTGAACAGATCGGTCTTCACGGCCAGATCGTCGAACACCGCCTCGATGACCAGGTCGACATCGGCCAGATCGTCCATTCGATCAGCGGTAGCGAGCCGCGCCAGCCGGTCATCCCGGCCATCCGCGTCAAGTCGGCCCGACGTGACATTGCGGTCGAGCAACGCGGCGATCCGCTCGCGGCCATTCCGTGCCGCGTCGGCGGTCGTCTCCACCCCGATCACCGTGTAGCCGGCATCGAGTGCGGCGACCGCGATGCCCGATCCCATCAGGCCGAGGCCGACGATGCCGATCGTATGGACTGAGCGTGGTTCCACACTCTCCAACCCGTCCACCTTCGCGGCTGCGCGCTCGGCGAAAAAGACGTGGCGAAGCGCCTTGGACTGATCTGAGTCGCGCAGCCTGAGGAAGGTCGCGCGTTCGTCAGCCAGGCCATCGGCAAGGGAGCGGCCGGCAGCCGAACGCACCAGCCGCAACGCCTCGCCAGGCGCTTGCTGTCCGCGCGCCCGCGCCAGAACCTTCGCGGCCATGGTGTCGAAGGCATCCGCGCTAACGGCCGCGACCGCGAGATCGCCGGTGCGCCTCGGCGGCTTGCCGGCCAATTCCTGCGCAATCGCCGTCGCTCGCGTGATGAGGTCGCCTTCCGCCACCTTGTCGACGATGCCAAGCGCCAGGGCTTCATCGGCACCGACCATCCGGCCAGTCGCCGCCATCTCGGCTGCGGCGATCACCCCGGCCAGCCGGGGCAGCCTCTGCGTGCCACCCGCACCGGGCACGATGCCGAGCTTCACTTCGGGAAGGGCGAGTTTCGCCGATGCGGCGGCAACGCGATGGTGGCACGAGAGCGCGATTTCCAGTCCGCCGCCCAGGGCCGCGCCGTTGATGACCGCCACGACCGGCTTGTGGCTCGCCTCGATGTTGTCGACCACCTGCGGCAGCAGCGGCTCTGCCATTGGCTTGCCGAACTCGCGGATGTCGGCCCCGCCGACGAAAGTCTTGCCCGCACCCGTGATGACGATGCTTGCGATTTCGTTCGAACCCGCCGCGTGATCGATAGCCGAAAACAGCCCCTGCCGCATGTCGGCCGACGCGGCGTTGACCGGCGGATTATCGATGGTCACCAGCAGCACGCCGCCGGATACGATCCCCGTCACGGTCTCTGAAAACGTCAGGCTCACTCGGGCACAACCGCGATCGCCTGGATCTCGACCTTGGCGCGGTCCTCGACAAGCGCTACCACCTGTACCGCCGCCATGGCAGGGAAATGTTTGCCGATCACATCGCGATAGGCCTGGCCGATGCCCTTGAGATTGGCGAGATATTCGGCCTTCGATGTGAAGTACCAGGTCATCGACGTGATGTGCTCGGGCCTGGCGTCCGCCTCGGCGAGAATGTCGACGATGTTCTGCAGCGTCTGCCGCACCTGCCCGGCGAAATCGTCGGTCTCGAACACGCCTTGCCCGGTCCACCCGACTTGTCCGCCTATGAACACCGTGCGGCCGCGTGCGGCGACGCCGTTCGCGTAACCGACCGGTTTCGCCCAGCCTTCCGGCTGCAGGATCGTGTGCATCAAATCCCCCACTAGTGGTCCGATTCCGACATTTGCATCCCTTGGACCTCGCTCCCGAGCAAATGTCGGAATCAAAGGACCACTAGGTAAATATTTGATTCTAGTGGAGCTTTGAATTTGACATTCGATACAGTGATCTCCACGAACGGGGACTCGAATGTCAAATTCGCTCCACTAGGTTCATTCTAAAGCTCCGTCCGCACCTTCCAGAGTTCCGGAAAAAGCACGACGTCGAGCATCCTGCGCAGATAGGAAACGCCGGCCGTCCCCCCGGTTCCGCGCTTCAGTCCGATGATGCGCTCCACCGTCGTCACGTGGTTGAAGCGCCAACGGCGGAAATAGTCCTCGAAATCGACCAGCTTCTCGGCGAGTTCGTAGAGCATCCAATGCTTCGCCGGGTCGCGGTAGACGATCTTCCAGGCATCGAGCACCCTTGGGTTTTCGCTCCGCGTCTCGCGCCAGTTGGTCCGCATAGCCTCGTCGCCGATGTCGAAGCCGTTGCGCGCCAGCAGAAGCAGCGCCTCGTCGTAAAGGCACGGGCTTGAGAGTATGTCCTCCAGCTTCGCGCTGATCTCCGGCCGGTGCTCGTGCGGCTTCAGCATCGCGGCGTTGCGGTTGCCGGCCAGGAACTCGATTGCCCGGTATTGCCAGGACTGGAAGCCCGACGATTGCCCGAGAGAACTTCTGAATTCGGTGTAGTCGCTCGGCGTCATCGTTCTCAGCACATCCCACGCGCCGGTCAGCTGCTCGAAGATGCGCGCCACGCGCGACAGCATCTTGAACGCCGGCTCCAGCCGATCCTCGCGAATCGCCAACATGGTGGCCTGTATCTCGTGGATGGCGAGTTTCATCCACAGCTCCGAGGTCTGGTGCTGGATGATGAAGAGCAGCTCGTCATGCGCCTTGGACAGCGGCTCCTGTGCGTCGAGCACGCGGTCGAGATGCAGGTAGTCGCCGTAGGACATGCGCCCGGCGAACGACATCTGCGCGCCCTCCTGCCCTGGATCGTAAGGTTTGCCGCTCACGTCACCGCCGCCTTCCGCTTGTACTCCGGCGCGTCCCAGAGCCGGTCCTTGATGATGGCTTCGAGGACCGCCGCAGCGCCAAGAACCTCCTTTTCGCCGATGTAGAGCGGCGTGAAGCCGAAGCGGATTGCATCAGGCGCGCGAAAGTCGCCGATCACGTTGCGCGCAATCAGCGCCTGCATGATGGCGTAGCCCTCAGGATTTCTGAACGACACTTGGCTGCCGCGCGCATGGCCATGGCGCGTGGTGGCGAGCGTCAGGTCAGGGCAGCGGCCTTCCACCTCGCGAATGAACAGGTCGCAGAGCCCGATCGAGGCTGCGCGGACGTCGTCCATCGACACGCCCTCCCAGGCGTCGAGCGCCGCGTCGAGCACGGCGAGCGCGATGACCGGCGGCGTTCCGACGCGCATGCGGTCGATGCCCGCTCCCGCGCGATAGTCGAGGTCGAAGGCGAACGGCGCTTCGTGACCGAGCCAGCCGGACAGGGCAGGGCGGGCGGTTTCCAGATGCCTGGGCGCAACGTAGATGAAGGCCGGCGCGCCCGGCCCGCCATTCAGATATTTGTAGGTGCAGCCGACCGCGAAATCCGCCCCTGCGCCGAGCACGTCGATGGGCAGCGCGCCGGCGGAATGGGCGAGATCCCAGACGGTTAGTGCGCCCGCCGCATGGGCCTTCTGGGTCAGCGACTTCATGTCGTGTAGCCGCCCCGTGCGGTAGTCGACCTCGGTCAGCATCAGCACCGCGACGCTATCGTCGATTGCATCCGCGACTGCTTCAGGCTCGACGATCTTCAGCTCCAGGTCGCGCCCCAGCGAGCCGATCAGTCCTTGCGCCATGTAGAGGTCGGACGGGAAGTTGCCGCTGTCCGATAGGATCACCGTGCGGCCGGGAATGAGATCGATGGCGGAGGCCAGCGCCTGGTAGACCTTGATCGACAGCGTGTCGCCCATGATGACAGTGCCGTCCGGCGCACCGATCAGCCTGCCAACGCGGTCGCCGATGCGGCGCGACTGGTCGATCCAGCCCGACACGTTCCAGCCCTTGATCAGGTGCTTGCCCCATTCGTTGGCGAGCATGTCGGCAACGCGAGCCTTTGCCGCGACGGGCAGCGGCCCGAGCGAATTGCCGTCGAGGTAGATCATGCCTTCGGGGATATCGAAGAGGGCTCGGGTGCGCTCGAAGTCGGTCATTTCGGCTCCTTCAGCCGGAACCGCTGGATCTTGCCGGTCTGGGTCTTGGGCAGCGTGTCGGTGAACTTCACCGAGCGCGGATACTTGTAAGGCGCGATGGTTGCCTTGACATGATCCTGCAGGATCTTGCGCGTCATCTCGTCCGCCGCGACGCCATCGATCAGCACGACATGCGCCTGGACGATCTGCCCGCGGCCCTCGTCGTCCACGCCGATGACGGCGCATTCGCGGACATGCGCGTGGGACAGCAGCGCCGCCTCCACCTCTGGTCCGGCGATGTTGTAGCCCGACGAGATGATCATGTCGTCCGAGCGCGCGGCGAAATGGAAGAAGCCTGCCTCGTCCTGCACGAAGGAATCGCCGGTCAGGTTCCAGCCGTCGCGGACGTACTTCGTCTGGCGGTCGTCCGCCATGTATCGGCAGCCGGTCGGACCGCGCACGGCAAGCCGTCCGACCGTGCCGCGCGGCAATTCGTTCATCTGTTCGTCGACGATCCTCGCCTCGTATCCGCTGACCGGCTTGCCGGTGCGGCCGGGAGCCATGTCCGAGAGACGGTTCGAGATGAAGATGTGCAGCATCTCGGTCGCCCCGATGCCGTCGAGGATCGGCTTGCCGGTCTTTCGCGTCCATTCCTCGAACACCGGCGCCGGCAGCGTCTCGCCGGCCGACACCGCGATGCGCAGGGAGGAGAGATCCGCGCCCTGGTCCATGGCTGCCAGCATCGCGCGATAGGCCGTCGGCGCGGTGAAACTGATGGTAGCGCGATATGTCTCGATGATCTCGACCATGTTGGGCGGGGTGGCGCTCTCGAGCAGCGTTGCCGCCGCGCCGAAACGCAGCGGAAAGATCGCCAGCCCGCCCAGCCCGAAGGTGAAGGCGAGCGGCGGCGAGCCGACGAACACGTCTTGCGGCGTGACGCCGAGAACCTCCTTGGCATAGCCGTCGGCGATGATCAGCAGGTCGCGATGGAAGTGCATCGTCGCCTTCGGGACCCCCGTCGTGCCCGAGGTGAAGCCGAGCAGCGCCACGTCGTCGCGCCCCGTCGCCACCGCATCGAAACGCACCGGCTTGTCCAGCGCCACGCGGTCGAGTTCGGCATCGTGGTTGGCGGTGCCGTCGAAGCCGACGACCTGTTTCAGGAAGCGGCTGGTCTTGGCGCATGCGACCATCTCTTCCATCAGCCGCGTGTCGCAGAGCGCGAGCGTGATCTCCGCTTTGTCGACGATCTGCGTCAGCTCGCCGGCGCGCAGCATCGGCATGGTGTTGACAACCACCGCGCCGGCCTTGGTCGCGGCGAGCCAGCACGCCACCATCGCCGGATTGTTGGCCGAACGGATCAGCACCCGGTTGCCGGGCTTGACGCCGTAGCTCTCGACCAGCGCGTGGGCAAGCCGGTTCGTCCAGTCGGACAGTTCCTTGTAGGTGCGGCGCCGACCATTTCCGATCAGCGCGGTATTGTCGCCAAAGCCCTTTTCCACCAGCCGGTCCGTCAGTTCGACGGCGGCGTTCAGCCGCTCGGGATAGTCGAAACCGTCGAGCAGGAAATCCGGCCACTCTTCCGGTGGCGGCAGATTGTCCCGCGCGAACGTATCGCTATGCGCCGAGGGGCCGAGCATGTCAGGCGTTCGCTTCTTCCGGCAGGAAATTCACGTCGTGCTCCGCCGAGAGCTTCATGATGACAGGGATGTCGCTCTTGTCGTGAAGCTGCTCGAAGAGTTCCTTGAGCCGGCCTGCCGGCGACACCCAGAACAGGGCGCGGCATGGCTTGTCGGACTTGTTGAAATAGCCATGCGGAATGCCGCGCGGCATGCGCACCAGGTCGCCGGCCTTTGCCGTCGTCCACACGCCGTCGAGCTTGAGTTCCAGCTGGCCTTCCTGCACGAGGATGAACTCGTCCTGCTCGGGATGGATGTGAACCGGCACGAACTGGCCGGCCTCGCTGTTGGTCTCGAAGGCGAAGCTGCTCTCGCACACCGCCTTGGGATAGTAGGTCTGGCCGAGGATATTCCACGTCACGCCGTCGAAGCCGGCGCCGTTTTTCGTGATGCCTTTTGCGAGGTCCTTCGTCATGTGGTTGTCCCTTCCACCTGGAGTTATGTTCTGTCCGCGAGCACCTGGCGCGCGATCACCACCTTCTGCACGTCGGATGCGCCTTCGTAGATCCTGAGCGCGCGTATTTCACGGTAGAGGCTCTCGACGATGTGGCCCTTGCGCACGCCGTCGCCGCCGTGGAGTTGCACCGCCTTGTCGATCACGTCCTGCGCCTTGTCGGTGGCGAAGAGTTTAGCCATCGCCGCCTCGCGGGTCACGCGCGGCGCACCTGAATCTTTCGTCCAGGCGGCGCGGTAGACCAGAAGTGCAGCCGCGTCGATGTCGAGCGCCATCTCGGCGAGGTGACCCTGCACCATCTGCAACTCGGCGAGCGGAGCGCCGAACAGCTTTCGCCCGGCGGCGCGCGTCAGGCTCTCGCCGAAGGCGCGGCGTGCAAAACCGAGCGCTGCCGCTCCCACCGTGGAACGGAACACGTCGAGCACCGACATGGCGATCTTGAAACCCTCGCCGGGCTTGCCGATCATGGCCGAGGCGGGGATGCGCGCGCCTTCGAAGCAAAGCCGCGCCAGCGGATGCGGTGCGATCACCTCCAGCCGCTCGGCGACATCGAGACCTTTCGTGTCGGCGGGCACCAGGAAGGCCGAGATGCCCCTGGCGCCGGGCGCCTCGCCGGTGCGCGCGAAGACGGTGTAGAGATCGGCGATGCCGCCGTTGGAGATCCAGGTCTTCTCGCCATCGAGCACGTAGGAGTCGCCGTCCCTCGTAGCGGTCATGTCCATGTTGGCGACGTCGGAGCCGGATCGTGGTTCAGACAGCGCGAAGGCGGCAATCGCCTCGCCGGCCCGCGTCTTCGTGAGCCATGTCTTCTGTTCGTCCGTGCCGAACAGGCTGATCGCGCCGGTGCCAAGGCCCTGCATGGCAAACGCGAAATCGGCGAGGCCGTCATGCCGCGCCAGCGTCTCGCGCGTGACACAGAGCGTGCGTACGTCGAGCGGCGCGGGGTTTGCCGTGTCGATGGCGGTAGGCTTCAGCCAGCCGTCGCGCCCGAGCATGGCGACCAGCGCTCGGCAGGCGTCGTCGATGTGCGTGTGATCGACCGGCAGGTTTTTCGCGCACCATGCATCGAGCTTCTCCGCCCAATCGCGATGGCGCGGTTCGAAGAACGGCCACGTGAGAAACGAGCGGTCAGGCATCAATTTCCCTCGAACACGGGTTTTTCCTTCGCTACGAACGCCTTGTAGGCGCGCTCGAAATCCTTCGTCTGCATGCAGATCGCCTGGGCCTGCGCCTCGGCTTCGATCGCCTGGTCGAGGCCCATCGACCATTCCTGGTTGAGCTGGGTCTTGGTGATGCCATGCGCGAAGGTCGGGCCGGAGACGATGCGCCGCGCCATGTCCATCGCGTCCGCCTCCAGCGCGTCGGCGGAAACCAGCCGGTTGTAGAAACCCCAGCGCTCGCCTTCCTCGGCGCTCATCGTGCGGCCGGTGTAGAGCAACTCCGCCGCGCGCCCCTGGCCGATGATGCGCGGCAGGATCGCGCAGGCGCCCATGTCGCAGCCGGCCAGTCCGACGCGGGTAAACAGGAACGCTGTCTTGGCTTCCGGAGTGGCGATACGGATATCGGATGCCATGGCGATGATCGCGCCCGCGCCGACGGCGATGCCGTCCACGGCACAGATGATCGGCTTGCCGCAGTTGAGCATCGCCTTGACGAAGTCGCCGGTCATGCGCGTGAAGGCGAGCAGTTCCTTCATGTCCATCCTGACCAGCGGCCCGATGATGTCGTGGACATCGCCGCCCGAACAGAAATTGCCGCCGTTCGGCAGGAAGACGACGGCGTCGATATCGTCGGCATAGGCCAGCGCGCGGAAGAGATCGCGCAGTTCGGCGTAGGACTCGAAGGTCAGCGGGTTCTTGCGTTCGGGCCGGTCGAGCCGGATCCTGGCCACCTTGCCTTCGACGTCCCACTGGAAGTTTTCAGGCTTGAGAGACGCCATGGCGGTGCCGTTCATTCGCGTCCCTCCCAGTTGCTGCGAAACGATTTCAGCATGCCGCTCAGTCGCCTTGTGTCCTCGTCGCTCACCTCCCCGAGCAACTGGCCGATCCAGCCCTCATGGGCGGCGGCAACCGCCTCGAACTGGGCTTTTCCGTCGTCGGTCAGCTTGACCATCGAGGTTCGCCGGTCGCCGTTGCGCCGCGCCCGCGTGACAAGTCCCTCGGAGACGAGCCGGTCGACAATCCCCGTCACGTTGCCGTTCGAGACCAGCAGGAAGCGCGACAGGCTGCTCATGAGCATGCCTTCCGGTGCGCGGTAGAGCGCGGCCATCACGTCGAAGCGCGGCAGCGTCGTGTCGAATTCCCGGCGCAGCCTTTCGCGCAGCTCGGCTTCGATGGTGCGCGAGGCGCGCAGCATCCTGATCCACAGCCTAAGCCGCTCCTTGCCGTCCTTGGAGATGGCCGAGAGCGGCGCGCTCACCATGTCTCGCCTCCCGAGATGGAGATCGCCTGGCCGGTGATGGAGCCCGCCTTTTCGCCACAAAGCCAGAGCAGCGCATCGGCAACCTCGTCGGGCTGCACGAAGCGGTTCTGCGGATTGGTCGCGGCGAGGATCGAACGGGCGTCCTCGACCGACCTGCCTGTCTTGTCGACGATCTTGCCCACCGACTGGTCCAGCATGTCGGTTTCGACATAGCCCGGACAGAGTGCGTTGACGGTGACGCCGCTCTTCGCGGTCTCGGCGGCCAGCGCCCGCATCAGCCCGATCACGCCATGCTTGGCCGCCACATAGGGCGCGACATAGGCATAGCCCTTGAGGCCGGCGGTGGAGGCGATAAAGACGATGCGGCCAGCCTTGCGCGCGGCCATGCCGGCCAGCGCAGGCTTGACGGTGACGAACGCGCCCGTGAGGTTGACATCGAGCGTCCTGCGCCAGTCAGCGAGCGATGTCCTGTGCGCTGGCGCGCTGTCGGCGGCGCCGGCGTTGGCCACCACGATATCGAACGGGCCGCGCGCCGCTTCCGCCTTCTCGTAGAGCGCCGCCATAGCGTGTTCGTCTGTGACGTCGGCGGCAATGCCATGAATTCGCTCGTTCTCGGCGGCAACCGAGTCGAGCATGTCTGTGCGTCTGCCGCAGATCGTCACCTCGACGCCGGCGCTTGCCAACGCCAGCGCAATTGCCTTTCCGACGCCCGAGCCGCCGCCCGTAACCAGCGCATGGCGGAAGCGGATCATACCTTGAACTCCGCCGTGGCGTTGCGCTGGGCGGCGAGCCGGTAGAGCTGGTCGCGGCCGGGAAGGTAAGGGTCCGGCCACTTCACGCCGCGATCGCCGAGCGTCACTGCGGCATGCAGCGTCCAGTAAGGATCGGCGAGATGCGGCCGAGCCAGGCAAACAAGGTCGGCGCGGCCCGCCATCAGGATCGAGTTGACGTGGTCGGGTTCGTAGATGTTTCCGACAGCCATCGTCGCCATGCCGGTCTCGTTGCGGATGCGGTCGGAGAAGGGCGTCTGGAACATGCGGCCGTAGACGGGCTTTGCCAGCGTCGATGTCTGCCCGGCCGACACGTCGCATATATCGACACCGGCGGCGCTCAGCATCCTGGCGATCTCCACCGCGTCTTCAGGCGTCACCCCTTCGACGCCGACCCAGTCATTCGCCGAGATGCGCACCGAGACCGGCTTCGTCAGCGGCCACACGTCGCGCATCGCATGGAAGATCTCCAGCGGATAGCGCATCCGGTTCTCCAGCGACCCGCCGTACTCGTCCGTGCGCTTGTTGGTCAGCGGCGTGATGAAGGATGACAGCAGATAGCCATGCGCTGCGTGGATCTCGAGCATGTCGAAACCGCAGCGATCCGCCATCTCGGCGGATGCGACGAACTGGTCGCGCACCATGTCCATGTCGGCGCGCGTCATCGCCTTCGGAATCTGGTTCTGTGGCGACCACGGCACGGCGGAAGCCGCCATCACCGGCCAGTTGCCGGTGCTCAGCGGCGCGTCGCCCTCTTCCCAGCCGAGCTGGGTCGAACCCTTGGCGCCCGAATGGCCGATCTGCGCGCAGATTTTCGCATCGGTTTCCCGATGCACGAAATCGACCAGCCGCAGCCAAGCCGTTTCGTGTTCGGGCGCGTAGAAGCCCGGACAGCCGGGCGTGATGCGCCCTTCCGGGCTGACGCAGGTCATCTCGATATAGACCAGCCCGGCGCCGCCCTTGGCGCGCTCGGCGTAGTGCGTGAAATGCCAGTCGGTCGGGCAGCCGTCGACGGCCTTGTATTGCGCCATTGGAGAGACGACGACGCGGTTGACCAGTTCCATCTCGCGCAATTTGAACGGCGCGAACATCGGCGCGCGCTTCAGGCTGTTGCCGCCGGCGCCAGCCTGCCGCTGGAACCATTCCTCGGCGCCGCCCAGCCACTCGGGATCGCGCAGCCTGAGATTTTCGTGGCTGATGCGCTGCGAACGCGTCAGCAGCGAATAGTTGAACTGCACCGGGTCGAGGTCGAGATAGCGCTCCACCTCCTCGAACCATTCCAGCGAGTTGCGCGCCGCCGACTGCAGCTTGAGCACCTCGGTGCGCCGCGCGTCCTCATACTTGCGGAACGCCGCCGCCAGATCGGGTTCCGAGTGAACATAGTCGGCCAGGGCCACCGCGCTCTCCAGCGCAAGCTTGGTGCCGGAGCCGATCGAGAAATGCGCCGACGCTGCCGCGTCGCCCATCAGCGCCAAGTTCTCGTAAGACCAGCGCTCGCAGAGCACACGCGGAAAATTGATCCAGGCCGAGCCGCGTATATGGCCGGCGTTGGAAATCAGCGCATGGCCGCCGAGGTGCTTTTCGAAGATCTTCTCGCAGGTCGCGATCGACTCTTCCTTGCTCATCGTGCCGAAGCCGAATTTC
>Ga0335394_10002513_pt1 | contig 20631 bp, 15 predicted proteins | sample MAT03_FD_205741 | JGI IMG/M metagenome (GOLD analysis project Ga0335394, IMG submission 205741) | Freshwater microbial communities from Lake Fryxell liftoff mats and glacier meltwater in Antarctica - MAT-03 (spades assembly) (version 2) ...
GCTGCCGCCAAAACCAAACCGGTGCGCTACGGCACATCAGGCATAGGCTCAGCCAACCACCTGTTTGGCGAACTGCTGAAAATTGAAGGCCAGGCGCCCGAGCACGACCACGTGCCGTACCAGGGCAGCGCGCCTGCGATGCAGGACTTGCTCGGCGGCCAGATCGATGGCGTGTTTGACCCGGTGACCACCAACGTCGCTCAGCTCAAGGCGGGCAGCCTGCGCGCTTTGGCTGTGTCCACCCCAACCCGCCTGGCCGGCCTGCCGAATATTCCGACCTTTGCCGAGCAAGGCTTCCCGTCGCTCACCGGCTCCCAGTGGCTTGGTTTGTCGGCGCCCAAGGGCCTGCCGGTGCCGATCGTCCAGCGCCTGACAGCCTTGATTCCTGAAATTTTGGCCAAGCCCGACCTCGCTTTCCGCCTGGAAGAGTTGCAGACATTGCCACGCAAAACCCTGGTACTGGGAGATGAGTTCCCCAAACTGATACGCGCGCAAATCGCTACCTGGACCCAGGTCGCCAAACGCGCCAAAGTGGAAGTGATCACTTAAAGAGTGGCGATCTGCTCTACGCCGTTGCCTGCCAAGTGATTGAAGGCAGCGGCGCGGTTGCGCTCTGCTCGAGAACTGCGGGCATCGGTCACGACCAGGCCCTCGAACCCTTCCAAATGAGAGAATTAGGGAGTCAACTGGACTCCAGCCCAATGAATACGGGCGCAAACAGCTACTAAAATAATAGCAAATATGCAGCTGGACCAGCTCTTAAACTGGCACTGCCGTCGTCGCCTTCACCCGGTCCAGCACAAAGCTGGTCTTGCAGTCCTGCACGCTGGGGTGCTTGAGCAGCGTGTCCATGATGAAACGGCTGTAGTGCCCCATGTCGGCCACCACCACGCGCAGCAGGTAGTCCATCTCGCCGGTCAGCGCCGCGCACTCCACCACCTCGGGCCAGGTCTGTACACTGGCCCGAAACAGGTCCATCGGATTGCGTTTGTGCGATTCGGTGTGTTTTTCCAGCCGCACATTGATGTACGCGGTCAACCCCAGCCCAACCGACTCTGGCTTGACCAACGCCACATAGCGGTCGATCACGCCACTTTCTTCCAGCCGCTTCACCCGGCGCAGCACCGCGCTGGGCGACAGGCTGACCTGCTCGGCGATCTGGTCGTAAGTGGCACGGCCATCGGCTTGAAGGCTGCGCAATATCATCCTGTCCAGCTTGTCGAGTGCTTCCATGCCGCCTATTTTGCAGGTTTACTGCGTTGTACTCAAGATTGGCACCTGCATTTGCATTAAAAATGTTGTGCGCCCCTTTTACAGTGGAGGATCAGCCACTGTATTTGCAGGAAAACACGCATGAACGCCCTGAGCACACCAGCAAGCAACCCCATCGCTTCGGCAGCTACCTGGGACAACCCCATGGGCACCGACGGCTTTGAATTCATCGAATATGCAGCGCCAGACCCGTCGGCCATGGGCACCGTGTTCGAGCGCATGGGTTTCAAGCCCATTGCCAGACACCGCCACAAAAATGTGACGCTGTACCGCCAGGGCGGCATTAACTTCATCATCAATGCCGAGCCCGATTCGTTCGCGCAACGTTTTGCGCGCCAGCATGGCCCCAGCGTCTGCGCGATTGCTTTCCGGGTGCAGGACGCCAAGGCTGCCTACGAACGCGCGATTGCCCTGGGCGCCTGGGGTTACGCGCACACCGCCGGGCCGGGCGAGCTCAATATCCCGGCCATCAAGGGCATCGGCGACTCGATCATTTATTTCATCGACCGCTGGCGCGGCAAGAACGGTGCGAAGGACGGCGACATCGGCAACATCGGTTTTTATGACGTGGACTTTGAGCCGCTGGCGGGCATGACCGCCGATGCGTTGAATCCGGCCGGCCACGGCCTGACCTACATCGACCACCTGACGCACAACGTGCACCGCGGTCGCATGGCCGAATGGTCGGGGTTTTATGAGCGACTGTTCAACTTCCGCGAGGTGCGTTACTTCGACATCGAAGGCCAGGCGACCGGCGTCAAAAGCAAGGCCATGACCAGCCCCTGCGGCAAAATCCGCATCCCGATCAACGAAGAAGGCAACGAGAAAGCCGGCCAGATCCAGGAGTACCTGGACAGGTACCAGGGCGAAGGCATTCAGCACATTGCCATGGGTTCGAGCGACCTGTACGCCAGCGTGGACGCCCTGCAACTGAGCGGGATGAAGCTGCTCGACACCAGCGACACCTATTACGAACTGCTGGACAAACGCATCCCCGGCCACGGCGAAAACGTTGCCGACCTGCAGGCCCGCAACATTCTGGTAGACGGTACGCCCGGCGAACTGTTGCTGCAGATCTTCAGCGAAAACCAGCTCGGCCCGATCTTCTTTGAATTTATCCAGCGCAAGGGCAACCAGGGCTTTGGCGAAGGCAACTTCAAGGCGCTGTTTGAAAGCATTGAGCTGGATCAGATGCGCCGAGGCGTCCTCGACGCAAAGAAAGCCGCCTGAATTGTCATCGCGGACGATGGTTTGTCATTGCGGGCTTGACCCGCAATCCAGGTTCGCACACAGGGTCGGTGTTCGTGTGACATGGACCCCCCGGATCGTGTCCGGGGCAGGCTCCCAAAGAATGGAGTGGACGCCTCCGGGATGACACGAAAAAGTTACAAGAGCGCTAGGGGGCCAACCCCGGAATACAGGAGTGAATGAACCATGGCCATCGAACCCGCAGTCTACGGCGCCAGCGACCGCCCGCCACGTGGCGACTACTCGCGTGCCGGCGCCGACTACACCTGCCCGCAGGACTACGACAGCTACACCGCAGCCGACCACGACACCTATCGGCGCCTGTACCAGCGCCAGGCGGCCCTTTTGCCGGGCCTGGCCTGCGACGAGTTCATCGCCGCTTTGCCCTCGCTGGGCGCGAGCGACCACATTCCGCGCTTTGAAGACATCAACCAGCGCCTGCGCAAGGCCACCGGCTGGGAAATCGTCACCGTGCCAGGATTGATCCCCGAAGTGCCTTTTTTCACCCTGCTCGCCAACCGCAAGTTCCCGGTAACCGACTGGATCCGCAAGCCCGAAGAGTTTGACTACATCGTTGAGCCCGACGTTTTTCACGACCTGTTCGGCCATGTGCCGCTGCTGTTCAACCCCATCTTCGCGGACCACATGCAGGAATACGGCAAGGGCGGGCTCAAGGCCCACGGGCTGGGCGCCTGTGAGCAGCTCAGTCGCCTGTACTGGTACACCATCGAGTTCGGGCTGATCCGGCAACAAGACGGGCTGCGCGCTTACGGCGCCGGCATCCTCAGCTCGTCCGGTGAGTTGCAGCATTCGGTGCAAAGCCCCAAACCGCAACGCCTGCCGCTGGACATTGAACGCACCATGCGCACGCGTTACAAGATCGACAGCTACCAGCAGACCTACTTCGTCATCAACAGTTTTCAGGAGCTATTCGACAAAACGGCTCCGGACTTCACGCCGATTTATGAACGCCTGCGTGTTTTGCCAGAGATAGCGGCAGACGCTCGAGCCGCCGAGGAAGAGGCAATTCAGCACTAAAGCAACGGCCTGACCCGCCAGCGCCGCATCTGCCTGCCGCGTTTCATCCAGACGGCTTCTCCTACAAAAGGAGGAGGTAAAATTTTGTTACACCGTCTACGATGAGGCTCCCGTTGATTGAACTTCCTGCCGCCCTGACCAGAAACACCAAAGTGTTGCTGGTTATGGACGTGGTGGAGTCGGTCCGGATCATGGAGCAGGACCAGGATGGCTTTGTACGGCGGTGGCAACAACTTGTGGAGGAAGCAGAGCAAAACGTGCTGCCGCTGCATGGCGGGCGCATTGTCAAAAGCCTGGGTGACGGGCTGATGCTGGAATTTTCCAACGCTCAAGGCTGCGTCAAAGCAGCATTTGCATTGCACCACTTCACCCGGCAAGCCAATGCCGGGTTGCAGGCCGAGCACCAGATGCACCTGCGCATGGGTGGCCACCTGGCCAGCTTTGTCACCGACCAGCACGACATTTACGGTACCGACGTCAACCTGACCTCACGCGTGAGCACGCTGGCGGGGCCGGGGGAAACCGTGGTCACCGCCGACATGCGCGACCAACTGGCACCGGTGCTGGACGCCGATATGGAAGACCTGGGCGAGTGCCATCTTAAACATGTCAAGGAACCGGTGCGCGCCTATCGCGTCGGCCCACCCGGCGATGCGCCTATCATCCCGCCGGGCAGTACGGTTGAACTGAACCTGCGGCCCACCATTGCGGTGATTCCTTTCGCGATGCGCAGCAACGAGCCCGGTCATGAATTGTTGGGTGAAGCGCTGGCGGACGAGGTGATTGCGGCACTGTCGCGGACTTCTGAGTTGCATGTGATCTCGAGGCTTTCTACGACCGTTTTCCGTGAGCGTCAGGGTGCAATTGAAGATATACGAACGCACTTGGGAGCCACCTACATCCTCTCGGGTACCTGTCGTAGCGCGGGAACCAGCCTCGCGCTGTTCGTGGAGCTTATCGATGCAAAAACTAATCACATAGTTTGGGCCGAAAGCCTCAAGGCAAGTGTGAGCGGGCTTTTTGGCATGAGTGATGAACTCATTGCCAAGCTAGTGGCTGGCGTGAGCTCGTCTGTGATATCGCAGGAACTACGACGAGTTAACAGTCACGCACTACCCACGCTTGAGGGATATACCCTTTTACTGGGCGCGGTGGCGCTGATGCACCGGACACAATTTTCAGAGTTTGATCGCGCTCGTCTAATGTTCGAGACTTTGATAGATCGAAGTCGGCGCCATCCCATACCGCATGCGTGGCTGGCAAAGTGGTATGTACTCAAGGTTCAGCAAGGTTGGACGGACAACGCTTCACGTGATACGCAACGTGCGCTGGACTGCACGAAACGGGCCCTTGAAGCAGATCCCAACTGTGCATTGGCGTGGACTATTGATGGATTTGTGTACACCAATCTTCTTCGTGACCTTGAAGGGGGAAGTGAACGCTATGAAACGGCCTTGACGATAAATCCGAACGAGTCTTTGGCTTGGCTCCTCAAGGGAACGCTTCACGCGTTCAGAGGGGAAGGAGCTGCTGCAGTTTCGGGAACCGAGCGAGCCTTGTCATTGTCGCCACTTGATCCAATGCGATATTTCTACGAATCCTTGGCCGCTACGGCCAACGCATCTGCAAATGCGTTCGAGAGAGCGATCGAGTTGGGGCAGCGATCACTGAAGAACAATCGCATGCACACCTCCACATACCGTGCGCTTGCAATTGCTCAAGCCCGGAGCAATAGGCTGGCTGACGCCCGCGAGACAGTTGCCCAGCTGCTAAAACTCGATCCCGGATTTACTCTGACCGGATTTTCCGAGCGCTCGCCAACGAGCAAGTTTGCCCACGGGAAAGACCTAGTGGCAGCACTACGCTTGGCCGGGGTCCCGGAATAGCACGAAATCAACAAAAAGGAAGGTCTATGAGCACACTTGGTGGGTACGGTGGGTACGGTGGGTACGGCGGATATGGCGGCTACGGTGGCTACGGTGGGTATGGCGGATATGGTGGGTACGGCGGCTATGGCGGCTACGGTGGACCCTTGGCGGATCCCTCGCCAGCACAGGCCCTTACTCGTAGCCGTGGAGCGCTGGCAGGCCAGTTTCTCGGCGCAACACTCCCTTTCACCCTGCCAACGCCGCTCGACAAACCTGACCGGTTGTCCGAGTGGGCCGTGGGGCCGCGCATGGCGGTTTGCGAACTGGAAATGTTGTCTGGCTTGCGCTTTGATATCAACCAAAGCAAAAAATCGGTCACTCTCGGCTTTGTCAATCTGGACAAAAAACCGTTCAAAGATGTGACACTCGCGAGCCTGACACGACCCAGCGAAAGTATCTTTAAGCAGCAACTGGACCTGGTTGCGAACTACGCGGAATTGCGCGAAGACCGCGGTGCAGAAGTTCTGGCGCAGGCGGGAGGTGGCGCGACTTTCTGGGCGTCGATTGTGGGGCTGACCACCCACCGCCACAAATACACACTTGAACTGCTGGACCTGGCGATGTCGCTGGCCACGCATGTGGAGATGCGCTTCAAGCACGCGTTTGCTTGCCAGCGCCCAGTGCAGTTGTCGCCGCAAATTCAGCCCATGATTCCAACACCGGGGCACGCCAGTTGGCCCAGCGGCCACGCAACAGAAGCCTACCTGACTTGCGCGTTGCTCCAGGCCTTGCTGCCGCATGGCTCCAAGTACAAGGAGCAGCTGGAGCGATTCGCAGCCCGCTGCTCGGTGAACCGTACGGTCGCAGGTTTGCATTACCCCGTTGACAGCGCAGTTGGGCGACTGCTGGGTACATCTCTGGCCGATTTTTTCGTGGCTCGCTGCACCGGCGATCTCAAGTTGCACGAACGCGGCTTCAACGGCCCGAAATTCCACGGGCTAAAGCAAACAGTGATCGACTTTGATCCCCGCGTGTCCATGATCGACAACCAAAGCGGCTACTACGAATACGCGTCGTCCGCATCGGCCATAGCCGCATCACCGTTGCTTGAATTCATGTGGACCAAAGCCGCCAAAGAGTGGCAACCGCTCAAGTAAACCCGCCATGACCTGGACCAAACTGCCCAAAGGCGAGTTCACGGGCATCGACTGGGACAAGCCTGGTGCCACCGCGGGTTTTGACCCTTACCTGATCTGGGCTGAAACCGACGACTTTTCGGGCTATGGCGACAAGCGGCCGAAGTGGTTGCCGGTAGCCATCGAACTCACAGCGGGCACCACGGTGCAAGAGTTGATTGCAGCGGCATCGACCAAATGGCTGCATGTGCCGCCCGTGTACACCAGCCGCGCCGCACCAGCCGGCCTGAAGTTTTGCACGGCAAGGGTGAAGCCGGCTTTCTTCAGGCACCTTCAGCCGGGCGGTCGGCTTCATGCACTGGTTCTGCGCCTTGAGTTGGGCTTGCCAGCGGCCGAGTATGGCGATGAGCCCACCGGTCAAACCGCCGGACAAGTGCAAGCTGGGCAAGTGTCGGCCAGCGGCTTGCTGCGCGGCAAAGTGCTGGGCCTGATTGACGACAGCCTGGCTTTGGCGCATACCAACTTCCTTGATGACGGGAAGGCACGCACCCGCTACTTCTGGCGGCAGGACGCGCAGGGCACAGACCAGATACCTGCAAGCCTGGGTTACGGCCATGAGTTGACCGCCTCCGACATCAACGCAGCGATTCAGGCGAACACCTACAACGGTCTGGTGGACGAAAGCGCGGTTTATGTCGCGCTGGGGCTGTCCACACTGGGCAAAAAGATGGCCAAGGGCAGGCCTTTCTTTCACGCGTTGGACACGTCAGTCAGCCACGGCACCCATGTGATGGACCTCGCAGCGGGGCCCCGGTCCCTGCTTGCGCAAGTGGCCAACCTGCCGCCTGGTTTTGACGCGCCGCCGAGCTGGGCGCTGGCAGACGACGACGCCAGCCGCGCACCATTGATTGCGGTTCAGCTCGACTACGACACGGTGCGCGATACCTCTGGCGGGTCAATGAACGTGCATGTGCTGGATGGCTTGATGTACATCCTGTCGCGCTGCGCCGACGATGCCAAGGTGGCGGTGAACATCAGCTTCGGCACGCTGGCCGGCCCGCACGACGGCACGTCGCTGCTGGAAGCAGCGATGGACGAGTTGATCGGCCTGCTGGGCGGACGTTTGAAGATAGCACTGGCCGCTGGCAACAGCTACCAGTTGCGCACGCACGCCAATAGAACGCTATCAAAAGGTGAGCGCATTACGCTTGACTGGCGTGGGCTACCGGACGATTTGACTCAAAGTTTTGTGGAACTCTGGATTGAGGAAGACCGCGAGGGCCTGGAGATCACCATCACCCCGCCGGGGCGCGCTGCCTTGTCGCCACTGAAGTTTGGTGAATCAAAAATGTGGACGGGTGGCGGCAAGCAGCCGCTGTGCGCGCTGATTTACCCGAAGACGGTCGCCACCGGCCGGCGCGGCACCTGCGCCCTGCTTGCTGTCGCGCCCACGTTCAGTTTTGACGGGAAGGCGGCCACCGCACCAAGTGGGGTGTGGCAGATCACGCTCACCAATACCGGCAAGAAGACACTGACGGTGGACGCCTACGTGGAGCGGGACGACGTGGTCATTGGGACACGCAGCGGCGCCCGCCAGTCGCACTTCGAGGACAAGTGGTATGACACCAGCGGCAACCCGGGCTCGTTCGTTGACCACCCCGACAACCCGAGCCCTATCCGGCGCAGTGGCAACTTCAACAGCATTGCAACAGGGCAAAACACAGTGTCAGTTGGCGGTACGCGCATCACCGGCCCGCGCTGGGCACACTATTCGCCGCAAAAGCCGGACCCGGATGCAGCAAGGCCGAAGCGACCAGGCGTGGTGAAGGTGCCTGACACAGAGGCTTTCAGCGATGAGAACCCGGCATTGCAAGGGCTTAAAGCGGCGGGCACACGCAGCGGCGGCGTTGCACGGCTGGTCGGTACCAGTGACGCCGCCCCCCAGATCACGCGGAAAATATTTAACGCACTTTGAGAACGCTCGGGGGCTTACCAGCGCGCCGGCAACTTCTTGAGCAGCGTGATGCGCCGGATACCCAGCTCGATGTAGCCACCTTTTTCAAGGTCCTTGAGCAGGCGGCTGACCATCTCGCGCGAGGCACCGACGCGGTTGGCAATGTCTTGATGCGTGATGGACTCCAGCATCGCGCTGCTGCCTGGCCCCTCCGTCGCGTCGGCACGGCGCTCTTCCAGCAAGGCAACCAGCCGGCCATAAACGTCGAGCAGCGCCATGTTACGGGCCGTCTCCGTCGCAGCCCGGGCTCGCCGGATCACCTGAACCACAAGGTTGAGGGCAAATTCAGGCTCTTCGACAAGATGTTCACTGACATCGGTGCGGCTGAGCACCGCGCAGGTGCAGGGTTCGAGCGTCATCACCGAGGCCGATCGGGGTCCGCCATCGAGGGACATTTCGCCAAAATAGTCCCCGGCATGGACTGTGCCGTAGGTGATTTCACGCCCGCTCTCGTCCATGGCGAAAACCTTGACACTGCCTTTGAGCAGCACAAACAGGCTGTCGCCGGCCTCGCCTTCGTTGATCAACACCGCGTTTTTTCGGTAGGTACGCTGCACGCCGCGTCGGGCCAGGGAGCGCAGCTCAGGCAGCAAAGGCGTGAAGAGGTCTTCATTGGAAGGGGCGGCCGTGCTCATGATGAGCTGTAATCTAGCACGTGGCGTGCCGCCGGTGTGGCCGTCGTCGCCAGCCACGGGGAAATTTTTAGTGGATCTGAACCAGATGGAAAGGCGCTACCGGCGGCAAGACAGCAACCCGGTTCACCAGCTCCCGGACGCCACTGGAACCGGTTTTGGCGCAAAGGCTGCGCACATGGCTGCGCACGGTGGACACGGCGACCTTCATCTGCAGGGCAATCTCCGGTGTGCTCAAACCCCTGCACAAAACGGCCAGCACCTGCTCTTCGGTATGAGTCAGCCCGTAACTGCGGGCAAAAAATCCGAACATCCCTGATTCGCACACCTCGGCCCGCGAAAAGAACAACGCGATGCGGCTTTTCGAGACGCACAGCTCATGGCTGAGTGGCACCACCGCCAGCATCAGGTTCAAGCCGCGCCCGGATACGTTGATCAGGCTGCGCTTGCCGGCGCCAGCTTTGACCAGGGCGGACTGCAGTGCTTTGCTGTCCGCCGGCGTGGTGGCGTGGACCTCGTCGCCGACCTTGCCAAGCAGCCGGCCACGGTTCAGCTCAACGCGCGCGGCCTGGTTGGCGTGAATCAGCTGGCTGCGCTCGCCCACAACAATGACACCGTGGGCCAGCACATCGAGCAACATGGACAGTACTTCCGGATTGGAGTCAGCAAGCCCGGGGTTGGCAAGAAGCAGGGCCGGCTCCGAAAATCCGGCATTCAACAGGGTGTTCATCTTCAATCGCCTCGTAGCCGTTACAAGTGTTTAGCGTATGAAGCCTGGACGAATCTTGATAGTGAATATGTCGCTCATTCTTTGTGAATAATTTCACATTGCCCCGCCGGACGATCACGAGCTGATTTCTTCACTCAAGAACATGCGCGCCACGGCATCAATGATTTTGTTAGTATGCGCAAACTTCTTGAATCAGTGTCATCCAGTTTGGAGCACTTTGATTGGTAGCGCTACAAACGGACAAGCTCACACCCACGTAGTCAAAGCCGCCCTGGTCTGCGCCCAATAGGCCTGAAGCCTTTCGAACAGCTGGGCGGCATTGGCGGGCACACGCCCTGTCTTTGCCTCAAGCTCCAGTTCGGTACAAACACTCTGCATGGCGACAGCGCCTACATTGCTGGTCGCACCAATCAGGGCGTGGGCAGCCCAAGCCAGCGCGGCAGGGTCGTCGGCGCGGATACTCTGGTCAATGGCACTGAGTCTCTGCGAGGCATCGGCCATGAAAAGGCCGATCACCTCGCGGGTCATGCTCAGCTTGTCGTCATCGAACTCCTTGAACTGGGCGAGGCGGTCAAGGTCCATCAATTTGACCTCTGGTACCCGCGCCGGCATCGCGGTAGCCATTTGAGCCGCGGCCTGCGGAACAGACCCATCCGCCCCATGGCTCACTCCCGATTTTGCCGGTTTTTCCGGTTTGCCCGAACCGCCAGCCGCCGAGGTCATTCCCGGCAACCAGCGCTCCAGCACCTGCGTCAACGCGGCCACATGCAAGGGCTTGGTCAGGTAGTCATCCATGCCGGCCGCAACGCAGCGGGCACGGTCTTCGGGCGACGCGGCTGCGGTCAAGGCGAGAATGGGTGGCGCCTTGCTGCCCATCATGGCCTGAATCTGCTGTGTGGCCTGAAACCCGTTCATGCGGGGCATGTTCACATCCATCAGGACGGCGGCAAATCGCCAGCCTGCGCCGAGGGCCCGCGCCACGGCCTGCACAGCCTCCCGGCCGTCCATGGCGGTTTCGGTCTGGTAACCCAGCTTGGCGAGCATGGCACAGGCCACCTTGAGGTTAACGGCGTTGTCATCGACCACCAGCAGCGTCATGCTTTTTGCCACGGCGCCTGGGTTGCCTGCGCTGGCGGTCCCCAGGGACTTGTCGCTGCCCTCCACCGACAGGCAACGCGCCAGCGCATCGAACAGCTGCTTTTGCCGCGCGGGCTTGAGCAAACGTGCTTCGAACAACCGGGCCGCCTCGTGGCCGGGAGGCATGAACCCCGAAGTAAGCAACACCAGCGGCACGCTGGCCAGGGCGTCGTTTGCCTTGAGGGCTCGAGCCAGTGTCACGCCATCCATTTCGGGCATGTGCATGTCGGTAATGATGATATCGGGCGGTACCGATTTTTCCTGCGTCAGGCCTTGCAAGGCCTGAGCGCCCGAGTTGGCACTGACCACCTGCATGCCCCACATCTGCAATTGCCGCGTCAGGACGCGGACATTGGTGACGTGGTCGTCCACGACCAGCACTTGTTTGCCTTGCAAGGCCATGGCATCAAGGGTGCCCGACACGGCAGGCAGCACCGCAGGCGGCGCCTGAATGGTGAACCAGAACGTCGAGCCTTTTCCCGGCACGCTGTCCACGCCGATGTCGCCACCCATCAGCTCGACCAGCCGCTTGCAGATGGCCAGCCCCAAACCGGTACCACCGTATTTACGGGTGGTGGAAGCATCAACCTGGGTAAATGCCTGGAACAGCGCACCGACGCGATCCGGCGGTATGCCTATCCCCGAATCAGACACACGGAACTCAAGCAGCACAAGTCCCGAATCATCGGCCATCGGCAGCCGCCGGACGCTCACGGCCACTTCACCTTTTTCGGTGAATTTGACGGCATTGTTGATCAGGTTGATCAGTACCTGACGGATACGCGTGATGTCTCCGGCGATGGCCGCAGGCATCGCTGGCTGCCCGCCGGCTGCCGCTTCGGGCACGTCAACGATCAACTCCAGGTTTTTTTCTCTGGCCTGGGGGGCGGCGATATCGCAGGCTTCTTCGATAGCGGCTCGAGGACTCAGGGGTTCGACCTCAAGATCAAGCTTGCCAGACTCTATTTTTGAAAAATCCAGAATGTCATTGATAACAACCAGCAACTGGTCGCTGGACAGGCGGATGGTTTGTAAATAATCGCTCTGCTCGTCATCCAGCGATGTCTCGGCCAGCAGGGTGCTCATGCCGACCACGCCATTGAGTGGCGTGCGGATTTCATGGCTCATGGTTGCCAGAAATGCAGCCTTGGCTCTGGCCGCCTGCAAGGCCTCTTCGCGAGACGCCAGCAGCTCGCTCGTTCGCCGGGCCACTCGCTGCTCCAGCATCTCATTGGCCTCTTCGATGGCCCGGGTCTTGACCTGCACCTCGGCCCGATACCTCTTGAGCTGTTCGGCGCTGTCGTGCATGACCTGCGAGAGCTCCATCACCTCCCGCAAATGCGTGCGACTATCGATCCGTGGCACCTCGCCACGACCGAGTTGCTGGGCAGCCACGCTGAGGCGTTGAAGCCTGCGGCCAATGCGGTTAGCCACATAGAGAGCTGCCAGCGCCCCCAAAAAAACCAGCCCGCCGATGAGGCCGAGGGACAATTTCCACGCGCGGTCAATGTCTGCCGTGAAGTCGCTTTCAGGTGCTGCCACCACCAGCGTCCAGCGCAGTCCCAGCGATTCGCCAAACGGGCGTTGGACCATCATCAAGCTGTCGCCCTGCATGGCCAAGCGCTGCAGGGCCGTGTTGCTGGCCACCGAGTCCTCGCGCTTGAGGGAGCGCTCGAGCTGCAGTGCGGCAAAGCTTTCCCGAATGACCGGATTGGCACTGTGCTGCGGGCTGCGTCGCACCTGCTGGCCTTGTTGGTCCTGGAACAAAGCATCCCCTGCTGATCCGGCAACCAGCAGGCCTGACTCATCGACGATGAAGGCGGCACCGCGTGCGCTGATGCTTTGCGTTTGCAGCAGGCTGGATAGCTGCTGCAGGTAAAGGTCGACGCCAAATACACCCGCAGCACCTCCATCGCTGTCATACACTGGCTGCGAAAGAGTGACCAGGAGCTGCGGTTTGCCCGGGACCGCCAGGAGAGGTGAAAAGACGCGCCCCTTGGCGATCAGCGCGCCCTGGTACCAGTTGCGGGTGCGCGGCTCAAAACCCTGAGCTACCGTCAGCGGTTTTGTCCTGTCACCCGGCCGCCTGGCGGCAAACGCCTGCGGGGCGGTGTCGCTGGGTGATCGGACCAGCACGGTGGCGCCACCAGGGTTGCTTTCGACCGAAAAATACTCGCCGCGGCTGTTGCCAAAATACAGATGAGGAACATCCGGGGACTGCCTGGTCAATGCAAAAGCCATGGGCTCGAAAGCAGCGCCATGGCGCAACCAGTCCCGGGCCTGTTCGGTTTGCGATGCATTCAGGCGCTCAGGAAAAAGGCCATTGAGGACGTTGTGTGCCTGCCCCAGGTGCGCCTCCGTGCCCGCCTGAATCTTTGCCGCGACATTAAAAAGAATTGCTCCAGCCAAATTCTGGGCAGCTTGGGCACTGCTGCGCGCCATGAGCCATGCCACCAATGCCGCAGGGACGAGCGCAAACACCAGAAGGCTCACGACCAGAATACGGCGCAGGGAAAGCGTTCTTTTGGGCATAAGACCAGATAAGGGACTTGAGCTCGTCAGTCCGGCTTGGATCGTCAGGCCTGCAGGGCCAGGCCCAGCAACTCTGCGGCATCAAGTGCAGCGCTGCGCCCTGGCAGGGCAACCAGCGCCCGTCCGCCCGTTGTCACCGCGCCGGTGACGCCACGCAACATCGCCACGCTGGCAGCAATTTGCCAGCCGGCCTTGTAAGCCTGTTTTTGCAGCAGCAAGGTCGCACTCACGGTGTCGCCGACGGGCAGGAGATGCAGGCCGCCGTGCAGCGGGTCTTCAAGCTTGGCCAGAGCGACCGGACCGCTGTTCAATGCCACGCTGACATCGAACCTGGGGAGCCCACGGGTCGGGAAGTGGTTGTTGAGAAATTTCTGCACACGCTTGGCTGCGTCCAGCAGCCCCAGCGCGGCCCTGGCAGCACGCAGGCCATGATTGACGGAACTGGTGTCCGAGCTGTCGACAAAAATAACCAGCAGGCCTTCACCGACAAATTGCATATGCCGCGCGCCGAACAAATGCACGGTGTCACCCGCGTTGTTGTAGAACTGGCGCACAACATCGCTGAGCTCAGCGCTGGACAGCTTTTCTGCGAGTGCCGCGTAGTGGAGCACGTCCACAAAAAGCACTGTGGCATTGGAAAACTTTTCGTCTTCACTTGCCGCATCGGCTGCAGGCCATTTGTCGCTCAGCTCGGAAGCCAGTTTTTTCTCGTACAAACGGGACAAGTGATGTTTCTGATCTTCCAGGGCCGCCTGAACTGCCGCCTCCACCGCCATGGTCTGGAGCGCCGCCTGCATCTGCCGCTTGTTGAGCTGGGCCGCCGCCGCCTCGCGCAACTCGCCCGGCCTGAACGGCTTGGTGATGTAGTCGTCTGCGCCGCTGGTCATGCCAATGCGCATGTGGGCCCGCTCCTGCAGCGACGTCAGCAAAACCACAGGGATGCTCATGATGGCGGGGTCTGCGCGCAAGGCCTGCAGCATCGCAAAGCCGTCCATCACCGGCATCTGAACATCGCTGATCACCAGATCGGGCTTGTTCTGCCGGATCAGTTCCAGCCCCGACAGGCCATTGTCGGCCGATAAAACCTCGTAGCCGTCTTTCCTGAGGACCGAGGCCACCAGCGTGCGCGTGGCCGCGTCGTCTTCCATCAACACAATCAAAGGCATTGTCATTCCAGGCGGTTACCTCAAAAGAGACCGCTCCAGCATACACAATTTGTTACTGATTTAGCGGGCTGGGCAATGCCTAGTGAGTACTTTTCCACAGATCTCCTTCTGTCATCGCCAGTGTGGCGTGCATCACCTGGGGCAGGAAAGCCATCTGCACGTGCGCTGCGCCGCGTATCAGCCGATTATCCGCTCCGGGCAAGGTGGCAGTAGAGCTCGGAAACACGATGTTGTCGCAATTCGAGTACCAGCAGGTAAACAGGGCATGTCGGTGCGACGGCATGCCCACGTCCAGCTGCCGATGCCACTGGCCGGTCAGTTGCATCTGGCGACCATTGGCGACCCGGCTGAACCGGGCAAGCCAGGTTCCCCGATGCGGCGTACCCAGTGTGACCACATGGTGAACACGATCTTCCGCTTTCATGGCTCGCAGCCAGGCCCGCACTGCCAGGCCCCCCATGCTGTGGCACACCAGGAGGGGCGGCAGGTCGGTCGCTTCGTGGACCCGCCGGACGGCAGCATCGATCAGTGGTGCATAGTCCTCGATGGAGGAAAACGGCGGCTCCAGGTTAACGGCCACATAGGCATGGCCGCTGCCCTGCAGTTGTTTCAGCCACGGTGCCCAGAACCCCCGGTTGCAGAAGAACCCGTGAATGAATACGACCCCGCGACGGCCACGCACCGCCGACTGCAGAGCCGCCTCGTCCGGGAATGCTTTGGAGCGAAAGGGCTGGTGCCAGCAAAACACCCGAGGTGCTGCAAGGGTTTCGCCCAGCCAGGCCCTTGCCAGCTCGCTCCAGGAAGGCTGGGGCACCGGATCACAGCGATTGACGAATCGGAGGGCGATAAACTCGACCGCCAGAAAGCCGGAATACCCAAGAATCAAAACCACCACCCCGGCCAGCGCCAGCGGTACCGACAGGCTCCAGAAAAAGAGCAGCCATGCGACCGCAGCGGCCAGCAAAGAACAGGTGATCAGTTGTTGAAGGCGCGCCAGCATGAGCAGTGGAGGTCAATCCCGCAGAAAGTCAGGCCAGCGTCACGTCACGCCCGGTCAGCCTGCTGGCCAGGGCCTGGGCCAAGCGGTTGACGGTACCGTAAATGGACAACTGGGGATTGGCGCCTATGCTGGTTGGGAAAATCGACCCGTCGTGAATCGACAGGTTCTCCAGTTGCCAATGCACGCCGTCAGGCCGGGTCACCCCCAGCTTTTCCTTTCCGGCCAGGCCGCAACCGCCCATCACGTGGGCGCTGACCACCTTGGTGAGCATGGGTTTCATGGGCAGAGCCTTCACGGCATCACGCGCCTGCGCCCAGCTCGTGTAAGGCTCAGCCATTTCGTGCAGAGGCAACACCTGCCGGGCACCGGCGGCAAATTGGATTTCCATCATCGACAGCAGGGCGCGGCGCGCGCCGTCCATCACATAGTCGGTGAGCGGGTAGGCCAGCACCGCTGACCCATCGCCACGCAACTTGACTTTTCCGCCCGGTGAGTCCTCATGAAAACCGTCGCGCAACAGCGCCAGCAAAGTGTGGTTATTCGGGAAAGTCTTGAGCAGATCCTGCTTGGTTTGGCCCATGCCGGGAACGGTCGATGCAAAGATGACAGGGTGCAGCGGCGGTGCCTCGAGCTTGTAGCCAATCGGCCCGTCAATGGCCTGCGTGTCCAGGAAATGATCGGTGTAAATGGTTTGCGGCGCCCCGTTCCAGGCCTCAACTTTCTGCGAGAACACGGCAGAGCTCATCACCACCGGGTGCAAAAAGGTACGGGTGCCGAGCCAACCATGGGGGTCGGGGGCGCCGGAGCGCAGCAACACCGCCGGCGAGTTGATCGCGCCGCCTGCCAGCACATAGTGTTTTGCTATTATTTTGGTAGCTGCTTGCGCCCGTCCCGACTGGGCTGGAGCCCCATTTGGCATCACACTTTGGCAATACAGGCCGGTGACCTTGCCGTTGGCCAGTTCGAACCTGTCCACCCGTGTCTCAGTCAGCAGTTGGGCCCCCAGATCCAGCGCCGCCGGGATGGTGGTCACCAGCATCGATTGTTTGGCGTTGGTCGGGCAACCGAGGCCGCAGGAGCCCAGGTTCCAGCACCCTTTGACGTTGCGCGAAATCACAGCCGCCTGGATATTGAGCCTGGCCGCGCCGCGGCGCAGCAAGTCGTTGTTTTCGTTCGGCGGTGTCAGCCACGGCAGGATGTTCAGACGTTTTTCAGCCTGCGCGAAATAAGGAGCCAGCGCTTCCACGCTGTAGTCAGCCAGGCCAAATTTGTCCTGCCAGAACTTGAGTGTCGGCGCGGGCGTACGGAAAGAGCTGGTCCAGTTGACGGTGGTGGAGCCGCCGACGCAACGACCCTGCAGGATGTTGATGGCCTTGTCTTCGGTTTTGCGCGCGGCACTCTCTTGGTATAGCTGCGGATAGGCTTCAGACTCCTTCTGGTTGAAGTCGCTGCTGCTTTTGAGCGGCCCTTCCTCCACCATCACCACGCTCAGGCCCGCTCTGGCAAGCAGTTCGGCCGTGATGCCGGCACCGGCACCACTGCCGACGATGGCCACATCGCAGACTATTTTTTTGGGCACCGGACCCAGGGGACCTCCCAGGACTTTCCAGCCGCGCTTGAGGCCCTCGCGGATCGGATCTTGGAGTTGACTCATGCTGCCTTCAGGATGTTTAGAGCTTCAGCGGACCGGGATACCCGAGCTGCGGCCAGGTCGATGCATCCGCAAAGTACGCGGCCGCGGTGATGTCATGCAGCGCCGCATACGCCTGCTGGCGCAACGCCAGAGTGGAAAGCCGCATACCCTGCAGCGCTTGTTGAATGTCCACCTCGGAAGCCAACGGCCAGGCTTGATGCAGGCCGGCCATCACGCGTCGACCGGGCGCGCTTGCCAGCAGGGACAACAGCTGCGACAGCTCGTCCTGCGCGTGCACAGGCAATGCCAGGGTCAGCGCATCGATCCTGTCAAGCAGTCCATCGAGGGCAACTTGCGTGGCCGGCGCATCTGCCGGCAAGCTCCCCTGCAGCACAGCGCGGCCCACCGCTCTGAAAACCTCGCGGCCGGCTGCACCGAGTTTGCCGTCTTGCAAGCCGGTTTGCACCAGGGCCGCAGCGCCACCGGCAAAAGCCAGCACCACAGCCGATGCGGCGCCGAGCTTGAATAAGGTCCTTCTTTGCATTGAGCAAGTTTCTCACGCGTTCTCCGCATTTCAATAGGGCACCCCACCTAGATAAACTCCGTGTTTATATGGACGCCGCCGCAACCCGGATTCTTGAAGCCATGCAAGCTGTTGCGCGGCTGCGGCTTGGCCGTGCAGCCAACCCCCTGCTTGAGCAGGCCTGTCTGGAGATCAAACGTTTTCAGGCGCTGAGGTTCAAGGCAACCTATGCCGACCTTTTGCAGACGTCTCGCTACCGGCGCGCAGCCCAATTTTTTCTGCAGGAGCTGTACGGCGATGAGGACTATGCGCAGCGCGATCAGCAGTTTACCCGTATCGCCAGCACCATCGCCCGCCTGTTCCCGCAGGCTGTGGTGGAAACGGCGGCCTCGCTGGCAGAGGTGCATGCTCTTACCGAGCAGCTCGACGATCTGATGGCGGCGCAATGGCTGCTGACCCCAGCACCCAGTCCGCACGCGCGCTATATCGCGTGCTGGCGCCAGGTGGCCGACTGGCCAGCAAGGAGTCGGCAACTTCAGGTGGTGCTGCAACTCGGCCGGGAGCTGGACCGCCTGACCCGTATGCGCGGCCTGCGCAGCCTTCTGAGGATGATGCGGGCACCTGCTTCAGCGGCCGGTCTGAGTTCGCTGCAAGCTTTTCTTGAGGGCGGTTTTGACGCTTTCGCCGACATGCAAGGTGCACAGGAGTTTCTTGCGTTGATCAACAGCCGCGAATCGGCCTGGATAGCGACCTTGTTTGACGAGGACGCTGTCACCTGCGAGACGAAATTGCATCAACTTCTTGCTCGCGCACCGGCGCATTAGGGACAAGCCCCATACGCCAGTGACCGGTGTGCTTTCACAATGGCACAAAAGGAGTTTTCATGGACAAGTTCTGGCTCAAAAATTATCCCGAAGGGGTTCCTCACACTGTCGATCCCGAGCAGTTCCGCTCGCTGAACCAGTTGCTGGAGGATTCCTTCAAAAAGAACGCGTCCCGGCCATTTTCAGTCTGCATGGACCGTTGGATGTCTTACGGCGAACTCAATGAGTTGTCCTCTGCCATGGGCGCCTGGCTTCAGGCGCAGGGGCTCGAACCCGGCGCCCGGGTGGCCATCATGCTGCCCAATATTCCACAGTTCGCGGTCACCATGGCCGGCATCCTGCGCGCTGGCTACACCTGCGTCAATGTGAACCCGCTTTACACCGCCCGTGAGCTGGAACACCAGCTCAAGGACTCGGGCGCGACCACCATCGTGATTCTTGAGAATTTCGCGACGACCCTCGAAGAGGTCATCACCCGAACGCCCATCAAAAATGTGGTGATTGCATCCATGGGCGACCTGCTGGGCTTCTGGTACGGCCAATGGATCACTTTCGCCGTGCGGCATCTGGCAAAAATGGTGCCGGCCTACAAATTGCCGATGGCTGGCGGCTGTACTGTCACGCCCTTCAAGCGCGTGATCGCCGAGGGCTTGGGCAAGGCACTCAAGCCGGCACAAAGCAGCCTCGACTCCATCGCCTTCTTGCAGTACACGGGCGGGACCACTGGCCTGTCCAAAGGAGCGGTGCTGACGCACAGAAACATTGTGGCCGCCGTTCTGCAGGCCGAGGCCTGGTTCACACCGGCGTTGCGCCGCATAGGCGACGTCAGCAAGACCAACGGAATTGCCGCCTTGCCGCTGTATCACATCTTCGCGCTGACACTGTGTCTGTTGGCCATCCGCTGGGGCTCTCACCTTACCCTGATCCCCAACCCGCGCGATTTTGGCAAATTCATCGAGGTATTGAAAAAGCGCCCGTTTCACATGCTGCCGGCTGTCAATACGCTTTTTAATGCCCTGTTGCAGCATCCACAGATCAAATCGGTCGATTTTTCCCAGCTGTGCGTTTCGCAGGCCGGCGGTATGGCTGCATCCGAAGGCACTGCGAAACACTGGCAGGAAGTAACTGGTAGCCCGATGATCGAGGGCTGGGGCATGAGCGAGACCTGCGCGATCGGCACCAACAACCCGGTGCTGAACAAGGGATTCACCGGGACCATTGGCCTGCCTTTGCCCGGTATCGATATCGCCATCAAGGACGACGACGGCCGGTCGCTGGCCGCTGGTGAGTCCGGCGAGATTTGCATCAAGGGTCCGCAGGTCATGACAGGCTATTACCAGCAACCCGCTGAAAACGAAAAGGCTTTCACGTCGGACGGCTTCATGCGCACCGGTGACATCGGCATCATGGACGAAGACGGCTATACGAAGATTGTTGACCGGAAGAAGGACATGATCATTGTTTCCGGTTTCAACGTTTTTCCCAATGAGCTTGAGAATGTGATTTCACTATGTCCAGGCGTCGTCGAATGCGCCGCCATCGGCATCGCGGACGATAAACAAGGTGAAGCCATCAAGGTTTTTGTTGTCAAGAACGATCCGACGCTCACAGAGGAGGATCTTGGCGAGTATTGCCGGCAGCATCTGACCGGTTACAAGCGTCCCAAATACATCGAGTTTCGTGACGACTTGCCAAAAACCAATGTTGGAAAAATTCTACGGCGTGAGCTGCGTGCCACGTCCTGATTATTCGACAGGTGTTGACCTGCCCCCCGTAACCCGTACCAGTTATTTTTCCAAGGAGTCCATCAACTTGGAGAATGATGGACATGAGAACAAGCAAATACAGCGAAGAGCAGATCATTGGCTTTTTGAGGCA
>Ga0335394_10002520_pt1 | contig 20608 bp, 14 predicted proteins | sample MAT03_FD_205741 | JGI IMG/M metagenome (GOLD analysis project Ga0335394, IMG submission 205741) | Freshwater microbial communities from Lake Fryxell liftoff mats and glacier meltwater in Antarctica - MAT-03 (spades assembly) (version 2) ...
GCGGCGTTTACGCCGCCGGTACAAGGCCATTTATGGCCGTTTATATCGATAAATACGGCCATAAATGGCCTTGTACCGGCGGCGTAAACGCCGCGCTACCATTAACATCCCCTTAGATGCACCCGCATCAGGGATGAAAGCGAAGATTTGCAATGCACCCTACCGAACCCGCCTTTGCCCTGCGGGCTTCGGCGGGTAAACCTGCGAATTTTAGCGATTTGTTGAATAAATCCTTCTATCAATAAGAAGCGTCCTACTTTCGCAGCGTTAAGTTTATGTAAATTTTTCAGATACCCTATGATGGTGCGATTCCTAACCTTCTCGCTCTTGCTCGGTGTATGCGTACCGGCAAGCGCGCAAAACTTCTTTGACGTCAATACGATCCAGGAAATCAAAATCAATTTTGAACAAACAAACTGGGATCAGCTGTTGGACGACCTCAAAGCCGGGGATGACCAGGATTTCCTTCTGGTTCCGTCGGTAGAAATCAATGGACAGGTATTTGACAGCGTGGGCGTTAAGTACAAAGGGAACAGTTCCTACAGTCCGAACAATGCCAAAAATCCCATGCACATCGAACTGGATTACGTTCATAACGGACAAAACTACTTCGGCATCAAAGACATAAAATTGTCCAACTGCTTTGCCGATCCCTCGTTCGTCCGGGAAGTGTTGTCGTATGAAATTTTAGGGCAGTATATGGACGCGCCAATCGCCAATTTTTCCAAATTGTGGATGAACGGCACGTATTGGGGCGTTTACATCAACCAGGAAGCCATCAATAAACGTTTCGTGCGCAATCATTTTTTTACGGATGGGGAAAACCCGTTCTTCAAGTGCAATCCGGAAGATTTCGCCGGACCCGGAACCGGCGGAAATTTTCCTAATTTAGTGTATACCAGCACCGACAGCGCTTTTTACTACACCACCTACAAATTAGAATCGGACCACGGCTGGCGCGAGTTGCTGGCCTTGATGGATACCCTCAAAAATCATCCAAACAGCAGCGAGGCCCTGCTCGATCTCGACCGCGCCCTTTGGATGCTGGCCTTCAACAACGTACTGATCAACCTCGATTCTTACACCGGGGCTTTCACACAAAACTACTACCTCTACTGGGATGAAAACGGGCGCTGGATTCCCATTTCCTGGGACCTGAACATGAGTTTCGGCGCTTTCCCCCTCCTGAGTATGGCCGGCGGCGGATTAACGCTGGCGCAAATGCAGCAGCTCGACCCGCTTTCTCAATCCACCAACAGCAACCGGCCGCTTATCAAACAACTACTCGCCAACCCGGTCTGGAAAAGGATGTACCTGGCGCATCTGCGCACCCTGCTACAGGAAAATTTTTCCGACGCGCAATACGCCGACCGGGCGATGGAACTCCAGGCCATTGTCGACGATGCGGTGCTCAACGACACCAAAAAATTCTATACCTACGCCAATTTTCACAACAATATCAACCAGACGATTAATGGCGGCGGAGGTGGCGGCGGTTTCGGCGCGCCGGGACTAACCCTGCTGATGAATGCGCGTTATACCTACCTGAACAGCAATGCCAATTTGACCGCAACGGCGCCTGTGATCGATAACATCGCCGTTGGGCAGGCCATTGGCAACGAGGTTTGGATCAGCGCCGCCATTCAAAACGCCAATGCGGCCCTCCTCGGCTGGCGCTACGACACGGCCGCTGTTTTCAGCAAAGTGGCGATGTTCGACGACGGCCAGCACCACGACGGCCTACCGGGCGACGGCGTATTCGGCGGGGCGATGACTGCGCAAAGCGGTACGGCGCAATATTACCTGTACGCAGAAAATGCGAATGCAGGCCGTTTCGCCCCGGAGCGCGCCGAACATGAATTTTTCACCGCAAACATCACCCTGGCCACGGCCAATGTCGGCGACGTGGTGATCAATGAATTTCTGGCCAGCAACATCACGGGCGAGATAGACGAATACGGGCAGCACGACGACTGGCTGGAACTGTACAATACCAGCAACCAGGCCCTGAGCTTGTCGGGACTCTACCTGACCGATAAGTTCGACAACGCGATCAAATGGCAGATCCCGGCCAATGTGTCCATCGCCGGCAATGGGTACCTGATCTTCTGGTTAGATGAGAACGGCACGCAAGGCCCTTACCATACCAGTTTCAAATTAAACGCCGGCGGCGGCGAATTCCTGATGTTATCCGATGGCGCAGGGCTGGTGTACGACAGCGTTTCTTTCGGTCCGCAACAAGCCGACATTTCTTTCGGCCGCTACCCCAACGGAACTGGGTCATTTACCATAATGCCCACGACCTTCAACGCCTCCAATTCATTGATTTCCGGTACATTCGAAACCCCGCAGGCAGGCTTCCGCATGTACCCCAATCCGGTCTCCGGCATGCTCTGGCTGGAAGCCGATTCGCCCCTCGGCGACATTCAGGTGCTGAATACCTGGGGACAGCCGGTACTGCACCTACCCGCCACGGGAAATGCTTCGGCCGTTCTCGACCTGCAAACACTTCCGGCAGGCGTATACGGTGTGCGGGTCGGGGCGAACAGGGCCCGGCTTATTTCTGTAATCCATTCAAAATAAACCAGTTGGCGAAGTATATTTCGCCTTACCATGAAACGACAACTTTACGGCGGATTGATATTACTGATAATCCTGTTGGCGGCCTTATATGTCCCGTTCCAATTACCTTTTGAAGCGGACAGCATCGGGCGGGTGTATCCGGCACAGGAATGGCGGCTGGTACAGGATCAGGCCGGGCGCATTAGTGCGCTTATCCGCGATTACCGCAGCGGTGCGGCCCTGCAAATGGATGCCTATCAATTTGCCCAAGGCGATATTTCGGGGATGAAATTCGACATACCCGCCCCGGATTCAGGCGGCTATATCAGCCTCGGGGATACGGTGGTACGGATGTATTCGGTCCGGCAAAATGAGGAAATTCAAGAACTCGAAGCGCAATTAGCGCTCTATGAAGCACAGTTATTAGCTGAAAAAACGGGCGACAAACCGCCGATTGTCCAGGAAGCGGAGAACAAACTGCATTTTGCCGAACAGGACCTTATCTTAAAAACGCAGTTTTATAACATCAAAAAACGATTGCAGGACGAAGGTGTAATTGCTCTAACTGAATTTCAACTGGCCGAAAACGAGTACAAATTGGCGCAGATCCAGGTGGATATCGCCCGAAAAACCCTTGAGAATGTGGGTACGGGCCTGAAATCAGAAAGCGTGGGCATCACTCAGGCCCAGCTGCGCGGCCTGCGCAACCGCCTGAACATCCTTCGGCTCAAAGGCCTCTCCTTCGTTTTACGCGCCCCTTTTTCCGGCTACGTTACGCCGACCATTTTGCCGGAGGAGATGCTCATCCTGAATCGCACGGATGAATATGTGGCGCTTATCCCCGTAAAGGTAGAGCACATGCCTTACCTGAATGCCCATACCCTCATTCAGGTAACCGATGTGAAAACGCAGAAAAAATACACCGCCCGTCTGCTAAACACCGGTGGAAAGGTGGAAGTGTTCGACAACCGCCAACTGGCCATGGTGATGGCCATTATAGTGCCTGAAGACCCCAAAGAGCGTCTGACAACCGGCGTGGCTGCCCAATGCAAATTGAATTTCGGGATGGTCAATCAACGGGAATATTTGCGGAGAATCCTGAATTTTAAGTGAGGACACAACATGCGCTACGAATTCAAATATCTTTTCCCAACGGAACAATACCAAGCCTTGCACAGCGCTTTGCAACCCTTTGTGCAACGTGACCGTTTCGCCATGCGGCAACCGCAGGGGAGGTATACCGTGCGCAGTATTTATTTCGATACCGCTGATTTTGAGATGTTTCACACCAAGATCAACGGCATCGCCCACCGGATGAAAGTACGGCTGCGTGGCTATAACCAGGGCGATGATTCGAGCACGGTATTTATGGAAATCAAGCGCAAATATGAAGGGCCTATTTTGAAAAACCGCTCCAATACCAGCTTCGGGGTGGTTAAACGCCTCTTTCACGGCGCAGCCATGGACGATTTTACCGATCAGATCAGCAACCCCGACAACGCCCGGCGCTTTTTTTACCAAATCCTGAGCCGGAATATGCAGCCGGTGATAAACGTCATCTACGAACGCGAACCCTTTCTGGGCAAAACCCTCGATCCGGACAACGACTTTCGCATTACCTTCGACCTGAATTTGCGCAGCGTCGCTTATCCAAGGGTGGAAGCGCTTTACCAGGACGAAAACGTCCGCTTTGCATTTCCGGGTTATTCCATACTGGAAGTGAAATTCAATAATTATTGCCCTGCCTGGATAAAGCCGCTCGTGGAGGACTTTCAATTGCGCCGGGAACCCGCGTCTAAATACGTCGGCTGTATCCTATCCAATACTTTTATCAAACCGGACCGGAAAGGCGATATTTTTGCAAAAAGTAGTTTGTCAAGCCTTATGAACCATAAGATTCAAGCCATCTAACCTTTAAATAAAAAGAAGTCCTTTGTTCGAAGATTATCAAAACCTCGCCGTATTCCCGACCACTTCGGCCGACGTATTCGCCAACCTGATGGTAGCGGTGGTTTGCGGTTTGGTGTTGTCAATTATCTATCGCATAACTTACCGGGGCCCCTCCTATTCAGTTACCTTCGTGAACGCACTGGTGTTGCTGAGCATCATCGCGGCCATCGTCATTATGGTGATCGGCAACAACATCGCCCGGGCCTTTGGCCTGGTGGGCGCCATGTCTATCATTCGTTTTCGCACTGCGATTCGCGACACGATGGACCTGGTTTTTATCTTTCTGGCCCTGGCCGTCGGGATGGCTTGCGGCGTTGGATTAAGCGCCGTAGCCTTAAGCGGTACGCTGATCGCCGGCTTGGTCGTCATTGCGCTCACGTTTACCCATTTCGGCGCGCCCCGGCGGCGGCATTTTCTGTTGCAAATCGTGCATACCGGCGCCGACGACCTGGCGCAGTCCCTGATCCGATATTGCCGAAGTTTGAAACTGGTCAGCATGAAAAACGTTGGGCTGGACGACCTCACCGAGAGCAATTACCACATCACCCTCAAAGACTTGCGAAAAAGTGAAGAAATGGTCAGAACCCTGCGGCAAAAGCCCGGCGTACAGCAGGTGAACGTGTATTTCGATGAGGATGATTACAATCCGCCGACGATGTAGCGGTTTACCACAAAGAGGCTGTCTCATAAGTAGGTTTAGAGGGTTTGAAAAGTTTAGAAGGTTTAGAGCGTTATCCGCAAATCATTGATTTTCAATGAAATGAGTATTTTTTCTAAACCTTCTAAACCCCCGAAACCTTTCTAAACCTACTTATGAGACAGCCTCTTTGTGGTGAATTTTTAATCGCTGCCGCAACTATAAAAAAAAATTCCATCTCCGCCTTCAATTTTCCGCGCGATTCCCGACCTTTGCGCATGGAAAACAAGTTCAGCACAGATGACCGGCCGAAATTTCTTGGCCAATCCCTTACCTTCGACGATGTCCTGCTGGTCCCAGCGTCGAGCGATGTTTTACCCCGCGATGTAGATATTTCCTCCCAGCTCACCCGTACGATCCGCCTGAATGTGCCCATTGTATCGGCCGCCATGGATACTGTGACGGATAAATCCTTAGCCATCGCCATTGCCCGGCAGGGCGGCATCGGGATCATCCACAAAAACATGAGCATCGCCGACCAGGCCGAGCAGGTGCGCGCGGTGAAGCGCTCCGAAGCCGGCATGATCATCGATCCGGTGACGCTGCACCCGGAGGCGCGCATTTCCGAAGCCCTGGAACTAATGCGCCATCACAGCATCGGCGGCATTCCGATTACCGACCAGGCCGGCAGGTTAGTGGGTATTCTCACCAACCGCGACCTTCGTTTCGAAACCGATCAGAACCAGTTAGTCGGCGATTTGATGACGCAGAAAAACCTCGTCACCGCGCCCAAAGGCACCACCTTCGACCAGGCCCGTGCCATCCTCCAGGGCCGGAAAATTGAAAAACTACCGGTGGTCGACGACGATTTCCGCCTGATCGGCCTGATTACGTACAAAGACATCATCAAAGGTTCCAATTTCCCAAACGCCTGCAAAGATTCGTTCGGACGCCTGGTGGTCGGCGCTGCGGTGGGCGTAACAGCCGATATGATCGAGCGGGTGGCGGCCCTGATTCAGGTGAGCGTAGACGTGGTTTGTGTGGATACCGCCCACGGGCATTCACGCGGCGTACTGGAATCTGTCAAAAACTTAAAACTGCAATTTCCTGATTTACAGATCATTGGCGGTAACGTTGCTACCGCTTCAGGCGCCAGGGCGCTGGTAGATGCGGGTGTCGATGGGGTTAAAGTAGGCGTAGGGCCCGGCAGCATCTGCACGACCCGGGTGGTGGCCGGCGTGGGCGTGGCCCAGTTATCGGCCATCGTCAACGCTTCGGAGGCCATTCTCGGCTCGGGCGTACCGGTCATCGGCGACGGCGGCATCCGCTACACCGGCGATATCGTAAAAGCCCTTGCTGCAGGGGCCAGCACTGTGATGGCCGGTTCCCTGTTTGCCGGCGTGGAAGAAGCCCCCGGCGAAACGATCATTTTCGACGGGCGGAAATTCAAAACCTACCGCGGCATGGGCAGCATCGGCGCGATGCAGCTCGGTTCCAAAGACCGCTATTTCCAGGACGTGGAAGACGACATCAAAAAACTCGTACCAGAAGGCATCGAAGGCCGCGTGCCCTATAAAGGTACCGTTGGTGAAGTGATGACGCAGTACATTGGCGGTTTAAGGGCGGGCATGGGCTACTGTGGCGCCCATACGGTTAAGGATTTACAGGATTACGCGCAATTCGTACAGATCACCAATGCGGGCATGATTGAAAGCCATCCGCACAATATCATTATCACCAGAGAATCACCGAATTACAGTCGTTCTTGATGCGGTCTATTTAATCATCCGTCCCATCTTTTTCGTTAAATAGCGCGGCTATTCGCCTCAAAAGATACTTGGCTGACGCCAAAATAATTGGCCTGAAATTGGAAACTTATTTTGACACCGTTCCTAATGGTTCGTAAAGTAAGGTATTGTCCTGGGTTTCTTCAGGTTTTGGCGCTGCTTTTTCTGGCTTGGCCACACAGCCCATTAAGCTCTTCAGGATACCATCAACACTCCGCTTTTTCGGTGTGAATGAAGATGTTACACAAACTGTCGCCATTTCCATAACCCCCTTTTTCTCTCCTTTTCCCAGCCGCTTTTTGGGATTGCCTTCCACTTGTTGCTCTGATTTCGATTTTATTTTCGGAACTCCCTTGCCATCAAAAGATGCGCTAAAACAAACCGTTTCATGCTCCTGCCCTATTGCTTTTGAACTGTAAAAAACCTCAACTACCGGCCCCAAATGTCCGCCGTTGCGCTCTGAAGACTTCCCGCTCAAACCCAAATCCAATAGATCATTCAATAGCCGGACACTCTCCTTAAAATCATTCTCCGACGAACCCTCCCCAACCAATTCTTCTATATTGTACGACCAATGACTCGATTTGGGCAGCATCAGCGGCTCATCAACCGGGTGCACCTTGCCCAACTCATCATCCCAATACCACGGGCGAGCCAACTGAAACAGGCCAAACAAACTCAGGTATTGACGCGATTCAACACCCTTGCCCCGCATCGGTTTGCCTGCTGATTGCGGTGCGCCAAGCCTCGATAGCCGCTCAATCTTTGCTTTCAATATGAAACTCAACAAGGCCAGCCCAATACACAACAACTGTTTAAACAACCCTCTTTCAATGGTATGAACGCCAGATTCTGATCCAGGCCGTTCCGCGGCTCATTAAGGGTATAATTTTGCACAAACAGCCAAGTTTGAATTTGAGAACGTATCCAATACCCTTTCCCCTACCTTTACCCCCATGAAAATCCTTTTTGAAGATTATTACCTCCTCGTCGTGGAAAAGCCTGCGGGATTGAGCTCAGAGAGCGGGAAGGGGGCCTACCCCTCGCTGGAACGGGAGGCTTTGTTTTATATCACCGCGCAGTTGCAAAAAAACTCCACCTCGACCCGCCTGAAAGCAACGCCGTTTTTGCAGGTGGCGCACCGGCTCGACCGCCCGGCGAGTGGTGTTTTGGCCTTAGCCAAAACCAAAACCGCGCTGAGCGATCTGATGGCACAGTTTGAAAAAAACGAGGTGCAAAAAACCTATTTGGCCTGGACAGAACGGAAACCAGCCGCAGAAGAAGGCACACTGACCAATTGGCTCAAACGCGATGAAAGCGCTAAAAAGGCGCTGGTATTCGACCAGAATGTGCGCGGAAGCCAGGCCTGTACCTTGCAGTATAAAGTGCTGAAAACCAAGGGAAATAACGCATTACTGGAAGTCAACCCGGGCGGCGGACGGTTTCACCAGATCCGGGCGCAGCTGGCGCATATCGGCAGCACGATCATGGGCGATACGGCGTATGGCGGGCATTTCTGGAAAGAGCATCAAATAAAACTGCACGCGCATCGACTGGTGCTGCGCCATCCGAAATCGGGGGAAATGATGACTTTTGAAGCGCCCGCGCCGGAAGGGTGGTAGCGTCCAATGTGGTCTTTCAATAAACTTGTATGAATTTGAAAATCAATCTATTCACGGCCATAACCTGCCTTCTGTTCGTCGGATCGCTTCCCGCGCAGGAAAACACCAACGAACAGGTATTCGACGCCGATATCCGGACCGTGCAACTGCGCCTGCCCAGCGCGCAACTCGTGGCGCCGATCGTGGACGTGAAAGCGGCCCACCATACCCTGATCCTGCAATTCGACCACCTTGGTGATGCGATCAAGGATTATTCCTACACCATCGTTCATTGCAACAGCGACTGGCAGCCTTCCGATCTCGACGACAACCAGTACATCGACGGGTTTACGGAAGACCGGATCACGCAAGTCGATAATTCGTTCAACACCCTGGCGGCCTATACCCATTATGCGCTGGGCCTGCCCAATTCCAATATGCGCTGGACAAAATCGGGCAATTACCTGCTGAAAATTTTCGACAACGACGACGACAAACGACTGGTGGTGCTGCGCCGCTTTATGGTTGTGGAACCGCAATGGCGCCTGGAAGCGCAATTTGTAAAAACGGCCATCGTGAGCAAATTGAACACACACCACGAAATCGATTTTACGATCTATCAGAAAGACAACAAAATATCCAACCCGCAGAATGACCTGAAAGCCTTCGTGTTGCAAAACGGGCGCTGGGACAATGCCATCGGTCCCCTCAAACCTTACATCACCCGCGGCGAACAGATTTTGTACGACTACCAGGATAAAATCGTTTTCCCCGCCGGCAAAGAATTCCGCTTCTTCGACCTGCGCACCTTCGATTACCGGGGCGAATATGTCAAAATTATCAGCTCCCTCGACGATTATTATGAAGTGACCCTTCAAACGGACAAGGACCGCTCCAACAAACCTGTCGTGTTCCGAAATGACATTAACGGCCGCTATTTCATCGAAAACGGCAACGCCAACCAGGGCATCCTGGAATGCGATTACGCCAGCGTACTTTTCTCGCTGGAACAAAACCAACCGCTGCCGGACCACGATGTGTACGTGTTCGGAGAATTATCCGACTGGCAGTTGAAGCCCGAATTCAAAATGCAATACAACGAGGAGGCGAAGATGTACACCTGCGAAGCCTTCCTAAAACAAGGATATTACAATTACGAATACGCTGTGGTAAATCGCAGTAACGGAGAACTGGATGAGGATGGTTTCGAAGGAAACTGGTATGAAACGGGCAATCAATACACCATTCTGATCTATTTTCGCCCTTTCGGCGCCCGTTTCGACCGGCTTATGGCGACGTTGACGATTGATTCGAGAAACAGGAGGTAGTAGTAGTTCGCAGCCGCACGCGATAGTGCCGACTGCCTAATGGTCCTCAGGCCTGCCCTGAATCTGCCCCCCGTCGTACCTTTTTTTCAGTTCCGCAGCCTCCTTTTTTTCTTCTTCGGTTTCCGGCGTGACATCCATTTTGCTTAAATCGGGTTGCCCGGCGTCTACCCAGGCGGTGTACCAGGCGCAGCTGACCGCGTGGATGGCCGCCCGCATCCGGCGTTCTACCATGTTTTGCAAGGCCGTCTGGTATGCCGCCGAAAAATCGCGGCAAGGCGCCAGCACCATGGTGCCAAGGCGCATATCGGGGCACATTTGGCGGTCGGCCGGAAATTTTTGCCGCATGCCTCGCTCAATGGTTAATACGCTGTCGACCATGCTGTTGCTGGCCAATACGGCGGACCAGAAAAACTCCGTGGTATGGTTCAGGTACTCGGGTTTGCCGACAAAATAATCGTACGATTCGTCGGCGAAGAGCTCGGGTATCCGACTTTCCCAGAAACCGTGGATGCCGTGTTGCCCCGTTTTCTGGCCGTTGTAATTGCTCGTGGTATGCAACGGTACGTGGGCGTCGCCGATGTAATGGCCCATATCAGCGCAGAGCCGCAAAATACGCTTGGAATCGCGGCGGCGGAATGCTTCGGTGAGGTCGCGCTGCATTTTTTGCAGGTGCCAGGGCAGGATGCCGTGCTGCGACAGGCGGTCACGATAAAAAGCCGCAACCGCTTGTTGTTGTATCCCGTTTGCCTGTAAAAAGGCCCCCAATGAATCGGCATTGAGGCTGGATTCGTCTTTGTAAAAACGGGGGAGTACTTGCCGGATAAAATATGTTTTGTACGCGTCGCTTAAACTTGCCGGTATCGGTTTGTCGCGACCAAACAATTGAGTCGTATCTCCCGCTCCATTCACAATCCATAGGTCGGTATACTGCATCATAGCATCGACCCATAAGCGCGGCAGGGCATCAAATGGAGGAGCGCCGTAATTATCCAGGTCGATATAATGCCGGGGCGCTTCGTTTTTAGAGGCGTAGCGGCGCATATCGGGGTCCACGGCGTGATCGGAAATGTAATCGATGTTTGGTTTGAAAAATACCATCATCTCCGGCGGGAGGGTGAACACAGCCAGCCGGTTGATGCGTTTGTGTGCAAAAAAACCCCAGGCGGGCTTGGAAGACATAAGTTCAACTTCCCGGTCTTGCAGCGAAAAAGATGTTGAAATCAGGATACAAGCCGGTAAAAAGAGGCAAATGCGGGTAAAAACAGTGTATTTCATTCCAATTAATAGTTTAGAAAAAAATCTCGGAATAACATCGGATATAGAATGGTTTATCATAAAATTCATTCTCCGGCATTCCTATATTTTTAATGGTATTACCTTATGAAAACCTTACCCGCGGGTCTGTCCAGGCATACAACAAATCCGCGATCAGGTTCCCCAGAATCGTCAGAAACGAAGCCAGCATCAGGATAGCGAACAAGAGTGGATAATCGCTTTGCTGAAACGCCTCCTGGGTTTTCATACCCATACCGGGAAACCCAAACAAACTTTCCACCACCAGCGAGCCGGCAAAAATTGCTGGAAAAACGCCGGCAAACACCGTGATAAGCGGAAACAAGGCATTGGGGAAAGCATGCCGCCAATACACATGTTTTTCATCGGCGCCTTTTGCTCTGGCGGTACGGATGTAGTCCTGACCCATCACCTCGAGTATGCCACCCCGCATTTGCAGGGCCAGCATGGCCAGCATGTGCAGGGTGATGGTCAACACGGGCAAAATCAGTTTTACTGCATTTTCCAAAAACCAAACCGGAACACTTTTACCGCTGTCCTGCAAAGGCTGTACGGTGATGCCATGAATCCAGGAGAAACCCATACCCGGCGTAGCGATTAACAGTATCAACAAACCGCCCAACCAGAAACCCGGCATGGCGTGCAGAAACAGGAGAACCCGGCGCGTCCAGCGATCTGCGCCCCCTTCGCGGCGGCGGGCCAAAGCCACGCCGAGCGGCACCGCGATCCAATACGCCAGCAACATGGCTAAACCATTGATTACCATGGAACAAATAAGCGCGGGCCGAATCTCGTCGGCCACCTTTTTCCGCATACCCCTGGTTATGCCGAGATCACCGGTGACGAAACCGCTGAGCCAGTGGTGGTATTGGTTGTCGAATCCATGCCAATACAGCGCCGGTATCCAGTTTTTTTGCGTAAAAAATTGCGTGTCCAAAACCTCGACACGCCGTCGAACCGTGTCGAGTTGCCGCAACAATCCCGGCTGATTTCGGCTGTTTTGAATAAAGCGGGCAAATAAAGCATCCAGCGTATCGACGCGGGTCGTTCCACGCAATTTAGCCGCATCTGATCGTAAGGCTGCGGTGTGTGGAAGTGAGTCGGGAAGCCTCAGGGCGAGGCCCCAAAGTGCCTGAGTGGCCTGATCGAATTGAATAACCGCCGCCCAGTTGCCGTTTTTAACGGTCATCGTGGCCAATTTTTCCCGGCGGCTGAACGGCAGTATCCGGTACAAGGTGTCGGGGAAAGCCGCCGAAGTGAGGGTGCAATAAAATGCCGGTTTATCCAGCCCTAATTGTGCCGCCCGGATGCGCATGGTCACCTCCTGTTGCGTGGAATTGCCGCCGTCGGGACCATCTGAATCGTCGATGAGTTTATCCTTCGCCGCGCACTTGCTCAAACCAAAGGTGATCAGGGAAATGATCAACATGGTCGGAACGGCAAACAATACGCGTCGAACGATGTAGCGTAACATATTCCTGGCTTAATTGACAATCAAATTATAAAAACGGATTAGACTCCATTTCATGCCGAACCGTCGTAGAGGGTCCGTGCCCCGGGTAAACAAGCGTTTCTCCCGGCAAGGTAAACAGTTGCGTTCGAATACTCCGAACCAGGGTGTCAAAATCGCCGCCGGGCAGGTCCGTTCGTCCGATGCCTTCGTAAAACAATACGTCGCCGGCTATCACGAAACTGTCTTCTTTACAGTAAAAAGAGATGCTCGCCGGAGAATGACCCGGCGTAAGCAGGACTTCCAGCCGAGTTTCGCCGAATGAAACCACGTCTCCGGCCTCCAAAAACCGTCCGGCGGGCGGTTGAATCTCGTTTATCGGGACGCCGTACATCTGGCAAACAATCGGAAACCGGTCCAGCACCGGTATCTCGCCCCGGTGAATTTCCAGGTCCAGATTCCAGGTTCGGGCCACAAAGGCGTTGCCGAATACGTGGTCCAGGTGGCAATGCGTATTGATCAGCCGCACCGGCCGGAGTTTTTTCTGGGTGATAAACGCCTGCAAGGCCCCGCGTTCCCGCTCCTCGTAGCAGCCTGGATCGATGATAATGCACTCGCCCGTTTCGTCGTAAACGATGTAGGTATTCTCCGCGAAGGGGTTGAATTCAAAAACCTGAACTTGGGTCATAGTATTAAATTACTTGAAAACCATGTACATACGGGTCTTCATCATCCAGAATAATCGTGTTATAGCCGGTTACGATGGCCCATCCCTCAATGGAGGGCCGTATCGCCGGTTTTCCCGCCAAAGTCGTTTCTGCTTCGATGCGTCCGGTAAACGTCGATCCGATGATGCTTTCATGAATAAACACGTCGCCGGGTTTGAGCAGGCCTTTGGTGTACCATTGGGCCATCCGCGCACTCGTTCCTGTGCCGCAGGGCGAGCGGTCGATGGCCTTGTCTCCGTAAAAAACGGCGTTGCGGGCCGTCGAGGCGGGGTTTAAGGTTTTTCCGGTCCACAGAATATGGCTCAACCCATGAATCGCATCGTCTTCCGGATGAACAAACACATATTTTTGATTCAGGTTTTCGCGCAGGGCCCGCGCCCAGGCAATCAGTTGCTCGGCGCGGAAATGCTCCAGGCCGGGAAAGTTTTCCTGCGGGTCCACAATCGCATAAAAATTACCGCCATAAGCCACATCTACCCGCAATAAACCCAGGTCAGGGCATTCAGCTTCCAGGTCTGTTGCGGCGAGATAGGAGGATACATTGGTCAGTTTTACAGATTTTACTTTTTTCCCCTCCTGCATATAATCTACGAGTACCAGCCCGGCCGGGGTTTCCAGGCGGAGCTTTCCCGGGGTTTTAGGTGCGATGAGGCCCTGCTCGATGGCGATGGTGACCATGCCGATGGTACCGTGCCCGCACATCGGCAGGCAGCCGCTTGTTTCGATGAACAGCACCGCCACGTCGTTCTCGGCTTCGTGCGGCGGGTACAGGATGCTGCCGCTCATCATATCATGGCCACGCGGCTCGAACATCAGGCCGCAGCGGATCCAGTCGAATTCCCGCAGAAAATGGAGGCGTTTTTCGCGCATGTTGGCCCCTTGCAGGTTCGGGCCTCCGCCGGCCACTACCCGCACGGGATTGCCGCAGGTGTGCGCGTCGATACAGAAAAAGGTTTTTTGCATAATGCGTAAAAACGCCAAAGATAGGGAAGGGAATGATGAACGATAAATGATGAATGATGAATTAATTATCCAAATAATACTCCGAAACCACCTACCTTTGCACCCGTTTTCCGAAAATAATATTGTCAATATCCTGTTCCGAACGATATGCAACCTAAAGAATTTCTGAAGAAACTCGGCCTCAAAACCAAAAACCAGGGTACCTGGACGGGTCTGGATTCCGTACCCGGCAGCCGTCGTTACATCGACTCGTATTCCCCGGTCGACGGCGAATACATTGGCAGCGTGGGCATTACCACCCGCGAGCAATACGACGCCGTGATCGCACAGGCCGAACTGGCTTTTAAAGTATGGCGCCAAATGCCGGCCCCCAAACGCGGCGAAATCGTGCGGCAGTACGGCGACGTATTGCGCCAGTACAAAGACCCGCTCGGCCGTTTGGTATCGTACGAAATGGGTAAAAGCCTCCAGGAAGGCTGGGGCGAGGTGCAGGAAATGATCGACATCTGCGATTTTGCAGTGGGACTCTCGCGTCAGTTGTACGGCCTTACCATGCACTCCGAACGGCCGCTCCATCGCATGTACGAACAATGGCATCCGCTGGGCATCGTCGGCGTGATTTCGGCCTTCAATTTTCCGGTAGCGGTATGGTCCTGGAACGCCATGATCGCCTTAGTTTGCGGCGACGTGAGCGTTTGGAAAGCCTCCGAAAAAGTGCCGCTTTGCGCCATCGCCTGCCAGAATTTATTGCAAAAAGTACTGAAAGCCAATAACTTACCTGAAGGCATCAGCTCCGTCGTCAACGGCGACTATAAAGTGGGCGAATACATGTCCAAAGACGGCCGTGTGCCCCTGATCAGCGCCACCGGCAGCACCCGCATGGGCAAGATCGTAGGCAAAACCGTAGCCGAACGCTTAGGCCGCTCGCTGCTCGAACTGGGCGGCAACAACGCCATCATCGTCACGCCCTCGGCCGATCTGAAAATCGTGCTCACCGGCGCGGTCTTCGGCGCCGTAGGCACAGCCGGGCAGCGCTGCACCAGCACCCGCCGCCTCATCATCCACGAAAGCCTGTACGAAACGGTGAAAAATTCGCTGGCCAAAGCGTACAAACAGCTCCGCATCGGCGACCCGCTCGACCCTTCCGTCCACGTAGGGCCCCTGATCGACAAACACGCGGTGGAAAACTACCTGCATGCTATTAATGAGATCAAAAAAGTGCGTGGCAAATTCGTGGTAGAAGGCGGGGTGCTCGAAGGCGCGGGCTACGAAAGCGGCTGCTACGTAAAACCCTGCATCGCCGAAGCCGAAAACCACTGGGACATCGTGCAGCACGAAACATTCGCTCCTATTCTTTACCTGCTGAAATACAAGGATATAGAGGAAGCCATCGCGCTGCAAAACGGGGTGCCGCAAGGCCTGTCGTCCGCCATAATGACCACCGACCTACGCGAAGCCGAGCGTTATCTTTCCACAGCCGGCTCGGATTGCGGCATCGCCAACGTCAACATCGGCACCTCGGGCGCCGAGATCGGCGGGGCGTTCGGCGGTGAAAAAGAAACCGGCGGCGGTCGCGAATCGGGCTCCGATTCCTGGAAAGCGTATATGCGGCGGCAAACAAACACGATCAACTATTCGGCGGAATTGCCGCTGGCGCAGGGGATACGGTTTGATTTGTAAAAATTGATACTAAATAAAAGTATCCCCTCAAAAAGTCCGGGAAATACCTGGATAAATTACAGTTGCCAGCGATGGCATTTTGAATTGTTTTGTAATTCGATCATGAATAAAATCGAAAGCGGAAATTCAGACTTGGACACAGGAAGAATTGGATGCCTACGAATATGCTTACATGCGAGAAGAAGACGAGCGGGCAAGATTGGATAAAGCCGAACAAAGAAGAGAAGAAAAAGGCAAAATAGATGCCGTACTCGGGTTTTACAAAAATGGTGTTTCGGTTGATTTAATAGCCAATTCTTTAAATATTTCGGAAGAATTAGTGCGACAATTACCCGCCTACGCGCTGCGCGCTTCGGCGGGTGAAGTGGAGACAACAGGAGTCGAACCTGTACCTTCCCGTCTTCAGCGGGACGCTCAGACCACCTAAGCTATCTCTCCGTTTTTTGTCGCGTAGTCAGGAGTCGAACCTGTATTTCGTGCGTATCAGGCACGCGTGCTACCATTACACCACTACGCACTACTAAACTTTCTAAACCATTCTAAACGCTCTAAACCAGCCATTGCAGGAGCGGCAGGTCTCGAACCTGCAACCTTTGGTTTTGGAGACCAACGCTACCACCCGTTGAGCTACGCTCCCCTTTGTCAATGTCGTTCCTTTCTCGTAGCAATGGGGAGATTCGAACTCCCGACCTTCGGTATGTAAGACCGTTGCGCTGACCCCTGCGCTACATTGCTGTTTTTGAGCCGGCAACAGGAATCGAACCCGTTTCTCCTGTTTACAAGACAGGAGAAACGCCACTTATGCTTTGCCGACATTCATTGCTGGCCCGGCAGGAATCGAACCTGTTTGACCGGATTTGCAGTCCGAAGCCTATGCCAATCGGCCACATGCGCTTTTTATCGCGGAACACAGAGGACCCGACCCCCACCCGGATTGCTCCGGAGCTTAGTTTTCAAGACTAATCGCCGCTCCCTTGCAGCTGCTTTGCCTTCCTTGTTGTGCGAATGGGCAGGATCGAACTGCCGACTGCGGTTTGGAAGACCGTGATTTTCCCATTAAACTACACTCGCGTTTTTTCAGTACCCCGCGAAGGATTCGAACCTTCAACAAACAGTTTCTAAAACTGCCGCCTCTGCCGGTTGGGCTAGCGGGGCGATACTTTTAAAAATGTAGTCACGCAGGGATTCGAACCCCAATTTGAGCCTTCGTACGACCCGGTCCTTCCAGTTGAACGACGCGACTATTTTTGTGCAGGAAGCCCGACTCGAACAGGCATCTCTTGGTCCCAAACCAAGGATCTTGGCCCTTAGATGATTCCTACTTAGTAGGCCCGGTGGGACTCGAACCCACAGCCCCCGGCTTAAAAGGCCGGTGCTCCGCCATTGAGCTACGAACCCGGTGAATTTGTTTTTACAACTTACTTCACCGGACGTTTTCGAAAAGATGTTTGCATTTTTTATTTATTTAATTGGTTATCAATGATTTAAAAAGAACAAAGTGGAGAAAGGAAACCCAGGTTGGAAATTTCTTTCCAGCTACTCCCTCAGAATGTTAATACAATTTGGTGGGGGAGGCAGGATTCGAACATGCTACCCTCCCGATGTTACCGGGATGCTCTACCGCGATGAAACCCAAATTATCACTACCACTTTTGCGGTATAGACGGGACTCGAACCCGCAACCTCTGGTGCGACAGACCATTGCCGTACCGTTGTGCTACTATACCGGTAAATACACGCAAATGTTGGTAACCCGCATGCGGACAACCCGAAAATGTAAGGAAGGAAAACGACGAGATTTCACTTTGCCCATTCGGCTGTCCGGCTTATGTCGCCGCGCCGAAAACAAAACGGCAAGCGATCAGCAGGTAAAATATTGTGGATGAAAGCCGGGAATTACCCTCGGTTTATCATCGGTACGCAGCTGCCAATCCTGACAACCCACGCATCCAAAACCGGCCAAGAGCGCCTCGGTATGATGCATTTCAATGGATGTGCGTACCATTTTTATTGTTTTTAAAAGATGTTTCGAATCAATTACGTCCTATAAACTGGGAGGCGCCGCTGATAGTTCCCAAGGGTAAAAAAAATTTTACAGAACAAAAAAATGCTACTTCTTAAACAAATAGGCCATATAAAACACATAGCATCTGCGATTCTCGGTTTGTAAGCGTTCGTCATCTTTTGATGCACGAAAAAGGTGACATCTCGGCGTGTTTTTGAGATGTCACCCGCTCCTGCGTCGCGCATGACACCTCAAAAACGGTAATGCCACTGCAAACCGGGAATTGCTGATGCTATAGCCGACGCAAAGTGGTTTTGAAGGAAACGGAATTGCAACATATTCACAATCAACATTCTAAACCATCTAAACCCTTCTAAACCACTCTAAACCGACTATATGTACGCTATATGGCCTATTTGTTAAAAAAACCTAGGTGTTTAATTTTTTCTGGCTACCCCTTCACCAGCGCTTTCAACACTGCCTCATCCACCTTCACCGAATATTCCTTTCGAAGCGCCTCTACCCATTGTTTTTCCAGGTAATCCTGATAGTCGGCTACTGCATAGCCCCGGGCCTCGCTCAGCCGTTTAAGCGAAGGCGGTAATATTTCCTCCACCTTGGTAAACCAGGCCGTTTTGGTAGCGGCATCAGTTTTGGGCGCGGTCATGCTATCTGTCTTCCAGATACCGTCCAGGACCTTGTTTTTACCTTTTTCGTAGGTCGCTTCCACTACGCTCAGCAACACCTCCTGTTTGTTGAACTTTTTCAACACCGCGTCGGGCGACTTATTTGCAGCGAATTCACGTACCTGTACCAGTAAATTCGGATCGTGCGATTTCAACGTATAAACGCTCACTTTGGCCCGTTCGTCCCATTTGTATTTCTGGCTGAGGTTTGATTTGAAATACTTTTCGAGGCCGGCTGAATCGGTGTTTGCACGATCCAAAACATTGATTCTCAAGGCTTCAAACATCATGTTGCCATCTTCGTATTCGCGCATCAGCGAACCGAATTCGGGGTATTTTTTGTCGAGTTGCGATTCTTCAAAAGACATGGCCACTTCATCCGACCAGGCTTTGTAAAGTTTTTGAATGGTTTCGCCCATCGGCATGCCGGCGCCGCGCATACGCTCGCGGCTGGCGCGGGAAGCGTAGTCTTCAAAATCGGCAACCGCGTAGGTTTTGCCACCGCCGAAACGCATCAACACGTCCTGTGGTTTAACCGGGTTTGGTTTCCATTTAAAGGTCAGGAACATGGAATCGCGTTGGGTGGCCGACCATTTGGCCAGGGCTTCCGGGTATTCCTGAAAACCGCCGTCTTTTTTGATGCTGGCAATGATGCCCTGTTTGGCGATCTCGCTCCGGCTGTCTCGTTTAACGCGTTCGGACAGCGGGCGTTTCATGGTTTCGAACGAAGCAATCTGCCGGCGACTGACCCGTTTGATCACGTGCCAGCCGATGGACGTTTCAACGGGTTTGGTATAGTCTCCATCTTTTTCCAGGGCAAAGGCCGCGTCTTCAAAGTTTTTCTGGTAGCGGTTAATGCCGAAAAAGCCCACATAACCGCCTTTTGCCGCATTCGTTTTGTCGTCGGAATATTTGGCGCATACGTCATCCCACTTCATTCCGCTTGCCAGCATGGCGTACACACTGTCGATCCGGGCTTTTTGTAAGGTGTTTTTCTCGGGTTTCTCCTCTTTGCGAAGCAGTATCTGGGCGACTTCCATTTCGCCGCGCGCTGGCCGAAAGCCGTTGACGCGGACAATATGGTACCCGACGGCTGAGCGGACCGGACCGACAATACCGCTGGCTTTGGCCTGGTAAATGGCTTTTTCAAGTGCATAATACCCCTCGGGGAGCATAGCGGTGATATAACCGAGTTTGCCGTGGTTTTCCCTGGCCGATTTGTCTTCCGAGCTGTCGGCAGCCACTTGTTCGAAGGACTTGCCGGTTTGGACCAATTGCGCGATGTTCATGGCGCGATTGTATGCCTTCAGCGTATCGACGGCCTTGGCATCCTTGACGCAGGCAACAAAGATGTGGCTGATGTCCACGTCCAGCTGCATCCGGTCGAAGGTCTCGCGAACGAGTTTATCGGTTACTTCCTTGTCCTCCAGGTAGGATTTGGCCAATTGGCGGCGATAACCATCCATTTCGCTCCGCAGGGCCGGCTGCGTGTCCAGGCGCATATCGCGCGCTTTCTGCACTTTTAATTTAACCTGGACGAACAGGTCCAGGTATTCACGCAGCGATTTTTCCGAATAATCGGCTTTATCCTGGTTGTTTTTGTGGTAGATGTAGTTGAATTCCGATACGCGTACCGGCACGTTTTGCACCGAAAACAGTACCGGGTCATCGCCCTGGCCGGAGGAAACCGCAGCAAACAGGAAAAAAAGGCAGGCTGAAACAAGCAATTGTTTAGTCATGTTGTAGGCGTTTGGGTGTTGGATAATATCTTGCTTTACAAGCGCTTAATTATACGAATGCCCTGGATGCCAGTTTAGGAACGGTGTCAAAATAAGTTTCCAATTTCAGGCCAATTATTTTGGCGTCAGCCAACTATCTTTTGAGGCGAATAGCCGCGCTATTTAACGAAAAAGATGGGACGGATGACGGCAAAAGAAT